>Ga0209851_1000211_pt1 | contig 13576 bp, 11 predicted proteins | sample GWRWT4_14Oct14_FD_187195 | JGI IMG/M metagenome (GOLD analysis project Ga0209851, IMG submission 187195) | Sand microcosm microbial communities from a hyporheic zone in Columbia River, Washington, USA - GW-RW T4_14-Oct-14 (SPAdes) (version 2) | ecosystem: Engineered > Artificial ecosystem > Sand... | reverse complement strand
AGGCCCTGCTCGACATCCTGCCCACCCTGCCCGGCCGCGTTCTGCTGGTGAGCAACGAAGTGGGTTGGGGGCTGGTGCCCACCAATGCCCTGGCGCGCCGCTTTGCCGATGAACTGGGCTGGCTCAACCAGGCCGTGGCGGCGCGCTGCCGACGCGTGGTGCTGTTGGCGGCCGGCCTGCCACTCACGCTGAAGGAAACACCATGACTGCCGCTTGCTGGTGGCAGACACCACCGCCGGCGCTGGATGCGGCCGCCGGCGCCGCTGCGGCAGCCCGCTGGGACCGTCTGACCAAACCCCTCGGGTCGCTGGGCCGGCTGGAACAGGCCGTCACACACCTCGCGGCCCAGCAGGGGCGTACAACACCTCGCCTCGACCGGGTGCATATCACCGTGTTTGCCGCTGATCATGGCGTCGCCGCCCAGGGCGTTTCAGCCTATCCCCAGGCCGTCACTGCCCAGATGCTGGCCAACTTCGCCGGCGGCGGCGCGGCCATTGCTGTGCTGGCGCGGCATCTGGGGGCGAGTTTGGAAATTATTGACGTGGGCACTGTCCACGCCGTCCATCCCATGCCCGGCGTGCTGGATCGGGGGGTGGCCCCCGGCACCGCCGATTTCACCCAGGCCCCCGCCATGACTCCGGCGCAGACCGAAGCTGCCATGGCGGTTGGCGCTGAATGCATCAGGGCGGCCGGTGCCGCCGGGGCCGAGCTGTTCATTGGTGGCGAGATGGGCATCGGCAACACCACCGCCGCCACGGCACTGGGATGCGCCCTGCTGGGGGAGGCACCTGCCGCGATGGTGGGACGCGGCACCGGCGTGGATACGGCAGGGCTGGCACGCAAGTGCGCTGCAGTGGCGCAGGCGCTGGCCCGGCATTGTGCCGAAGACCGCACGCCATTCGAGATCCTGTGCCGGCTGGGGGGGCTGGAACTGGCCGCACTGGCGGGCGCCTATCTGGCGGCCGCCCAGCAGCGCCTGCCCGTTCTGGTGGATGGATTCATCGCCACTGCCGCCGCGCTCGTTGCGGTGCGCCTCAATCCCGGCGTCTCCGCCTGGCTGCACTTCGCCCATCGCTCGGCCGAACCGGGTCATGCGCGGCTGCTTGAGGCGCTGTGCAGCGATGCATTGCTCGACCTGGACTTGCGGCTGGGGGAAGGCAGCGGGGCGGCCCTGGCCCTGCCCCTGCTGCGGGCGGCCTGCACCCTGCACGGGGAAATGGCGACTTTTGCAGCCGCTGGGGTAAGTGGAGCCACAACGAGGTAGCACCGCAACATTGACCCGGTGATTCATGAATCACCGACAGACTGACGGAAAGGGACTTTCGGATATGCGAGTCGCACCTGTCACCGTCGATCAATGCGTATCGACAAGCGGGACACCGGAATCGGGCGCTAATCGAGGGTGCGCTTGGCCAGGATGTCGCCCCAGGTCTGCAGCGGCCCGAGCGGGTTGCGGACCTGATCGCGTTCGCTGATGCGGGGCTGACCACCATCCAGCGTATAAACGACCAGATCATCAACGAATAGAATCAATGCGTTATAGTTCCAGCCGGTGGAATCCGTGACGCGAACGAAGTTGAAGGTGTCGAGCCAGAAGTTTCCGACCCGCTTGCGTTTCACATCGCGTATCGCGATTGAATATCCAGTGCAGCGTTTGCCGGCGGCAAAACATTCACGCAAACCCCGGTCCAGTTCATCCGCTGTCACTGTCGATCCGAGCGCAAAGCGTTGCGACACATCCGCAAAGCTCAACAGCGTAATCGCCGGATTCTTGCCGGGCTCAAGACCCTGCGCCGCGAGTTGGGCGCGCTGGGTTTCGTAAGGCACGATGCGATCGATGGCATCTCGCGCCTCATCAAAGCTAGCCCAGGTATCGCGCACCTCGCTGGACGCACGCGGCAGCAAGGTCTGGCAGCCAGTCAATGCCAAGCCAGCAGCAACGAACACAAACTTCAAGTACCATTCAAAACGCTGTGAAAACATGGTTTTGGGTCCTGTTTTCCCCACCTGATAGAGCGTTCCTTGTCTAAACATATTAGCATGATCAACGCCAATCGCCTCGTAGATAAATCGAGTGGACGCAATACTTACGGACGGCTCAGGACAAAAAAAGCCGACGCATGGTCTCTGACTTTAGCGCACTCGACGTGCGCTGCAAACACACACTCCAAGGCCATCATGCTTCGTCTAAGAATAAAGCAAAATCTACGAGGACAGGCTGTCGATTAAAAGCGACACCTGCGCGCATTATGATTTCCATCACAAGTGGAAACGCCATTTTATCAGCATCATGAACCAATATTTTTTTCTTACCGAGCCCATGAGCGGGGCCATACGATCAGGCGTCTGGCATTATCGTACAGCAATGTCGGAGCAATGGCCAAATGCTACTTGGCAAAAAGCAATCAGTATATGCGAGCAGGGCAACAAGCGACGTCAAACAGCGCTTCAAGTTCCGGACAAACTTGCACCGCCCCCGAAACAAAGGTCAGTGCGTCCACATCATGACCGCATCGATCCAACCTGTACGCCGACGCCCGATCTGATGATTACGCCATAACGAAAAACGCTCGAATTCTGTTCACGCAGGCCTTGACACAGGAACTCGCTTTTGAATTCGTGTCATACGATCACAATAACCTAATCTGGACACCTCTCATTTCAGCAACGGATGGGAAAGAGAAATTCTGTTTTTCTGGCAATAAATATACTCTAGAAGAGAGCCAGCCAACCTGAGGAGCTGGCCGGCGTCTTGGGGTTCTAGAGCAGCCTTCCCCTGTTACGGGAGGAAAAATCTTTTAAACTACACAGGGAATTGACCGGGGTGTCGGCCTAGTTCTACTAAGATATAATCCACATGAATCCTTTCAATAGGCCGACATTTCATGTCATTTAATTTCCTTCAAGGATGCACCAGATTTCCTTTCTGTCAGTTTGGAAAAAGACTGTCCTGATGCAGAGCGGGCAGTCTGGTAACTATCGTGCCCGGCAAGCTCGAAAAGAAGTAAAGACCGGCCAACAGCCATATAGCTATCATTGAAATTCAATGTTTCTCCCTGCACTTCAGAAAGCGGGGCATTGGTGTCAATAATGCAACGCCAGCCTATACCGCCTGCAACTTCTGGAAGATGAAAATCAACTCCATCATGATGCGCATTCAGCGCTAATAGCAATGTCGCGTCTTGTCCACGTTGACGGATCCCTGTTGCTTGCGCACGACCATCCATAACCATACCAAAACACTTCATCCCATTATCAATCCACTGCTCAATCTGCATCTCATTGCCATCTGCATTGACCCAAGTAACATCCTTTATTCCAAGATCTTCATTATACTCACCTGTCAGAAAACGATTTCGTCGTAGAATATGATAGCGATGGCGCAACTGCGTCAATGCCTTCACGAACTCAATCAGACTCTTACCTTTCTCGTCGAAATCCCAGTTCAGCCAGTTGATCTCATTATCTTGGCAATAGGCATTGTTGTTGCCAGATTGCGTGCGACCAAATTCGTCCCCCGCCAGCAGCATGGGTGTGCCCTGAGACAACAGCAAGGTCGCCAGCATGTTGCGCATCTGTCTTTCCCGAAGCGCATTGATTTCCGCGTTATCTGTTGGGCCTTCAACGCCACAATTCCAGGAACGATTGTCGGAAGAACCGTCCTGGTTATTCTCGCCATTGGCCTCATTGTGTTTCTCGTTGTAGGTCGCCCAATCATTGAGCGTAAAGCCATCATGGGCCGTGATGAAATTGATCGACGCCCAGGGACGACGTCCCTGATAATTGAAGATATCGCCGGACGCACACAGCCGGGGTGCCAGGGCGGCCGCGGCCGCTTCGCCGCGCCAATAGTCACGCACCGTGTCGCGAAATTTGTCGTTCCACTCGGCCCATCCCGGTGGAAAAGCGCCGACCTGATATCCCCCCGGCCCACAATCCCAGGGTTCTGCGATCAGCTTGACGGCGCTCAAGGTGGGATCCTGGCTACACGCTTTCAGGAAGCCGCTTTGGTTGTCGAAGCCATTCGGTTCGCGCGCCAAAATCGTCCCCAGATCAAAACGAAAGCCATCTACATGCGTCTGTTCGACCCAGTAACGCAAGGAATCCATCACCATCTGCATCACCCGCGCATGGCTGGTGTTGAGGGTATTTCCGGTACCCGTGTCATTGATGTAATAACGCGGCTGATCCGGTAACAGGCGGTAGTAACTGGCATTGTCGATGCCCTTGAACGACAGGGTCGGGCCCCGTTCATTGCCTTCGGCCGTATGGTTGTAGACCACGTCCAGGATCACTTCCAAACCCGCCTCGTGAAAGCGTGCAACCATTTCCTTGAACTCGCGCAGCGTCTGCTCAGACTCGTAGGCATAGCGGGTATCCGGCGCAAAAAAACCAATGCTGTTGTAGCCCCAGTAATTGGTGAGTCCTTTCTCCAGCAAGTGACTATCATTGATGAAACTCTGGATTGGGAGCAACTCGACCGAAGTCACACCCAATGACTTGATGTAATCGATAACCTCGGGTACGACCAAGCCACCGTAGGTCCCCCGCAAGTGTTCGGGCACTGCGGGATGCAGCTTGGTGTGGCCGCGGACATGCATCTCATACAAAACAACGTCATCGAAAGGCACCAGCGGCTTGCCATGCTGTCCGCGCCTTGATCGCCCCGGCTTTCCCTCCCAATCGAAATCCGGATCGACCACAACACATTTAGGCATGAAAGGCGCGCTGTCTCGCTCGTCAAACGTCAAGTCATCCCCGGTTTCCATTTGATAGCCAAAAAGCGCTGGATCCCATTGCAAGGTGCCAACATGACCACACGCATAAGGATCAAGCAAGAGTTTATTGGCATTGAAACGGTGTCCCGCCTCCGGCTCATAGGCGCCATGCACGCGATACCCGTAGACCGTAGCCGGACCGATCTCTGGCAGGTAACCGTGCCAGATCTGGTCTGTGTGTTCCGGAAGCTCAATGCGCTCTATTTCTGTCTTGCCCTTGGCATCGAACAGGCACAACTCAACTTTGGTGGCATGGGCTGAAAACAACGCAAAATTGGTGCCTTTTCCATCCCACGTTGCACCGTATGGGAACGGCAGGCCTTCCTGTATTTTTGATTTCAAGCCTTTGCTCATGAAGTACTCCGTGGATTTCAGTGGACTGAATGTCAGGGTCCGGCGCGGCGTTCCAATCGCCGTCATTGATCCATGGGGGTTCGTGGACAGAACAAGCCCCGAAGCGAGCCTGATGCGACTGCGAGCCACGCGGACGTCGAGATCTGCTTTTCATTGCAGAATGGATGCCATGCTTGAGACTACCGTCGAATTTGCCCTCGAGCACCCGATTTGCGGTCTAACAGCATTCTCGGAGGCATGAACCCATGGCTCGCCACCGCTTCATCTCGCGGAACTGGAAGCGCTCCTGCCTGTTGCATAGGACATCTGCGCAAAATTGGGCTCGGTTGGCAGACAAAGGCAGGGCCGCTATCCCGCAATCTCAGGCTGCGACAGATAGAATCGCTGCCCCAGTGAGATCCGCTTTGGCGGGTCTATCCATCCGGTATTCAATGGATTTGGCGCCGAAACTGACTAATGAGACCAACCAACCGCGCAATCGATCGCTTATCATCACGTCAAGCTTGAATTTTTGAAGAACAGCACTGGCGCAAACCACAGCACAGGCGATGCGGGTCGCCATCGCTGACTACGAACTGCGCTGGCAGCAGGCCGGCTGGAACAGAACCACGGATGGAAAACACCATGTTGGCAGAGAATGATCCCGGCGTTCGGCTGGTGCTGCTGCGCCACGGCGAACCCGAGGGCGGCGCGCTGTACCGGGGTCGGCGGGACGATCCCCTGAGCGCTGTGGGCTGGAACCAGATGCGCGCCGCCGTCGCAGGCCTCCCTAGCTGGCATGGCATCGTGACCTCCCCGCTGCGCCGCTGCGCGGCCTTTGCCGAGGCGCTGGGAGGCGACTTGGATCTTCCCGTACATCACGAGCCCCGCTTGCAGGAACTGGATTTCGGAATCTGGGAGGGACGCACGGCGGATGCCATTTTGGCCGACGATCGCGCGCAGTTGATGGCGTTCTGGCGTGATCCAGTACGTCATCCGCCACCCCAGGGCGAAACCATGGATGCCTTCGCGGCCCGCATCCGCGCCGCTTTCGAGGAGTGGCGCGAGCGGATGATCGACGGACCCTGGCTGTGGGTCATCCATGGTGGGGTGATCCGGGTGCTTTTGACGGAGTTATTGGGCATGCCGCTTACCCATATGCTGCGCATCGAAGTGCCCTATGCCTGTCGCTCGACCCTCATTCTTGGAGATGGGCCGCCGCGCCTGCTGGCCCACGGTGCCGTGAATCCATGAAGGGATTGCGCCTGGCGCTGGGCTTCCTCACGCGCCTGCCCGTTCCCGCGCCGCCCACTTGCGATCCTGCGACCATCGGCGCTTCACTGGCCTGGTACCCCGCCGTGGGGGCCCTGATCGGGCTGCTGCTCTGGGTTGGCTCCGCCCTGCTCGCCTTGCTCCTGCCCGCTGCACCAGCGATCAGCGCCGTCCTGGTGGTGATGCTGTGGGTGTGGCTGACCGGCGGCCTGCATCTGGATGGACTGGCCGATACTGCCGATGCCGATGCCGCGGGAGGAGACGCCACGCGCCGACTTGCCGTACTCAAGGACCCGAACGCGGGACCTGCCGGGGTCACCGCCGTGGTGCTGGTGCTGCTGCTCAAGATGGCCACGGTGATGAGCCTGCTGGACACAAGCACCGGGTTATTCCCGGCCCTGCTCATCACCCCGCTGGTGGGCAGGGCGTTGATCATTGCGGCCTTCCTCACCACGCCCTACATTCGCGTGGGCGGGCTGGGGGAAGCCCTCGCCGGGCATCATGATCGCCATGCCTGCCTTGCCAGCCTCGGGGTCACGCTGCTTGCGATCCTCATCCTGTGTGGACCGGCGGCGGCCGGCAAGATCCTGTTGCTGGCCGGTGGCTTCCTGCTGTATTGGCGCCACGCAGCCTTGCGTCATCTGGGCGGGTTTACCGGCGACCTGGCCGGCGCGCTGGTGGAACGCGGCGAAGCGCTGACGCTGCTGGCGTGCGTCGTGGTTCTAGCCGGACATTGAGACGCACCAAATCAATGCATCAGCAGTGCGGAGATTGAACGCCATCGCAATCCCGTGACATGCTCAAAACCGAACTGAAAACAAGCTGGCGTCACCATTCGGGACAGCCGGAAACGAAGGAGGAGACCCATGCAAGATATTCGGGGCAAGATTGCGGTGGTGACCGGCGCAGGCAGCGGCATCGGAAGGGCGACGGCCACCCGGCTGGCCCAGGCCGGCTGCGCGCTGGCGCTGGCCGATATCAACGCCGAGGCGCTCGCGACGGTGGCAGCGTCCCTCAAGACCCATGGGGTTGCAGTGAGCACCCATACGGTCAACGTGGCCGACAAGACCCAGATGGCGGCCTTTCCCGATGCGGTGCTGGCGGCCCACGGCGCGGTGCACATCGTCATCAACAACGCCGGCGTGATGGTGGCCGACCCGCTGGAAACCCACACCCTGGAGGATTTCGAATGGCTGTTCGGGATCAATTTCTGGGGCGTGGTCTATGGCTGCAAATTCTTCCTGCCCCACCTGCGCCGCGCCGGGGAGGGCCATCTGGTCAACCTGTCCAGCATGTTCGGCTTCTACGGTCTGCCCACCCAGAGCTCCTATTGCGCCAGCAAGTTCGCCGTGCGCGGCTTCACCGAATCGCTGCGGGCGGAACTGAGCGGCACCGGCATTGGCGTCACCGCCATCCATCCCGGCACCATCCGCACCAACATCATGAAGGCGGCGCGCACGCAGCAGACTGGCGGCGGTGGCTTGGTGCAGCGGGGTCAGGACCTGATGAACCGTTTCGGCACCGCCCCCGAGCGGGTGGCGGAGAAGATCGAAGCGGGCATCCGCCACAACCGCGCCCGGGTACGGGTGGGCCTTGATTCCTACCTAAGCGATTATCTGGCGCGCCTGAGCCCCACCGGCCTCAACGCGCTGATGGGCCGAGCCCGCGGAAAATTCGGCGCGTGAACCATGAGCCATCCACCTGGATCGGCAGGCGGCCGCGTCAATCGGCCGCGACGGTGCGATCCCGGGCCCAGGCGCGCAAGGCCTGCACCGATTCAGCCATGACCACCGACAGCGGGCGGGTGCGGGCCAACTCCCGCTCCACGTCCGTTTGTCCCGCTGGGCGGCCAGCGGCGGCCGCGCCGTAACAGGCCGACACCACCGCCTGTTCGATTTCCGCTCCCGAAAATCCCTCGCTCAGCCGTGCCAAAGCGGCATGGTCGAATCGGCCCGGATCGAGTTGGCGCTTGCGCAAATGGATCACAAAGATCGCCTCCCGCGCGGAAGTTTCCGGCAGATCGACGAAGAAAATCTCGTCCATCCGGCCCTTGCGCATCAACTCCGGAGGCAGTTGCTGGATGTCGTTGGCGGTGGCCGCGAGGAACACCGGCGCGGTGCGCTCCGCCAGCCAGGTGAGCAGGGTGCCCAGCATGCGCCGTGAAGTGCCGCCGTCGTCTCCGCCCGTGGCCAGTCCCTTTTCGATCTCATCGATCCACAGCACACAGGGCGCCATGTTTTCAGCCAGAGCAAGCGCCGCCCGCAAATTGCGTTCAGATTCGCCGTAGTACTTGTTGTAGAGCGTGCCCATGTCCAGGCGCAGCAAGGGAACACCCCAAATCCCGGCGATGGCGCGCGCCGCCAGGCTCTTGCCGCTGCCCTGCACGCCCAGCAACAGGACGCCGCGCGGGGGTGGGAGGCCGGCCGACGCACCCCGGCCGAGAAAAGCATCCTGCCGCTCGGCGAGCCAGGCCTTGAGCCGTTCCAGGCCGCCAAGATCGACCAGCGGGGCGGTCTCGAACTCGAAATGCACCGCGCCGGAGAGGTTCAGCAGTTCGAACTTGGCCTTGTTGAGCTTGGGCAGGTCGTCCTCGGTGAGGGCGCCATCATCCCAGATCGCCGTGCGCACCAGCCGGCGAGCATCCTGTTCGGTCAGTCCGCGCAGATTCCGGATGATGCGTTCCAGGTTACGCCGGTCGCTGCGCACGCGCGCGCCCCGGTTGGCCGCGGCCCAGGCCTGCGCCTCTTCCCGCACCAGACGCTCCAAGGCTTCAACATCAGGCAGTCGCAGCGTGAACCGGGCCGATAGGTGATGCAATTCCTCAGGCAATTCGCAGCGCGGTCCCACCAGCATCAGATGCAGCGGCCGGGGCAAGGCCTGCTGGGCAATTTCACGCAACAGGCGCACGTTCAGCGGCGCATCGGCCAGATAGGGGTGGAAATCGAACAGCACATAGAGCCCAGCGAGCGGATTGTCCTGGATATGCGCCAGCACGCCGTCGGGCTTGCGCGTCCCGGTGGGATGCGGTTGATCTGGATCGGGAGGCTCGCGGTGCAGGCCGGCGGTGGCGCTCCAGGTGAACACGGACCAGTCGCGCGTGATGGCGAGCCGCGTCACAAGTTCAAGGGCGCGCCGCTCCTCGTGGGTTTCGATCACCACCAGCGGCACGCCCGCATCCAGAATCAACGCCAGATCGTGCAGATCCTGCATGCGCTCCCCTCCTCTGCCCTATTCCCCCAAGCTATCGGCAACGGAAGGGGAAGTCTGGATAGGGGCGCAGCATGAAGCCGCGCGAGCAATACCCCCTGCTGGCGTGCCGGCCTCAGGTGACGCGCGCGGGATGCAACAGCTTGTAGGCCACCGCGTCGGACAAGGCCTGCCAGGACGCCTCGATGACGTTGCTGGACACCCCCACCGTGGTCCAGCGCTGTCCGGACCCATCGGTGCTCTCGATCATGACGCGGATCAGGGCGTCGGTGCCGGCCCCGGCACCCAGGATGCGCACCTTGTAATCCACCAGCGTCAGGTCCACCAACTGCGGATAGGCCGGCAACAAGGCCTTGCGCAGCGCCCGGTCCAGGGCATTGACCGGCCCGTTGCCCTCGGCGACGGTCATGTGCAGTTCGCCATCCACCCGGATTTTCATGGTGGCCTCGGCCAGCGTGAACGGCTCGCCGCTCGCGGCCATGCGGCGCTCGTCCATGACGCGGTAGCTGACCAGATCAAAGGGTGGCGCCAGGTCTTCCAGTTCACGCCGGGCCAACAGCTCGAAGCTGGCTTCCGCCCCGTCGTAGGTATAGCCCAGGAACTCCCGATCCTTGACCAACCGCACCAGCGGTTCGATCCGCCGATCGGCCGCATCGACCACAACCCCCACATCCGCCAGAAGGGACAGCACATTCGACCGGCCGGCCTGATCGGAGACCAGGATCTTGCGTGCGTTGCCCACATCGTCGGGTTGCACATGCTCGTAGCTGCGTGCGTCCTTTTCCACCGCCGACGCATGCAGCCCCCCTTTGTGGGCAAATGCGTTCTCGCCCACATAGGGCGCATGGCGGTCATGCGCGCGATTGAGCCGCTCGTCCACCACCCGCGAGGCGTGGGTGAGCTGGCGCAGATCCTCCCGCTTCAGGCCGGTTTCAAAGCCCATCTTGAGCATCAGACTAGGCAGCAGACTGATCAGGTTGGCATTGCCGCAGCGTTCACCCAGACCATTCAAGGTTCCCTGAACCTGGCGCACGCCCGCTCGCACCGCCGCCAGACTGTTGGCCACCGCGTTGCCGGTGTCGTTATGGCAGTGAATCCCCAGCCGCTCGCCGGGAAACCGCGCTGCGACCTCTGCAACGATGTCCTCCACCTCATGGGGCAGCGTGCCGCCGTTGGTGTCACACAGCACCGCCCAGCGCGCCCCGGCCTCCAGCGCGACCTCCAGGCAACTCAAGGCAAAATCGGGATTGGCTTTGTAGCCGTCGAAGAAATGCTCGGCATCGAAGATCACCTCCGCCACGCGCGTCCCCGCAAAGACGAGGCTGTCGCGGATCATTTCGAGGTTTTCCGGCAAGGTGCTGCGCAGCGCCACCTCGACATGGAAATCCCAGGTCTTGCCCACCAGGCAGGCCACCGGCGCGCCGCTGTCCAGCACACGCACCAGGCCCGCGTCTTCCTCCGGGCGGCGGCCCGGACGGCGCGTCATGCCGAAAGCGCTCAGACGTGCCCGGCGCAGCGGCGGAACCTGGGCGAAGAAGGCATCATCGGTGGGATTGGCGCCCGGCCAGCCGCCTTCGATGTAATCGATGCCGAGCTGGTCGAGTTCGTGGGCAATGGCGATCTTGTCGCCCACGGTGAAATCGACCCCTTGGGTCTGTTGGCCGTCCCGCAGGGTGCTGTCGTAGAGATAGATGCGATTGGCGCTCAAGAGGCAGGTGCTCCAGCAGGATCAAGGGTGCCCCGATCCCACTGGGTCGAGGCGAAGCCTTGATTATAGCTGCCTCGCCCCAGCCGTCACCCCGGATTCAGGCCCGCTCGTGCAGGCCGCACTCCCGCTTCAGTCCGAAGAAGCGCGTGTCCTCCTCGGTCATTCCTTCGCCCAGCGGGCGGGTGGTGTGCACATCGCCGATGGACACATAGCCCTTGTGCCACAGGGGATGGTAGGGCAGCTCGTGGCGGGTCATGTAGAGATAGATGTCGCGGTCGGTCCAATCCACCAGAGGATGGACCTTGATGCGCCCGTTCTGCTGACCCAGGACCTTCAGATGCTGGCGACTGGCGGACTGCTGACGCCGCAAGCCGGTGATCCAGGCCCGCGCACCCAATTCCTTCAAGGCGCGCTGCATGGGCTCGACCTTGTTCATCTGGTTGTAGCGATCCAGCCCCTCGACATCCTGCTCCCACAGCTTGCCGTAGCGGGCTTCCTGCCACGCCGGAGTCAATGCCGCGCGATAGACGTTCAGATTGAGGCCCAGGCGCTCGGTCAGATCGTCCACATAGCGATAGGTTTCCGGGAACAGATAACCCGTATCCACCAGAATCACCGGGATATCCGGCCGCTGGCTGGCGACGAGGTGCAAGCACACTGCCGCCTGCGCGCCGAAGCTGGAGGTCAACACAATGGACTTGCCGAACTGCTTCAGCGCCCACTCCACCCGCTCCTCGGCGGTCGCCTCGGCGAGATGGACATTCAGCGTGTCCGGATCGAGATCCGCGCCGATGGGATGGGAAATTGCCTGAATCGCGTTGGATACGGACATGGCAGGCCTCTCGAAAGAATACCGTCCGAGCCCGGATGGGCTTCGGAGACATAAACTACCAATCCGGCTTTAGCTTATAAAGGAATCAATACCTCTATATTAATCCATGAAAAGAATATGACAGTCCTGACGTAATGGGTATGTCAGTTACCCCTCCCCTGCAAGGTAGCGCCTCTCGGCGAAGTCTTCGAGATATCAACCCGCGATCCCATTTGCGCCCATCGTTGTCGCTGTAGCCATGCCCAGCTATGATCTACCGATCTGGTATCGATAGGAGTTTCGTATGACGACGGTAACCGTGTCCGAAAAATATCAGGTGGTGATTCCCAAGGCGGTGCGGGAGTCGCTGCAAATCAAGCCGGGGCAGAAGCTCGACGTGATCGTCTACGAGGGGCGTGCGGAGTTCGTCCCGGTGCAGGATATGCGCGAGGCACGCGGCTTCCTGCGCGGCATCGACACGGACGTGCCGCGGGAAGCCGATCGGGTATGAACCTGGTCGATTCGTCCAGCTGGCTGGAGTATTTCGCCGATGGACCCAATGCCACGTTCTTTGCGTCGGCGATCCTCGATACGGAACAGTTGGTCGTCCCGACGCTATCCCTGCTGGAGGTCTTCAAGCGGGTGTTGCAGCAACGGGGGGAGGGCGATGCCCTTCAAGCAGTGGCACTGATGCGACAGGGGCAGGTGATCGAGTTGGATTCCGTACTGGCGCTGTCGGCGGCGCGCTTGGGTGTGGAACATCGGCTCGCGCTTGCCGATTCGGTCATTTACGCCACCGCTCGCCGCTTTGGCGCACTGCTGTGGACCCAGGATGCCGATTTCGAAGATCTGACCGGTGTGCGCTTTGTGGCGAAGTCACGCGGCCAGGGCGGCTGACCCGTGGCTGATCTGCTGCCGCCGCTGCGCCCCATTCCGATCAGGCTGCGCGGGTGGGGCAGCCCAGACCAGCCTGGTAAGCCTGGCGCTTCCAGGCCACTCTGGCAGGACCTGTATGAATTGGCATCCCCCTCAGGGACCCCGAGCACTTGGCTGCGTTTCCGATAAACGCGGGGGGATTAAACATCGCTTGTTTGTTATGGCGAGGAGCATTCCAGCCGGTCACGCTCAATGTTCCGGCGAGACCTTATCGAGCCGAACTTAGGACATGGACTTGAGAACGCCGATGGCTTCGGATACGTGCTTGGTGGCTCGGAACTGGCTGGAGAAAAGGTGGCGGACGATGCCCTCGCGGTCGACCACGAAGGTGACGCGGCCGGGCAACAGACCCAAGGTGGCGGGTACCCCATAGGCCTTGCGCACGGCGCCATCGCGGTCGCTGAGCAGGAGAAAGGGCAGGCGGTGCTTGCTGGCGAACTTGGCGTGGGCCTCCGGGGCATCGGAACTGATACCGATCACTTCGGCGCCGGCCTGCTTGAAGTCCTCGTATTGATCGCGGAAGGCGCAGGC
>Ga0209851_1000210_pt1 | contig 13654 bp, 12 predicted proteins | sample GWRWT4_14Oct14_FD_187195 | JGI IMG/M metagenome (GOLD analysis project Ga0209851, IMG submission 187195) | Sand microcosm microbial communities from a hyporheic zone in Columbia River, Washington, USA - GW-RW T4_14-Oct-14 (SPAdes) (version 2) | ecosystem: Engineered > Artificial ecosystem > Sand... | reverse complement strand
TCCCCTGGCCGGCCTCGCGCCGCTGTCTTCACGTCCTGGCCACTTTGGCGCCAACGAGCCGCTGACCGACATTGCGGCCGTCACGGGCTACAACAATTTCTATGAGTTTGGCACCAGCAAGACCGATCCTGCGGAAAATGCCCACACGCTGCGGCCTCATCCCTGGTCGGTCACCGTGACAGGGGCCTGCGCCAAACCAGCAAACTACACCCTGGAAGACCTGCTCAAGGGACAAGCGCTTGAAGAACGGGTGTATCGGCTGCGCTGTGTGGAAGGCTGGTCCATGGTCATCCCATGGGTTGGCTTTCCCTTGAGTTCGCTGTTGGGCCGCTTCCAGCCAACCCGCAACGCCAAGTACGTCACCTTCACCACCCTTCACGATCCCGAACAAATGCCGGGGCAGCGCCGCTCCGTCCTGCCGTGGCCTTATGTCGAAGGTCTACGCATGGACGAGGCCATGCATCCACTGACCATTATCGCGGTCGGGCTGTACGGCCGGGTGCTGCCCAACCAGAACGGCGCGCCGCTGCGCCTGGTGGTGCCCTGGAAATACGGCTTCAAGAGCATCAAGTCCATCGTGCGCATCAGTTTTGACGAAACCGCACCGACCACCTCCTGGAACCGTGCCGCGCCCAAGGAGTACGGCTTCTACGCCAATGTGAATCCGGCGGTGGATCATCCTCGCTGGAGCCAGAAACGGGAGCGACGCATCGGCGAGTTGTTTCGCCGCGATACGCTGCCCTTCAATGGCTACGCCGAAGCGGTGGCCAGCCTGTACCAAGGACTTGATCTGAAGCGGAATTTTTGATCATGCCGGCAAGCTTGTGGCGTATCGGCGTTTGGGGGTTGCTGACCCTTCCCGCCCTGTGGACCATCATCGGACTGCAACGCGGAAGCCTGGGGCCGGATCCGGTCGAGGACTTGATGATTGCCAGCGGCATCTGGGCCCTGCGCCTGCTGCTGCTGACACTCGCCATGACGCCACTGCAAGGCTTGAGTGGCTGGGTTTGGCCGCTGACAATCCGTCGCCAATTGGGTTTGGCGGCGTTCTTCTACGCCCTGGGTCATCTGTTGGTCTTCGCGGTGTTTGACCAGAATCTGGACCCTGCGGCAGCCTGGCACGAAATTGTTGAGCACAAGGCAGTCTGGCTCGGGATGTTGGCTCTGGCCCTGCTGTTGCCCCTGGCGATCACATCCACCCGCGGCTGGATCCGCCGCCTGGGCCCGAACTGGAAACGTCTGCACCGGCTGATCTATCCCGCCGCGATCCTGGCGGCGATTCACTTCGGTTTCCAGGTCAAGGCCGATTTACGGGAACCGCTGATTTATGGCGCCATCCTGACGGTTTTGCTCGTTGTGCGCTTGCCCCGTGGATGGCAGCGCGGCAGCCGGACGCCACGTCACACCACAATTTCATAACACGGCGTGTACTGGCTACCGGGAAGCTTCATGCGCTGTTCCCGCACGAAGCCGTCCAGCAATTGATCCAGCGACCGCATCAAATCCGGCGCCCCCCTGATCTGGAATGGCCCATGCAGTTCGATGGCCAGAATCCCCGTTTCCTTCACATTGCCAGCGACGATCCCGGAAAACGCGGCGCGCAGATTCGCCGCCAAGGCATGCAAGGGCTGCTCGCGATGCAAGGACAACCCCGCCATGTTGGGATGGGAAGGGACAAAGGGCTGTTGCAGCTCGGAATCGATGCGCAGCACCCAGTTGAAATAGAACGCATCGCTGCGGGCAATACGGAAGCGGCGCACCTCCTCCATGCCCCGGCGCATGGCCCGCGCCACGGCCACCGGATCATCGAGAATCACCTGGTAACGCGCCGTGACCGATGGCCCCAGGGTGCTCACCAGAAAATCCTCCAGCCGCCTGAAATAATCCGCCGAGGCAGCCGGTCCCGTCAGGACCAGCGGAAAGGGAACCTCGGCATTTTCCGCGTGCAAGAGAATACTGAACAAGTAGAGCAGCTCTTCCATGGTGCCCACCCCGCCGGGAAACACCACGAAACCATGCCCGATGCGCACGAAGGCTTCCAGGCGCTTTTCCATATCGGGCATGATGACCAGGTGGTTCACAATCGGATTGGGGGGCTCGGCGGCGATGATGCCGGGCTCGGAAATGCCCACGTAGCGCCCGCCACTGCGATGCTGCTTGGCATGGCCCACGGCGGCGCCCTTCATGGGACCTTTCATGGCGCCCGGCCCGCAGCCGGTACAGATGTCCATGCCCCGCAAGCCGAGTTCATAGCCGACGTGCTTGGCGTAATCGTATTCGGGACGGCTGATGGAGTGGCCGCCCCAACACACCACCAGGTTGGGCGGCTGGCCGGGAAACAGGGCACGGGCATTGCGCAGCGTGTGGAACACCGCGTCGGTCACCCCGCCGGGGGCCTCCAGATCAAAGCGCGGATGCAGGCGAATCTCGTTGTGGACATAGACGATGTCACGCAGCACAGCGAACAAGTGCTCCCGAATCCCGCGGATCATTTGCCCATCGACGAAGGCGCCGGCCGGCGCATTGCGCAGTTCCAGCTTGATGCCCCGTTCCTGTTGCACCACCTGGATGTCGAAGTCGTGATAGCGCGCCATCACTTGGCGGCTGTCGTCCTCCATGTTGCCGCTGTTGAGCACCGCGAGGGCGCAGCGCCGCAGCAATTCGTGCAAGCCGCCCAGGCTGGTGTCGCGCAGGCGCGCCACTTCCATCTGGGAGAGCACTTCCAGGCTGCCTTCCGGGGTAATGAGGGCATCGATCCCTTCAGGTTTTCCGGACCGATGCGCGTCGCGGGTCAGATCCAAGGAGGACACGTTGAACTTTCCTGCTGATTTGGGACAAAAAGGGGGGCCATCGTAACTGATCTCGCACTTCGACACGCCGTGACCCTTAGATTTTTGGGCTAGAATGCAACCCATCGACTGGGTGTCTTGTCACCCATTGCCCATCCGCCCAACCAAGGACTGAGTTGTGGAACAAACCGCCGTCATCAAAACCTATGATCGCATGGCCGCCGCCTACGATCTGGTATTCAGCCCGATCTTCCAACCCGGTCGCCAACGCATCATCGACAAGATGGATTGCCAGCCCGGCGATCGCGTTCTCGAGGTGGGTGTCGGCACCGGCATGTCCTTGTCATGCTACCCCCGATCCACGCGGATCACCGGCATCGATGTTTCCCCCAAGATGCTGGAACGGGGTCACCGTCGGGTCAGAAAACAGCAGCTCAACCATGTGGACCTGCGCATCATGGACGCGCAGCAACTGGAATTCGCCGACAACAGCTTCGACAAGGTTACCGCCATGTATGTGGCCTCGGTGGTTCCCGATCCCCGGCGCATGGTGTCGGAAATGAAGCGCGTCTGCCGCCCCGGCGGGGATCTGTTCATCGTCAACCATTTCAGCCACCCCCATTCCATGGTGCGCTGGTTCGAACGCGGCATTGCGGTCATCACGCCGCTGATCGGGTTTACCTCGGACTTTCCCCTGGATCGCTTCCTGGCCGACGCCCAGATCAAGCATTTCGACATCGAACCGGTCAATCTCTTCGGTTACTGGTCAATGATCCACGCTCGCAACGACTGAATCCATCGGCTTCAACCGACCCCCGGCTTGACCGCAGCCGGCAATCGGCTCATCCAGGCTTGGGCTTCGGTTGCGGCCGCCGCCAATGGGGAAGCGTGAGCTGGCGTTCGGCGCCCAGCGTAAGCTGGCCGGCAGGCGCGTCCTTGCGCAGCGTGGTTCCCGCGCCCAAGGTCGCTCCCTCTCCCACGGTTACGGGCGCCACCAGTTCGGTTCCGGAGCCGATGAACGCCCCGTCCCCGATGACGGTGCGATGCTTGTTCACCCCGTCGTAGTTGCAGGTGATGGTGCCTGCGCCCACGTTGACCCCGCGCCCAACCTGGGCATCGCCCACATAGCTGAGGTGGTTAATCTTGCTGTCCTCGCCCACCGTGGCCTGCTTGATCTCCACGAAATTACCGATATGGGTCCGCGGTCCCAGATCGGCACCGGGCCGCAGCCGCGCGTAAGGGCCGATGCGGGCACCGGAGCCCACTTGCGCACCATCCAGATGGCAGAACGGCAACACGTCCACCCCCGCCGCCAGTTCGCAGTCGCGCAACACACCATGGGCACCGATCCGCACCCCGTCGCCCAGATGGACACGGCCCTCGAACACGCAGCCCACATCGATGAACACGTCCCGTCCACAGACCAAGGTGCCGCGCACGTCCAGCCGCGCCGGATCGGCCAGGGTCACCCCCGCACGCAACAGGGCCTCGGCCTGACGGCGCTGCAGCACCCGCTCGACCTGGGCAAGCTGCAACCGGTCGTTGACCCCGAGCACTTCCTCATGTTCCTCGGTCCGTACCGCGTGCACCGCCACACCATCGGCAACGGCCAGTGCGACCAGATCGGTCAGATAATATTCGCCCTGGGCGTTATGCGGCTGCAGGCGCGGCAGGTAACGCCGCAGCAAAGCCGCTGAGACGGCCATCAGGCCCGTGTTCACCTCCCGGATGGCCCGTTGGGCCTGCGTGGCATCACGCTCTTCCACGATGCCGCAAACCTGACCCGCAGCATTCCGCAGGATCCGCCCGTATCCGCCTGGATCGGCCCACTCGGCCACCAACAGGGACAAGCCATCACCGGCCGCTGCCTGCAAGCCGGCCAAGGTTTGAGGGCGCACCAAGGGCACATCCCCGTAGAGGATCAGGGCCAATCCACCGGCAAGATGAGGCAGCGCCTGGGCCACCGCATGACCCGTCCCGCGTTGCTCGGTCTGTTCAACCCAGTGCAGATCAGGATCGTCAAAGCGCGTCCGAACCGCCTCCATGCCGTGCCCCACCACCACATGAAGCGCGGCTGGTCCCAGTGCGCGCGCGGTTTCCAGCACGTGGGCCAGCAGCGGCCGGCCGGCCAAGGGTTGCAACACCTTGGGCAGCGCACTGTTCATGCGCGTCCCCTTGCCCGCCGCCAACACGATCACGTCCATTGTCATTTTTGTTCCACCCTTCGAAGTCACGGCCAATGGCTTGCCATTACGCGTCCATCACCACCCAATCGCCCTGCCGGCGCACCGCCACCGCCGACAGCGCCTGTCCCACACAGGGGCCATGGACACACAACCCGTCCTCCATCCGAAACTGGGCCAGATGCAAGGCGCACTGGATGAGCGTTCCTTCTGGATTCAGCACTTGTCCTGGTCGCCAGTCCAACGGCGCTCCGGTGTGTGGACAGCGGTTCTCATAGGCCCAGACCTGTTCCCCCCGGCGCACCAGCACACAAGCCCAGTGCTTGTCGCCATCGATAAGATCAAAAGCCCGGCTTCCCGGGTCGGGCAAATCCGTCCATCGGCACAGACGCACACCGCTCATTGCGACACGCCAGCTTGAGCCGGCAGATCCAGAAGACGGATCGATTTCCCGAGGTGGGCAATCAGCGCCAAGGCCGGCAGGGAGGCCAGGAAGGTGATGGTGAAGAACACCGGCCAGCCCCATGCGGCCACCAGGTAACCCGCCGGCGGTCCGATGAATACCCGCGCCAGCGCCGCAACTGCCGAAAACAGGGCGTACTGGGTCGCGGTGTAACGCACGTCGCACAGCGCCATCAGCAGCGCGACGAAGGCCGCCGACCCCATTCCCCCGAACAATTGCTCACCCACCACGGCCACGACCAGCATGCCATGACTCTTCCCCACCAGAGCCAGTGCGGCAAACAACAGGTTGGTCAACGCCTGCATGAGCCCGAACACCAAGAGTGCGCGCCACAAGCCCCAGCGCATCATCAGCGCCCCGCCAACCACGGCGCCGAACAAGGCCGCCGCAATGCCGACGCCCTTGTTCACCACGCCCACCTCGGCAACGCTGAACCCCACCCCCTGGACCAGGAACGCGGTACTCAAGGTGGCCGCAAAGGCATCGCCGAACTTGTAGAGAATGATCAAGGCCAGAAAGGCCCCTGCGGCGGGGCGACTGAAGAAAGCCTGCAACGGTTCCCATAGGGCATCCACCAAGCGATGGGGCGCTGTAGCCGGCGCCACCGGCTCGGGACTGAACAGGGTGACCAGAATTCCCACAGCCATCAAGACCGCCATGATGCGGTAGGTGGTCGCCCAACCCACCGAGCCCGCCAGCACCAACGCCAGCGCGCCCGAGGTGAGCATGGCCAGGCGGTAGCCGGTGTTGGTCAGGCCAGCCCCCAGTCCCCGCAAGGGCGGTTCCAGGACCTCGGTGCGATAAGCGTCGAACACGATATCCTGCGAAGCCGAGGCGAACGCCAGCCCCAGAGCCAGCAATCCCAGGACGACAATGCCCGCACTCGGATCCTGCATCGACATGATCAGCAGCGCGAGCACCAACATCACCTGGGTGACCACCAGGCCGCCGCGGCGGCGTCCCAGTCCCAGCAGGGCGTAGCGGTCGAACAGCGGTGCCCACAGAAACTTCAGGGTGTAGGGCAAGCCGACCAGGCTGAAGATGCCGATGGTGCGAATATCGATGCGCACATCGGCAAGCCAGGCCTGCAGGGTTCCCCCGGACAGCGCCAGCGGCAGTCCGGAGGCGAACGCCAGCACGGTGATGCGCCACAGCTCCGGATGGCGGCGCAGCACCTGCCCGGTGGATGCCGGTGTCGTGGTGTCGGCGGCGCGCTCGCTCATGCCGTCGCGGCCTGGATCCGGATTGCGCTCGCAGCAGGCGGTAGCGGCCAGTCGTAATCGATGGTGAGCGCCGCATGATCGCTGAAGCGCTGGGCCTTATAGATGTCCGCTGCACGCGCCGTGGCCGCAAGCGCCGGCGTGGCGATCTGGTAGTCGATGCGCCAGCCGACGTTGCGTGCCCAGGCCTGACCGCGATTGCTCCACCACGTGTAGCCCTCCCCGGTGGCTGCGGGGTAAAGCTGTCGAAACACATCCACCCAGCCCAGTTCATCGAACACCTGGCTCAACCAGGCCCGCTCCTCCGGCAGGAAGCCTGAGTTTTTCTGGTTGGAACGCCAGTTCTTGAGATCGATCTCGCGATGGGCGATGTTCCAGTCCCCGCACAGGAGCACCTGTCGGCCCGCCCGGGACAGGTCCGCCAGGTGACCGAAGAAGCGCTCCATGAAATGGAACTTGGCCGCCTGGCGGTGCTCGCCGCTGGAGCCGGAAGGCAAGTACAGCGAAATCACCGACAGGCCCGGGTAAACCAGCTCCAGATAGCGCCCTTCGGCGTCGATTTCAGCAACCCCCAGACCCGCCACAACGCGCTCGGGCGGGCAGCGGGCATAGACGCCGACGCCGCTGTAGCCTTTTTTTTCGGCGCAGTGGAAATAGCCCTGATAACCCAGCGGATGGCGCATCAGGGCGGTGAGGTCCGCATCCTGCGCCTTGAGCTCCTGCAAGCAGATCCAATCCGCATTCATGGTCGGCAGCCAGTCCAGAAAGCCCTTGCTCGCCGCCGAACGGATGCCATTGAGATTGAGCGTCATGATGCGCAAGAGATCACTCCGTCGATGGACTTGAATGCGACTGTCTGGCGGACCTCAGCCCAGGGACATGAAGTCGGTGGGCGGGTCAGGCAAGCGCTGGGCGCCACCGTTCACCACGAATGCGCCGATTTCGCGCCGCACCGCCGCCAAGGCCGATCGGAACGGAAAGGCCGCGGCCAGCAGAATGTTGAAGTGATCGGCCCGTTCCAGAAAGACCATGCGTGCCCGGCCACCGCTGGCCTCGATGCGCCGCCACAGGCGCTTGCTGTTGCCGGGACCGACCACCCGATCCCGCGAGCCGTGCAGGAGCAGGAATGGCGGATTGCGCCCATCGACAAAATGGATCGGCTGGGACGCCTCGTGGCGCTCGGCCGGACCAAAGGTATCGGCAAGCTCGTCACTCTGGAAGGGCATGAAATCATAAGGTCCGGCCAGGCCGATGAAACCCGCCAGTTCCGCAGGCGTGCGTCCATGGGCCGCCAGATAACGCCCGTCCAGCGCCAGCAAGGCGCCGATGTGCGCGCCCGCCGAATGACCCATGAGATAGATCCGGTCCGGATCACCCCCCAGCGCCGCCGCATGGCGCAGGGTCCAGTCCACCGCTGCCGCCCCATCCTCGACGAAGACCGGAAAGCGCACCAGCGGATACAGCCGGTAGTCCGGCACAACCACCACCGCGCCCAAAGCCGCCAGGCGACGCGCCAGCAGCCCATACTGGCGGCGACTGCCCTGTTTCCAGCGACCGCCGTAGAAAAACACGATCACTGGCAGCCCGCTTCCGGATGCCGGCCGGTAGACGTCCAACAGTTGCCGGGGATGCGTCCCGAAAGCTGCCGTTCGCACCCGCCGCGCACCGATCAGGGCGGCTAGGCCGGCGAAGGGCTCGCGCCATCCTCTCCCCTCGCCAGGCGATTCCGGGGTGTCAGAGGATCGGTTCATGCATCCGGGGTCCAACCGCTTGAACGCGGCCGGTATTGAGCGCGCGCAATCCCTGGGTCAGTCCGTCCAGGGTCAGGGGATACATCTGCCGCTCCATCAGTTGACGCACGATGCCGATGGACGGTGTGTTCTCCCAGCGGCTTTCCGGCTCGGGATTGAGCCAGATGACTCGCCGGAAATGATTTCGAATGCGCTGCATCCACACCGCTCCCGCCTCCGGGTTGTGGTGCTCGATGCTGCCGCCTTCATTCAGGATTTCGTAGGGGCTCATGGTCGCATCGCCCACGAAGATGACCTTGTAGTCGGAGCCGAAGGTGGCCAGCATCTCCGCCGTGGACTGGCGTTCGGCGCGCCGGCGGTGGTTGTCCTTCCACAGCCATTCATAAATGAAATTGTGGAAGTAGAAATATTCCAGGTGCTTGAATTCGCTGCGCGCTGCGGAAAACAGCTCCTGGGCGATCCGCACATGATCGTCCATGGACCCGCCCACATCCATGAACAGCAGCACTTTGACCTTGTTGCGCCGTTCCGGCACGAGCTTGAGGTCGAGATAGCCGGCATTGCGGGCGGTGGCGCGGATGGTGTCGTCCAGATCAAGCTCAAGTTCATTGCCCTCGCGCACAAACTGGCGCAGGCGCTTGAGGGCCACCTTGATGTTGCGGGTCCCCAGCTCGATCTGATCGTCATAATTGCGGAACTCGCGCTGATCCCAGACCTTCACCGCGCTGCGGTTGCGTGGCCCGCCCTGGCCGATGCGGATGCCCTCGGGATTATAGCCATGGGCGCCAAACGGTGAACGCCCGGCGGTGCCGATGTTGCGATTTCCGCCTTCGTGACGTTCCTTTTGGTTTTCCAGACGTTCACGCAAGGCCTCCATCAGTTTCTCCCACCCCCCCATGGCCTCCACCAGGGCCTGTTCCTCGGGAGTAAGGTTCAATTCATGGCGCCGCGCCAGCCATTCCGGCGGAATATGCCCCTCTGCCACGGCCTGGGCCAACTGCCCGGCGAGATCCTCGGCGCCCTTGAAATAGACGCCGAAGACCTGGTCGAAGCGGTCGTAATGACGCTCGTCCTTCACCAGGCAGGTGCGTGCCAGGAAATAGAAATCATCCAGGCTCGCCACCACCACTCGCCGCTTGAGCCCTTCCAGCAGGCTCAGGAATTCGGTGATCGTGACCGGCACGCCGCCCTTGCGCAGCGCAAAAAAGAAATCGATCAGCATGACCGCGCCTCCCCGCAACCGGGCCGCTTACAGGTGGCCCTGCCGACGCGCAATGAACGCCAGGCGCTCGAACAGGTGGATGTCCTGTTCGTTCTTCAGCAGGGCACCGTACAAGGGCGGGATCAGGTGATTGGGGTCCTTGCTGCGGATGGAATCGGCGGGAATGTCCTCGGCCATGAGCAGCTTGAGCCAGTCCAGCAACTCGGAGGTGGACGGCTTTTTCTTGAGCCCCGGTACGTCGCGCAGGTCGAAAAATACTTCCATGGCCTCGCGCACCAGTTCCTGCTTGATCCCTGGGAAATGCACATCGACGATGCGGCCCATGGTCTCCCGGTCCGGAAAACGGATGTAGTGGAAGAAACAGCGGCGCAGGAAGGCGTCCGGCAATTCCTTCTCGTTGTTACTGGTGATGATGATGATGGGGCGATGCCGGGCGCTTACCAGGCTCTGGGTCTCGTAGACATAGAACTCCATCCGGTCCAGCTCGCGCAGCAGGTCGTTGGGGAATTCGATATCCGCCTTGTCGATTTCATCGATCAGGAGCACCGGGCGCTCCGGGCTCTCGAACGACTCCCACACCGGGCCTTTCTTGATGTAGTGGGCGATGTCATGTACCCGCGGGTCGCCCAACTGGGAATCGCGCAACCGCGAGACGGCATCGTATTCATATAGCCCCTGCTGGGCCTTGCTGGTGGATTTCACGTGCCACTGGAACAATGGCCGGCCGAGCGCGCGGGCCACTTCCTCGGCCAGCAAGGTCTTGCCTGTGCCGGGTTCACCCTTGATCAGCAAGGGACGCTCCAGCGTGATCGCCGCATTCACGGCCAGAGTCAATTCGCGCGGAGCGATGTAGGAATCAGTGCCTTCAAAACGCATGGGCATATCCTTCAATGAATCAAAACGCAATCGCCGCAACCTCATCCCGATGCATGCTTCCGCCTGAGGTCAACACCGATGTGATCTCTGCAGACTTGTTGCGGCAACTGAACCGAATCGCCGCCAGAACGCACCTTGGCCTTGGGCATGGCCGATATCCTCAATGGCCCGCCCATGCCAAGCATGGGGCAGCGGGGATGGACCGGGACACCCTCCGCTGTCACCGACCCGCCACGCAAGCCGTTCAGGGAAGCCCTTCCCGGCAACGGCACAGTTTCACCGTTCGTGCCTGGCATTCAGACCTTCTGGCATCCTGCATTATGCCCCGCACCCTGAATTTCTGACACTCCCAACCCCGGCACTGGAAGCGGGGAAACCCTGCTCGCGATAGGCCACACAGAACGCGCCCCACTGGCATGGAGCGCCGATCCAGCGACAGTTGGGCCGACATGCATCGTGCTGGGCTGTTGGGAAAAAATGCGGGCTACAGCAAGCGTGCTCAGCGGCGCTGGGCGTCGCTCTTTTCCTCGGCGATGCGGCGATTGGCCTTGTCCTGCTTCTGTTCCAGTTGCATGCGTTCACGCAGCGTGATCTTGCCGTCTTCCTTGATATGTTCTTCGTAGTTCTTGATGTGGCGCTGCTGGGTCAGGAGTTCCTCGGCCTCGCGTTTCGTGAGGTCGCCCTGACGAGCGCCTTGTTCGATGCGGTCCATCTGCTGGGATTCGCGGCGATCGGCGCGGTAGGTGTCATCCGAGCCTGCCCACGCCGGGCTGGCGCCCAGGATCAGCAGCAGGGTCGCTATCACGGGAGAACGGACGGTGAACATGGGAATATTCCTCAACAGTTGGTGAACCGCCGATTGATGGATTCCTGCCAGTGTCTGAATCGGCTGTGGATTTGGATTCAATTGAACGATCATGGTTCGGACCTGGCGGTGGCAGCCGCGCCTGAACGGTGCTGGTTATAATAGCCGTCTTTTTCCAAAAGCCCCGCGTGCCGGGGATGCCGCGTCGAGGATGTCATGGCCGATCTGACCGATTTCAACCTGCCCCGCCAGAGTCTGCTGGATCTCAAGTCCCGCCTGAATGACCTTCGGGGGTATCTTTGACTACGCTGAAAAAAAGGACCGATTGACCGAGGTCGAGCGGGAACTGGAGGTCCCGGAGGTCTGGAATGACCCGGAGCGGGCACGCAAGCTGGGACGCGAACGGGCCGATCTGTTCGCGGTGGTGGACGGCCTGGACCGGCTGACAGCCGGCATTGACGATGCGCTGGAGTTGCTGGAGCTGGCGCGCGAGGAACAGGACGAGGCGGCGCTGGAAGGCATCACCCAGGACGAGGCGCGCTATCGCCGCGAGGTGGAGCAATTGGAATTCCGCCGCATGTTCGCGGGCGAGTTGGACAGCGCCAACTGCTTCGTCGACATCCAGGCCGGCTCGGGTGGCACCGAGGCGCAGGACTGGGCGGAGATGTTGCTCCGCATGTATCTGCGCTGGGCGGAAAAACGCGGTTTCAAGGCTGAACTGCTGGAAGTCTCAGCGGGGGAAGTGGCGGGCATCAAGAGCGCAACCTTCCGGGTGGAAGCGCCTTACGCCTATGGCTGGCTGCGCACCGAGACCGGCGTACACCGGCTGGTACGCAAGTCACCGTTCGACTCGGGCAACCGCCGCCATACCTCGTTCTCGGCCGTGTTCGTCTCGCCGGAGGTGGACGACAACATCGAGATCGACATCAATCCGGCTGACCTGCGCACCGATGTCTACCGCGCCAGCGGTGCCGGCGGTCAGCACGTCAACAAGACCGAATCGGCCGTGCGCATCACCCATGTACCAACCGGCGCAGTGGCGGCCTGCCAAACCGAACGTTCCCAGCATCAGAACCGGGATCGGGCCATGGCCATGCTCAAGGCCAAGCTTTATGAGATGGAATTGCAAAAACGCAACGCCGAGAAGCAGACGCTGGAGGACAGCAAGTCCGACATCGGCTGGGGTCACCAGATCCGCTCCTACGTGCTGGACCAGTCGCGCATCAAGGATTTGCGCACCGGCGTGGAAATCGCCAATACCCAGGTGGTGCTGGATGGCGATCTCGATCCGTTCATCGAGGCCAGCCTGAAGAGTGGCCTGTGAGGATTGCGGGCGCCTGGCATACAGCGAGGCACGCATCGGTTTTACTCGATTTCTGCGCAGCGGTGCCGGATGGCAGCCGCCGCCACTTCACCCCAGGACGATGCCATGACGCCCGATGATGACCAGCCGGCCAAGCCACAGACCCAGGGGATCAATACCTCCGGAATCGCTGCACCGTCATGGCCGCCGACGGATATCGCCGACGCGGAAGAACATGCCCTCATCGCCCTGCGGCGCGCGAAGCTGGAACTACTGCGTCAAGCGGGGCCCGCGTTTCCCAACGATTTTCGCCGCAACGCGCTGGCCGCGGAACTGCAGGGCCGCTATGGCGCCCTGGACAACGAAGCGCTGGAGGTCCAGCCGGTCGAGGTGAGCGTCGCCGGACGCATGCTGGCTCAGCGCGTCATGGGCAAGGCCAGTTTTGCCACGCTGCAGGACATGAGCGAGCGCATCCAGCTCTTCGTGCAGCGCGAGGCCATCGGCGAGGCGCTCTACGCGGCGTTCAAGACCTGGGATGTGGGTGACATCGTCGGGGCCACAGGCACGCTGTTCAAGACCCGCACCGGCGAGCTGTCGGTGCGGGTGCGTGAGCTGCATTTGCTCACCAAGTCCCTGCGCCCATTGCCGGAGAAATGGCATGGCCTGCAGGACCAGGAGACGCGCTACCGCCAGCGCTATCTGGATCTGATCGCCAATCCCGAGGCCGCGCGGCGCTTCCGCACCCGCAGCCGCATCGTTCAGCACATCCGGCGTTTCTTCGACGAACGCGGCTTCCTCGAAGTGGAAACGCCCATGATGCAGCCGATTCCGGGCGGCGCCACCGCACGGCCCTTCGTCACCCACCACCATGCCCTGGACATGCCGTTGTACCTGCGCATCGCCCCGGAACTGTATCTCAAGCGCCTGGTGGTGGGCGGCTTCGAGCGGGTCTATGAAATCAACCGCAATTTCCGCAACGAAGGCGTGTCTACCCGGCACAACCCCGAGTTCACCATGCTGGAGTTCTATCAGGCCTACGCCG
>Ga0209851_1000208_pt1 | contig 13776 bp, 12 predicted proteins | sample GWRWT4_14Oct14_FD_187195 | JGI IMG/M metagenome (GOLD analysis project Ga0209851, IMG submission 187195) | Sand microcosm microbial communities from a hyporheic zone in Columbia River, Washington, USA - GW-RW T4_14-Oct-14 (SPAdes) (version 2) | ecosystem: Engineered > Artificial ecosystem > Sand... | reverse complement strand
AGTTGCCGCGCAACCTGGCCGGCAAGCTGCCGAAGAAGGATCTGGAAGCCCGTTACTGGGAAGGCGTCGCCAAACACGGTTGAGGCCATTCGGAGCGAATGGCTGCGTAGTCAATCCGCATTTCTGCTCACGCAAGGCGGCCCGGCAATCGGGCCGCTATCCTTCCTATGTTGCAAACTGTTGTGTCAGGCGTGATGTTGCGCTTGCCGGGCTGCTGAGTGTGAAGCGCAAACTGGCATGATGGCCGGACCGTTCAGGGTCTCGAACAGGTTTGACCTGAGACGGATCGTGTAGCCAGTTGGCTGGTGAGTTATGCGGGTTGATTGGACATTGATTGACGTACATCAAAGCGCACCCCTGGCGGGGCCAGGGGTGCGGACGGCGATGTCCCCGGAAGCTCAGTGGGGATCGGACAGGAAGGGATAGTCGGTGTAGCCGTGGGCATCGCCCCCATAGAAGGTGGCGGGATCGGGCGTATTGAGCGGCGCATCTTGGCTTAACCGGGTCACCAGATCGGGATTGGCGATATAGAGACGGCCGAAGGAGATCAAGTCGGCCGTGTCATCTTCACGTGTCTTCAGCGCCCGATTGCGGTCGTACTGGCCATTGGCGATATAGGGGCCACCGAAGCGCCGCCGCAGCGACTGGAAATCAAAGTCGGGGGGCGCCACCTCGGTCGGCGCCCGTTCCACCACATGCAGATAGGCCAATCCATAACCGGCCAGCCGGGTGACCACGGCGTCGAACAGGCCTTGGGGATCGCTGTCGGACATGTCGTTGACTGGGCTGCTGGGGGAGATGCGGACCCCGACCCGATGGGCGGGGACGGCGGCGACCACGGCCTCGACCACCTCGGTCAGGAAACGCAGTCGACTCTCGATCGATCCACCATAGGCATCGGTGCGCCGGTTGCTGCCGTCACGCAGGAACTGGTCGATCAGATAGCCGTTGGCGCCGTGGATTTCCACCCCATCGAATCCGGCCTGGATGGCCCGCGTAGCGGCTGCGGCGTACTGGGCGACGATGTTCGGGATTTCGCTCACCTCCAAGGCACGTGGCATGACGAAGGGCTTGGGACCCGTCCACGTGAAGGCGTTGCCTTTGGGAAGAATGGCCGAAGGGGCCGCCGGCAGGGCACCGCCCGGTTGGTAGTCTGGCAGGGAGATGCGGCCTACGTGCCAGAGCTGGGCGAAGATGCGACCGCCGGCGGCATGAACGGCGCTTGTGATGAGCTGCCAGGCCTGCACGTGGGTGTCGTTGTACAGCCCCGGCACGTTGGGATAGCCCACGCCTTCCGGCGCGATGACGGTGGCTTCGCTGATGATCAGGCCCGCGCTGGCGCGCTGAGCGTAGTAGCGGACGGCGAGTTCGGACGGCGTATTGTCGGGCTGGGCACGGCTGCGGGTAAGCGGTGCCATGACCACACGATTGTCCAGTGTCAGCTCACCCAGTTGAATCGGTTCGAACAAATCATTGATCGGCATGCGAACACTCCTGGCATTCGAGAAGGGCTTGAATCAAGCCGCCTGGCTGTTTACCGCGTCATGGATGAATTGCAGCTTGGCGCGGACAGCAGGGGTCAGAACAAAGGGATAGGCGTCATCCAGCCCCATGCTGCGGTTCAGCGCATTAGTCAACACGCTCAGGCTGAGCCATTGATCCATCAGTGCGGTGAAGTCCGTCCCAGGCGCAATGGCAAGCAGACTGGCATCCGGTGTGGTGTCACCAGGAACGCGACGGACAATCAATCCGAAATCCGCGGCGGTTTCCATGGTGTCCACCATGTGCACAAAGTGCGCCCAGGTCTCCGCCCAGTCTTCCCATGGGTGAGAACTGGCATAGGCGCTGACGAAGTGTTCGGGCCAGTCGGCGGCAGGACCTTGCTCGTAATGGCGCTTTAATGCCTCGCCATAGTCGGCACGTTCGTCACCGAAAGACTCACGGAAAGGCGCTTCCAGCGGTGTGCCCGCGATGAGGCGATCCCAATAGTAGTGGCCGAGTTCATGGCGGAAATGGCCCAGCAAGGTGCGGTAGTTTTCCCCCATTTGGAGGCGGTTACGGGTGCGGGCGACCGGATCGGCTTCCGCCACATTCAGGGTAATCAGACCATTGTCATGGCCCGTCAACACAGGCTCATGGCCTGGGAGCGGTTCGGTGAATTCGCTGTCCGGGTCCTTGTCGGCCATGAAGTCGAAGGCCAATCCGCGTTCTTCATCGTCCAGCTTGCTGATCAGCGGCAAACCCAGGCGCAGGAGGGAATAAAGTGCATGCCGCTTGGCCTGCTCGATCTGGCCCCAATGCACCAGATTCTGAGGCACTGAAAGATCAGGAATGGTGTGGTTGAGCCGACACGCAACGCATAAGCCGGGCGCCTCGGTGGCGGGCAGGAGCCAATTGCAGACGGCGTGTTCCACCTGATTCTGACACAGGGTGTAATGCGCCTCGGCATCTTGCGCGGCGGCGTAGCCGCCCTCTATGGGTTCCAAAGCGCTCATTTGCAGCCTGTCAGGCAAAAAACCGACAGACCGTCCGCAGGCAGAGCAAATCGTATTCGTGAAAAACAAGCTGTTACCACAAACGCAACGTCCAACTTTCATCGATAGGATCTCCAGAAACCGAGGATGATCGGAGGGCTTTAGAGGCATCCTGTCCCTGATAGTGCCCTTAACGATTTTTGGGCGCGGGGACGACTTTGCTTATTCCGTGATGCGATAGCGATCCTTGAGGCGCACATAGTGGGCGGCGGAATAGGCGAGAAACCCCCGTTCCGCTTCACGCAGCAAGCGGGCGGGGCGGGCTGGACTGCCGACATAGAGCCACCCACTGTCCAGCCGCTTGCCCGGCCCTACCAGGGCGCCCGCGCCCAGCATGACCTCCTCTTCGAGCACCGCGCCGTCGAGGATCAGCGCGCCCATGCCGATCAGGCAGCGTGCGCCGATGGTGCAGGCATGCAGCACCGCCCGATGTCCCACGGTCACATCCGCGCCCACCGTGAGTGCCGCGCCGCCGGGCGAATAGGGGCCATCGTGCGTGACGTGGCAGACGGCGCCGTCCTGGATGTTGCTGCGGGCGCCAATGTGGATGACGTTGACGTCGCCTCGCACCACCGCGCCGGGCCAGATCGACACGTCATCGGCGAGCATCACCTGACCAATGACGCTGGCGGCTGGATCGACATAGACCCGCTCGCCCAACTGGGGCAGGACATCGAGATAGGGACGCAGGGACATGGCGGGTTTCCTTCAGCGCAGGGTGACCACTTCCTCGGCCGTGGTCGGGTGAATGGCGAGGGTGAGATCCAGGTCCGACTTGGTCGCGCCCATGCGGATGGCGACGGCAAAACCCTGCAAGGCCTCGTCCACGCCGGGTCCGATCATGTGCAGGCCGACCACCCGCTCCTCGGGGCCGACGGTCACCAGTTTGATGGCGGTGCGTGGCTTGTCTGCGGTCATGGCGTGATAGAGCGGCACAAAGCGGCTCTCGAACACCCGCACCGCCGGATCGCCGAAGCGCGCCCGCGCCTGCGATTCACTCAAGCCCACGCTGGCCACCGGTGGATGGGTGAACACCACGCTGGGCACTGTATCGGGATCGATGGGCGGGGGTGTGGCGCCGCCGAACAGGCGTTCCGCCAGACGCCGACCGGTGGCAATGGCCACGGGCGTCAGGGCCGGTTCGCCGGTGACATCGCCGATGGCGTAGATCCCCGGCACGGTCGTGCGTGATTGTGCATCGACCCGCAGAACACCTTGGTCGTCCGGCGCCAATCCCACGGTTTCCAGGCCCACATCGGCCAGGTTGGGAATCCGCCCCGTGGCCCAGAACAAAGCATCAAAGATCTCACGTTCGCCGCTGGGATCCACCGCCGCCACCTGCCCGTCGTCGAGCGACTCGACTCGCGCCAGGGCATAGCCGAACCGCACGGCAATGCCTTGTGCCGTGAATCGTTCTGCCAGCAGTTCCCCCATGCGGGCATCAAAGGCCTTGAGCAGACGCTCACCGCGCACGAGCAGGCTCACGCTGCTGCCAAGGCCTGCGAGCACGCTGGCCAGTTCCACGGCGATATAGCCGGCGCCCACCACGGCTGCGCGCCGCGGGAGCGCCGGCAGCCGGAAGAAATCATCCGAGGTCAGACCTGCCGCCGCACCGGGGACTTCCGGCCGGTAAGGCATCCCGCCGGTGGCGATCACCACATGGGGCGCGGCCAGCTGTCGTCCCCCGGCACGTACCCGGCCGGGACCATCCAGGCGACCTGCCGTCTGGATATGGGTGATGCCGCGGCTGTCCAGTTGGTTGGCGTAAAGAGCGGCCAGCCGCGCGAGATAGGCCGTGCGCTTGGCCGTCAGTGCGGCCCAGTCGAAGGCAGCATGAGGCGCGGCGGCCCAGCCGTACTCGCCGGCATGGCGCAGATGATCAGCGATTTCGACCGCATTCCATAGGATTTTTTTCGGTACACAGCCGCGGTGGACGCAGGTACCGCCCAGTTCGGCCGGCTCGATCAATGCCACGCGGGCGCCCAGATCGGCAGCGCGCTTGGCCGCGGCCAGCCCGCCACTGCCGCCTCCCAGCACTAGAAAATCGAAGTCTTCGATGTCTGCCATGGGACTGCCCTCGATGTTTGCGGCGCGGGATGGGCGGCATCACTGGCCGATGCTAGAGTGAAGGGCATTGAATCACCCTGACAACCGCCCCGGGATGCCTCTTTCCATGAATGAAAATCCGCTGCTGAATCTCTCCGGTCTGCCTGCCTTTTCTCGCATTCGCCCCGAGCACGCCGAGCCAGCCGTTCGGCAACTGATTGAGGCCAATCGTCGCGCGCTGGCGGAACGCTTGGCTGCCGGCGCGCCTTATACCTGGGAAACGCTCGTGCAGCCCCTGGAGGAGCAAGAGGATGCCCTGGAACGGGCATTCGCGCCGGTGAGTCATCTCAGCGCGGTGAGCGACAGCCCGGCTTGGCGCGAGGCCTACAACGCCTGCTTGCCGCTGCTCAGTGAGTATGCCACCGAGCTGGGGCAGAACGAAGCGCTCTACCAAGCCTATCAGTCGCTGGCCCAACGGGCTGGCGCGTTGGGACTGGACGCCGTCCAGCGCCGGGTGCTTGACAATGCCCTGCGCGATTTCCGGCTGGCCGGGGTGGCCTTGCCCGCCGCGCAAAAAGCGCGCTTCAAGGACATGATGCAGGCGCTGTCGTTGGCGTCCAACAAGTTCAGCGAGAACCTGCTGGATGCCACCAATGCCTGGTCGCGCCAGTTCGCGGACGCGGCCCCTTTGGCGGGGCTGCCTGAAACGGCGTTGGAACAACTGGCACAGAATGCTTCTCACCAAGGCATGGAGGGCTATCTCCTCACCCTGCAGGGACCGGCCTACATGGCGGTGATGACTTATGCCGATGACCGGGAACTGCGGCGCGAGGTCTATACCGCCAATGCCACCCGGGCTTCTGATCAGGGACCGCATGCCGGTCGCTGGGACAACGCGCCGCTCATGGACAAGATCCTGGGTCTGCGCCATGAAGCAGCGCAATTGTTGGGGTTCGCCAACTACGCCGAAGAGTCTCTTGCCACCAAGATGGCCCCCGATGTCGCCACCGTAGAGGGTTTTTTGCTTGATCTCGCGCGCCGGGCGCGCCCCGTGGCGGAAGCCGATCGCACGGAGTTGGCGCGTTTTGCCGCCAGCCAGGGGGGCGGCGCGGAGCTTGAACCCTGGGATATCGCCTATTGGAGCGAAAAGCTGCGCCAGGACCGCCATCGCATTTCCCAGGAAGAACTGCGCCCCTATTTTCCTGCGCCGCGGGTGATCGACGGCCTGTTCACGCTGATTGGGCAACTGTTCGGCGTGCGCTTCGAGGCAGTCGACACGGCGGAGCGTTGGCATCCCCAGGTGCGATTGTTCGCCCTGCGCGATGCCCAGGATCATTTGCGCGGTCATGTCTATGTGGATCTTTACGCCCGTCCCGAAAAGCGCGGCGGCGCCTGGATGGCGGATGCGGTGAGCCGACGTCGGATCGGTCATCAGGTGCAGTTGCCGGCCGCCTTCGTGGTGGGCAATTTCACCCCGCCGGTGGGAGAAAAGCCCGCTCTCCTGACCCATGACGAGGTGCTGACCCTGTTCCATGAATTCGGTCACGGGATGCACCATTTGCTGACGGAAGTGGACCACCTACCGGTTTCCGGGATCCATGGCGTCGAGTGGGACGCGGTGGAATTGCCCAGCCAGTTCATGGAGAACTGGGCCTGGCAGCAGGAAGTTATCGAACTCATCAGCGGTCATGTGGAAACCGGTGAGCGACTCCCCGCAAGCCTGTTCGAGCGTCTAAAGGGCGCGCGTAATTTTCAGACGGGACTGCAGCTTGTCCGCCAGATCGAGTTGTCCCTGTTTGATCTGCGCCTGCATCGCGACTTCGATCCTGCCGCTGGCGCCCGGGTGCAGGAAATCCTGGAGCAGGTGCGGGCCGAGGTGGCGGTGATCCATCCGCCCGCCTGGAACCGCTTCCCCAACAGCTTTTCGCATATTTTCTCGGGCGGTTACGCAGCGGGCTATTACAGCTACAAGTGGGCGGAAGTCCTTTCCGCCGATGCCTTTGCGGCCTTCGAGGAAGCCGGCTTGTTCGATCCGGCCACGGGCCGGCGCTTCCTGCGCGAAATCCTTGAGGTTGGTGGTTCGCGGCCGGCAGCGGCCTCTTTCAAGGCGTTCCGCGGGCGTGAACCCACCATTGAGGCGCTGCTGCGACACAGCGGGATCGCTGCCTGAACGGCTGGCAATGATTGCCACGCCGGTCACCGGCCGGCCGGGAGTGACCGGCGCAATTTGAACCGCCGAGTTCTGCCGGGCGTTGGACGCATGGACCTGTGACGTGGCCAGCGAGTCAGGGGCTGGTCACCGATCGCGATCCTTGCGCAGTTGCTCCAGCAAGGCCTTGCGCCGCCGCTCCACATTGGCGCGATCGTCGGCATCCAGGTCCGCTTCCTTGAGGGCATAGTTCATCTGGGTGATGGCTTCGCGGGTTTGTCCCTGGTAGGCCAGGTATTCGCCCAGATGGACATGGGATTCGCCTTTTTTCCCCAGTTGCTCGGCCGCCTGGGCCAATAGCCGCAGCCGACGGCCGGTGATTTCCGGGCTAGGCGGAATCCCCAGCAACTCCCTATGCGCGGCCTGGGCATCTCCCGTCGTGAGCAGGGCGCGGGCGTAATCGAGCGAAAGCACCGTATCACTGGGGAACAATCGCAGACCCTTGCGATAAGTGGTCAGCGCGGCGTCGGCTTGCCGATTGGCCTGCTGGGCTTCGGCCAGGGCCAGCAGGTATTCCGGCACGTCCGGCGTCTGGCTCACCAGGGTATCCAGTTCCTCTTGCGCTGCGCCGGCTTGTCCTTGGCGCAACAAGGCCAGCGCCAGGCCATAGCGCGCGGTTTCCTGATCGATACCCTGGCCGCGACTGACTTCGGTGCGAAAGGTAGTCTGGCTGGCGATGAGATCATCGGCAGTGAGGGCCCGAACGCGGCTCCGGATCAGGAGATAAGCACGCGATGGCGCAATCGCCAGGCGCTGTGGTGTCACCATCCGTGCCCGCTCGGTGGCTTCGCTGATGCGCTCGGTGTCGAGGGGATGGGTGCGCAGAAAGTCGCTGTAGGCGGTTTCGTAGAAACGGCTCTGCTGGGCCATTTGTTCAAAGAAACTGGGCATGCCACGGGGATCGAATCCGGCCCCGGCCAACAGGTGCATGCCCACTCGATCGGCTTCCTTTTCGTTTTGTAGCGTGAAGGAAATGGCGTTCTGGACCGTCGCGGCCATGCCGGCCGAAATGGCGCCCTGGACCATCTGCGGGTTGCCGGTGCCCGCTCCGGCCAGGATGGCCGCCAAGGTGGCGGCGCCAGTGATGATGTTGGATTGGCGGCTGTCCGCCATGCGCCGGGCGATGTGGCGCTGCGAGACATGGGACACCTCATGGGCCAGCACCCCGGCGAGTTCGCTTTCATTGCGGGTGACGACGAGGAGTCCTGTGTTGATGCCGACATAGCCACCCGGCAGGGCAAAGGCATTGATGCGACCATCGCGCACGGCGAAGAACAGGAAGGGGTCTGTCGCCGCCGTGCTTTGCGATACCAGACGCTGCCCCAGCCCTTGCAGATAGCGATCGACCAGGGGGTCATCCAGCAAGGCATTCATGGCGCGCAGTTGGTTCATGACTTCGCGTCCGAGCCGTGCCTCGTCGCTTGGCGACAAGATCTCGTCCACGCTGTTGCCCATATCGGGAAGATCGTTGGCGGCAATCATCGGCACCGGCACGCCTGTCATAAAAAGAAAGGCAAATCCGATCAATTGTTTGCGCAGGGAAAATCGCAAGGACACGGGAACCTCGTGCGGTTTCAGGACCGCGTCTTGATCAAACACCCAAGATTCGACCATCGGCGCCGATACTGTGTTCCAGGAAGCCGATGAATCGGGAGGGCACCCTAGCATGAGCACGCAAATCCGGGAACTCAATGTGGCGGGGGTGCCTGCGCCTTTCTATGTGTTGCGAGCAAAACAGGCGCTGGATGGATTGCCGGCGGGCCAGATATTGGCGTTGACCACCGATGCGCCCAACGCGCCCCGCGAGATCCGCACCTGGCTTGAACACGCCGGCCATCAATTGGTGTCCAATGACGTGAGCGCGGGCACGCACCGCTTCCTGATCCGCCGCCTTTAAGGCTTCCATCGTCTGCTTCCACCTGAACAGGATCGGCCGACCGTTACGGCGCGGCCGATCCCCTCTCAATGCGACATCACAGAATCTCGGAGGCGTGATCGGCGAGGCGTGAGCGCTCGCCGCGCATCAGGGTGATATGCCCCCCATGGGCCCAGTTGCGGAAGCGGTCCACCACATGGGTCAGCCCGGAGCTGGTTTCAGTGAGGTAGGGCGTGTCGATCTGCGCAATGTTGCCCAGGCAGACGATCTTGGTGCCCGGCCCGGCTCGGGTGATCAGGGTCTTCATCTGTTTGGCGGTGAGGTTTTGTGCCTCGTCGATGATCAGGTAGCGGTTCAGGAAGGTCCGGCCGCGCATGAAGTTCAGCGAGCGGATCTTGATCCGGTGCGCCAGCAGATCCTGTGTCGCTGCCCGGCCCCACTCGCCGCCTTCCTCGCTGTGGGTCAGCACTTCCAGATTGTCCATCAAGGCGCCCATCCAGGGGGTCATTTTTTCCTCCTCGGTGCCGGGCAGAAAGCCGATGTCCTCGCCCACGGGGATGGTGACCCGGGTCATGAGAATTTCCCGGTAGCGGTTCATCTCCAGGCATTGGGTGAGTCCGGCGGCCAGTGCCAGCAGGGTCTTGCCGGTGCCTGCGCCGCCCATCAGGGTGACGAAATCCACCTCCGGATCCATCAACAGGTTCAGGGCAAAGCTTTGTTCCCGGTTGCGCGCGCGCACGCCCCAGACGGCGTTTTCCCGGTAATTGCGCAGGATCTCGATGCGGGCGGCGCCTTGGGACAGTTCTCGCACGATGCCCTCGAAGCGGTCGTCTGCTGTGTAGATGCAGAGATTGGGGGTCCAACTGCTCACCTGGGGTCCAATGACCCGATAGAAGGTGCGCCCTTTTTCGCTCCAGGAAGCCATGTCCTTGCTGTGGGTGTTCCAGAAGTCCTCGGGCAACTCCTCCCAGCCGCGATAGAGCAGGTCGGCATCGTCCAAGACCTGGTCGTTGAAGTAGTCCTCCGCGCACAGGCCCATGATGCTGGCCTTGATGCGCAGGTTGATGTCCTTGGACACCAGCACCACGTCCCGATCTGGATAGCGTGCCTGCAGCGCCATCACCGTGCCCAGCAGACTGTTGTCGGGTTTGAGGCCAGGCAAGGCCAGGGGCAGGGCGGCGGACAGCGGCTCGGTCTGGAAATACAGGCGCCCGCCCGTATCGCGAACCGTCGCCTCGTATGCGCTGAGGCGCCCGAGCGGCAGGCCGTCGACAACCGCCTGATGGTCTGCGCCCTGCATCAGTTCATCGAGGAAGCGGCTGACCTGGCGCACATTACGGGCCACTTCGGAGACACCTTTCTTGGCGGCGTCCAGTTCCTCCAGCACCACCATGGGAAGGAATACGGCGTGTTCCTCGAATCGGAACAGGGCCGTGGGATCATGCATCAGGACGTTGGTATCCAGCACATACAACCGGGTGCGTGCGATCTCGGGCAGGCTATCCGCAGTGATGCCCTCAATGCGGTTGCGGCGGCGACGAACGGGCGCGGCGGGAGGCGGCGTCATACCGTGCCCTCCTGCCGCAGCGCCTTGACGGCCTCCAGCACTTCCATGACATGTCCTTCGACTTTCACCTTGCGCCAGGCTCGTGCGAGCCGCCCATCGGGACCGATGAGGAAGGTGCTGCGTTCCACGCCCATGACCATGCGGCCGTACATGTTTTTTTCCTTGAGTACTTCGAACATCTGGCAGAGCGTTTCCTCGGTGTCGGCAATGAGCGGGAAGGGCAGGGCGTACTTCGTGCAGAATTTTTCGTGGGAGGTCAGGCTGTCGCGGCTCACGCCAATGATTTGCGCGCCTTGCGCCACGAAGTCGGCCTGATGGTCACGAAAATCCTGTCCTTCGGTGGTGCAGCCGGGGGTGTCGTCCTTGGGATAGAAATACAGGACCGTGATCTTGCCCTGCAGGGAATGCTCGGTGAAGTTCCGGCCTTGGGTGGCCGCGGCGCTGAAACTGGGAATCAGATCGCCCGGTTCGGGAAAGGGCATGGTGAGAACTCCGGATCGTTGGGACCATGGGGGGAAGTTGCTTCGCGCAGAGACGGAGCAGGAATCGCAAAAACAGCAAGGCTTGAGGCTCTGAATGGTGCTTGTTGCAGAACGCCACGAGGGTTACCATCGCAGACTTTCTTTGTGGAGCGGGTCATGATCACGGGCAGTCTTGTCGCCTTGGCCACACCGATGCATGCTGATGGTGCGGTCGACCGGGAGGCGTTCGCCCGGCTGCTGGAATTCCATATTGAGCAGGGCACCGATGGCTTGGTGGTGGCGGGAACCACCGGCGAGGCCTCCACCCTCAGCTTTGCGGAACATTGTGCGCTGATTCGCGAGGCCGTGGCCTTGGTGCGCGGGCGAATTCCCGTCATTGCGGGGACTGGCGCCAATGCCACTGCCGAGGCGGTCGAATTGACCCGGGGCGCCAAGGAGGCAGGCGCCGACGCCTGCTTGCTGGTCAGCCCCTATTATGTCAAGCCGACTCAGGAAGGCTTGTACCGTCATCACCGGACCATTGCCGAAGCGGTTGCCATTCCCCAGATTCTCTATAACGTGCCCGGTCGCACGGGCGTGGATCTCAAGCCGGAGACAGCCTTGCGTCTGGCGGGCGTCCCCCACATCGCGGGCCTGAAAGAGGCGGCGGGCGATCTGGATCGCGTGCGCCATCTGTTGCAGGTCTGTCCGCCTGATTTTGCCGTATATTCGGGTGACGACGCCACTGCCTGCGAAGCGATTCTGATGGGCGCCAAGGGAGATATCTCGGTGACCGCCAATGTGGCGCCGGCGCTGATGCACCAGATGTGTGCCGCGGCCTTGGCGGGCGATGCGACAACGGCGCGCACGCTCAATGCCCGACTGGCGCGGCTCCACCAGGTGCTGTTCGTGGAGAGCAATCCCATCCCGACCAAATGGGCGCTGATGCACATGGGCCTGATGGGTCCCGGTATCCGCTTGCCCTTGACCCCGCTTGACCCGACTTACCACTCCCTCGTGGCTGACGCCCTTGAACAGGCAGGAATCATCCCATGTTGACACCCTTGCGCCGGATAATTGTCCTGGCCCCCGTCTTGTTGCTCGCCGCCTGTGCGTCCAAGCCCAGTTGCGAGAAGCGTGAAGCCCACCTCGATGCCCGTCCGGGGCCTGAAATCGAACTGCCCGCGGCCCGCGGGCGGGGGGCCTGGAAGATTCCCGAAGCTGCCCCAAACCAAGCGGGAAGCGACATGCGGCGACGCTCCGACGGCCGTTGCCTGGATGAGCCGCCGGCCTTTGTCCCGCCAGCGGATGCCGCAACGCAATGATTGCAGGAGGCGGGCGGCTGGGGTAACCTTCGCGCCTGCTCGCCTGCGGGCAGCGCATCGATTCCGGAGAGATGGCCGAGCGGTTGAAGGCGCACGACTGGAAATCGTGTATACGGTAATCCCGTATCGAGGGTTCGAATCCCTCTCTCTCCGCCACTTATCGTTGACATCGATTGGGCTTGCCCTACAGTTTCTGCGCCCAGCCCCTGATGAAACGCACGGCGCGATGGCAGGACGTCAGTCGAAACGGCCACCGCGGTGATTATTGTCTACGCTTCTGCGCCAGCGTGGCCAGTTGGCGGTACTCCTCGACTTTCATTGTGTCGCCCGCAACCATCTGTTAGCGGGCCGGGATCTGCGTTGGATCAGGAATCTCCCGCGTGCCTTGCTGCCTGTTATTTTCAAAAAGGTTCCGCACAGGCCCAGGCTAGATGGCACGGCCAGTAGCGGGATACAGGAGCACGATCGACAGCAAACCCGGACGCCTCAAAGCTGACTTTCGCCGCCCCCGCTTCGACTACGCCGCTTGAACCCGTTCAAGGACCCAATCTACTGGCTTTTCCCACCCCCGATGGAGCCCCTATGGGATTGCGCTTTCAAAGAAGGATTCGACTTGCCCCCGGCCTCTTCCTCAATGTAAGCAAGCGCGGCGTTTCCCTGTCCTTCGGTCGGCCCGGCGCAACCGTCAACATCGGCGGCAAGGGCGGACCGCGGGCGACCGTCGGTCTGCCCGGAACCGGGGTGTCCTACACCGCCCGCCTGCCCAGCGCCACGCCGTCGATGCAAGGGCGCGGCTGGCTGAAAATACTGGCCATCCTGGTGCTGGTCGCTCTCGCCGTCGCTGGCTTGTGGGCGTTGGGCCTGCTGCCCTGAAGCGACAGCTTCCACATTTCGTGCGGGCGCCGCATGCACCGGATCGATCCCGGTAGACGCGGTAGAATAGGGGCGCCTTCCCGCCCTTGGAGCCGCCTCATGGCCACCGCCCCGCTGCCCAACGATACGGCCCGTCTATTGCGCCTGGCCGGCACCGCATCGGTCGCCACCGCCGTGCTGCTGATCGCCGTCAAGGCGGTGGCTTGGGTTCTGACCGACTCGGTCGCGCTGCTCGCATCCCTGGTGGATTCGATGATGGATTCGGCCGCCTCGATGATCAACCTGCTGGCGATCCGCTACGCCCTCGCCCCCGCCGATGACGAACACCGCTTTGGACACGGCAAGGCCGAAGCATTGGCTGGGCTGGGGCAGGCGATGTTCATTGCCGGTTCCTCGGTATTCCTGGTGCTCCAGGCGGTGGAGCGCATCCTCAATCCAGCGCCGCTCCAAGGAGCCGGCACCGGCATTGCGGTCATGATCTTCAGCATGGCGCTGACCTTGCTGCTGGTCGCCTTCCAGCGCTATACCATCCGTCGAACCGGCTCAACTGCCGTGCGCGCCGATTCCCTGCATTATCTCAGCGACTTCGCCGTCAACCTGAGCATCATCGTCGCCCTGCTGGCCGCCGGGGCCGGCTATCCCGCAGTCGATGCCTGGGCCGGCATCGCCATCGCCGCCTACATTCTCTATACCGCTTGGGGCATAGCCGCGGACGCCTTTCACCACCTGCTGGATCGGGAAGTGAGCGATGCCGTGCGTGCTGAAATCCTCGCCTTGGCCCGACAGCCCGAGGCCGTTCGCGGCGTGCACGACCTGCGCACGCGCCAGTCCGGCCAACAGATGTTCGTGCAACTGCACCTGGAGCTGAGCCGCGAGATCCCGCTG
>Ga0209851_1000205_pt1 | contig 13855 bp, 11 predicted proteins | sample GWRWT4_14Oct14_FD_187195 | JGI IMG/M metagenome (GOLD analysis project Ga0209851, IMG submission 187195) | Sand microcosm microbial communities from a hyporheic zone in Columbia River, Washington, USA - GW-RW T4_14-Oct-14 (SPAdes) (version 2) | ecosystem: Engineered > Artificial ecosystem > Sand... | reverse complement strand
GAATGAAGCGCATGGCCATGTCATGCCTAATCGACTATCTCAAGGGTTGAAGCCCCGATTAAGCCAGACGGATCGTGAGATGAAGGATTACGCACAACGCGCCGGAATCAACTTCATTTCCGTCTACGACATTCTCTGCGAAGCCGGCGGCTGCCTGGCCTTCGTTGACGAACCCCACATCGACAATCTGATTGCCTGGGATAACGGTCATTTCACTGTCCCTGGATCGAACTATGTGGTCTCAAAATTTCCCCCGTGAATGCCTGAACGCCGGCGGCAGCAGGCCCTGATCCAGGGCGCACGCCCCCATCAGTCGACAGGACGGGACCACAGCGCCTGCTGCACGGCGGGATCAAGCGACCCCATGAAGGCTTCGACCGCCTGGGTGTAGCCACTATCCAGCCCCAGGCTCTGATTGATCTCGAGGTGCGACAAATCCTGTTCCAGAACCGCCGCCCTGACCCCGAGCGAGGCGGCCTTCCTTTCGAACCCATGGGCTTGTGGGCACGGATCGGCGCGCTCCGTGGAACATACGGCCAGCAGGGGATAAGCCGTAGCACTGAGCTGATGCAACGGAGAGACGCGGCGCCAGAAGGCCGGATCCTTTCCAAAGGCCCGATCATAGAGCGGCAGATGCCGACCCGCCATGACCTGCGCGACATCGAAAGCCGCGCTGTCGAGGGCAACGGCGCCCAGCCAGGGGCGCGCGCCTTGTTTCAGCGCCGCGGCCGGTGAGGCCGTCAACAGGGCGACCAGATGAGCGCCCGCCGAATGGCCCATCAAGATGAATTTTGTCGCATCTCCGCCCCATTCGGCGGCTCTGCTTTGAGCCAGGGCGAGCGCTTGGCCCACATCATGTGCCTGCTCCTCGGGATTGGCCTCGGGAAGCAATGTGTAGTTGGTGGAAACAAAGATGAATCCCCGGCTGACCCAGCGCGCCACCTTGTTGTCCACCACGCTGCGCATCCCCTTGTCGCCCAAGCGCCAGGCGCCCCCGTGCACCATGAGAATGACCGGCGCGCTGGTGACTTTCCGCGCTGGCAGATAGACGTCCATGCGCTGGCGCGCCGCGCGCCCATAGGCGACACCCGTGAGTACCCGGACGCCGGACGGCAAGGCGTGGCGAGTGATGTTCTCCCCGCCCTCGGCGCTGTCCTCGGATGGACTTCCCAGCCCAGCCAACAGGGAATGGCGTGCTGGTTCGCTGGCTGAAAGTGCGCCCGGAAAAGCCAGCGCTCCGATGAGCGCGCTCAATAGGCAGATACGTGCGCGAACCCATGTCATCGCGAATTCTCCTTGCGGCGGTCACCCAATTCAGAACGCCTCATCAGCACGTCGTCGTGGCTCGTTCACGCTCGCGGTTCAGCGCGCTCCCTAAGCCATCGGCCACAGCCGGGCGCGCTGATCGAGTATGGCGCAGGCCGTCGGCGCCTCCACCGCTCCCTTGCCCAACGCCATCACCTTGAATGCTTCGCCCATTTCGCTGGGCATCAGCAGACGCTTGGTGCGCTGCAGAAGGTTGTAATCCGCCACCGGATCAAGCAAGGCGAGATGATGGTCGATGCCGGCGCCGAGCAGGAACGCCATCTGCGTCGTGTAGCCCTGCACCGACCAGCCGGCGGCCCGGGCCGCTTCGGCGAGGGCAGTGAAATCCACCCAGGCGGTGAGATCCTGCAGGCCGGGCCAGCGGTAGGGATCATTGTGGGCGCGGTGGCGATAGTGGCAACGCAAGGTCCCGGTGGTGCGCTCCGGGTGGTAGTAGAGATGGCGCGGCAGGCCGTAGTCGATCCACAGCATGCCCCCCCGGGAAAAACAGGCATCCAGGGACGCCATCCAGGCCGGCAGCCAGGCTTGCCACTCGGTAGTGTAGCCGATCGGCAGGGGCGCACCCAACGCCGTTTCGAGCGCCGCCAAATCCTGGCCAAGCTGGAGACTCGCGGGGCTAAGATGATCGCGAAATCCGCTCTGCGCATCACCCGCCACCCGCAACTCATTCCAACCTGCCGCCGTCTTGCACACCCGCGCCACGGGCAGGGCATCAAGCACCTCATTGGCCAGCAGCACACCCTCGATGGGCGTTTCGGGCAGGGCATTCAACCAGCGGATACGGGGCAGCAATTCCGGGATCCGCGCGGCAAACAGGCGTTGCTGCCTGGCCCGCAGTTGGGCGCTGCGTTCGAGAATGGCATAGGTCGCGGGAAGCTGATTCGACGCCGCCAGCGTCTCCAGCAAGTCCGCCGCCAGGGCGCCGCTGCCTGCTCCCAGCTCCAGAATCCACGCCTGCGGACCCAATTGCGCCAACCATTCGGCGCATGGTCCGGCCAGGGTACGCCCGAACAACGGCGTCAGCTCCGGGGCGGTGATGAAATCCCCCTCGGGACCGAACTTGGCGGCGCCGGCACTGTAATACCCCAGCCCCGGCGCGTAGAGCGCCAGCTCCATGTAGCGATCGAAACCGATGCCGCCGCCTGCCGCCGCGATCTCGGCGGCGATCAGCGCAGCGAGCTGCCGGCTGTGGGCAAGGGCTGTGGGCGTCGGCGGTGGCAGATCGTGAGGGGGGTGAACGGTTACCATGGCCGGAATTGTCGCTCAAAGGAAACCACCTCACCATGCCCCCTGCTCCCTGCATTCTGGTGACCGGCGCCGCACGGCGCATCGGCGCGGCCATTGTCCGCGGCCTGCATGATCGGGGCGCAAGGGTGATGATCCACTACCATCATGCCGCCGAACCGGCGCATGCGCTGGTGGCCGCGCTCAATGCCATGCGGCCGGACAGCGCCGACTGCCATGAAGCCGACTTGCAGGAGATCGATCAATTGGCACCGTTGGCGGAGGCGGCGTGGGGCCGCTGGGGTCGACTGGATGGCGTGGTCCACAACGCCTCGACCTTCTACCCCACGGCCGTGGGCACCACCACGCTCGCGCAGTGGGATGACCTGATGGGCGCCAACCTGCGCGCGCCCTATTTCCTCACCCAGGCCCTGGCGCCGGCCCTGCTCGCCAGCCAAGGCGCCGTGGTGAACCTGGTGGACATCCATGCCGAACAGCCGCTCAAGGATCATCCCGTCTATTGCGCCGCCAAGGCCGGACTGGTGATGCTGACCCGGTCGCTGGCGCGGGAACTGGCGCCCGAGGTGCGGGTCAACGCCGTGGCGCCGGGGGCGATCCTCTGGCCGGAACGGCCGATGTCGACGGCGGCGCGGGAGCGCATCGTGGAACGCATCGCGTTAAAGCGCGCTGGCATGCCGGAGGACATCGCCCGCACCGTGGCTTTCCTGATGTTCGACGCGCCCTACATCACGGGGCAGGTACTGGCAGTGGACGGCGGTCGCAGTCTGGGCTACTGAGCGCCGGATTCGACTGCGCTTCCGCCGCGCCCACCCGGATCAGCCATAGATACCCATCGCCAGTATCCAGCGCGCAGTGCCCGCTCAGCGGGACGACAGCCACCAGGCTCGCGACCGTTCGGGTGGGTGCCAGCACCCAGCGCGCCTGAAGACGTGTCAAATCAGCGGGATGTTCCACCCGGGGAATGGCGCGATCGAGGTAATAGATCAGATTGGTGACATCGGTGCGCCAGGACGCCAAGGGCTCGTCGGCCCTCACCAGCCGCGCGAGACGCAGGCCGACGTTGTGATCCTCGTAGCGGTCCAGCCCCCACATGCGTGGCGTATAGGCCACGCTCGCCGTCGTGGTCATGAACAGCAGCGCCGTAACCAACAACCATCCCGGCAACGCCATGCCGCGCCGATGACCGCGCCACGCCGCCGCACACAAGGCCATGAGCCCGAACAGGCCCGCCACGGACAGCCACGGCAGCGGCGATCCCTTGACCTGCGACCAAACCAGCAGGGCCAGCATCAGGCCGCCATGGACGAACAGCCAGATCGGCATCCAGCGCCTCAGCCGCTCCACGTTCCAGAACCGCTCCGCCGCCACCGCCAGCGCCAGACACAGCGCAGGCAGAATCGGCAGCATGTAATACCAGCGTGCCTGCGGCCCGAAACTCAGCAGCACGGCCGGCACCGCAATCACCAGCGCCAGCCAAAGCAGCATGGGACGCTGGCCCTCGGCGCGACGCAAGGTCGCCAGGGTGGGCAACAGCGCCACCCAGGGCAGCACCAGTTGCCAGGTGCGGTAAAAGTAGTAGGGATTGCCATCGGGCAAATGAGGCCGCAGCAGCGACCCGCCCAATTGCGAGTGTTGCAACGCCTCGGCGCCGACCCCTTGCCGCATGGCATACCACCAAGGCAGGTTCACCGCCGCCAGGATCAGCAGCCCCCACACCGGCCTGAGTAAATCCAGGGTCAATGGACGCAGCGATGCATGCAGCCGGGTGAAGAGCGCCAACGCGAGCACCAGCATCAGCGGCAGCTGTGGCCCCTTGGTCAGGCACGCCAGGGCAAATGCCCCCCACATGCCCATGACCCAGCGCAATCGCACGGACGCTTGATCTGCCTGCCAAGCCCGCACGAAAGCGAGCAAACCCAGCGCGCACCAGAAAGCGTAGAGCATCTCCGGACGGGCGCTGTGAATGTAGTAGAACACCCCGTGGGAAGAGGCCGCTATGGCTGCCGCCATCAGCCCGACAGCAGGCCCGGCCAGCGCCACCCCCAACAGGCCCGTAACCGCGACCAGCCCGGCGCCCGCCAGCACCGACACCAAGCGCCCTTCCCACGGCGCCACCCGGTGCAGGTCGCCAGCGATCTCGGCCACCACGGCCGTGAACCAGTAACTGAGCGGGGGTTTGTTCAACCGTGGTCGATCGTTGAGATAGGGAACGATCCATTCCCCACGGTCGTGCATCTCCTCCACCGTGCGCACCACGAAGGTCTCATGGGGCTCCATGGGCAGATCGACCATATTGGCCAGCCCCAACAGGATCGTCAGGCCGGCCAGCACCCAGCGCCAGATCGCCAGTTCCCGCGTGGTCATGGCTGATCCGGCGCGGGGAGATGCGACAGCGAGGCAAGCCGCGGCTTGTTCCGGACGCTCATGGTTGCTCCCCGGCGCAGGGCCGAGCCATGTCGGCACGCACCAGGAACCACAACTCACGGTGTGCTTGACCCAAGGCCAAGGCGCGCTGCGGATCGAAACAGGGCGTCAGGCGCTCCTCGGGGAGCAAGACCCAACGCCCAGGCGCCGCGTTCAGCCACGCGATGGCCTCCGCCGCCTCGCCCACCCGATCGGCGCGGCGGTAGCCAAAGGTCATCACGGTGCGATCCGCCTGGTAGAGGAACTGTTCCTTCCAGTCCACCATCCCCAGTTCGGCCTGCGGCCCGATCCGATGCGCGACCCGCTCCATCAACGCCCGTCCGGAGCGGGTGGCATCCAGCAGGGGCGCCGCCCAGAAGCCATGCAGCAGCCAGCCCACCAGCAAGGTGCCCAGCAAGGCGGCAAAACCCCGCCGCGGCCCCAAGGCCGCCAGGCCCAAGGCGGCGATCGTCAATATCCCCAAGGGGACCCAGGGCTGCACCTGATAGCGCAGGGCCAGATCCTGAATCGCCGAAGAATCGATCCAGGCCAGATAGAGCCAGCCCGTCAAGAGGCTCAGTCCGAGCAGCACCAGCAGCCCCCAGGCCAGCCGCTGGACACCCGATTTGCGCAGCAAGCCGGGCAATAGCGGTGCGCAGGCCAAGGCAAAGGCGGGGGTGGCCGGGAGGAGATAGAGGCCGCGCTTGCCGCTGCTCAGGCTGAAGAACACCAGCACCACCAGTGCGTAGCCCAGCAGCAGGGCATAGCGCCCATCGCCGCGGCCAAGCCGGCGTCGCCAAGCCGGGATCAGCCAGGGCAGCAGCAAACTGCCGGGCAGCCAGAACACCGGGATCACCTGCACCAGGTAATACCAGAACGGTTCGCGGTGCCCCCAAGCCTGGGTATAACGGGTGGCAGTCTGGCGCAGCAGCAAATCATCCCGGTAGGCGGCCAGCGCCGGATCCTGCAGGCTGGCCCAGAGCATGGGGCCGGCCCAGGCCAGCAGCACCCCCAGCAGCAGCGCCAACGCGCCCAGGCCATGGCGCAGGGGAATCGGCGACAGCGGCGCATCGGTACGCCGCCGCCACAGGGCGGCCAGCGGCAGCAGCGCCAGGGGCAGAAAGCCCACTCCCTTGGTCAGGATACCCATGCCCACAGCGAAGAAACCCAGATACAGGGCGCGCAGGTCCGGCCCGCGCAGCAGATGGCGCATCAGGCCATATAGGGCCAGCGTGGTCCAGAATGCCAACAGGGCGTCGATTTGCGCCATGCGCGCCTGTAGCGTGAACTGCACGGTGAAGGCCAGCAGCAGCGCGGCCAGCATCCCCACGCGCCGGTTCCACAAGCGCTGCCCCAGGTCATAGGTCAACAGCAACGTGCCCAACGCCGCCAGCAGGGAAGGCAGCAGGAACGCCAGGCGAGCACTCCCCGTCAGCGCCTCGAAACCCGCGATGACCCAGAAGAACACCGGCGGTTTGTCGGAATAGGGATGGCCACCGATGTGGGGAATCAGCCACTGTCCCGTCGCGAGCATTTCGCGGGCGATCTGGGCAAAGCGTGGTTCATCGGGTGGCCAGGGATCGCGCAGCCCCAAGCCGGGCGCGAACAGTACCAGCCCCAGGAGGAACAGCACAAAGCGATCGCGCCGCCGGCGGGCAGCGTGTTGCGGGGGTGATGTATCCATCAGGACTTCAGGTGATGATCCAGCGCGGCCGGCTCGGTTTCTTCCTGATGCACCCAGTACAGGTTGCGGGCGTAAACGAACAGTCCGCTCGCCTGACCCACGATGAAGACCGGATCGCGCTTATAGATCGCATAGGTCAACAGCGTCAGGCCGCCGGCCAGGCTGAAATACCAGAAGTGCACCGGGATCACGCTGCGCTTGGCCTTTTCGCTGTAGAACCACTGCACCAGAAAGCGCATGGAAAACAGCGCTTGGCCGGTGAAGCCCACGCCCAGCCAGAGGGTTTCGGTCCAATTCATGTTTCTTCCCTTGCCTGGAAATCCAGGCGACCACGGCGACGCAACCACATCACGCCGAGCAGGTCGACGAGGCCCGCCCAGAGCCGGTTGTTGATGCCATATTTGGACTGCCCGCCACCGCGGGGCCGATGATTGACGCCGACGCACTGCACCGTGCCGCCGGCGCGCAACACCAGCGCCGGCATGAAGCGATGCATGTGGTCGAAGTAAGGCAGATCGAGATAAAGCGCGCGGGGCAACAGCTTGATGCCGCAACCGCTGTCCGGTGTCTGATCCTGCAAGAGTCCCCCACGCACCGCGTTGGCCACCCGGGACGACAGCCGCCGCAGCCAGTCGTCCTCGCGCCGGGTCCGCGCGCCCTGGATCAGGACCCGTGGCGCCGGATCGGCCTGTGCATCCACCCGCGCCAGCAGATGCGGCAGATCGGCCGGATCGTTCTGGCCATCGCCATCGAGGGTGGCGATCCAGCGGCCGCGGGCAGCCCGCACACCACTGGTGATGGCGGCGCTCTGGCCGGCATTGCGCACGTGGCGCAGGATGCGCAGCCGACCGCCGAAATCGCCTTTCAGGGCAGCGAGGCGCTCGACCGTTGCGTCGGTGCTGCCATCGTCGACGAAGATCACCTCGAACGGCACCACACCGTCCAGCGCCTGGCGGATCTCGCCTGCCAACGTCGCCACGTTGGCGGCTTCGTCCTTGACGGGAATGACGACGGAAATCAGGGGGTCAGCATGCATGCAGGCAAGATTCCACGGCAGAACAGGAGATGGGATTTATCACAGCAAGATGCGCATTGTAACCGCGCTTCGCGCCGACCACCGCATCGCATTCATGGAAGCGGGGAAGCCGCATCAAGCGGAACCAACTGCGTGGCCTCGCGCACCACGAGATAATGCCCACGATAAGGCCGACACAAAAGGCTGGGTGGGACGGTGCAATCCCGCGCATGACCCACCTCGTCGATCACGACGCCATTCGGGTTTTGTGCCGCCCAGACAGACGCATCTTGATGCGCTTTCAGCAGTGTGGGCGTCCGTTGCAACCGACCCAGGAACTGGAACTGGCCGCGGTAAGTCCCGACGAAAGCCAGCGGATGGCCATTGCGCTCCAGCGCGCCCAGCAGGCGGCTCGCCTCTGTCAGATCGAAACGGCTTTCGGCTTCGCGGATCACCGATAAATGCCCGAACACCAGCAACAGCGCCATGGCGGTTCCCATGATCGGGACCTGGCGCAGGAAACCGGCCGGCGGCAGACGCCACAGTGCCCAGACGATCGGCACCAGCGCCAATCCCCATAGCGGCGACAAATCAGCCGCCCAATTGTTTTTTCCCTGCAGCCAGAGCCACACAGGCGCGATGGTCAGCAACAGAGCCAGTATTGCCACCGCGCCCGCCAATGGGCGCAGCGAAAACCGCAGCGGCGTCTCGACCATGCCCCGGGCCACCAGCAGCATCAAGGCCGGCAACAGCGGCAGCAGGTAATGGGGCTGCTTGCCGCTGACCAGGGAACACAACACCAGGCCCGGCACAAACGCAGCCAGGCAAAAGCGCACCCCCCGATCGCTCTCCAGCAGCCTGCCTGCCCGGCCCAGGGCGCGATAATTCGCCCACACCAAAGACCAGGGCATCAGCATCAACGGCAATATGGGCAGATACCACCACCACGGCCGACGATGGGCGAAGGATTCCAGTGCCCGCCCCGCACTCTGGCGCCACAGCAAATCGGCCGCATAGTCCTTCCCGCCGAGGATTACCGCCGGCAATGCCCAGAGCAGGGCGATCAGCGCCATGACGCCCAGCGCCCGGCCCAGCCCCGCACCCCACACCCGCCAACCGGGCCAATACGGGTGCCACAGCGGCGCCAGCAGGGCCGGTGGCAGAACGAACAGCAGGATGATGGGGCCCTTGGTGAGCAAACCCAGCCCGAGACCCATCCCGACCCACACAAAACCCACCGTTGGCCGGCGGGTCGCCTGCCACAGTCCGGTCCAGGCCAACAGGGTCCACAGGGCCATCAGCCCATCGAACATCAACATGCTGTGAAAACCGGCCCAGTACAGGCCGAAGACCAACAGCCAGGGCAGCAGCCACGCGACTTCCGGAAACGCGGGCCACATCCGGCGCGCCAGTCGACTGCCCAGCAAGGCCGTGGCGAAGCCCGCCAGCGGGGCGATCAAGCGCGGCCAGAGATCATTCACACCGAACAGGGCCCAACCCAGATGCATGAGCCAGAACAGAACCGGCGGCTTGTGGGGATAGGGGGCGCCATTGAGATGCGGCACCAACCATTGTCCGTTCTGCCACATCTCCCAGGCCACCGTCGCGTAACGGGTCTCATCGATGGGCCACAGCCCCCGGGTGGACGCGGCGATGACGACGAACAGGATCCATAGCGCGATCCATCCCCAGCGCAGGGGCCAGGCGGCCACACGCGGCCAAACGACAGTATTCAAGGGTAAAAACACTCAAAACAAGCCAGGAGGGCGGAAAAACTAGGCGGCACACCTTAAGACTTTCTTAAAGCCATCGCCAGCAGCCCAGTCCACGGAGGCGCCCTCGCCTTCTGGCGGGCCCGAAAAGGCGCTCCAGGTTCGCCCCACCCCGATTCATCCGAGACGCACCAGGCGTCAGCTGGCCAATCTTGGCGTGCGGTGGGGCCAAGTCCACCGGATCGGCGCTTTCAGAGCCGCCCCCGAAGTCATCGACTGCCTGCCCCAGCAACTGACGCTTCCGATCGGTGATCTTATTGAGATGTAGTTCTAACTGCTTGACCAGTTCTCGGCCAGGGTCTTGTCTTCACGCACGGCGGCCAGAGCCACTTGGGCCTTGAACGCCGGCGGGTGCGGCGCGCTGACTGCTTCACCATCGAAAACCCCTACTCGCCAGACCAGCCTCGGCCCGGCTTCATGCCCGGAGTTTCAACTTATCGCGCTGTTTAGATTTGCGGCACTACGTCTGACGATGCGAACGGTCCAGGGCGACCGGCATGGTTGATCTGCTGCGGATTGAGAAAAAAAACCCCCATCCCGTGAACAAGCGGATGGGGGTATTCGTTACACCGATACTGAAAACGCTTCAGGCCAAATTGGGATAGCCCTGGCTTGATGGCGTTGCGGCTCTCGCGACCAGTTCGGGGATCCCACTTTCTGCGTTGGCGCGATCAGCCAACACGCGCTCCTCGGATGTCGCCCATTGCTCGTCCCATTGGATCAGCATCGGTGTCGACAACTTGTACCACAAGGGCGGGATCGTTCCTGCCAGGATGGTCAGCAGGTAGCCAAAGCGGAGGCGCGGGGCATTTGGGATGGTTTTCAGGTTCCAGAACTCCACCGATCCGTCGAGATGGTGATGCATATGGCGCGATCCGCCAGCAAGCAACCAAAAATCTAGCCGATTGGCCGAGTCCCAGGCATGATGGGATTTGACTTCGGATCCCGGCACCCGGGTGATCCCGTAGTGTTGGCCATAGGTGGCGAGCTTGTAGGCAAAATGAGTCCACAACGCCGCCAACGCAAACAGAAGGAACCCGACCGGGCCAGCGGCCCAGGCAACGCCCAGGAACACTACCGCTTCTGCCAGCCAGCCCTGCAACAAACGATTGCGCGACGACAGGGTCGGAAGGCCCATGCGCCGCATCCTGTCGGATTCGATATCCCAGGCCATGCGATAGTCACGTGGCATGGTGCGCAGGAAATAACGATAAAGTGACTCCCCCCGAAGTGCGGTGCTGGAGTCATCCGAGGTCGCCACAGTGCAATGATGGCCTTGCGCATGCTCGATGGCGTAATAGGTGAATGCCGCCGGAATCCCGGCTACGCGGGCAGCCAGGGTCGCGATTGGCTCCTTGGTGCGATGACTGAGTTCGTGACCCAGACCGATCGCGCCTGCACCACCCACTGTTCCAACCATCAGGATATAGAAAATCAAGCTGCCCAAGCCCACATCTTGATGCGTCTGGGTCATGTCCACATGGGTCATGGCATACACGACATCCGCCAAACCCAGAAAGTCAGTGCCCTTGGTATAGAACACCAGGGTCCAGACGAAAAGCAGGTACAGCGCGAGCGTCAGCAGGATGTATCCGTACATCATCCCCACAAAAACCGCTGGCCGGCGGTAATCATGGTTGTATTCCGTGTCCCCCAGCAGGAACTCCAGTATCAGCAAGCCGCCGATAACCCATAACAGGTTCCAACCCGGCGTTGCACCATGGACAACAGAGTATAGCGATAGAAAGACAAGGAATAAGGGAAAAAAGAATTTGAGATAATGGAACGGGTGAGTCAGGCGCACCAAGGAAGTCATGGCGTAATCTCCTGGAGAGTAAAGATTAATACGCCCCCTCTCTGAGCATGCATGTCGAAGTTTTTATAATTCATTAAAGTTTCGTTTTTGTATGACGACAGAAGATAGAGCACTCTTATGATAAGTACAACCTACTTCCGATGAAATTCCGATGAATGGTAATTGGCTGACAAATAATCCAGCTTTTTCTTCAGTTATTCTCTGCGTCAATAGTTGATATAAACGCATTAAAACATTATAGAAATGCTGGTTACCATTCATAAGCAAATTCGGCGCGATCCGAGCCTGCGGATCCTTCTCCAGCATATTGAGCAACGCGGACAGCACGAGGCTTATACGCCTGCGCCAGACGCCTTCGGATCAGATGTTCCGGGGCGAAGCCACCCCGTCTCCCCAATATCAACCCGAATCGGAATGACGCAGGGCACCTGCAATCCGGGCAAGACTTTTCTCCCGCCCCATCAGAGCCAAAGTCTGATCGATGGGAGGCGAAACCGCTGTCCCGCTCACGGCCACCCGCAGCGGCTGTGCCACCTGCCCCATTTTCCAGCTGCCCACTGCGGCAACTGTCTCGATGGCGGCGTGGATGATTTCAGTCGTCCACGTGTCGAGTCCGGCCAAGGACTCACTTACAGCGTTCAGGGCGCGCCGCCCCTCCTCTCCCAGATGCTTGGCCACGGCCTTTTCGTCGTAGGCAAGGTGATCGGCAAAGAAAAACCGCGCACCCTCGGCCATCTCCACCAAAGTCTTGCTGCGCTCACGCAGCGCCACCACCACGCCCGCCAGATCCGGACCGGCGTTCGGATCGACCCCCAGGCGCGCCAGATGACCGCGCAAATGATCGGCGACATACGCCGGATCAGCCGTTTTCAGATAATGCTGATTGAGCCAGAGCAGCTTGTCGGGATTGAAGGTGGACGGCGCTCGGTGCACGGACGTCAGATCGAACAGATCAATCATTTCCTGCCGGCTGAAAATCTCCTGGTCACCATGGGACCAGCCCAGCCGGACCAAATAGTTGAGCAGGGCCTCGGGCAGATAACCCTCGTCGCGGTACTGCAGCACGCTCACCGCCCCGTGGCGTTTGGACAGGCGCTGGCCATCGGCGCCCAAGATCATGGGCACATGGGCATAAGCCGGCGGCGTTACTCCCAGTGCCCGCAGCAGGTTGATCTGGCGCGGCGTATTGTTGATGTGATCGTCGCCGCGAATGACATGGGTCACCCCCATGTCGGCATCGTCCACCACCACGGTGAAATTATAGGTGGGCGTACCGTCCGAACGGGCAATGATGAGGTCATCCAGCTCGGCATTCTCAAAGGCGATGGACCCGCGGACCAGATCCTCGAACACCACCTGGCCGTCGGCCGGATTGCGGAAACGCACCACCGGATTCACCCCCTCGGGGATGGATGCCCGACCATCGCGACACAAACCGTCGTAGCGCGGCTTTTCCTTCGCCGCCATTTGGTCCGCCCGCAGCGTCTCCAGGCGCTCACGGCTGCAATAGCAATGATAAGCCGTGCCTTCGGCCATCATGCGCGTCATCACCTCGCCATAGCGATCAAAGCGCTGCGTCTGGTAATACGGCCCCTCGTCATGCGCCAGCCCCAGCCAGGCCATCCCCTCCAGAATGGCCTGAACGTACTCGTCGGTGGAACGCTCCCGATCGGTGTCCTCCACCCGCAGGATGAAGCGCCCGCCTTGGCGGCGTGCATACAACCAGGAAAACAAGGCCGTGCGGGCGCCCCCGATGTGCAAGTGGCCAGTGGGGCTGGGGGCGAAACGGGTGACGACAGTCATGACAAAAGAACGCTCTCAAGGGCAGGAAGACAGCGGCGGACAGTGGGCGCCAAGGCGGCCGATTCTAGCAAACTCGCCGCGACTGCCTCACATCCAGTCGGTAAGCAGAAACCCGACGCTCAGGCGATTGGCGATGAAGTCATAATCGATCAAGCCATCGCCATAGCCGTAGAAATACTGGACATAGCCCCGCACCGGCGAATGGCCCAGGGGAATGCTCCAATCTGCCTGCACCGCGCCACGTGGTTCCTTGACGTCCAGGTTATTGCGCAGCATCACTGCATAATGGTTGCGGCCCTGGGTCCAAAAGGTCCATAGCTCGGCCTTGCCGACATAATCCTCGATATTCGGGTTATCGTCCTCGGACTCATCTTCCGGCAATCGCCACCAGCCCTTCAGGCCCAGGGCGAAATCGTCCCCGCGATCAAACAATGCGCTGGCGACGAGGCGATTCCAACTGCGGGAGACCGGGTCGGCGCGGCCATTGGATTGATGATCAAGGCTCACATTCAACAAACGGCTGTTGAGTCCCAAGGTCCGGAAATCGGTCTTCCAGGAATAGATCAGTTCCGGCTCGTAATTGGTTTCCCGAAATGGCGCGGAGGCCGCCCCGTTATAGACCTGCCAGAACGACTGCTGGGTATAGGCGAACCACAGGTCGCCACGCGGATGCAGGAACTCGGGCCAGAGTTTGCTCATGAAGCTGAGCTGGAACTTGGCCTCCATCGAATCATACGACTCATCCTCGCCAAAGGTGGCCTGGAATGGCTCCTGATTGCGCCGCGCAGCGT
>Ga0209851_1000204_pt1 | contig 13869 bp, 17 predicted proteins | sample GWRWT4_14Oct14_FD_187195 | JGI IMG/M metagenome (GOLD analysis project Ga0209851, IMG submission 187195) | Sand microcosm microbial communities from a hyporheic zone in Columbia River, Washington, USA - GW-RW T4_14-Oct-14 (SPAdes) (version 2) | ecosystem: Engineered > Artificial ecosystem > Sand... | reverse complement strand
ATCTGGCCTCGGTTTTGGAAACACCGGCGTTTACGCAGACGCATTTTTTAGCTCCGGGCAAACTATTCCTTGCTGAAACTATTGAGCCAGCAGGACTGAACCAGGCGCACCAGTTTGTGCCGCAGATAATGAATTTCGCTTGTCCTTTTGATTTTGTGCCGCTTGGCGGGAGCGCGCAAACCGGGCATGGCTTCAGAACATCTGGCGTCACCACAAATTCCCGAAAGAAAAATATCAGCAGCACTGCGCGCGGTGCGCAGAGGCTGACGGATAGCCGTTCAAAATCAATCACGGAGTAAACCATGGCAAAGACAGTAGATGATGCCGTACTTGATGCGGCGCTGAACCAGATCAAGACAACCGCAGACAGGCTGGTGGTGTGCATTGGCGCGCCAGTGACCTATGCGGAAGCAAACGCCAATTCCCCAACGGGGAAACGGTGCGGGCAGCGCGCCATTACATCGGCGAATTTTACGGGGCCTGTGAATGGCGATGTGTCAGGCCGCAAGCTGACGGTCAATCAGCAGACCGGCATTACGGTGGATGTCAGCGGGACCGCTGATCATGTGGCGCTGGTGGATGACACGGCCAGCATATTGCTGGCTGTGACCAGCCTGAGCGCGTCACAGGCAGTGACGGCGGGCAACACCATGACGGTGAATGTCTTCGATCTTGAAATTGCCGATCCAACATAAGGGGTACGGATATGCAGGTTTACGTCAAGGATCCGGGCGCAGTGCTGGATTATTCGATCGATTGGGGGGCTGGATATCTGCAAAGCGGGGAGACGCTGAGCAGCAGCATCTGGACGATTTTTCCCGCCGACATGACGCAAAATTCGGCGTCCAATGCGGCGGGCGTAACGAGCATAACGGTTTCGGGCGGCGCGGTGGGGCAGATTTACCAGCTTACCAACCGCATCACGACATCGCAGGGGCGCACCGATGAGCGTTCCATCACCGTCAGAGTGGAGCACAGATAATGATCCGTGAACGGTTGAGTTTAATAAGCGCGCCCGCAATCGAGCCGGTGAGTGAGGCGGAAGTGATGGCGCATTTGCGCACCGGAAGCGAGGATGAGCTGGCATTGATGCTCGGGCATATTCGCGCGGCCAGGCAGATGGTGGAAAGCTGGACCGGGCGGGCGCTGATCAGCCAAAGCTGGCGCTGGATGCTGGATGGCTGGCCTGGGCATACGATGCAGGATTGGTGGGACGGCGTGCGCGCGGGCGCGATAGGCGCAGGCGCCGCGCGATTTATTGAGCTTCCGAAAGCGCCGCTGCTATCGGTAAGCGCGGTGACTTTGTTTAATGATGCCGATCAACCAACATTGTGGGCTGCGGCAAATTATTTTGCGGATACGGCAAGTACGCCGGGAAGGCTGGTGTTGCGCAATGCAGCCAGTGTGCCGCTGCCGCAACGGTCGGCCAATGGATTGCAGATTGATTTTACCTGCGGTTATGGCGTGGGACCGGGGGACGTGCCCGCACCGCTGCGTCAGGCGGTGCTGATGCTGACGGCGCATTATTTTGAAAACAGGGAAGTAATGACGGGAGCAGGCAGTGAGAATCAAATTCTGCCGCTGGGTCTACATGCGTTGCTGGCGCCCTATCGCATGATGAGGCTGTGAGATGATCGGCAGATTGCGCCACCGGGTAGTTTTGCAACGCCGTTCAGAAGCGGCGGATATGGGGGGTGGCGTCGCGTTAAGCTGGGTGGATGTGGCCGAATTGTGGGCAGCGGTCACACCGCTTGCAGGCAGCGAAAGCGTTCAGGCCATGCGGCTTCAACCGTTACAGAATTTTCTGATCCGGTTGCGTTTTCGCGACGATATTACACCGGAAAACCGTCTGCTGTTTGGGCAGCGCGTGTTGAATATTCGCAGTGTGAAGAACGTGAATGAACGCAGCCAGTGGCTTGAATGCCGCTGCGAAGAAGGCGTGGCCGGGTAAGGCTGCATCCGGCGCGCAATGACGCCAATAATAATCATCTAAAAATCCTATCAGAGAGGTATGCCCATGACCGCGGCAGGTTGGGAGCTGCAACAGGCGATTTTTGCGCGCCTGGATTCTTTATTGGCGGAGCCGGTCTATGACCATGTGCCGCAGAATGCGCCGTTTCCCTATGTGGTGGTGGGCGACGCCACGGCCACGGCCTGGGGTGCGGGGGATCTGCATGGCGAGAGCCATGCGCTGAGCATTCATATCTGGTCGCGCTATCAGGGGCGCAAAGAAATGAAACAGGTCATGGCCGCGATAGTGACGGCGCTGAATGGGGTGGCGCTGGCGCTAAGCGGGCATCATCTGATCGATTTGCGATTTGTGTTTGCCGATGAATTTCCAGATCCGGACGGTATTTCACGCCATGGGCTGGTGCGGTTTCGCGCTGTGACCCACCCGCTTTGATTACTCTCACATTGAAAGGAGGCCAATATGGCCGCACAAAAAGGCCGTGATCTGCTGCTAAAAGTGGATAGTACGGGGGCCGGAGTTTTCGTTACCGTGGCGGGCTTGCGCAATCGCAGCCTGTCGCTGAACGCAAGGCCGGTGGACATCACCAATGCCGATAGCGTCAATGGCTGGCGCGAAAGTTTGGAGGGTGCGGGCATTAAATCCGCATCACTGAGCGGGGCTGGCGTGTTCCGTGATGATGCAGCGGATGAAACCGTGCGTGGATATTTTTTCAACGGAACCTTGCGCAACTGGCAACTGATCGTGCCAAGCTTTGGCATTATTCAGGGCGCATTTCTGATTACTGCGCTGGAATATGCAGGCGAATATGATGGCGAAGTAACCTATTCGCTGGCGCTGGAAAGCGCCGGTGCGCTCAGCTTCACGGTGATATGAGATGGCCAATCCATATCGGGGTGAAATTTCCGCCAATCTGGATGGCAAACCATACACGCTGTGCCTGACTTTGGGGGCGCTGGCGGAACTGGAGGAGCGGCTGGGCGGTGAGGATATTCTGGCGCTGGCGCAAAGGTTCGAGGGGGGGCGGATCACCGCGCGTGAAGCCATATGTGTGATCGCCGCCGGATTGCGGGGCGCGGGTAATGATATTAGCGATGACGCCGTTGGACGCATGCAGGTGGATGGTGGCGTACCGGGCTATCTTGCGCTGGTGATCAATCTGTTGCAGGCCGCTTTTGGCGCAGAGACGCCGGGCAAGCCCGCATGTAAGGAGAACGGGGAGGACCATGCCCCTTTCCCTGGCGGCGTCTGATGGGGCTGGCCTTTGGGCAGCTTCGTCTGACGCCGGAACAATTCTGGCGGATAAGCCCGAAGGAGTTGCAGGCGGCGCTGGATGGATATCTGAATGGCGGATTTTGGGCGGAGGGATCAGCCATTCTGGGACGCCGTGAGTTGGATGCGCTGTGTGCGCAGTTTCCAGATGAAGGAGTAGATGATGCCCCCTATTGATGAAACAGGCCGGGGCGCTGCCGGTGGCGTTCAGCAGACGGATCAGCAGTTGCAGCGCTTGAGCGAGCTGCGCGTGCGCACCCGCGAATATAGCAATGATCTTCGCATACTTGCCAGTGCGGGGCGCGATACCGGAGAGATATTGGCGCGCGCCTTTACGGGTGCAGCGTTGCGCGGCAAGGATCTGTCGGACAGTTTTCGATCCGTGATCCTGTCGTTAAGCCAGAAAACATTGCGTTCTGCAGCCAATTCATTTTCGGGTGCAGTGACATCGGGGCTAGGTGGTCTGTTTGGGAATATTTTGCGCAACGCAAATGGCAATGCGTTTTCGCAGGGGCGGGTTATTCCTCTGGCGCGCGGTGGTGTGGTGAGCGGACCAAGTGTTTTTCCCATAAGCGGCGGGGCGACAGGATTGATGGGTGAGGCCGGGCCGGAAGCCATATTACCGTTGACGCGTGGCGCAGATGGGCGGCTGGGCGTGCGCGCAGGCGATGGTGGCGCGACGCGGCCGGTGACCATCAATTTCAATGTGACAACGCCGGATGCGGATGGGCTGCGGCGGTCTGAGGCGCAGATCAGCGCCATGCTTGCCAGATTGGTGGGGCGCGGCGGGCGTAATTTGTGAAGGGAGTGGAATATGGCGTTTCATGAAATACGATTTCCAACAGGCATAAGTCTTGGGGCAAGCGGCGGGCCAGAGCGGCGCACGGAAATTGTGACGCTGGCCAGCGGCTTTGAGGAGCGTAACAGCCCCTGGGCAGATTCGCGCCGGCGCTATAATGCGGGCTATGGTGTGCGCTCGCTGGCCGATATTCATCAGGTGATTGCTTTTTTTGAGGCGCGGGGCGGGCGCCTGCACGGGTTCCGGTTCAAGGATTTCAGCGACTATCAATCATCGCCGCCGGGCAGCGCCATCGCGCACACCAATCAGATCATTGGAACAGGCACGGGCAGCGCCGTTAGCTTTCAGCTATACAAGAATTATATCAGCGGCAGCCAATCCTATGCGCGCATGATCACCAAGCCCGTTGCGGGAAGTGTGCGCATGGCGCTGAACGGCGTGGAGCAAAGCTCCGGGCTTTTTTCGGTGGATACGGCGACTGGCATTGTGACATTTTCGGCCGCCCCGGCTGTGGGCGTCAGCATTAGTGCGGGATATGCGTTTGATGTGCCGGTGCGCTTTGATGCAGATTTCCTGGAAATCAATCAGGCCGCGTTCAGCGCCGGGCAAATTCCCAACATTCCATTGATCGAGGTGCGCCGATGAAAATTTTACCGGCAGGAATGCAGACGCATCTGGATAGCGGCGCGACAAGCCTGTGTTATTGCTGGAAGCTGACCATTCTCAGTGGAACAAGTTATGGATTTACCAGTCATGATCACGATCTGACATTTGATGGCGTCACCTATTCCGCACTGAGCGGATTTGACGCCAGCGCCATAGAAACCTCGCTGGGTCTGAATGTGGATGATCTTGAGGTAATGGGCGCGCTGAGCGCCGCCAATCTGAATGAGGCCGATCTTACCGCCGGAAAATTCGATAATGCCTTGATCCAGATCCTGCGTGTCAACTGGCAAAATGTCAGTCAGCGCGTGATTTTGGCCAGCGGAAATTTAGGCGAGGTGACACGCGGGGCCGTGGGGTTTCGCGCTGAAATACGCGGCCTGGCGCATCATTTGAATCAGCCTCAGGGACGCCTTTATCAATATGGCTGCGATACCGATCTTGGCAGCAGCCGGTGTGGCGTGAACCTGACTTTGGCAGCATTAACCGGGACAGGCAGTGTACAGAGCATAGCTGCGCCGGCTGACAGCCGGCGGGTCTTTAGCGCCGCCGGATTGTCTGGTTTCGCCAGCGAATGGTTTACGCGTGGCAGATTGCGCTGGACCAGCGGCACGAATGCCGGATTGGCGATGGAAGTGAAGGAGCATGGCTTGATCAACGGCCAGGTTACAGTCGAATTATGGTTGGCGATGCCGCGCGTGATTGCGGTGGGCGATGCGTTCAGCATTACTGCGGGATGCGACAAGCAGTTCGAAACCTGCAAGGCGAAATTCAACAATGCTGTGAATTATCGCGGATTTAATTTGATGCCGGGAAATGACTGGATTCAAAGCGGGCCACGTTCCGGCGATGTTAATGACGGGTCGAAACGTCCATGAGCCATCCTTCGCTATCCACCCAGGCTAATGTTTCGCAGGGTACGGGGCTTCAGACGGCAGGCGGGGAACGCATTATTGCGATGGCGCGAACCTGGATTGGCACGCCCTATCAGCATCAGGCCAGTTGCAGGGGCGCGGGGTGTGATTGTCTGGGGCTGATCCGTGGCGTTTGGCGTGATCTGTATGGCGAAGAGCCAGAGGAGGCGCCGCCCTATGACATGGACTGGACGCAATGCGAGTCCAGGGAACTGATGCGTGACGCGGCGCGCCGCCATCTGGTGGAAATCGGGCTGGCTGAGGCCAGGCCAGGCGATGTGCTGATGTTCCGGATGGTGCGTGGCGGCCCTGCCCGGCATGCCGGAATATTAGCCGGCCCCGGAAAGATTATTCACGCCTGTTCCGGCCATGCGGTGCGTGAAGAAACAATGGGCGCCTGGGCGCGGCGTATGGCCTATGCGTTTCGCTTTCCAGCAGAATGACACGGGATCTTGTACAGAGGTTCCCTAATCAGGAAATTGCGCTAGCGAAAAAGGGTAACGTCCCCTTAAAAAAATGGAGACACAGATTCGATGGCGACACTGGTTTTAACAAGCGCCGCTTCGGCTTTTTCGGCTTATGCGGGAATGGGTTTTTTTGCGACCGCCGCGCTGGGTCTGGGTGCGGCGGCGGCGGGCAGCCTGATTGATCAGCGGCTGTTCGGGGCATCGGGCGCCAGCCAGACGCAGGGGCCGCGGCTGGATGAGCTGCGCATTATGACATCGACAGAGGGCGCGCCCATTCCGCGTGTCTATGGACGCACACGTATTGCGGGACAGGTCATCTGGGCGGCGAAATTCAAGGAAATCGCGGTCACGACGCAACAATCGGCGGGTGGCACAGGCGGCAAGGGGTTGGGTGGTGGCGCCCGCACAACCAGCACAACCAATTACGCCTATTATGCGCGTTTCGCTGTTGCGCTGTGCGAGGGCGAAATCACCCGCATTGGCCGGGTCTGGGCGGATGGCCAGTTGCTGAATTTAAGTGATGTGAACATGCGTGTTTACACCGGCACGCCGGCACAGACGCCTGATCCGCTGATCGAGGCGATTGAAGGGGTGGGAAATGTTCCGGCCTATCGTGATCTGGCCTATATCGTGTTTGAAGATCTGGCAATTGCACCATTTGGCAACCGTGTGCCGCAACTGTCCTTTGAAGTCTTCCGTGGTCTGAGCAATGTAGAAAGCCTTATTCGCGGGGTGGATATTATTCCAGGGGCAACCGAATTTGGATATGATCCGCAGATTCAGGTGCAGGATTTGGGAAAAGGCAAAACCGCCCCGGAAAATCAGAATAATTCGAGTGGTTTGAGTGACTGGGATCTGGCGCTGGATCAGTTGCAGGAAACCTGCGTCAACTGCAAGAGCGTTGCGCTGGTGGTGTCGTGGTTTGGAACCGATCTGCGCGCTGGCGTGTGTCAGGTCGTGCCGGGGGTTGAAAGCACCGACAAGGTGACGCTGCCGGATTCATGGCAGGTAGATGGCGTGACGCGCGGCGGCGCGTATGTGGTCAGCCAAGTCAATGAGCGCCCCGCTTATGGCGGAACGCCGTCCGACGCCAGTGTCGTTCGCGCTATTGCAGATCTGAAAGCGCGCGGTTTTAAAATATTATTTTATCCCTTTATCATGATGGACATACAAGAAGGTAATACGCTGCCCAATCCCTATAGTGGTACGGCCGGTCAAGCAGTATATCCCTGGCGTGGCCGGATCACCTGTCATCCCGCGCCGGGACAATCGGGGTCGCCCAATAAAACGGCGGTAGCGGCGGCGCAGATCGCGGCGTTTTTTGGCAACGCCAATGCCGGGGATTTCACCGTCTCGGGAACCACGGTCAGCTATAGCGGTTCCGGCGACACCGGGTTCCGGCGCATGATTTTGCATTATGCGCATTTGTGCGCGGCGGCGGGCGGGGTTGACGCCTTTGTAATTGGCTCTGAGCTGATTGGCTTGACCACGGTGCGCGATAGCGCCAGCACCTATCCAGCGGTGACGCAGCTGAAGGCGCTGGCGAGCGCGGTCAAAGGGGTGTTGCCGGCTGCAAAAATATCCTATGCGGCTGACTGGTCGGAATATTTTGGTCATCAGCCCGCAGATGGCAGCGGCGATGTGTTTTTCCATCTTGATCCATTATGGGCAGACCCCAATGTGGATTTTGTCGGCATCGATATATATATGCCGCTGAGCGACTGGCGCGACGGCGATGCGCATCTGGATGCGCAAACTGCGGATTCGATTTATGACCTGTCCTATCTGCGCGGCAATATTCGCGGCGGGGAAGGCTATGATTGGTATTACGCCTCGCAGGCGGATCGTGATGCACAGGTTCGAACCCCCATCACAGATGGGGCCTATGCAAAGCCCTGGGTCTTTCGCTACAAGGATTTATGGAACTGGTGGGGGCAACCGCATTTCAACCGGCCAGGTGGCGTGCAAAGCGGCGCGCCAACAGCATGGACGCCACAAAGCAAGCCGGTATGGTTTACCGAAATCGGCTGTCCTGCGGTAGACAAGGGGACCAATCAGCCCAATAAATTCATTGATCCAAAATCGTCCGAAAGTCTCGCGCCCTATTATTCGCGCAAGACACCTGACGATTTTATTCAGCGCCGGTTTTTGCAGGCCATTCACCAGTTCTGGGATCCCGCAAACCCGGCCTATGTGGCGGGAAACAACCCTATCAGCACCGTTTATGGCGCGCCGATGGTAGATCCGCAAAATATTTATGTCTGGACCTGGGATGCGCGGCCCTGGCCAGAATTTCCGGCGCGCCGCGATCTGTGGACAGATGCGGACAATTGGCGATTGGGGCATTGGATCACCGGCCGGCTTGGCGCCAGCGGGCTGCGCGAATTGGTGGAAGCTGTATTGTTTGAGTATGGCCTTACACAATTTGACGCGACGGGGCTTACTGGCATTGTCGATGGATTTGTTATTGACCGGATCATGTCGGCGCGCGACGCCCTGCAAGTGCTGATGCAAGCGTATTTTTTTGATGCGGTGGAAAGTTCCGGCCTGATCCGGCTGGCGCATCGTGGGCGTGCGCCCGTGGCGGCGGTGTCGCATACTCAGCTTGTGGCTGCGCAAGACCGGGGTGGGGCGGATTATCAGATAACCCGTTCCCAGGAGACCGAACTGCCCCTGTCGCTTAAGCTGCAATATATTGATGGAAATGCTGATTATCGTCAGGGCAGCGTGAATAGCCGCAAGTTGACGGGCGCGAGCGCACGGGTTTCCTCAGTTAATTTTCCTATTGTGATGAGTCAGGCGCATGCCCAGCGCATTGCGGATAATCTGTTGCAGGAAGCCTGGACCGGACGTGAACGCGCCAAGTTTGCCTTGCCGCCTTCGTCACTGGCGATTGAGCCGGGGGATGTGATTGATTTTTCAGGTCCCGAAAGCGTGCGCCAGATGCGCATCGAGCGGGTTGAAGAAGCCGGTGCGCGCGCCATCGAGGCGGTGCAAGTGGATGCGGGGCTGATCCGGTTTCTGGCGGGCCCAGAACGCGCGCCCACAATTCCAACAGTGAACAGTGTGGGACGGCCGCTGGTGGATTTTCTGGATCTGCCTTTGCTGCAGGGGACGGAGCCTGGGCATGTGTTGCGGGTGGTGGCGTTCGCCGATCCCTGGCCGGGCGCCATTGCCTTATATAAAAGCCCCGCGACAACCGGTTACAGGCTGGATCGCATGATCGATGCGCCTGCGGTTATGGGAAATACCGATACTGATTTCTATGCGGGTCCGGCCGGGCGTTGGGATATGGGCAATGCGCTGTGGGTGAGCCTGTTTGGCGGCGCGCTGCAATCGCGTGATGATCTGGCGGTGCTGGGTGGCGCCAATGCGGCGGCGATCAAAAACGCTGCTGGGGAGTGGGAAATATTTCAGTTCGCCAATGCCGAGCTGGTGGCGCCCAACAAATATAAACTGACCCGGCTGTTGCGTGGGCAGTCTGGTAGCGAACGGGCGATGGCGAACCCGGTGGCGGCGGGCGCGCGCTTTGTGCTGCTGGATGGGGCCGTGTATGAAACCGGATTGAACGCGGAGCAACGCGGCCTGGCGCTGAACTGGCGCTATGGTCCGGCGTCGCGCACCATTGATGATTTTACCTATCAGACCAGTGTGGTGACGGCGCGCGGCATTGGACTGCGGCCGTTAAGCGTGGCGCATGTGCGGTTGAGCCGCAATTTTGCCAGCAATGATCTGACATTAAGCTGGGTGCGGCGCACGCGCATTGGCGGGGATAGCTGGGAGCAGACGGAAGTGCCGCTGGCGGAGGATAGTGAGGGTTATGAAGTGGATATTCTGAGCGGGGCGGTGGTGAAGCGGACATTTTCAACGGCCGCGCCCAGCGTGGTTTACACCAGCGCGCAGCAGATTGCCGATTTCGGCGTGGCGCCCGCATTGCCCTTGAAAGTGGCGATCTATCAGATTTCAACAAGTTTCGGGCGCGGCGCGGCGCGGGAGGAAGTGCTCAATGGATGAAATGGAAATGATCGCGACACCTGCCTATATAAAGGCGTTCAATGATTATCTGCGCCGTGGCGTGCCGGTTGAATGGTCATTGAAGCAGGCGGAACATCCCAGCACACATTAAGTCTGGCGCACGCGCGGCGATGGCCGCGTGCGCGCAACCCATGCGGCGAATAATGGCAGGATATTTGCCTGGGACAACCCGCCGCCGACGGGACATCCGGGCGAGGATTATGGCTGCCGCTGTGTGGCGGAGCCGTATCGGCCACGGGTCAACGAGCATCTCATGCAGACTGTCACCAGTATTGTTGATGAAGGGCTGCATCGCTGGGAATGGTATGAATTTGTGTGGCATTTTTATGTGGGCGGGGGCAAACAAATCCGTTTATCAGATGTGGGGCATTTGCAGACGATCATAAATCGTGCGCGGCAACGGGGCGTTGAACAGGTGTTCGAGCGGCTTGAGCGGCAAATTCTACATCAGGCAAGAAGCATAGGTTCGGGCCAATTCAACGGTGATACCAGCAGGAAATATGACTTCTCTACTGTTTCCTACATACATGGCGATTCAACAGTAAGCACTAACTATACGGGATCTGCTAGAAGGCAAGGGAACGAGTTGCGAATTGAAGTAAAAATTGATTATTTCTTTGAAGACAAATTCACAGATCCCAGAAGCGTCAGAGAGCGCAATATAGGCACATCCGATCCCAGCAAGGTTCCACCCGGCATGCCCCTGGAAGGCGAGATGGGGGGAACATTGTATCGTATTTATGATGGCTGGAGCACAGAACTAAACGCAGTTGTGGATATGGACCCCAGCAAGAGCGGTTACAGATAGCTTATCGATAAAATATGTCTAACCATGGAGGCAGTATAATATGAAAAAAGACCCGTATGCCTCTGGGATATCCAAAAGAAATGCAATCTAGCGCCACGTGCAAACTAACAAATAGTGAGAAGACGATAATATACGAACTAAGCCGCATCCTCAGTTTGCCGCCAGCAAATTGTTTTCGGTAGATCAGTCGCCACGCCAGTTCCCACCAGCCCACATAGGTTGCGGCGGGAATCCAGCCTAGCACCCTGGTAAAAACATAATTTGCGCCATCCGCCGTCGCCCAGCGTAAATCCTCTTCAGTTGGTTCAGGCATTGCCTCGATTGCGTCCCCTATCAAGTCCCACTTTAGATTAACCGCCAGATTGATGAGAAGATAGCAGGCGGCAATTGCCAGTAGCAGCCTGCCCACGCGCCAGCGCCTATCCGATTGCGGCGTTGCCGAAAAAATCAGGATGGGAACGAGAAAAATATAAATCCAGAACCAGTAATTCATGCGGACAGCATATTGTTTTATCGATTTACTGGAAAGGGCGGCGGCGGCGCAGCTTTTACGGGGAAGCAAAAAAAGATGAACAGGAAAGCCGTTACAAATGGGATTAACGTCTGTCTAGTAAGACAGAATGGAAAGGCATAGCCATGTGGGATATAGTGCAATGACGGCAAAAATAATCAGCATAGCGCTGAATAGTCGGCCGCGATAAACAGGCTGTTGGCGGATATAATTACGGTAGTACAATCGCCAGATCAATTCCCAAACCCCGGTATAACCGGCTGCGGGAATCCACCCCAGCACTATGACGAATACAATAAGCGAGCCTGTTATCGTTATGGGCGGTTCATCCGCGCATTCATGATCTGTGCAATGAGGGAATTTTTCATGGTAGGCGTACACGGCCTCCCATTCCTTGCTATATTCCCAGCCAACAGTCGCAAACATCAGGCCATAACAGAGTGCCGCTGCCAGCGCCAACCGGCCAATGCGCAGCCATAGGTTCGACTGCGGCTTCACGCTGAAGACGATGAGGGGAACGAGGATGATCAGCAGCCAGAACCAGTAATACCAACGGCCTGATGAACAGACTCTTGTCATTCTGAGCGAAGCGAAGAATCCCATCCATTTCAGGGAGATCCTTCGCTTCGCTCAGGATGACAGGTCAGGTCGTAGGGCCGTTGGTATAATTCGTGCGCGCAGCATAACCAGCCGCGCGCGGGATGAAAACGTGATAACGCGCGGGATGTTCAGCATTCGCCGGAAGGAGCCAAATGATGGCTCCTATTTTTTGTTTTTGACCAGACTTAATCAAGGAGAATGTGAACCATGGCCAATAGTGCAAATCTGGCGCTGCCCTATCTGGAGGCGGCGCAATCGCAAAAGCATGTGACGGTGAATGAGGCGTTGAGCGGGCTGGATGCGCTGGTGCAGCTTAGTGTGCTGGACCGGGATCTGGCGGCGCCGCCGGGCAGCCCGGTGGAAGGGGACCGCTATCTGGTGGCGGCGGGGGCAACCGGCGCGTGGGCGGGACAGGCAGGCAAGATCGCCGCCTGGCAGGCGGGCGCATGGGTGTTCCGTACACCGCGTAACGGGTGGAAGGCCTGGGTGGCGGATGAGGCGGCGTTTGTGTTTTATGACGCGGGCGTCTGGTCGCACACCCTGAAGGCGCGTGAAAGCGATGTGGCGGTGGCGGCGCTGGGGGCGCGCACAATGTTTCGTATATTGGAGGAAGCCCATACGCTGGCGCTGGCGGCGACATCCGACACGGCAATCCAGATACCCGACCGCGCGATTGTGTTTGGCGTAACCGTGCGTGTACAGACGGCCATTACAGGGGCCACCTCGTATAATTGCGGCATTGCGGGCGAGGCCAGCAAATATGGCGGTTCTCTGGGAATTGCGGCGGGCAGCAATAATATCGGCGTCACCGGGCCGACGGCGTTTTACGCCAATACGCCGATACGCTTTACGGCGGTGGGCGGCAATTTCACCGGCGGGGTGATCCGCGTGGCGATTCATTATCTGACGCTGGGGGCATCGCTATGAAGGAACAAAACCGGTACAATCCCGGCCTGCATGATATGGAAACGCTGGCGCGCACCATTTGGGGCGAAGCGCGCGGCGAAAGCGAAGAAGGCCAGGCGGCGGTGGCCTGGGTGATGCGCAACCGGGCGCAGGCGGCGCAGGGGTTTATCACCAAACAAAAGCGCGCGCATCCGCTATATGGCGATGGCACATTGGTTGGCGCGTGCCGCGCGCCGCGGCAATTTTCCGCATGGAATGTGGATGACGCCAATCGCAGCAAGCTGTTGCAACTGGGATTTGACGACGCGTCCTATTGCCGCGCCTTTGCCATCGGCTGTCAGGTATGGGGCGGGCTGATCAAGGACCCTACGGGGGGCGCGACGCATTACCACCGCCATGATATCGAACCCATATGGGCCAAAGCCATGAAAGCCACGGCGCTGATCGGTGCGCATATGTTTTATGCGTGAGACCATGGACAATACAACCAAACTTCTCTGGCTGCGCGTGTGGCAAGCGGTCAGTTGCCAGACGCATTTCTGATGCGCCGTTTTGGTTATGTAACCGGGCGGGAAGCCTATGCGGAGCCATCTGACTCAGAAATTATTCGTATAAGAAAGACGTATGAGGTCGGAGTGTATATTTTACTCAATTCGCAAGCCGCATTAGGTTATCAAATACACACCGCTTGTCCCAGGAATTTCAATGCAAGAATTGGAAGGTGATGACCATGGATATTTCGGATGAACTTGCTGATTTTTGCCTAGATCTTCGTCAGGATTTATTTCTTGGAGATCCCCTGCCGGATGGATGGATGGATAGAGCGCGCATTGGGGTTTGTGATGCCGGACCGCCGTCGTGTTTTCAGGAATTATCTGGAGGCGCTTATAAAGAGTGATGTATCCGACGCCCGGCTGAAGGATAT
>Ga0209851_1000203_pt1 | contig 13947 bp, 10 predicted proteins | sample GWRWT4_14Oct14_FD_187195 | JGI IMG/M metagenome (GOLD analysis project Ga0209851, IMG submission 187195) | Sand microcosm microbial communities from a hyporheic zone in Columbia River, Washington, USA - GW-RW T4_14-Oct-14 (SPAdes) (version 2) | ecosystem: Engineered > Artificial ecosystem > Sand... | reverse complement strand
TATGAGGGGGAAAGCTGTGGCGAGTGCGGCAATTTCACACTGGTGCGTAATGGCACCTGCATGAAGTGCAACACCTGCGGCGCCACCAGCGGCTGCTCGTGAAGGAATGGTTTCCAGGGAATTAAGGGAATATCGCCAGTTAGTTGCGTTGCGTACCTCCGAATAGTCATCGGAGTCTTCCCTGCTGAAAACTGGGGCCGCGCCAGGATACTGGTTTTGCGGCCCCCTCTTTTTTATGCACTTTTAACCCGGTATTCATCTTGTTCATTCAGTCTTTACCGATGCAGGATGGGACGCCCCAAAATTCGGGACTTCAGGCCTTCGTCGCGCGCGACGAGGAGGAGCGCCAAAGGATTTACCGTTTCCGCTACAGGGTGAAGGTCGAGGAATTTGGCGACGAACCCCCTTATGCAGACCATCGCGCCAAACGGGTGTGCGATCCGCTGGATGCATCGGGCAAGCAAATCTATGTCGCCCAGTCTGGCGCCCATGAAATTGTTGCAACCGCGCGCCTGAATACCGGGCTGGCCGACAACAATCTTTCCGAGATTACCCAGCTTGACGGCTTTGGTCCGTTCCGGGAATTCAGTATCGACGCGCTTTCGCTTAGCGGCCAATTGGTGATTAGCCCTAAATGGACCAACAGCAGGGCCGCGTCACTGGCGTTAAGCGCCGTCTATAAAATTGCCCGCCAGAATGGCAGCCGTTTTGATTTCACCCAATGCGCGCCCGCACTGTTGCCACTGTATCAACGTCTCGGCTATCGCCGGTTTCGTGAAAATTTCATGGATGAAGTGCTTGGCTATCAGGTGCCACTGGTGATGGTGACAGAAGATTTTCAGCATCTTGGGCGGGTTAACTCTCCGCTGCTTCAGATCGCCCGGGGGATGGTAAATCCAACCGAGACAGGCAACTGGTTCTCGCGCACTTTTCCCGATTACGCACATGCCCCGGTTGAAGCCGCGATGGCGGATGATGAGTTCTGGCATTTCCTGGCCCGCAAGTTAAATCAATCGCCAACTGCGGGTATCCCGCTGCTGGAGGGCTTAAGCTACCCCGAGGCTATGTCTTTTATTCGCGCCGGATCGGTTCTGCATTGCCGGACAAACATGCCTATCGTGAAGGCCGGCCAGATGGGCCGGGAAATGTTTGTCATTTTATCGGGCGAAGTCCGGGTTCTGGCAGGCCCGGATAAGGCCGAAGTGGCGCGCCTCAAACGCGGAGACATTTTCGGCGAACTGGCCTATCTGTCAGAAGTACCGCGAACCGCGGATGTGGTCACAACACAGGATGCCGAGTTGCTGGTGCTAAGCCAGGAACTCGTGCGCCGCATCATGGAAAAGATGCCCGCCATCGCGGCGCGCGTATTGTTTAACCTGTCGCTGATCCTGTGCGCGCGGCTTGGCCAGTCCACCCGCGATCTGGTGACCGCCACTTCGCAGCCCCCGGCAATTGACGTGGATGGGCCTGGTCCCCCAGGCCTTATCCCCAGCCGCACCCTTCGGCGCTAATCACTTATCCATTTCTATTTCGTTATGATAATAATTGTTCGTTGGAGCCATTCCCGTTTTGATTGAAGCAAGGGGTTCAATCCTAATATGTAAAATGGCTCTGGAAGCGGCGAGCGTCACAAGATCTTCCCGCATGAATAACAAACAGAGAATGACATTGAAGATTGCCATAATCGGAAGCGGGGCTGCTGCGGTGGGAGTATTACGGGCCATTGAGGAATGGCGCCCGCAAGCAGAGGTAACAGTTTTTGATCAGGCTGAAGACCCAACCGGGCCCTTCTTTACGGATCAGGAACCGGCCCATCGGAGCAGTGCCTATCACCGCGATTTATACCGGCATATGCGGCGGACCATTGGCCTGAAATTTCCACCGCCAAAGACCAATTTTGGGTTGGAGCCAGCAAAACGCCGGATACCAGATTGGGGGAATGTCTGGGAAAGTGGAATGCGGGGCGGCTTGACGAATTTCTGGGGCGCCTCGTCCTTACCTTTCACCGATGATGATTTACATGGCTGGCCAATCAAGGCCGCAGATCTGTCGCCTTATTACAGCCGGATCGCGGAAATGATAGGAATCAGTGGCGGGTACGATCCGCTTGGAACATATTTAGGCAATGATTTTGTGAACCGGCCCCCCATTACGCGGCCTCCAGTGTTCGACAAGTTGCAAAACGCAATAAATGATCCGGCCGCTGCAATGCCCTTTCGCGTCGCGGCAGGGACCGGTCGCCTGGCGCTGGAAACGCGAAAGGATCGATCAAACCGATGCATATATTCTGGCGCCTGCATGACAGGTTGTTCGTCTGATTCAATCTACAGCGCACGGCGTGATATTGAGCGATATGCGCGGTCGGGCCTAATTCAATCATTCATACGCGGAACCGTGTTGGCTGTGCATTCAAATCCACTGCGGCTGAAAGTGAAAACCGAATCTGGCGAGCAGGAGCATGGGCCATTTGACAGGGTCTTTACCTGCGCCGGGTGCATAGGAAGCACCGAGATCGTGATGCGCAGCCTGGGTCTTAGATCGGGACCGCTTGTCACTGATAACAGCGTTTATACATTTCCCATCATCTATACAGGTTTGCCCCTGAAACAACCGCAAGACGACCAGCATTTCGCAATGACGAATTTATTGGCGTACTGCATTCCCGGGCATATGGATGGTCGCGTGGCGATGATACAGGTGTACCCCTCAATAGATTTTTTATGGCGGTACTATTTTCCGGTCTGGTTTTGGCCTTTGTTTCAGCCTATTGGAAATTTGTTGCGGCGGCGGGTTCTTTGGGGGCGGGTCTTTTTACACGGAGACTATTCCCAACAATATGCCTTGAAGCTTTTGGAATCTGATCAGCTTGCGCTATCTCTGACGCGGCGGCCGAAGGCGCTAACTGAAGTGCCCGGCTTGTGGCGCAGCATACGAAAGACAATCGGAAGAAAAGGGTTTTTTATCCCGCCGCTTGCCAAAATCCGCCACGCCACCAGTTCGCATTACGCAGGCTCGCTTCCCCTGGGCGAAGGGCCAATCGGCGTCAATGGGGCGTTTCTGCCGGGCGCATATATCTGCGATTCCGCTGGTTTCACCAACGCCCCCGCCCCCTCGCTTACTTTTACAATTATGGCCAATGCGTGCCGGATAGCGCATGGCGCACTTCAGTATTGATTTCCCGTCTGGAAATAGCGCCGTAGCACCGCAATGTTTTTTTCCGCCTCGCTTGGTTTATAGCCGGGATAGGTTGGCAGCAGCAAAACCTGCTCCGCCGTCCGCTTTGCCTGCGGGCAGTCACGCGCGAAATCGCTAAAACAATCCATTTCAGCCGTGTTGCGAATGTGCTGAATAACGCAATCCCTACCGTGCTGCATAAGATATTTCACCACCGCCAGACGATTTTCGACCTGCACCGGGAAAGACAGATAAATATGCGAGCCGTCGTCACGCATCGGCGGCAAACGGATTCCCGGAATATCCTTCAGGCCTTCATGATAGATTTTGGCGATTGCCAGCCGCTTGCGTGTATTTGAATCCACCTCGTCAATTTGATCATCAATCAGCCGCGCCTGCATCGGCGTAATATTTACAGCATACGCGGAAGGCATCGTTTCTCTGCGCACCGGATTGTCTTCTGTATCGAACTGTTTGTTGACCGAATTTACATCATGCAAGGCGCCATAACGAAACAGCCAGAAAGTGAAGAGGGAGAATACAGGCGGAGATGTCAGAATATCGCCAACCAGGCAATGGGCGATCCGCTTCATTAATATACTGAAATCGACAAATGGAAGTGATGACATTTTGGCCCGGACAGCATCGTTCAGGTCACGCCGGCTGGTAACCACCATGCCGCCGTAGAATGCATTGATGTTTTTGGCCCGGCCAAAGCTGAAAAACCCCGCATCGCCGAAACTGCCCGCACGGCGGCCCCCCAGTTGCGCGCCAAACGCCTGACAGGCATCTTCGAGCAACGGCACACCGCGTGATTTGCAAATTGCAGAAATGCGTTCAATATCGCAAATCAGCCCATGCAGATGGGTCACCATCACCGCGCCGGTTTGCGCATCAATCAGGCGTTCCACTTCATCTGCGGATATGTTGCAGCTATCCGTTTCCAAATCCGCAAACACCGGCACTCCACCCGCGCAGATTACCATATTCACGACATCATACAGCGTATAGGGCGACATGATCACCTTCTGCCCCGGCTTTAACAGTGCGGACAGCAGCATATAGATGCCCACCCGCCCCTGCGGCATGGCGATGGCATGATCAACGCCTGTAAATTTTGCGGCGCGCTGCTCCACCTCGGCGACAGAATTGCCTTTCAGCAACTTTCCCAAAAGTAAATCGCGGGCGGCTGAAACATAATTGGCGCCAGAGTGATAGAAGCGGAAACGCGGTTGCGGCGGCATGAACATTGCTGGACACCTTAAAGGCTAGCGGGATTATGGCGGGTTTCTAAGCAAAAGACCTTAATAAAGAATTGGGTTTGATTGCAGGCGAAACTAATTAATCAAAATACAAGGATATATTGGTAAAATAAAGACCTGCAGAAACTTACATGCGTAACATCTCGAAAACTCTTATCACTTGATATCAGTAGTTCAGTTTGAAAAAATGCACAGCTTAACAACATGTAACGGGGAAACGACTCGATGATCATAGGAGAGGTGCTATTAACCCCATCAGACTACAGGCAACTGGCTACATTACACAGCATAAATCTAGGTAATTCGATCCTCAGCAAGCTGGGGGGCGGGATGCTGCGGCGGTATTACAAGTTCATCGAGCTGTCTGAAAGCGATTTTCTATTTATCGAAGGGCGCAGCGGAGAGATACGCGGCGCAACCGTTTTAAGTTTTGATTCCCGCACTGTCATGCATCAGTTCGTAAAGAATCACTTCTTCGTATTCGCGCTTTCGGCGGCCTGGAAATGCCTGACGTCGCCCTCCTTTATCCTTATTCTGCTGCAACAAGGCAACCCGGACTCCTCCAGTCTGGATAAGGATGCGAAAGAGCAAATAGAAATCGTTCAGATATTCGTGGATGAAAAATACCGGAATCAAAAAATTGGAAAAAAATTACTGGATCAGGTGAATGCTTTTTTATACTCCAGAGGCATCCCCAAATATATCATCAGAACCCGCATTAACGATAACGATGCGACACTGGGGTTCTATAGAAAGAATGATTTCAAAGAGATAAAACGCGCAAAATGGAAAGATGATTTTTTTGTATTCATGGAAAAATCTGTTCACCCCGGATAGATTAATATAATTCTTACCCACACTGGAGCCGCTCAAAATGTATGGAACGGAGACAAAATATGAATCGCTTATCCGAATACATGATGCGCGGCCTACAGATGATTGTCGGCGCGGCCATTTTCGACATTCCTTTATTAATGAGCTTACGTGAACTCACATACAAGCTGCTATTTAATTGGGGAAAAGGTGGATCGATTATGAGGAACGTGTCCTTTACCCGGCCGCATATGGTAATGGGGGGGCGCCTTCTTATAGGTGACGACGTCCATTTCAACCATTCAATAGAGATTGACTATAGTGGCGGCGTCACCATTGAGGACGATGTATGGCTTAGTCAGCACATACTTATTGAAACCCATGAACATATTTATGAAGCCGGCAAAAAGAAAAGCGACTGGCAAAGAAGCACGTCGCCCCTGGTTATCAGGCAGGGCGCGTGGATTGGCGCAAATGTCACGATCCTTGGCCAAGTCCGTGAAATCGGCTCCAATGCGATTATTGCCGCAGGCAGCGTGGTGACTAAGGATGTAGAAGCTAACTGCATATTTGCTGGAAATCCTGCCCGCAAACTCAAGAATCTAAACGCCACAGATTAGAAAACCCGAATTAACGAATAAAACATGTCATTCATAAAAGCCTTATCATGACCGGGAGATTTGTTAAATTTTCTGGTTATGCGATCTTTATCCTTAGCGCCCTGTTTCTGGCTCAGCGATTCAGTTCCAATATCGAAGGCCTCCTGGCGGTAGAATTTGATAACAGCTTTTATTTCGCTCTCATTTCCGCCTGCATAAGCTACGGAACCATTCAGCTTTTCATTGTGGCCGGATTATGTGTGGTACTTTTGGGGTTTGGCGCAAATAACGTAACCTTCCTACGGATTCTGAATTTCCACGGCCGGACGAATATTGCAAAATATATTCCCGGCAATGTATTTCATTTTGCGGGCCGGCAAATTTTGGCCGCAAGCTTTGGCTGGCCACAAACCATTGTTGGTTTAACATCAATTGCAGAAACAATCCTTGTCGCGCTTGGAGCCGGATTGGCTGCCATGTTATTTGCGGCAATTGCCGAACCCGATGCCTTGCAGATTTTTGAGAAACTTGTCTCGCCAATGATTTTTCTGGGGGTGGGTATTGGGATTGCCGCGATCTGGATCATCAGCACACAGGCTAGCCGCATCGTGTTTTTTTCGCGCTTCGCCAGTTCTCTGGCAATCCAGAAGTTTGCACGCAGTGTCTATCCCCCGATTGTGGTTCTCCTGTATCTGTTATTTTTTCTATCCGGCGGTCTTATATGCTGGTTCTTGTCATCTTCTCTCTCGGACAATTGGCAAGCGCAACGTATTGCTGTGACAGGCTTTGCCTATGTTGCATCCTGGCTGGCAGGTTATATATCCCCCGGCGCTCCTGGGGGGATCGGCGTAAGAGAGGCCGCACTCGTTTTACTGCTCGGCAACACAATTGGTGAGACGGAGGCCTTATTACTCGGTGTTGCGCTACGCGTCGTAACAACCTTTGGAGATTTCTTCCTGCTGGCGCTGGCCTTGATGTGCCGTCCCAAAATGCAGGCGCCGGACATCGGGTAAAATTATTTCCGGTCCAGTTCCATTCGCCTGACGCGCTCCAGCGTCATTTCAATCAACTGGCGATTATGCCCAATCAAATCGGCAAGAAGCGCCGCCAGAAATGAAATAAAACCCAGTGTAAGAAAAACGCCCCCAAGGATGATGGACTGTAAATGTCCATCGCCCTCGCCAATGGCGTAAAAAAACAAAAACCGGACGATGGGAATAAGACCCATCAAGCTGGTGATCAGTCCAATATAGAAAAAAGTCCGCAAAGGCTGATACATCGCATACATACGGATGATCGTCGTCACTTGCCGCTGGATAAAGTCAGGTATGCTTTTGAACAGACGCGACTCGCGGGTTTTGGCGTTGGTGCCAATGGGAACAGAAACCACCGCCAAATGTTTCTTGCCTGCCTGAATAAGGGTTTCGATCGTGTAACTGTAAGAAGACACGACATTCATCTTGATGGCCGCCTCCCGGCTGAACGCGCGGAATCCGCTCACTGCATCGGTTACCTCTGTTTCCGAAAGGCGGCGCACGAAGCTGCTTCCGACCTTTTGAAGCAGCTTTTTCAGAGGTGAAAAGTGGGCCACGGTGTCCGTCTGCCGATCACCCACGACAATATCCGCCTGTCCTGCAAGTATGGGCGCAACCAGCTTGGGAATATCCGCGCCGGCATATTGATTATCGCCATCTGTATTGACGATAATATCTGCGCCAAACGTCAGGCATGCATCAAGCCCGGCACGGAAGGTCCGGGCCAGCCCCTTGTTCTGTTTGTTGCGGACAATATGCTCAATGCCCAACTCGCGGGCGACCTCGACAGTGCGGTCTGTCGAGCCATCATCGATGATCAGAATTTCGACCTTATCAATGCCGGTAATCTGACGCGGAATATCCCGCACTGTTTGCGGCAAAGTGTGTTCTTCATTAAAGCAGGGGATCTGAACAATCAGCTTCATGACGCCGGACACTCCATGTGATACGAATAAGCGAAAGTGGTTTAGCGCATATCTGGCTGATTTCCCATCACTGGCGCAGAATTCACATTGATAATCAGGTGATGATAATGATGATAATCAGGTGATGATAATGATGATAATCAGGCGATCCCACCCCCGCGGTGTTTATAACTGTTTGAAATAACACCCCATATTTTAAATTTGATTTATCGCGGCTTCTGTCTGGGACTGTCCGTGTCATTTGCGGCTTCACGAATCGGCAAAACGGCCTAGAGTAGAATTTTAATATAGAGTCTGGCAGGCCTGATAACATCAAATAATTTCGGGGCGTCATGAGCACACAAAAATACATCATCCAACGAACGGCGCTCTTCGCCTGTTTCTTCATTTTACTGGGAGTAATAGTTACCACACAATATCTTCGGCATGCCTATATAACCGAACTCCGGTCTGACGCGAATGGACATTACGTCACCACGCTCATGGCCTATGATTACATCAAGGCAGGATTTCCGGGTAACCCGGTGGCATTCGCCGTAGACTATTTCATTCACTATCCGAGCATCCGGATAGGTAATAACCCGCCATTTTTTTATGGTTTAAGCAGCCTCTGGGCGTTAATCACCACGGATACGATTGAGGCGGCCTTATTTCTTACCGCTATTTTAGGTGCAATATATTGCCTCATTGTGTTTTATTGGTCCGCACAGCTTTTGGGCCGCTGGGCGGGCGCGTTTATTGCTTTTATTGTTGCAGTCCTTCCAACATTCCAGGCGGTAACTGGCAGTTTTTTAATTGATATACCGATTGGGATTTTCTCGCTTGCTGCGGCGCTTTGTTACCGTGATTTTCTGACGAATAAATCTGCAAGCGCTGCGATATGGTTCAGTTTTGCCGCCGCTGCTGCGCTGATGATCAAATTAAGCGCCCTGTTTCTGGCCGTCATGGTGCTTTTGACGATTATAATCAGCGGCAAGTTCGCGCTTTTAAAGCATAGATATTTCTGGTTGCCCGCGCTTTTAATCGGCGTACTGATAATGCCCTGGTATATTGTTACTTTCGACTCCGTAACAGAGGGCGCAAAGACACAATGGACGATATTATACCCGCTAAAGGCATTGACCGGGTATCTGCTAATATTGAAAGATAATCTTACGCTGCCAGGATTTATTGCGCTGCTGGTTGGATTATTTGATCGCATCAGGTTCATTCGTTCAGGTCAGAATGAAAAAATCTCCGATCACTGGACCATTGTCATCGCGCTTTTTATAGCGGTGATTTTTTTCCAGATATTAATACCGGCGAACATTCTGGAGAGGTATCTTACGGCGGCCCTGGGCCCCGCGGTGATCCTATCCTGGCAGGGGGCGCTTGTATCCGGGCGTTATATTTCTGAAGCGTTTGGGCGCCGCCAGATATTGCCAGAAAGGCTGAGAAATAAATTTCCCGAAATGACCGTGGCCGCGCTTCTAGTGATGATATTGGCGTCGTCATTCCCGGTCGAACCGCAAACCGGAAACCAGATGGCGCAAACGGCGCAGAAAGCTTACCCCGCACTTCTACCCAATAATCCATCCGTACTGATCGCTTCTGATGGCGCTCGCGAGTCGAGTTTTATTGCCCAAATGGCGCAATTGGACCAGGCGCGCCCAACCGCCATTACAATACGCGGAGCCCGATTATTGGGTAAGGAAGAAGGCTTTATGAATGTTGATTATATGCCGAAATTCGCATCCCCCGAAGAAGTGCTGGCGGAATTAGAGCGGCTTTCCATCGCCATGGTGGTTCTGGACAGGTCCGAAAAGGCTCAGGAATGGCTGCATAACAGGCATATTGCCTGGCTTATAGATAACAGGCCGGATTTATGGATTAAAATATCGCCATCTGACAATCCTGCAGGCGATGGCGACATATCGATATACATATTGAAGAGTTCCGGGCAGAAAAATGTAGATATGCCCTTACTCACCGAAACATTTCGCCCCAATTCGGGTGGCTTTGGCAAAAAATAACATTTAGGTAGTCGTCATTGAGCCTTTCCTGATTTAGAACGTTTTTTAATCTGATTTACGCGTTTCCACCACTCCACCGTGTCATTACCCGGTTTATCCGGGTAATCCACGTGACACCCAAAATGCGTGAGTTTGGGATTCTGGCGTTTGCCCCTGTTCGGGTCAGGTTCTGGCAACCCCAGGCAGGACTAATTTTTCTTCTTTTCCACTGCGGGCGGCAGGGCAATGCGAATATGCAATTCGCGCAACTGTTCCGGGGAAACTTCTGCGGGTGCATTCATCAGCAAATCCTGTGCCTGCTGGTTCATCGGGAACAGAATGACCTCGCGGATATTCGGTTCGTCCGCCAGCAGCATGACGATGCGGTCCACCCCCGGCGCAATGCCGCCATGCGGTGGCGCGCCATATTTGAAGGCGGAAATCATGCCGCCAAACCGGCTATCCACTGTGGCGGTGTCATAGCCTGCAATGGCGAACGCCTTGTACATGATGTCGGGGCGGTGGTTACGCACCGCGCCCGAGGATAGCTCCGTGCCATTACAGACAATGTCGTACTGATAAGCCTTGATGTTAAGCGGATCGGCGCTGTCCAGCGCTTCCAGCCCGCCCTGCGGCATGGAAAACGGATTATGCGCAAAATCTATCTTGCCGGTCTTTTCATCCAGTTCGAACATCGGAAAGTCGACAATCCAGCAAAAGCGGAAAACATCCTTCTCGCAAATCTCCAACTGTTCGCCAATGCGCATGCGCGCCGCACCGGCCAATGCCGCCGCCTGATTGGGTTTGTCGCAGGCAAAGAAGATGGCGTCGCCAGCCTTGGCCTTGGCCCGCACCGCCATCTGCGCCAGAATATCGCCGGGAATGAACTTGGCGATGGGGCCACGCCCCACCAGCACGCCCGCCTCTTCTTCCAGAATGACATAGCCAAGCCCCGGCGCCCCCATATCGGTGCGCGCCCATTCGTTCAACTTATCGAAGAAACTGCGCGGTTGCGCCGCAGCGCCAGGGGCGGGGATCGCACGCACCACGCCGCCCGCAGCGATCGGTTTCTTGAAGGCGTTAAACGTGACCGCATCCAGCGCAAAAAATTCCGTCAGATCGCAAATTTCAATCGGGTTGCGCAAATCCGGTTTGTCGCTCCCATATTTCAGCATGGATTCGGAATAGGGGATGCGCGGAAAAGGACGCGGCGGCACATTGCGGCCATCAGCAAATTCCTCGAACACCCCGTGCAAGACCGGCTCTACGGCGGCGAAGATGTCTTCCTGGGTGACAAATGACATTTCAATATCAAGCTGATAGAACTCGCCCGGTGAACGGTCGGCGCGGGCGTCTTCATCGCGAAAGCAGGGCGCAATCTGGAAATAGCGGTCAAAGCCCGCCACCATGATCAATTGCTTGAATTGCTGCGGCGCCTGGGGAAGTGCGTAGAACTGGCCGGGATGCATGCGGCTGGGCACCAGAAAGTCGCGCGCGCCTTCAGGGCTGCTTGCGGTCAGGATCGGGGTCTGGAATTCGGTAAAGCCCTGCCCTTCCATGCGGCGGCGCAGACTTGCGATCACCCGGCTGCGCAGCATGATATTGCGGTGCAGCTTTTCCCGGCGCAAATCCAGGAAGCGGTTACGCAGACGGATTTCTTCCGGGTAATTCTGTTCGCCAAATACCGGCATCGGCAATTCCTGCGCCTGCGAGATCAGGGCAAAATCCTTGATGGCCAGTTCAACCGTGCCTGTCGGCAGATTGGCGTTGATGGTGTCGGCGCCACGGGCGACCACAGTTCCGGTAAGGGTAACCACCCATTCCGGGCGCACCTGCTCGACCGCTGCAAAGACCGGGGATGACGGATCCAGTACGCATTGGGTCAAACCATAATGGTCGCGCAAATCGATGAATATCAACCCGCCATGGTCGCGCTTGCGGTGCACCCAGCCAGACAGGCGCACAGTATCGCCGACATGTTCGGGGCGTAATTCGCCGCAGGTATGGGTACGGTATTGGTGCATTGCCTTTTTTCCTCATAAACCGGGGGGAGAAGCGCACACAAGCCCGCTAATTGTCAAGTGTGATGGCCGTTTTTGCGCGACGAAACGGGCCTGATCCAGTATAGCTAGGCTTATGAAAGTAATCACAGACACGCATGAACTGGCGGCTTGCTGTGCGCGGCTTGCCCAGGCCCCCTATATTACCGTGGATACGGAATTTCTGCGGGAAAAAACCTTCTGGCCAAAGCTTTGCCTTGTGCAAATCGCCGGGCCGGAGGATGAACTGATCATCGACCCGCTGGCGCCGGGCATGGATCTGTCGCCGCTCTATGATCTGATGGCCAATACCGCCGTGCGGAAGGTGTTTCATGCGGCGCGGCAGGATGTAGAGATATTCCACCATGATGGCGGGGTTATCCCCAAGCCCATGTTCGATACCCAGGTGGCGGCCATGGTATGCGGTTTTGGCGATTCGGTTGGCTATGACACGCTGGCCCGTAAAATCAGCAAGGTGCATATCGATAAAAGCTCGCGCTTCAGCGACTGGTCGGTGCGGCCATTGAGCGAGCGTCAGTTGAAATACGCCATGCAGGATGTCACCCATCTGCGCGGCGTGTATGAATGGCTGGCGCATGAATTACAAAAGAACGGTCGCGAGGCCTGGCTATCTGAAGAGATGGCCACGCTCACCGATCCCAAAACCTATGTGACGGACCCCCGCGAAGCCTGGCTGCGCATCAAAACGCGCGGCGGCAACCGCCGCTTTCTGGGCGTATTGCGCGAGATTGCCGCATGGCGCGAAACCGAGGCGCAGGCGCGTGACCTGCCCCGTGGCCGGGTGATCAAGGATGAGGCGCTGCTGGAAATCGCGGCGCATCCCCCGCACACACTGGCTGAGATGGGCAAGATGCGCTCGGTCACATCTGGTTTTGCGGATGGCAAGCTGGGCGCCTCCCTGCTGGCGGCGATTCGCATGGGTGTAGAACTGCCGGAAGCGGAACTGCCGCCATTGCCAGACCGTGACGCGCACGGTCCATCGACCGGCGGTACCGTCGAATTGCTGAAAGTGTTGCTGAAAATCAAATGCGAACAGGATGGCGTGGCCAGTAAACTAGTCGCCAATAGTTCCGATCTGGAACGCATTGCTGTGGATGACAATGCTGATGTGCCCGCCATGCATGGCTGGCGGCGGGAAATGTTTGGTCTGGCGGCGCTGGATTTGAAACATGGCAGGCTGGCTATTTCCATGAAGGGAAATAAAATCGCCATGATTCCTATTTCCTCAGAATCTTAATTCCAGCCCGTAACTTGTTTTACTAAAAAGAAATATACCCTGTAAGGCAGCATATTCAGAAATTTGAGAATATAGGTGAAGCGGCGTGGGAAGGTAATTTCAAAACGGCCTTCCTGAAGCCCCTGAAGGATGCGCCGTGCCGCTTCATCCGCTGAGATCAGAAACGGCATAGGAAATGGATTGCCCGCGGTCGCTGGCGTATCGACAAAACCGGGGCTGACAATACTGATGCGCACCCCTGACCGATCCAGATCAAACTTCAGGCATTCCGCGAGATTGATCAGCGCGGCTTTGGTCGGCCCATAGGCGGCGGCGCGGGGTAACCCGCCATAGCCGGTAACCGATGAAACGATGACCACATGGCCCCGACGGCGCACGATCAGGTCCGGCAGCAAGGGGGCCAGACAGTGCACCACGCCCATATAATTGACATGCATGCTCTGCGCGAAAGGTGCGGGGTCAACATGTCCGGTGATCTCAACCGGCAGATAAATTCCGGCATTGAGGATGGACAGCGCCACGGGGCCAAGGTCGCGGCGGATCGCCGCATATGTTTCGGCGACATCCTGCGGGTTCGTCACATCAAGCGGATAGGGATGAACCGAGCCGTTCAGCCCAGCCGTTTCCTGTATCAACGATACCAAGCCATCGCCCCCGCGCGCGCTGACCGCAACCCGCCATCCATCACGCGCGAGCGCCAGTGCAACCGCCCGGCCAATACCGGAACTTGCCCCGGTTACCCAGGCGCAGCCGTCGGCTGGTTTTACTGATACCAATTTGCTCATAAAATCCAATATAGTGCCGGGACATGAATTCTCATCCCCAAAACATTGAAACGCATGGGGAAAACT
>Ga0209851_1000201_pt1 | contig 14184 bp, 14 predicted proteins | sample GWRWT4_14Oct14_FD_187195 | JGI IMG/M metagenome (GOLD analysis project Ga0209851, IMG submission 187195) | Sand microcosm microbial communities from a hyporheic zone in Columbia River, Washington, USA - GW-RW T4_14-Oct-14 (SPAdes) (version 2) | ecosystem: Engineered > Artificial ecosystem > Sand... | reverse complement strand
TCTAGCCCATACAGCGGCAGATGCGCGAAGGCATCATAAATAATCAAATGATCCACATCCTTGTGGGTAATGCCGGCTTCTTCAAAGGCTTTTTTACCGGACACGCGGAAAGCTTTGGACGAGGTGAAATCCTCCATCTGGCTAACCAGCGGGGTTTCGACGCTTTCGCCGGCGCCAACAATGTAAACCGGCTTTTGCGGCATGTTCCTGGCGCGATCGGCCCGGGTCAGGATCAGGGCGCCGCCGCCATCGGTCACCAAACAGCACATCAGCTTGGTGAACGGCCAGGCGATCATGCGGGCATTGTAAACATCGCCCAGCGTAATCAACTCGCGGTTGGTGGCGCGCGGGTTCTTCGCCGCCCATTCACGCTGAATTACCGCCACATTAGCGAGCTTGTCGAGATGCACATTGTATTTTTTCAAATAGCGCAATGCAGGAATGGTGAACATGGTAGTTGGCCCCATGATGCCATAGGGCTGTTCAAACTGGGCCAACAAGGATTGCCGCCCGCCGCCGGGAAAACCTGCCGCACCTATGCGCGAACGGCCGCTTTCGCCATGTGTGATCAGCACCGTATTGCACAGCCCTTCATTGATCGCCGCCGCTGCATGGCGCACATGCAGCATGAAAGAACAGCCGCCGACCAGCGTGCCGTCGGCCCAGGTCGGCGTAATACCCAGATAATGCGCAAGATCGGTCGGCCACAATCCGGCTGTGGCGACACCATCAATATCCGATGGTTTCAGCCCGGCATCGGCCAGGGCGTTCAGCGCCGCATCGGCATGCAGCATGATTTCCGACATATCCGGAATAACCCCCAGCTTGGTGGTTTCCGCCGCGCCGACGATAGCGATTGATTTGCTTTTCATATGATCGGCTCCCTCTATGAATTGGCTGGTTTGAATTTGGGCAGCGTGATGTTTTCGTCCCAGACCTCAAAAACAACCTCCAGCGGCATGTCCAGTTGCAACGCTTCTGGCGTTTGCGGGCAACCAACAATATTGGTCATCATGCGGGGTCCTTCGGCCAGTTCGACCACGGCAATGGCGAATGGCTCCTGACCGGCGCGCAATTGATGGCTGATGACATAGCTGTACAGGGTCGCCTTGCCGCTGGATTTTTTTACGCTGACCTTGCGCGAGGCGCAGCCCGGGCAAAATGGCCGCGGCGGGAAATAATATTTTGCACAGGCGTCGCATTGTTGAATCAGCAATTCGCCGCGCTTGGTTCCGTCCCAATAATGCTGTGTCTCCGGCGTAGGCGCCGGTGAGAATTTTGGCTGCTTGGACATGTTTCCCCACTTTTATAGATGTAGAATTGATGCGAGACTAACGCATTCGATTGCGCGGCGCATCCTGGAAATTTGCAGGCAGTAATGGCCCTTACCGGTCCGGGCAGAAACTGGCTTCGATCTGTACCGTGGCATGATTGATGCCAAAGCGTTCCGCCAGTACGGCTTTGATATGGGCAAGCAACAGGGATTGGTCTGCGCCGGGCGCAGCCGCAGCATGCAGCGTTAACAGCGTATTGCCGTCGCCCAGCGACCAGGCATGGATATGATGCACGTCCACAAGATCTGGCAGCGCTTTTAACAATTCGTCGTGAACGGCCACGCCATCGAAATCCTCCGGCGCGCCTTCCAGCAGAATATGGGTGGAACGGCGCACGATGCTCCAGGAGCCGCGTAAAATCAGTCCGGCGCTCAGTAACGACAGGATCGGGTCGGCGGACATCCAGCCCGTATAGATGATAATGATCGCCGACACGATCGCCGCCAGGGACCCGAGAATATCCCCCATCACATGCAACGCTGCGGCGCGCATGTTCAGATTTTCACGGTCACCCGAATGCAGCAATGCAAAGCTGCCAACATTGCTGGCCTGTTCAATAATTACCCGCCGATGGTTTTTCCCCGCGCGGTAATGGCAACGATGGCGGGACGCGGCGGCATCGTATCATCAAAATCCGGCCAGCGCGTTGAGGGCGCATCGAATGTGGAACCCGGCTCCTGCCCAGGATGTTGCACGGCGACAAACAGGGTTGCGTCATCAGCAGTAAAGCACGGACCGCACATTTCCGCACCGCGTGGTGTGCGCAGAAAATGACGTGTCAGCGCGCGCCCCGGCCCCTCCACATCGGTTGCCCAGATGCCATCGGCAAACCCGTTATCGTTGGCGCCATCGCTGGCGATCCACATGCGCCCCCGGCTGTCAAAGGCGATATTATCGGGCGTTGTCAACCACCCATCACGGCTTGTTTGCGGATGATAGCGTGCGCCTGCATTCAGATCGGATGGATCGCCCGCCAGCAGAAAAATATCCCAGCGGAATTCATTTGCCGCATGATCGGGGGCTGCTTTATCGGAGGGGCCCTGCGCAACCGGCGGGACAAGTTCGAGAATATGCCCGAATTTGTTGTTGGCGCGCGGATTGGCGGCGTCAATCTGCCCTTCCTGACGCTTGTCGTTGCTAGTCAGCACCAGATAGACACGCCCATTGGCCGGGTTTGTCTCTATATCCTCCGGGCGGTCCATCTTTGTGGCGCCCAGAAGTTCTGCGGCGCGTCTCGTTTCAATCAGGACATCGGCCTGCGTCTCGAACCCATTTTCCGGCGTCAGCGGGCCCTGCCCCCATACCAGCGGAAGCCAGACCAGACGGCCATCAGCCTCGAATTTGGCGGCCGACAATATACCGTCATCCAGCAGGGAAAGATTAGCCTCGCGGTTAGCTGCATCATAGCTGCGCGTACTGACATAGCGATAGACATGCTGAAAGCGCTCATCATCGCCGCTATAGACCACTGCCCGCCCATCAGCGGACAGCGCAACGGTCGCCCCCTCATGCTTGAAGCGGCCCAGCGCCGTATGCTTAACCGGAACGGATCTGGAATTATACGGGTCAATCTCCACTACCCAGCCAAACCGGTTTGGCTCGTTCGGTTCCTTTTCGACATTGAACCGGTCATGAAAGCGCGCCCACTGAAAACGCGGCTCGCCTTTTATGCCATAGCGCACATGATTATCCGCCTCGCTGCCTGTGGAAGGATCGCCAGAAAAATAGAAGTTAAAGTTTTCCTCGCCCGTCAGCACTGTTCCCCAGGGTGTTACTCCGCCAGCGCAATTGTTCAGTGTACCGATTACATTTACACCAGACGGATCAGCGGATGTTTTAAGCCGCACATGACCTGCCGCAGGCCCTGACAGGCGCATGGGCGATGAAAGCATACTGAAGCGGCGATTGAACGGGCTGTCGGTCACAACCTTCCATTCACCTTTGTGAAGTTTAATTTCTACCACGGAATGGCCATGGGCAGCCATCTCCACTTCCACCTGCTCGCGGCTCAACTCAACCGAATTGCCCAAAACAGCCTGCGCTGTTACACCGGCAGCGCCTTCAAATTTTGCCTGCATCCCTGAGACAAGCCCTGGAAACATCATGACAGCATTGGTGAATTCATGATTGACGCAGAGCAGACCATGGTCAGATTTTTTTGAATAGGGCGGCAATGGCATGAAAGCCACAAAATCATTGTTAAACCCAAATTGCCGTTCCTGCGCCGCTGCGGTCTGGCGCAGCGGGTCAAAGGCCGGTGCATCCGGAAAGATGGGATCACCCCAACGGATCAGCACCTGCGCATTATGTGCGGGCGCTACATGAAACGTCTCATCCAGCCCGTGCGGCAGTTCTTCATAAGTCAGGCTTGAGACAGCGGCATCCACCTGCGCGCGCGCGTCACGCAATGAAATCCCTGACGTCATCGCGAGAACGGAAGAAGCAACAACCCCGCCCAGAACTGTGCGGCGGCTAAGACGCGCTGCAATCAATGCACCAATATCCGCATTGTCCTGTATGTTGGTCATAACCAGCCTCCCATTCTGATTTTTAGAGTTTATACGGGAGCTATATTACAGTTTCACGAAGCCGTCAGCGCTCTCCATCAGCCAATGCATATAAGTTCCCCATCCATGTGCACCGGCACCGGCGTCAGGCTACGGCCCTTGCAGGGGCCCGACACGCAAAGACCATCCTCAACACGAAACAGGGCGCCATGCGTAGCGCACAACAGATGCGATTTTTCCAGATTAAAAAATCTGTCCGGCATATAATCAAGCGGCGTATGCGCATGGGGACAATCATTGACATAGCCATGCAATTCGCCACCGCGCCATACGACGAACATGACAAAGCGCCGGACATCCTCGCCAAACTCAAATCCCCTGACGCCATCTGCGCTCAGTTCATCAAGACGGCAGAGCGGTGTACCTATCTGGGGGGCGCCGGCAAAGCGCTGAAAAGCGAGATCGGTCACTTATGGTATCCGCCCAAATGCATCCGTGGATTAAATACCGCAATCTATTTTGGCTTGCGCCCGCGTTTGGAAGCGTACATGGCCTGGTCCGCTTTGGCCAGCGCCTGGACGGGATCATCGCCCGGCTCGAAAATATAGGTGCCATACGACGCCGACACCCCATATTCGGCGCCATTTGTATTAAAGCGCAGCGCAGAAATGGCGTCAGCCAGTTTTTGTGCCTTGATGACTGCCACGTCAGCCCGATTATTAACCAGGATTACCCCGAATTCGTCCCCGCCCAGCCGCCCGACAACGTCGGAATCACGCGTATTCTCCAGCAAAACCTCCGCCACGCGCTGCAACACATTATCGCCTGCAGCATGACCGTAAGTGTCATTGACCGGCTTGAAATTGTTCAAATCAAAAAACACCAGTGCGGCAGGCGTGTCATAGCGATCAACAAAACTTTTTACCCTGGTCATTTCGCGAATGAAGCCGCGCCGGTTCAGGATCGGGGTCAGCGCGTCATTTTCCGATAGTTTTTCCAGATGCTCAATACGGCTTTTGGCGCGTTCCAGTTCCTGGCGGAAGCGGTCAACTTCCTGCATCAGGCTGATGATGGCGTCGCGCACTTTAGGGGTGAACTCGGCCTCTGGAATGCCCAATATGCTGGCCGAATCAACCGGCCCCCGCGCCATAGACGTCTGCCCGGAACGCACTTTGGCAGCGGGCGCCGACGCCGCAGGGCGCACTCCAGCCAAGGGTTTCGAATCGGTGATTTTCATCTTGCTTCTTTAGCTATCCGGATAGGCCAGGCCAATTGCAGACGGAAGTTTACTCCCAAAATCGTTAATGATCTTCACCAAATATTCCAAATAATTTGTGATGCGGCTTGCGCCAGGCTGCATCCCTCCTATAGTTATCGCTTTTTTATGGCAGGAATGAATGGCCATGGCCAAGCCCCTTCCGTTGATCGGCATCATAATGGGCAGCCAGTCCGACTGGCCGACCATGCGTCACGCAGCGGACACGCTAAAGGCCCTGAAGGCGCCGTTCGAAACCAGGATTGTGTCAGCCCACCGGACACCCGAACGTCTATATGACTATGCTAAAACAGCCCGTGACCGGGGTTTGCAGATCATTATTGCCGGCGCTGGCGGGGCAGCCCATTTGCCGGGCATGACAGCCGCGCTGACGCCGCTGCCAGTATTCGGTGTGCCAATTGAAAGCAGGGTCATGAAGGGCCAGGACAGCCTATTGTCGATCGTTCAGATGCCACCGGGTATTCCAGTTGGGACGCTTGCGATTGGCGAAGCAGGCGCCGTCAACGCCGCGCTGCTGGCGGTTGCCGTGCTGGCGCTTAATGACCCCGCACTGGCGAAACGTCTGGATGCGTGGCGTACGCGCCAGACCCAGGCGGTCGCCCTGAACCCAACTGATACAGTCTGACCGTGGTGCTCAACCCCGGCAGCACGGTTGGCATTTTGGGCGGTGGCCAGCTTGGACGCATGCTGGCGCTCGCTGCTGCGCGCCTGGGACTGAAATCGCATATTTTCTGTCCGCCTGGCGATAATCCCGGCGCCCATGTCTGTGACGCCATTACCCTGGCGGAATATGACGATGCGGCGGCCTGCATGGCGTTTGCCGCCCGCGTCGATGTGGTGACCTATGAATTCGAGAATGTGCCGGTCACCTGCGTAGAGCGCATGGCAGAGCGTGTGCCGGTGCGCCCGGGGATTGATGCCTTGCGCATCGCGCAGGACCGGCTGACGGAAAAAAACTTTCTCCGCGATCTTGGCGCCGCCATCGCGCCCTTCGCGGCCGTCGATGACGCCGCAGGACTTGCGCAGGCCGTAAAGCAAATCGGCCTGCCTGCAATCCTGAAGACCAGGCGATTGGGGTATGACGGGCGCGGCCAGGCGCTGTTGCGCTCGGCATCGGATTTAACGGGCGCCTGGACAGCGACGGGCGGCGCAGCTGCTATACTGGAAGGCTTTGTAGACTTTGAACGCGAAATTTCCGTCATTGCTGCGCGCGGGCTTGATGGCGCGGTCGCCTGTTATGATCCACCGGAAAATTTACATCGCAACGGAATTCTGGATGTCAGCCGCGCGCCGGCCGCAATATCCAGCGATCTGGCCAACGCCGCCAAGGCCCTGGCCGTGCGCATCGCGCAGGCGCTGGATTATGTTGGCGTCATCGGCGTGGAAATGTTTATACTGCGCGATGGATCGCTGGCGGTAAATGAATTCGCGCCCCGGGTCCACAATTCGGGACACTGGACCCTGGACGCCTGTGCCGTCAGTCAATTCGAACAGCATATCCGCGCGATCTGCGGCTGGCCGCTGGGTGATCCCTCGCGCCATTCAGATGCGGAAATGCGCAATCTGATCGGTGATGATGTGGCGCAATGGGCCGTGCATGCGCGGCAGGCGGGAACATGCCTGCACCTATATGGCAAAGATGCGCCGCGCCCCGGTCGAAAAATGGGCCATGTCACGCGGCTATTACCAATGGGCCACACACAATGATGCGAATCGTCAAACAAGTTTGTATCGCCATCGCCGTTCTTGCCGTCCTGATCGTGGCAGGGGGGACGGCGCTCTATTTTGTGCCCGCCCTACAGGATCTGGTGATAGCACGCACAATTGATCGCACATTAGAATCCCGTCATGACGGGATTCTGGCTGAGGATGCGTTGCGCGTTGCAGTGTGCGGCAGCGGCTCTCCGCTGGCGAATTCCGTACGCCGTCCGTCCTGTAATCTGGTATTCGCGGCGGGTAAGATATTCGTGGTTGACGCCGGTTCGGGTTCGTTCGCACTGGTGGCGCGATGGCGTCTGCCGCTGGATCGCCTGGCGGGCGTATTTTTGACCCATTTTCATTCCGATCACATTGCCGACTTGCCGGAAGTGCGTTTGCAAAGCTGGGTGCAGCAGCGGCCCGCACCCCTGCCAGTGTTTGGCGGCCCAGGCATTGAGCGGGTCGTGTCCGGATTTACCGAAGCCTTCGCGCTGGATGATTTTTATCGCATCGCCCACCATGGACCCGATTTTTTGAAGCCCGCCAATGGCCCCATGTTGCCCCAGGAAATCGCCAATGCGGACGGTACGCCCCTGAAGGAACATCAAAGCAAAGTGGTTTATGAAAAGGATGGGCTGATTGTAACCGCGTTTGCGGTAGCGCATCCGCCGGTTGTGCCGGCCTATGGCTATCGCTTTGACTATAAGGGACGTTCCGTCGTGTTTTCAGGTGATACGCACCAGTCACAAAGCCTGGCTGAACATGCCAGAGGGGCCGATGTGCTTTTGCATGAAGCAATGGATAAATCAATTGTTGGTCTTGCCGCCGCCGCCGCCGTTCGAGCGCAAAATCCGGTGACGGCAAAAATCATGGCCGATATACCCGATTATCATTCCTCACCGCAGGAGGCCGCAGAAACGGCAAAAACCGCCGGTGTCGCCCACCTTGTATTGACGCATCTGATCCCGCCCATCCCGTCCTGGCTGGGGAACCGCATTTTCCTGCGTGGCACGCAAGTCACCGGGGTTAAGACGCATATCGCTTTCGACGGCATGCTGATCGAGCTTCCGGCACATTTGAAAACCGTCAAATTTGATGATATGGGACGCTGACTTCGCCTTGCTGCGGCGATTGGTCCGTAATTGAGCGATGTTGGCTGTGTTGTGATGTGATCATCGTCACATGCAATACCGCCCCAGATGTGAGACCCTTTATAAAATTTTTTTAAAAAATGTTGAAAGGCAGATCATGGTGCGGGTGCTAGGGGAAGAGGCGTGTCGCGCAACGCAACGCGCGCGTGGATGGATGGGGGAACGGGGCGTCTCTTACCAGTTCATGGATATTACGTCTTGCCGGCTTGAAAAATCATTGATCGGAGGGTGGATCGATGCGTATGGCTGGCAAATGCTGATTGACAAACGCACCTCTGCCTGGCGCACACTGCCCGCAGATTTAAGGCAAACGCTGGATACGGATCGCTGCCTGGCGCTGCTGCAACAACGCCCCCTTCTATTGAAAAAACCCCTTATTCGGGTTGGCCCCATCCATCTGGTTGGATGGAACGCATCCAATAAGATCCGTCTGCTTGGGCAAATGCAAATTGACGCCTCTTCAAACAAAATCTATCGTCTTACGTCGGATGTAGCCGCCCAGGGCAACCTGCATTAAGTATGTTCAAGCCATGTGGCTTGAACATACTTAATGCAGAAAATTGCCCTGGATTTTGATGTGTTAGAGCAGCCCGCGATAAAGCGACGTCATAATGGGCGAAGTGCGACCATCTCCACAAATTCAGGGATACGGCCATGAACTATGTCAATCTCGGCGCCACAGGTCTCAGGGTTTCAAAAATATGCTTGGGCTGCATGACCTATGGGTCTGCCAAATGGCGGCCCTGGGTGCTGGAAGATGCGGCGTCGCAGCCATTGCTGCGCCGGGCGCTGGAACTCGGCATCAACTTTTTTGATACGGCCAATGTCTATTCCACGGGGATAAGCGAAGAAATTCTGGGCCGCGCCATCAAGGAACATGGCGATCGCGATAATATGGTGATTGCAACCAAACTGTTTTTTCCGATGAATTCCGGTCCCAACGGCATGGGCCTGTCGCGCAAGCATATCATGCAGGCGATTGACGCCAGCCTGAAGCGGCTGCAAATGGATTATATCGACCTTTATCAAATCCACCGCTTCGATCCGCGCACCCCGCTGGAAGAAACCTTGGACGCCCTTAATGATGTGGTGCGGGCGGGCAAGGTGCGTTATCTGGGTGCATCCTCCATGCATGCCTGGCAATTCATGAAGATGCTGGCCATTCAGCAACGCGAAGGTTTTGCCCGCTTTGTGTCCATGCAGAACCAATACAGCCTGTTATATCGCGAAGAAGAACGCGAAATGGTTCCACTGTGCAAGGAAGAAGGCATTGGCATGATCCCCTGGTCGCCACTGGCGCGTGGATTGCTCGCCGGTAGCCGTGCGGCTGGCACACAGCGCGCCGAGACCGACGAGATGATGGCGCAACTGTTCAACCCCGAAGCCGACCAGCCCATAATCGACGCCGTCAGCAACGTCGCCCGCGCGCATAATACCGGCATGGCGCAGGTGGCGCTTGCCTGGCTGATGTTAAAACAGCCGGTGTCCGCCCCAATCATTGGCGCTTCAAAAATGGCGCAGCTTGATGATGCGGTTGCATCGGTGAATGTCAAACTATCCGCTGAGGAAATCAAACAGTTAGAAGCCCCCTACCGGCCCCGCAAGATCATCGCGTTCAAATGAGGGCGCGCGCCGCCTGACGCATGTTAGAGCAGCCTGCGATCAAGTGGAGTCATACCAACGGCCCGATGAACAGACCCGTCGTGTCATTCTGAGCGAAGCGAAGAATCCCCATCCGCTTCGGGGAGATCCTTCGCTTCGCTCAGGATGACAGGTCAGGCCATAGGGCCGTTGGTATCACTTCGTCACCTCACTTGATCGCAGGCTGCTCTAACGGGTTCACCTATATGCTTCCAATAAATTTTGGTCCAGTCAGCCCCACCATTTTATAATCATGAAACGCATGGTCAATTTTATGGCTGTCCAGCCACGCCCGCGCCTTTTTCATCGCGTCGCAATTTTTGATGCCGTGGATCGCGACCAATTTTATCTTCGCCATTTCATTCTCCCGCACTCATGGCTACCGATCGCTCTGCACCGCCGCCGCCAGCGGCGCCAGCACGGCAACCAGTTCGCAAATTCCTAATAATCCCAAGTTCCATCGGTTTTTTTGCAATGAAAATGCGTCCAGGCTCTGGAATGCAGGATAGTTCAACCTACATGTGGGAGGATGAGTTAGTTGGGTCATCCATAATCCCATGGCCGCTGCCATTCGGCGGAAGTGCGAGAATGATAAGAAAGGAATGCGGATTGAATCCATTTGCGCACAATATGAACTGATGTAATGCGATATCTCAGTTCAATCTATTACCATCGCCCGATCATTCGATTGTTCTCTCATATAAAATCAGGCACTTATTGAATGGAATTTCTGTTTATTGACATGCTCGGCAAGCCCATCTGGATGTGGGCTGTTTTTTTGGGCATTGTCGGCACATTGCTCGCATTTGATCTGGGTGTGCTGCACCGTGATTCACGCATAATCCCGATCAAGGAAAGCCTTTGGCTTAGCGCTTTTTACATATTCATTTCCCTTATTTTCGGCGCATGGGTTTGGTATTCACTGGGCGCGCAAAGCGGCGAGGAATATCTCACCGGCTATATCGTCGAAAAAACCCTGGCGATGGATAATATTTTCATTATCTCGCTGATATTCACCTATTTCGCCATCCCGCCGCAGTATCAGCATCGTGTGCTGTTCTGGGGCATATTGGGCGTAATCGTTTTACGCGCCATCATGATCGGCCTGGGCGCCACCATGGTGGCCCAATATAGCTGGATTCTTTATATTTTCGCGGTTTTCCTGATATTCACGGGCGTCAAGATGCTGTCGATGGGCGACAAGCTGCCAAGCATCGAGCATAACCCGTTACTGAAATTCCTGCGGCGCAATATGCGTGTGACCAATGAGCTGCACGGCAATAAATTCACCGTCCATCTGGTTGATCAAAATACCGGCAAACGCGCCACCTATATGACACCACTTCTGGTGGCGTTGATATTGATTGAGTTTGTCGATATAATTTTCGCGGTGGACAGTATACCGGCGATCTTTACCATCACGCTGGACCCGTACATTGTTTACACCAGCAACATCTTCGCCATTCTCGGCCTGCGCGCGCTTTATTTCGCGCTCGCCGCCATTATCCACCGCTTCAGCTATCTGAAAGTGGCGCTGGCCTGGGTGCTGATATTCATTGGCTCCAAAACCTTTATTGCGGACGCCATGGATATGGAGAAATTCCCGGCCAGCATTTCGCTTGGCGTTACCGTCGCCATTATCGCCGCCGGCATTCTGATCTCGCTCTACAAAACACGCGGGCATCAGGATTCGGTTAAATCACTGCCCTAACCAGCAACAAGGAGAAACATTGTGCCTGACGCAAAAAATCTGCTCGCCAACATCGATTCGAACGGACTTATCGGCAAATTACTTTCCGGCATGGCCACGAAAAACTTTGCTGCGGGCCTGCTGTCCGGCGGCGTCGCCACCTCGCTGCTTGGCGGCCGCAAAGACACGATGGAAACCATCGCCAAGGTAGGCGGGCTGGCATTGCTTGGTACGCTTGCCTACAAGGCCTTCGGCAATTACCAGCAGCAGAAAGCCGCCGGCGGAAACGCCAATGTCATTGACGCGGTGAAACAATCGGCCACAAGCATGGTTAGCCAGGCCACAGGCCTGTTTGAGGCATTAACAGGCGGCCAGCAGGAGACGGCGCCCGCGCCCGCGTCCATCCAGATGAACCCTGAACTTTCTTTGGCTATCATCCGCGCCATGATTGGCGCTGCGAAAGCCGATGGCCATATGGACGAGGCGGAGAGCCGGAAAATCATGGGGCAACTGGAAGCGCATGGAGGAAGTGCGCAGGAAAAAATGCTGCTGATGCAGGAAATCGCCAACACGCAGGACGTGCAGCTTATCGCCACAGCCGCTTCATCGCCACAGGAAGGCGCGCAAATTTACCTGGCCGCGCTACTGGTATGTGACAGCCAGTGCGAACGTGAACAACAATATTTGACCAGCCTGGCCGCCGCGCTGAAACTGGAACCGGCGTTCACCGCCAATCTGCAACAGGAACTGCTTGTCATGCAGGCGCAAAAGCAGGTGTAACCAGGCGTTGAGAGCGGAACTCGCCGGGTGCTCCGGCTTATTTCAATCTTCCCCCGGCTGAAGCGCGTGGTCGAAGGGCTGGTCACCGCCATCCCGGGCACAGGCTCTATCGGCGCCATTCTGATCATCGTATTTTATGTGTTCGCGGTCATGGCCACCATGCTGTACGGGCCGGAATATCCGGATTGGTTCGGCAGCCTGCACGCTTCGTTCTTCAGCCTATTTCAGATCATGACGCTGGAGGGCTGGGCGGATATGGTCCACGAGATCATGCAAACCCATCCCTATGCCTGGATGTTTTTTGTGATCTACATCCTTTGCGCCACATTTACGGTTTTGAACCTGTTTATTGCCGTGGTGGTGGACGCCATGCAGCGCCAGCACCAGAAGGAAGAACAGGCGGAACAGGATGCAATCGCGCGTATTGAAGCGGAGCTGTACAGCCTGCATAAAAAATCGATTCCATGGTAAAACAAAAACAGGGCGCTTTTTGACATGCGCGCCCCCACATATTCCCACTCGATTGTTTACGAGGCCTAATACCAGCGGCCTGATGAACAGACCCGTTGTGTCATTCTGCCTGAAGATGCAGGTACCAATAAGCGAAGCGAAGAATCCCCATCCATTTCGGGGAGATCCTTCGCTCTCGCCGCGCAGGCGCTGGCGCAGCGGGTCGCTCAGGATGACAGGTCAGGCCATAGGGCCGTTGGTATAACAGTCTATTTTTTCGTCATTTTTATAAAAGCAAAAGCGGAATTACCGTTGCTTTACCGTCAGAAAATCATGCTGTTGATTGCGTTCACTTTTGTCCGCGCTTCTCGCAGCAGGCAACAATCGAACTTGGTCTCTATATCGACGGCTTCTATAATCACCGGCGGCGGCATTCGTCACCCGGCTATAAAAGCCCCGCCACTTCAAGGCCAAGGCCGCATGAGTTGAGAATACGGACCTCCACTAAATACGGGCAAGTCAAATTCCGGGCCGGACCGTTTCGGGATGGCGAGAGTGACGGGACTCGAACCCGCGACCTTCGGCGTGACAGGCCGACGCTCTAACCAACTGAGCTACACCCCCATAAGCGCCTGTGTAAGCCAGCCTCCCCCGGAATGTCAAGCAGGGTCTGTCTGTGAATGCGGGTGATACTGGCGCATGGCGCCATTAATGGTTTATTTTGTCTTGCAATCACACGGTGCTGCTTCTACCCATAATTCAGTCAAGTACAATAGGATGTGGTTATATGAGCGACTGGAATGCCGGATATGTGACCGATGTCGGCTATACTTTTGGATATTATAATGAATTAAATCCATTACGTGAAAAACTTGCGATGCTGGCATCTGGTTACGACATTGCGCCGTGCCGCACGGCATGCGAACTTGGGTTTGGACAGGGCATATCGGTCAATATTCACGCCGCAGCGCAACCGGAAACTTCCTATTGGGCGACCGATTTCAATTCCGCCCATGCTGGCTTTGCCCAGATTGTGGCGGGCGCATCCAATGCCGATGTCAAACTTTTTGATCAGTCATTCGCCGAATTTTGCGCCCGCGATGACATGCCGGGATTTGACAGTATCGGCCTGCATGGCATCTGGAGTTGGATTTCGGATGAAAACCGCGACATTATCGTTGATTTTATCCGCCGCAAGCTGAATGTCGGCGGCGTATTATATATGAGCTATAACACCCTTCCGGGGTGGGCGCCGATGGTGCCGATGCGCCATCTGCTAACAGAACATGCCGCCATAATGAGCCCGCCTGGACAGGGTATTGTTGCGCGCATTGATAGCGCCCTTACCTTTGCCGAAAAACTTATGGCGCTGAACCCGCTCTATTCCCGGTTTAATCCGATGGTTGTGGAACGTCTAAACAATATCAAAGCGCAAAATCAGAACTATGTGGCGCATGAATATTTTAACAGCGACTGGCGGCCCATGCCCGTGGCGGAAATGGCCAAGTGGCTGGCGCCAGCAAAGCTGAGTTACGCCTGTTCGGCGCATTATATGGATCATATTGATGCGGTGAACCTGACCCAGGAGCAGCAGGCCTTTCTGCGCGAAATTCCCGACACCCTGTTTCGTGAAACCGTGCGCGACTATATGGTCAAC
>Ga0209851_1000200_pt1 | contig 14246 bp, 12 predicted proteins | sample GWRWT4_14Oct14_FD_187195 | JGI IMG/M metagenome (GOLD analysis project Ga0209851, IMG submission 187195) | Sand microcosm microbial communities from a hyporheic zone in Columbia River, Washington, USA - GW-RW T4_14-Oct-14 (SPAdes) (version 2) | ecosystem: Engineered > Artificial ecosystem > Sand... | reverse complement strand
CATTGCGCAACTGCTGCATCAGACCAAAATGACGCCGCTGACCATTATTGGTCATTCGCTGGGCGGAAATCTGGCGCTGCGCTATACCGGACTATATCCTGACAATGTGAAAAAGGTTGTGGCCATTGAAGGCATGGGACCGCCGCCGTCCTTCACGGAGCAAATGGCGGAACAAACCAATTTACAGCGTGTCAGAACCTGGATCGGCGAACTGCGCGACGCCTCCGGCCGGATGCCGCGCCGCTACGCCTCGGTCGAAGAAGCCTATGAGCGCATGCAAAAGGAAAATCCGCATCTCAGCCCCGAAAGGGCCTATCATTTGACCGTGCATGGCGTGAACCAGAACGAGGACGGCAGCTATAGCTGGAAGTTCGATAATTATGTGCGCGTGTTCGCCCCGCGTCCGCCCGAGACCGAGGAATTGCAGGAAATATGGTCCGCCATCACCTGTCCCACCTTGCTGTTTCGCGGCACCGAAAGCTGGGCCACAGATCCGCTGAAAGACGGGCGCGCCGCGTATTTCAAAAATGTGCGCGTGGAAAATATCGAAGGGGCGGGCCACTGGGTACACCATGACCGGCTGGAGGAATTCCTGCGGCTGACCAGAGAATTTCTGAAGGACTGAGCCTCTGTGAAAATCGCCGTCATTCCCGTCACCCCGTTTCAGCAGAATTGCACCCTATTGGTTTGTGAACAGACGATGCATGCAGCTCTGGTTGACCCCGGCGGTGATATTGAAAAAATTCTGGATGTGGTTGCGCAAACTGGCGTCACACTTGAAAAGATTTTTCTCACTCATGGCCATATGGACCATGCGGGCGCAACGGCGGAACTGGCGGAACGTTTCAATCTGCCCATCGAAGGGCCGCATATTGGCGACAAATTCTGGATTGACGGCATTCCCGAACAATCCAGACGCTTTGGCCTGGCGCCCGCAAAATCTTTTACCCCGGACCGCTGGCTTAACGATGGCGATCAGGTGCGCTTTGGCGCGATCACGCTGGATGTCTATCACTGCCCCGGCCACACGCCCGGTCATGTGATTTTCTTCGATCCCGCATCAAAAATCGCCCAGGTCGGCGATGTGCTGTTTCAGGGATCGATCGGCCGTTCCGATCTGCCCGGCGGCGATCACGACACGCTGATCCGCTCCATCAAACAGAAGCTCTGGCCGCTCGGCTCCGATGTGGTGTTCGTACCCGGTCACGGCCCGCTATCCACCTTTGGTGATGAACGCCGCAGCAATCCGTTCGTGCGGGACTAACCGGCGGCAATGCGCTTGCGATAGCGCGCCAGATCTTCGGGATCAATCGCGGCGCGCACATAGGCCGCGCCATCCTCGCCATGGCGCAATTCAACCACTTCCGCATGCTGGTGCAACCACGCCAGATTGGCTCCGTCTCCAGCTTTCACGCGCAAATCCACAATCTCCCGTCCCGCCGATAACCGCGCGGCAATTGCCGTCAGCAGCGCCTCGCATCCCTCACCGGTTACCGCTGACAGCGGCAGCACATTCTGTGTGCGAAGCGCTGTGTTGCGCACTTCATCCTGGCGCGCGGGGTCCAGCAGATCAATCTTGTTCAGCACCTCGATCATTGTCTCGCGGCGTGCTTCCGGCAGGCCCAGATCTTCCAGCACCTGCAACACGTCCCGCTTTTGCGCCAGTGATTCGGGGTGCGAAACATCGCGCACATGCACAATCAAATCCGCCTCCAGCACCTCTTCCAGTGTCGCGCGAAATGACGCAATCAGATGCGTTGGCAGATCGGAAATAAATCCCACCGTATCGGAAAAAATCGCACGCCGCCCATCCGGCAAGGCGATGCCGCGCATGGTCGGGTCAAGCGTCGCAAACAGCAGATCATCCGCATATACTTGCGCGCGGGTCAGCCGGTTGAACAATGTCGACTTCCCCGCATTGGTGTAGCCAACGAACGCAACCACCGGAAACGGCGTTTTCGCACGCCCCTTGCGATGCGCCTCGCGGGTGCGCTTCACCTGGTCCAACTCGCGCGTCAGTTTTGCAATACGTTCCGAAATCAGGCGCCGGTCGGTTTCGATCTGGGTTTCACCGGGCCCGCCCAGAAACCCCATGCCGCCGCGCTGGCGCTCCAGATGCGTCCAGGACCGCACCAGACGGCTGCGCTGATAGTTCAGATGCGCCAGTTCAACCTGCAAGCGCCCTTCACGGGTTTGGGCGCGGGCGCCGAAAATTTCCAGTATCAACCCGGTGCGGTCAATCACCTTCACATTCCAGGCGCGCTCCAGATTGCGCTGCTGCACCGGCGTCAGCGATCCATCGACAATCACCACATCGGGCGCCATATCCGCAATCATGCCCGCCAATTCCGCAACCTTGCCAGAGCCAAACAGATGTGAAGGCTGCGCCTTCGCAATAGGGACTGCGATCTTGAAAGAAACGTTCAGATGAATCGCGGCGGCAAGGCGCACGGCCTCCTCCAGCCGCGCCTCGGGGGTACGCCCCAAAGCAGCTTCGCCCGCCGCCATCTGCGATTTAAGAAACGGATGCAGAACCAGCGCTTGACCCGATCCTGTCTGACCCGCCCTTGCGGGCGCAGCCCATTCTGTATCAATTGGCAAATAAGGCGCTATCAGTTTGCCGCTTCCATATCCTGCGAGCCGACAAACAGCTCCACAGGAACGGACGGCATGATGGTTGATATAGCGTGCTTGTAAACAAGCTGTGATTGCGAGTCACGGCGCAGAAGAACACAAAAATTATCAAACCAGGTGACAATACCCTGCAATTTGACTCCGTTGACCAGAAATATCGTCAAGGGCGTCTTCTTCTTGCGGACTGCGTTCAAAAACACGTCCTGAAGATTTTGGGACTTTTCAGATGACATGCGTGATGTCCCCATTATTGATGTATCAAGAACAGTGAAAAGCACCCCAACACAAACAATTCTGGAAGCCCAAGATCACTGCAAGCCTATGCTACACCTATATTATGTTGCAGGCGCGAAAAAAAAGGGGTCCACATTAAAAAACTTCAAGTCTGGCAATATAGGCCCTTCTCAGGGAGGTAGAAACTGGCCCAGGCACGCCATCTCCAATAAAATTGGCGTCAATCTGGGTCACTGGCATGACAAAATTCGTCGCGCTGGTCAGGAACGCCTCTTTGGCGCGCATGGCCTCTGACAGGCTGAATGCCTGTTCCTGCACCCTGTAGCCCATTTCCCCCGCCAGGTCCAGAAGCACCCGCCGCGTCACCCCGGGCAATATATCATGCCCCAGCGGGTGGGTTTGCAACACGCCATCTGCGCGCAGGATCCAGAATGTTGATGTGGCGCATTCCGTGACGATTCCCTGGTCATTTACAAACAGGGCCTCCGCCGCGCCAGCCTCGGCCGCCTGTTGCTTCGCCAGCATGTTCGGTAATAAGGCGATGCTTTTAATGTCCCGCCGGGCCCAGCGGGTATCCCGCACACTGATGATCCGCAGCCCCTTTGCCGCCTGTTCTGCACGCGCGGCCATATCAAGCGGACGCGCCAGCACCACCAGCGTGGGGCGAATCATCTTGTCTGGAAACATATGATTGCGCGGCGCCGCACCACGGGTGATCTGCAAATAGATCATCCCACCTGCGCTTAACCGGTTGCGCCGCAGAATTTGCGCCAGAATCGCAACCAGAACCTCAGGGGCCACTGGCCACGCTATGCGCAGCGCCAGCAACGACTGGGCAAGACGCTGCATATGCCAGTCACGATTGACGATTCGTCCGGCATAAACCGGGAAAACTTCATAAACGCCATCGGCAAACTGGAAACCGCGATCCTCCACATGCACCCGCGCTTTATCCAGGGGCGCATAACGTCCATTGACATAGGCGATGCGGCTCATGCGGCTGTACCCCCGTTTGCCTGCTCACGCACGCCAAAAGGCCGGGCTAAGCACGGTCAGCAGCGTCAACACCTCCATGCGCCCAACAATCATTCCAATGATTGCCAATGCCCGCGTCGCTTCGGAAAGTGACGCATAGGGTGTCACGGGTTCCGCAAAGAACAGCGCCGCCGCTGGCCCCGAATTGCTGATCGCAGCGGCGGCAATTGCAAATGACTGTTCAAAGTTTGGACCCGTCAGACCGATAAGAAGCGTCCCTAACGCAAGCACGAAGCTAAGCCCGATAAAAACCACCCATACTGCGGCAATCTGGGATTCCTTCACCGCCGCCTTGCCATACCGCAATCGCACAACTTCATTGGGGCTCAACAGGCGCGCAAGCTCCAGCCATCCCTGCCGGATAATCAGGCCAACGCGCATTTCCTTGAAACCGCCGCTGGTCGAACCTGTGGCGCCCCCGATCAGTAATACGGCAACAAGAACAAGCCCTACACTCAAGGGCGCCCCGGCAATATTTCCTGTCCAGTAACCCGTCGTCGTCAAAAAAGAAACGCCGTTGAACAAGGCCCAGCGCGCAGTACTAACGCCGGTCTTGTAATCGCTGAGCGCTAGCATCGCAAAAACCATGAAAACCGTCACAAGAATCGCCGCCCCAAGATAACGCGCTTCGGGATCCAGCGCATAGCCGCGCCAACGGCCATTCGCCGCCGCCCAATGCAAAGCCAAATTCATCGCACCCAGGATCATGAATATTGCCGCGACACATTCGATCAATGGCGACTTGAAGGCGCCAAGGGACGCATCGCGCGTGCTGAAACCGCCCGTTGAAATCGTACTGAGCGCGTGACAGAAGGAATCAAAAATTGGCATGCCAGCCATCCAGAATGCAATAAAACAGAACAGGCTCAACATCGCATAAATGCTCAGCAGCGCACGCGATACCTGCCGCAAACGCCCGAACAGGTTCTGCCCATCTCCATGCGGCATTGACGCATATTGTAATTGCAAGCCGCCAATTCCCAGCGCAACAAAAACGCCGCTGGCTGCAATAACCGTGAACAGGCCACCCAGCCACTGCAACAGGGCGCGCCACACCAATATCCCCGCAGGTTGGCGGTCCAGATGTGAAATCACAGTGGCGCCACTTGTCGTAAGTCCGGAAACCGCCTCAAACAATGCTTTGCCGGGGCTGAAAATCACACCCGAAAAGTAAATCGGAATGGCTGCAAAAACCGGCAAAACAGTCCAGGCCAAAACAACCAGCAGCAGAGCGCCGCGCTTTGTAAGCTCCGCCTCCTTGCCCCGCAAGCTGATAATCAGAACTCCGGCAAAAAATCCGGTCATCAGCGCGGAATTAAAAAAAACCGTCGCATGCTCCATATGATCTGTGGTCAAAGCCGCGAAGGCCGGCGCAAACATGGCCAGACTTAGCCCCGCCAGAACCCAGCCAAAAACACACAGCACCGCGTCAGCCTTCACAGCGCATCTCCCGCCGATAAAGAAATTTGTGAACGGATTGAAGCACACATGGCTTTCGAGCGTGTGGCCGATCCCCTCTCTGTCCCTCCCCTTTGCACTCGCCTGGCCGAAGCCGTGGCTTCGCTACGGTGCAGCCTGAAGGGAAGGGGGCGCCAGACGCAACGCATCCCTCCCCCTGAAAGAAAGAGGGCCAGGGAGGGGGTCAAAGGCATGCGAAAAATGTGCTTCAATCTGATCACAAACTGCTTTAGCCGGCCAGCCGGTCTATGTGGCATCGCAACACCGTTAGTGATTAAAAATATTCAAGACTGACCCTGAACATCTGCTCGACTTTCTTCACCATGTCCGCAAGCGCCAGAATCACGACGCGGTCACCGGTGCGAATAACCGTGTTGCCGCGAGGGATAATCACCTGCCCGCTGCGGACAATGGCGCCAATCATGACGCCACGCGGTATATTGGCTTCATTTAATGGTTTGCCGATCACAGTCGCCGTTTCCAGCGCTTCCGCCTCCAGCACTTCGGCGGCGCCATTAAACAGGCTGTACAGGCCGCGTATCCGGCCACGCCGCACATGTTGTAAAATTTTCGATACGGTCATTGCGCGCGGGTCAATGAAAACATCAATGCCAAGTGAGCGCATCAATGGTCCATAACCAGGATTATTTATCAGCGCAATGGCGCGTTGACATCCGCCCTGCTTGGCCAGAACCGAGGCAAGAATATTCACCTCGTCATCATCGGTCACTGCAACAATGGTTTCCGTTTCTGCTATGTTGGCCTCATGCAGGATGTCAAGATCAAGCGCGTCGCCGTGCAGAACCACCGTATTCGTCAATTGATCGGCTGCCGCCTCTGCGCGCTCTTTCCTGTACTCAATGATCTTTACACGGACGGAAGCGTGTTTCTTATCCATCTCCTTGGCGACGAACATGCCGATATTGCCAGCGCCAAGAATGATGACCCGGCGCGCAGGTTTTATCTCATTGCCGAAAATTTCAAGAACGCGCCGCACTTTTTCAAACTCGGTGATAAAAAACACCTGATCGCCAATGCGCAGCTGATCGTCTCCGCTGGGTACAAACAGTTTTCCTGCGCGCCCCACACCTGCAATAATGATATCCAGATCCGGAAAAAGATCTATCAGTTGACGCAGCGGCGTATTCACCACCGGGCAGTTTTCTTCCAGCAAGGTCCCAATCAGCATCACCCGGTCATCTGCAAACGGGGCCGCTTCAAATGCCCCAGGCATCGCAAGACGCCGTAAAACCGCACGGCCAACCTCAACCTCCGGCGAAATGATGACGTCAATCGGCAAATGATCGCGGCTGAACAGGTTTAACCATTGTACCCGCAAATAGTTCTGAGTGCGAATGCGCGCAACCTTCATCGGCAGATTGAAAAGCGAATGCGCCACCTGGCAGGCGACCATGTTCACTTCATCATTTTGCGTCACCGCAATAATCATATCCGCATCAGAGGCGCCTGCGCGATCCAGCACATCGGGATCGGACGCATGCCCATACATGCCCTGAACATCCAGCGTGTCGCTTATTTTTCGAACCAATTCCGGGTTATGATCAATGACCGTAACGTCATGATGCTCCGCCGCAAGCTGCTTGGCGATATTGAAACCGACCTGTCCGGCGCCACATACGATCACTTTCACAGCAAATACACACTCCAGGAAAATTCCGGCGGCGGCCTTAATGGCGCCCAATCTGTCACAACATAGGCCTGCATGTATTAATCCTCCTTGTCATAAGCAAGCGCCCCTTCCGCCTGCCCATTCGCCGCCGCGCCAGGATAGGCCCCCAATGATTTCAATTTACGATGCAACGCGGAACGCTCCATTCCTATAAACGCTGCGGTGCGCGAAATATTGCCGCCAAACCGCTCAATTTGCGCAATCAAATAATCACGCTCAAACATTTCCCGCGCCTCACGCAGCGGCAGCGACATCGCCACTTCGCTAGACCCCCCGCCGCCCGTACGCAACAAAAGCGGCGTTGCCGCGCCAAGTTCCGCTGGAAGCATATCCCCGGTAATGGGGCGTTCGGCATCATCCGGCGCGAAGATCAGCAAGCGCTCAATGACATTGCGTAATTGGCGGACATTTCCCGGCCAGTCATAAGTCTGCATAGTCGCAATGGCGTCCTCAGAAAGTTTGCGCGCCGGCGTGCGCAGGCTGGAGGACAGGCGCTGCATCATATAATCAATCAGAACCGGAATGTCATCGCGCCGCTCGGCGAGTGAGGGCACCCGCACCGGCACAACATTCAGGCGGTGAAACAGATCCTCGCGGAAAGCCCCATGTAAAATCTTTTCGCGCAAATCAATCCCGGATGACGACACAACGCGGACATCAACCTGCACCTGGCTGCGCCCGCCGATGCGCTCAAATTTCTGATCCACCAGAATACGCAGAATTTTACCCTGCGTCTCCAGCGGCATGTTCCCAACTTCGTCAAGATACAAAGTCCCGCCATGTGCGCGTTCAAACAATCCGGTAATGGGCAGCCCGCCATCCGCCGCCTCGGCGCCAAACAGTTCGCGCTCCATGCGTTCCGGCGCCATATTGGCCGCATTTACAATGACAAAAGGCCCCGCCGCGCGCGCGGATTGCTGGTGCAATAAGCGGGCAACCACTTCTTTTCCCGACCCCGCCGGCCCGGTGATCAATACACGGCTGCCTGTCATAGCGACCTTGGCGATAATCTGCCTCAAATGATTGGCGGCGGATGATTCTCCGGCAAAACTTGTCTCGCCGCCGGACATCACCCGCAATTCACGGTTTTCCTGCTTCAGCCGCGCGGCTTCAATCGCGCGGCTGATCGTCACCAGCAAATGATCGGTCTGAAACGGCTTCTCGATAAAATCATATGCGCCATTCTTGATGGCCGACACCGCAACTTCCACATTGCCATGGCCGCTGATCACCACAACAGGCAAATCCGGGTCATCCCGGCGCAATCGCTCCATCAATTGCAGGCCGTCCAGCTTGGACCCTTCCAGCCAGATATCCAGCAACACCAGTGACGGGCGGCGCTTGGCGATCGCGGCCAGCGCCGTATCGGAACAAGCAGCGGCGCACGGCCGGTATCCCTCGTCCTCCAGAATACCGGAAATCAAATCGCAAATATCAGCTTCATCATCAACGACAAGTATGTCACGGGACATCAGGCACCTGTATGATTATGCGGAACGGATTCCGTGCTAATTTCGCCACTCTTACCAGATTCGCGGCCATTCACCACGCCCGAAGGACTGTTTCGAACTTGCGGCGGGAAAATAATCTGCACATGCGCCCCCGTATGACTGAAATGCGGATCTGACCGGTATTCGGTTTCCGCCAGATCCTGCAAAATGATTCGCGCGCCATGGTCTTCAGAAATTTTTCGAACAATCGCCAACCCAAGCCCCGTGCCCTTTTCGCGGGTGGTGACATAGGGTTCAGTCAAGCGCGGGCGTATTTCACGGGGTAGACCACAGCCATTATCCAGCACCGATAAAATGATCCGGTCAGCTTTGTCGATGGACAAGCGCACCTCAATCACGCCTTCAGCATCATTGACCGCCTTGCGCGCTTCAATGGCTTCGCCGGCGTTCTTAAGAATATTGACCAGCGCCTGGCTAATTTGCGCGCGGTCACAATATATCTCGATCGGCTGCTCCGGCCTGACAAAGCCAATGCGGATAAGCGGTGTCGCCAATTGCTGCTGAAACACCACCTGGCGGACAATCTCAGACAGATTTTCGTAACGCAAGACAGGCGCGGGCATGCGTGCAAAGGAAGAAAATTCATCAACCATCCGGCCAATTTCACGCACCTGCCGGATAATGGTTTCGGTGCACCGCTCAAACGTTTCCGGATCCGATGTCACTTCGTCGCGATATTTGCGGCGCAAACGTTCCGCCGACAATTGAATAGGGGTCAGCGGGTTTTTTATTTCATGGGCAATACGCCGCGCCACATCCGCCCATGCCGCTGTGCGCTGCGCGGACACCAGTGCGGAAATATCATCAAACGTCACCACGAATCCGGCGCGCCCCGCTTCGCCCCCTGCCATGGGCGCGACGCCATCCCGCTCACCGGCATCGGCTACTGTCGCCACACGCACCAGCAGATTGCGGGCCAGATCTCCCGCGCCCAGATTTATCTCGCCTTCGATGATGCGCCCGGGCCATGCACGCGCATCCAGCAGTAAGGGCTGCATCTCTGGCACAACACTGTCAAGGCTCAAACCCGCAAGATCTTCGCCGCGGCTGTTGAGCAAGTTCATGGCGGCGCCGTTCACCAGGTTTACCTTGCCGTCGGCGTCAAGCCCGATAACGCCGGAAGTAACCCCCCCCAGCACCGCTTCTGTAAATCGGCGGCGGCGGTCCAATTGCAAATTCGCGCCCAGCAACTCACTGCGCTGTCCTTCCAATTGTCCGGCCATCCGGTTGAATGACCGGCTGAGCGCCGCAATTTCATCCTTTCCGGGGGCATCCTCCACACGCGCGGTCAGATCGCCATCGCGCAACCTTTCCGACGCAACCGCCAGACGGCTTATCGGCTCCACTAGCCGGTTGGCGAGCCAAAACCCCACCGCAATGGCGGCCAGCAGCACAAGCATGGCCAGCGCCAGATAGATCAGCGCGAACGCAATCTGAATGCCGCCCCGCTGACCTTCCAGTGCAGCGTAATCGCTGGCCGCCCGGTGCGCCTGCATCGCAGTATTCAACACGCGGGGATCCACAAAACGGCTGACATACAGATAAGCGTCAACGAAGCGGTCCAGTTTCAGAAGCGCACGCACCTGCGCATCGCGCTCACTTGCCAGAATCACGACATCGCCCTCGGCCGCACGGGCAATGGACTCCGCCGACGGCGGCGTGAAGGCGCCAGAAAAACTCATGCCCGATTTCGCCAACACCTCGCCACTGCTGGTCAGCACATAGGCGTCGGCAAGCGATCGCAATTGCGCCTGCTGGTTGACGATATTGGCGAAGGCCCCGCGATCCTGGTAATATACCGGCAACGCCCGGTTCACATCGTTACCCATTGCGAGAATTTCGGCGCGGATCATCATCTTATGTTCTTCAACATAGGCCTCAGCGACGCTCACAGAGGCCGAAATGACCCGTGACACCCGTTCGCCAAACCAGGCCTGAAATCCAAGATTGATCGTAAGCGTTGAATACACCGCCATAATGATGGTGGGCGTGATCGCCACAAGGCCGAACAGAATAACCAGGCGGACATGCAGCCGCGATCCCGCCGTGCCACTGCGCCGCGCCATCCACAACGCCACCAGCCGCCACGCCACTAGTGTCGCCAGGGCCAGCAGCAGCACCAGATCCAGCAGCAACAATCCAAGCACCAGTTGCGGGCTGGTTTCAAATGGCGCGAAATCTGAAATAGCCAGATAGGTTGCGATCGCCGACAGAACCGCGGCCAGCCCCAGCCCGAATGTGACCCGCCCGCTGGCGATCGTATCTGCGTGACGCTTGACAAAGCGGCGTACGCGACCGGCGGAACCCGTCATTCTGGACGTTCGGGATATACCGGGATTATCTGCGCTGCCTTGCGTCTGGGCGTCCATATGCTCCCTGGGCCTACATGCTCTATGTTGCAATGAAACCTAACACATTGTTGTAAAATAGCAACGCCCATGATCGACAAAAACTAAGGCGCAACTATCCCCTTCCTCAGGTTAAATCAAGCAACGCCATCCAGGCCAATCCCATCCAGGACAGAGCAAAAAGCGAAACCAGAGCCAGCGTGTCTTTGAGCCAGATATGCATGATCGTTCTCCTTAGTTTCGATATATGTACCCTATTTGTTCTTTTGCTGTCAACCATAATTCTCTTGCCCGGATAATGGCGGTAAATAACTCAAAATTCAGCCCGCAACCACCACGCCCCGGTCCAGCCGCAGCACCCGGTCCATGCGCGCAGCAAGGGCGGGGTTATGGGTGACGATCAGCGCAGCCAGGCCCTCATCGCGCGCTGCCGCCACCATGGTGTCGAACACCTTGTCCGCCGTTTCGCTATCCAGATTGCCGGTCGGCTCATCGGCCAGCAAAACGGCAGGGCGATTCGCAAAGGCGCGCGCAATGGCGACCCGCTGCTGCTCACCACCTGACATCTCGGCAGGGCGATGTGTTGCGCGCGCGCCCACCCCTAATTTATCCAGCAGTTCCTGCGCCCGTGCGGCGGCGGTGGCCTTGTTCTCGCCTGCAATGATTTGCGGCATGGCGGCGTTTTCCAGCGCGCTGAATTCCGGCAGCAGATGGTGGAACTGATACACAAAGCCAATTTCATGGCGCCGCGCCAGGGTGCGCGCCCTGTCATTCAGGTGTGAGCAATCCCGCCCGTTCAGAATCACCGCACCCGATGCCGGGCGTTCCAGCAGGCCGGCAATATGCAGCAATGTAGACTTTCCCGCCCCCGAAGGTGCTATCAGCCCCACCACCTCGCCACGCGCAAGTGAAAGCGACACGCCCTTCAACACGCTCAAAGGCCCGGCCGCAGTGGCATAGGCATGCTGAATATTCTGTAACGCCAGGGCGATTTCCATGGCGCTACTCGTAGCGCAAAGCTTCGACGGGGTCGAGCCGCGCCGCACGAAACGCCGGATACAGCGTCGCCAGCATCGAAAGCGTCAGCGCCATGATGATCACCGACATGACCTCCTGCGGGTCCATCTCTGCGGGCATCTGGCTGAGGAAATAGATTTCCGGTGAAAACATCGCGGTGCCGGTCAGTGTCGAGACCCACTGCCGGATGGCCTCGATATTGGCGCAGAAAACCGTTCCCGTCAGCACCCCGGCAATGGATCCCAGCACGCCGACACTGGCGCCGCAGATAAAGAAAATCCGCATCACGCTGGCGCTGGTCGCGCCCATGGTGCGCAGAATGGCGATGTCATGCCCCTTGTCCTTGACCAGCATGACCAGCCCCGAAATCATGTTCAGCGCCGCCACCAGAATGATCAGTGTAAGGATCATGAACATCACATTGCGTTCCACCTGAAGCGCGCTGAAGAAACTGGAATTGATCTGCTGCCAGTCCACCACATGCACATTCGCGCCCGCCGCCTGTTTGACGGTTTCGCGCATCTCCAGCACCCGATCGGGATTTTCGATCATCACCTCAATCCCGCTGACCGCATTGCCCAGACGGAAATATTTCTGCGCCGCGTCAAGCGGCATGAACACGAATGTGCTGTCATATTCCGACATGCCCACTTCAAAAACCGCCACCACCGGATAGGCCAGCACCCGCGGCGCGGTGCCAAACGGCGTGGCCGTTCCGCGCGGCGACAGCAGCGTCAGCATGTCGCCCACGCGCACGCCCAGTTTCTGCGCCAGACGTACGCCGATGACAATGCCGCCGGCGCGTGAAAAATCATCCAGCGTTCCCGACAGAACATGCCCCGCAATCATGCTTTGCCTCGCCAGATCTTCCTGACGAATGCCGCGCACCAGCGCCCCGCTGGCCGCGCCATCGCGCCCGCTCGCCATCACCTGCCCCTCAATAATGGGGGCCACCCGCACCACCCCATTCACCTTGCTGATGCGTTCGGCGGCAGGATCGAAATCTTCCAGCGGCCCGCCCAGCCCCTGCACGACCATATGCCCATTGACCCCCAGAATCCGCGACATCAGATCAATGCGAAACCCGTTCATCACCGCCATGACGATGATCAAGGTCGCCACCCCCAGCGCGATGCCGATGAATGAAATCGCGGTGATGACCGACACGAACCCCTCGCGCCGCCGCGAGCGCAGATAGCGTACGGCCACCAGCCATTCAAATGCGGAAAATGGGGTGAGTGACATCTGCTTACCCTCTGATAGTTTCGGCGCGGCGTGATTCACCACCCCCGCCCCTGCCCTTATTGGCGTCCATAAAACCCCCGATTTTCGTCATGCTGAGCCGCCCCTATTGTCATGCTGAGCCCACTATTGTCATGCTGAGCGAAGCGAAGCATCTCCCGCCCCGAATTCCGCTGATCGGAATTCTTCGCTTCGCTTATTGATACCCCTGAATGACACTTCAGAATAAGTGTGGTTTTTTAGAGGCGCCTTATAGTTTACGCCCCCTTTCCGCAGCAGGTTTTATACCTTGCCGGGTCAAAACGCCATACTGCACCCGATTATTCCCATGACGATGAAAAATCCTCCTCACCCCGGCCTGACGGTAAAGCATGATTGCCTGGAGGAGCTGGGGCTGAGCGTAACCGCAGGCGCAGAGGCGCTTGGCGTCACACGGGTGACGCTCAGTAAACTGATCAATGGCGCACCTGCTTCATTTGGGCCAGGGAGGGCCCGGAACATGTCGAAATCGCCGGTTACCACTAACAGTGCGGCCACCCCCAACCGCGTGACCACGCATCCCGGCGTTGTGCTGGCGGAGGAATTTCTGAAGCCTCTGGGCATGTCTGTGAACGCGCCCGCCATGGCGTTGCGGGCGCCCGCGACCCGCATCGGCGCGATTGTCAAAGGCGAACGGTCAGTGACGGCGGATACGGCCTTGCGGCTGGCGCGGTTCTTCGGGACAAGCCCGGAATTCCGGGTAAATCTGCAGCCGATGCACGGCCTGACCAAAGCGAGGCAGGCAAGCGGCGCGACCATTGAGCGCGGCGTTCACCCGCGCGCCGCGTGGCGAGGGAGGAGTGAGGTTTGGGGGATTCGGAAAAGCTTGTGAAAAACTGTCAGGTCAGGAGCTGATCCCGAGTCTTTCGACGCGTCCCATGCGCGCGATCAGGTGTCCAGCATATCCCACTCGTCACCGAGCACCCATCGAAGTGCTGATAGCTTACCGTTTAGCATCCCCCATTCGAAATCGTCCCATGGACCGAGGTTTTCCGATCCCACTTCGTCTTCGGTGCGCTTGGCGGCAGCTAGAGCAGC
>Ga0209851_1000199_pt1 | contig 14461 bp, 17 predicted proteins | sample GWRWT4_14Oct14_FD_187195 | JGI IMG/M metagenome (GOLD analysis project Ga0209851, IMG submission 187195) | Sand microcosm microbial communities from a hyporheic zone in Columbia River, Washington, USA - GW-RW T4_14-Oct-14 (SPAdes) (version 2) | ecosystem: Engineered > Artificial ecosystem > Sand... | reverse complement strand
CACGCGCCAGTCCGGCCAACAGATGTTCGTGCAACTGCACCTGGAGCTGAGCCGCGAGATCCCGCTGTGGCAGGCTCATCGCGCCGCCGAATGGGTGGAAACGGCGGTCCGGGCACGCTTCCCTGGCAGCGACGTCATTGTTCATCAAGATCCCTGGCCCATGCTGCCGAGCGAGGAAGACCTTTCCGAGACTGTGAAGTGCGCGGATGGCGCCAATAAACCCTGAAGATTCATGCGACCGCGACAGCCGCGTGACCAGGGTGGGCATTCACCGACCGAGCAGGCCCGTTTCATCAGCGTTCTCCAAGGGGGACGGAATCAATCCGCATGGATGGGCACATTCCCCGCTCTCGCCCCGATTCATGATGATTCTAAAGCAGTTGTTTAACCCGGCTGTGCCAGTTCCGCAAAGACTTCATCAGCAGCCAGCAGGGTCGCCGCCAATTCGCCTTCTCCGTGCATGGCGGAAACAAATCCCGCCTCGAAGGCCGAAGGCGCCAGATAAATGCCGCGCGCCAGCATGCCGTGGAAGAAACGCTTGAAACGCGCCACATCGCAGCCCATGACCTCCTCGAAATAACGAATCGGCCCATTTGCCGTAAAAAACAAGCCGAACATCCCCCCCACAGCGGTGGTTTCCAGGGCAATGCCGTGGGCCTGGGCGCGTTCCGCCAAGCCATCGGTCAGCCGCTGCGTCATGTTCTCCAGCCGTTCGAAAAAGCCGGGCTGGCTCAGTATGTTCAAGGTGGCGAGCCCCGCGCTCATGGCAATGGGATTGCCCGACAGCGTGCCGGCTTGATAGATCGGGCCATCCGGCGCGAGTTGATCCATGAGGTCGGCCCGCCCGCCGAAGGCGCCGACCGGCATGCCGCCACCGATCACCTTGCCCAGGGTGGTGAGATCGGGCCGTACGCCGTAGCGCGCCTGGGCACCACCCAGGGCCACCCGGAACCCGGTCATCACCTCATCGAAGATCAGCAGGCTGGCATATTCATCGCACAAGGCCCGCAAGCCCGCCAGAAATCCCGGTACCGGCGGCACACAATTCATGTTGCCCGCCACCGGCTCGACGATCACCGCAGCGATCTCCCCGCCCAATTGCGCAAACGCCTCGCGCACGCTGGTGAGGTTGTTGTAGCGCAGGGTGAGCGTTTGCGCCGCCAGCGCCGCAGGCACGCCGGGTGAGGTGGGCACCCCAAGCGTGAGCGCGCCAGAACCGGCCTTGACCAGCAGGCTGTCCGCATGGCCGTGATAGCAACCCTCGAACTTGATGATCCTGTCGCGACCCGTCGCGCCCCGCGCCAGGCGGATGGCGCTCATGGTGGCCTCGGTTCCCGAGTTCACAAAGCGCACTTTCTCGATCGCCGGCATGAGCTGGCAGATCCGGCGAGCCAATTGAGTTTCCAGCGCCGTGGGTGCCCCGAAGCTGAGTCCCCGGGCGGCAGCCTGCTGCACCGCGCTCACCACTTCGGGATGGGCGTGGCCGACGATCATCGGCCCCCACGAGCCCACGTAGTCCACATAGCGCCGGCCCGCCACGTCCACCACATAGGCCCCCTGGGCGCGGTCGATGAAGACCGGTGTCCCACCCACCCCGCGAAACGCCCGAACCGGTGAGTTGACCCCGCCCGGAATGTAACGCCGCGCTTCTTCAAACAAGGCTTCGGAACTGGCCATGGATTCGGGCTCCTGCAAAAAAAGAGGTCAGTCTAAGCGGCGGGGAACAGGGCGGCATAGCGCTGCGCCCGCATCTGCGGCTCGAGTCCCGCCAGTCCGCCGATCACGGCCACCAGATCGGCGCCGGCGGCGATCAAACTGCCCGCATTCTCCGGCGTGATGCCGCCGATGGCGACCACCGGCACCGACAATGCCCGCCTTGCCGCCCGCAACACCTCGATCGGGGCCGGCGGCGCATCGGGCTTGGTCACCGACGGAAAAAAGCGGCCAAAGGCGACGTAATCGGCCCCCAGCGCGACTGCTTCGCGTGCCCGCGCCAGGTCGGCATAGGCGCTCACGCCAATCAGCGCCTGCGAGCCGAGGCATGCCCTCGCCATACGGAGATCCGCATCATCACGCCCCAAGTGCACCCCATCGGCTCTGATCGCGAGCGCCAACGCCACATCATCATTGATCAACAGCGGCACCCCTGCCGCTCGACAAACCGTGCGCAGCGCCTGCCCCTCCTCAAGCCGGCGGCCAGCGTCTCCGCCCTTGTCGCGGTACTGCACCACCCGCGCGCCGCCGGCAATCCAGGCCACTACCTGATCCACCAGCGCCTGTGGCGAGGACGCGCCATCCGTGATGGCATACAGTCCGCGCACGGGCCAGACGAACGCGGGTTCATTCATGGCGTGGAACCGACGCATCGCACGCGCCGGAGGATGGCATGGCTGCGGCCGATTGCGAAACTGAAGGCAGCCTGGAGAAGGGTCAAGAAACAAATCCTCGCACTTTTTTAGAACCCCGGCTTGACTTGCGAAACAATGGCCAGCCAGGGCTGCTGATCGCGCGGCTTTCCCTCGGGCCGGTAATAATGATCAAGAACGGTAAAACCCGCCTGTTCCAGGCTGGCCTTGCTCTGGTCATATTCTTGGTAATTGCCATAGCGGCCGCCCTGCCATCCTTCGCCATTGCCGCGCGGGTTGGAGGTAAACAAAATCCCGCCCGCTCGTAACGCACGGCGACACGTCGATAAAACCCGATGCAATTCCTGCCTCGGCACATGAAACAGCGATGCGTTGGCAAAAATACCATCAAATACGCCCTTGCCAAGATCAAGACTTGAAAACTGCTGGTGCCACACCGGGCAGCCGCTATGCTGCCGCGCCATCTCGCAAAACGCCTTGCTGCCATCCAGCCCTGTTGGCCGGTGACCGAGCTGCTTGAAGGTAAGCAGGTCGCGGCCCGGCCCACAGCCAAAGTCCAGAATATCCAGCGCCCGATTCTTGGGCAGCGCATTCAAGATGGCGTCGATATTCTGGCTCACGTCATGGTCGCGCGTGCCCAACCAGAAGGACGCCGCGTTGGCTTCGTAATGGCTCAATGTGATGCGCTCGATTTCGTCGAGACTGTCCTGTAACTGTTCAATCATGACCACACCTTGAGGATTTGATCTCTATTGAAAAACCAAGATAAAGCCTGGTTCACCGTACGCTTCCTCAATTCCCATGGCCGGACACGGCGCCGGCTCATACGCGCATTCGGAGTCCGATGGTTTCAAGGCTGAATTTACGCTTGCGATCCGATATAGGCCAGCAGGGTCATTGCAACGCATTGTTTATTATGACAACTTGACATCATCTTCAAAGAAGCATTGGATCGCTCATGTCTGAAGAAACACAGCCAGTCGCCATCTTGGCTGCGGATGCCCCGCCGCGGACCAATCCGTCTAACTATCCCGAGCCGTTCGCCTCGCGCATGGCGGGCCGGGAGAAGCGGCCGCTGGGTGATCTGTTTGGGCTGACCCGCTTTGGCGTTAACCTCACACGCCTGGAGCCCGGTGCAGTCTCGGCCCTGCGCCATGCCCACACCAAACAGGACGAGTTCATCTACGTCCTGCAGGGGCGCCCCACGCTGCACACCGACGAAGGCCGCACCCTGCTCTTGCCGGGGATGTGCGCCGGCTTCAAGGCGGGCACGGGCAATGCGCACTGCCTGATCAACGAAACAGCGGAGGAGGTGGTCTACCTCGAAGTCGGCGACCGGACGCCGGGCGATGCGGGCAGCTACCCCGATGACGACCTCCAGGCGGCGTTGGTCGAGGGTAAGTGGATCTTTCTCCACAAGGATGGTTCGCCATACCCGTGATGCCCGCGCCGCACTTGGGATGAGGCTCAGCCATCGTTCCACCGGACCGGTCACTGACCCGTTTCCCTCCAACCTCAGGCACCCGTAAGCAGGGACGCCCAATCTGGCTCACGATCCTTCTTTTGTCCTTTGAGGCCGACGCCGATCAGAACAATGGGTCCTTGTCATCCGGGGAAGAAATGTCGACCTCCAGAGGCGAGAATCGGCGCGCAGTCTCGCGCATGATGTCGATCTGCCGGTTGAAGCGCCGACATCCGCTGCAGCCGACATCGTCGAACATCTCAGTCGGCGGCGCTTGCCTGATCGATGCGTTCGCGCGCCACTTTTCCGACCTCCCCCTGCTGACCGAGGAAAGCCCGCCAGGAGATTCCGGCTGGGCCATTTTCTGGTGGTGGATGAGCTCGACGGAACCACGCCGTTCTTGGCTGGATTGGCCCGATCACTGTGCAGTTCGTTGCGGCGCCATGCGCTCTACCGCCTGTCGCAGACGCAGTGGTCAGTCGGTGCGCTGTCCTGAGATCGCCGCCGCCCGCCGATACGTCCAGGAACACCATCTCCATCTTTCAGGTCCTCCTTCACGCTGCTGCGAAGGGTTTCTCTTCCTGCCGTGTTTAAGAGTCGAACCGGCCGCAATCAGTCCGGTTCAGCCGCCGTCAACTACGAGGAATCGAAATGAGAAAACTGCGGATGCCAATGATTGGATTGATGGTAACCGCCTGTGGCATTACCACCCTTGCCTCTGCCCAGCCGGGAGGACGGATGCTCGAACGCTTCGATGCGGATCGGGATGGGGCACTGTCGGAAGCCGAAATCCAAACGATGAGAGGCACCCTATTTGATCGCTTCGACGGTAACGGCGACGGCGTTTTAGATGCTCAGGAACAAAAACGCCTGTCTGCTCAGTTCAAACGCGCAGCCACGTCGGGCAAGGAACTGCTAAACGCCGACACCGATCACGATAGTCGGTTAACGCGCGAGGAATACCTGCAGTCTCCCCGCCCCCTGATGGAACAGGCGGACACCAATCACGACGGGCGTCTGACCCGGGAGGAGATCACAGCCGCGCGCGAGCAGTTCAAGCGTGGGCCCTGATGTAGTCAAATTGATTGAAACTCAACTAACCATCGTTGGAGATTGTTGCTCATGAAAACCAATGCAAGCCTAAAGTTCGGCGCCGGTTTAATGCTGGCCCTTTTCCTCGCCGGCTCGATCGCGCAGGCACAGGAATCCCCGCCAGAGTCCAAGCGGCGAGTGGATGACCGTATCGATCGTCGCCTCGAGCGCCGTGGTACTGAGGAGTCCCTGCGCCGAGTCGATGATCGCCTGGATCGTCGCGTCGAGCGTCGCCAGGAAATCCGCACCGGCATCGAAAACCGGGTGCAGACCCGCACGGCGAACTGATTCCTGCGAATCTGAATTGCGGGTTATCACTGCATGGTGTCTCGGCTGGAGATTGGGCAATATCCGGTCTCCATCCGGGGCCCTTGCCTCTTTCGGAATGGCGATAGGCTTGTGAATGGAGCATCGGATGATGAATTGGTGGCACGAGCGGGAAAAGGCGATAGAGCCGCTTTTACCCAACTTGCCGAGCGGCACGGCGCCTTCGTCTATTCCTTGGCTTATCGGGTCCTGTCGTCGCGTGCGGACGCACAGGATGTGACCCAGGAAGTCTTCATCCGCATGTGGCGCGACGCCCCGCAGTGGCGCCCCGGACAGGCCCGCTACCGGACCTGGATCTACCGGGTGGCCTTCAATTTGAGTTTGAATCATCGGCAGCGTGTCCAACGACGACATACCCAGCTGGATGACCTTCCGTTGGAGGATCTGGTTGTTGAAAAGACGCCTGAACAGGCTGTCGACGAGGCCCAGTCCAAGACAGCCCTCGACCAAGCGGTCCGGTCATTGCCGATACAGCAGCGGATCGCGCTGCAACTGCGCTATGGCGGTGATCTCAGCGTTGTGGAAGTCGCGCAGATCATGAACATTTCGGCCAAGGCGGCGGAATCATTGCTGGTGCGCGCCCGCCGCGAACTGAGGAGCAGATTCGTCAGCGCACGGGAGGAGAATATACGATGAACACCCCTTCGCCCATCGAGCACTGGCTCATCCGCCATGGACCCGATCCGGCGCTCTGGCCGCGCTGGACGAGATGGCGTTATCGCCGCCTCATCAGACAGCGACCCTATCTTGCGAACGAACTGGATCGACTGACCCAGGAGGAAATCGAGTTGCACCGAGCCTTTCTGCCCGATCGGGTGTCCGCCGATCTGGCATGGCTCGCGTCCATTCCCCAACATCATGCCCAAGCCATGCCCGATGCCGAACCCTGGTTCAAACTCGGCTTTCGCTTGCTTCCGACGCATTACGCCGCGGGCGCCATCTCGGCTGCAGCGAGTCTGGTGCTGGGCTTTTATCTCGGACTGATCAGCAGTGGTCCGGTACAGTCGCATGTCGATGCCGAGCCGCTCCTCTCATATGATGAATTGCTGACCGTCGAATTACTCAAAGAAGGTGGCGCATGAACAAGGCGCGGCTCCTGCAAGGGCTCCTGCTGGCGTCGGTCCTGCTGAATCTTCTGTTGGCCGGCGTCATCATCGGAAGGTGGGCGGCGCAGCAATCTGCAGGCGGTGCGGGACAAGTGGTCCGGACATTCCTCCAAGCGGTTCCTGCCGAGACACGCCCCATCTTGGCGCAGGAAGCGCTCGCCCGCCGCGCAGAACTCCGGCGGCAACTGACCCGACTCCGCGCCGCCCGGGCAGCGATCATCCGGGAGATCGAGCGTAATCCACTGGATGAGGCAGCCCTGGACGCCGCGTTTTCCGAGTTGAGCGACTCGGCGAGCGACCTGCGCAGCGTGATTCAGGAGACGGCTATGGCCGTTATTCGCCAAGCATCAGCGCACTCACGACGGGAATGGGCCGCAAGGCAGCGGGCACACTGGTCTGACATGGACACTGCGACGCCCCCGCTGGAGCCAGAATGACATTCGGCTAGCCGAACACCGGCAACCGGCAGCGTCGGGGGCAGTTCGAGCCCTGGCGCCTCTACGGTCAAGCTGCCGTTTTCCGTTCATATGAAATTGAAGCTGGACTACCTGTGGGCGGGACTGTGCATCCTGGGCGCCGTTTACTTCATCTTTCGCAGTCGGTGGGTCGGCGGTTGAGTCGATTGTTCCCGCAGACACGTCTGGTTTACGGCTGCCGCCCTCGGCTTGTCTCAAGCGCTGGTCAAAGCGCGGTGGATCGGGGTTTTTCACGAGCGCCGCATGATGACGATGCGTATGCGGGTCACTCCGGCCATGCTTTGGCTGGCGGCCTGCGCTTGCAACCGCAAGCGCTTTTAGGATAAGTCATTCAACTGGTTATAGTGGCATCGGCGCGGCGTGCAGCGGCGGATGGGGTGGCGCGCCGGCTTTGGGCGTGGTCATCGGCTTCATTGTCCGGCCCCGGCCGATCTGGTAGGCTAAAGCCCCATCTTTGGGGGCTTCTTGTTCATCCGCCTCCGCCCATCCTCAAGCAACGGAAGCGGCATGACGCGATTTATCTTCGTGACCGGCGGTGTGGTTTCCTCCCTCGGCAAGGGCATCGCCTCGGCCTCCCTGGGGGCGATCCTGGAAGCCCGTGGCCTCAAGGTCAGCATGGTGAAGCTGGACCCCTACATCAACGTGGATCCGGGCACCATGAGCCCGTTCCAGCACGGCGAAGTGTTCGTCACCGGTGACGGCACCGAGACCGACCTGGATCTGGGCCACTACGAGCGCTTCGTGCGCACCACCACCGGTCGCCACAGCAACTACACCACCGGCCGCATCTACGAAACCGTGATCCAGAAGGAGCGCCGTGGCGACTACCTGGGCGGCACGGTGCAGGTCATCCCCCACATCACCGATGAGATCAAGCGCTCGATTCAGGCCGGGGCCGGGGATGCGGACGTGTGCCTGGTGGAAATCGGCGGCACGGTGGGCGACATCGAGTCCTTGCCCTTCCTGGAGGCCATCCGCCAGATGGGCAGTGAACTGGGGCCGCAGCAGGCGCTGTTCATTCATCTCACGCTGGTGCCCTACATTCCCGCTTCGGGCGAGATCAAGACCAAGCCGACCCAGCATTCGGTGAAGGAGCTGCGCTCCATCGGCATCCAGCCGGACATCCTCATCTGCCGCGCCGACCGGCCGCTGCCGCCCGACGAGCGGCGCAAGATCGCCCTGTTCACCAATGTGCCGGAGCGGGCCGTCATTTCCGCCGTGGACGTGGACAACATCTACAAGATTCCCGAGCTGCTCCACGACCAGCACCTTGACGAGATCGTGGTGCAGCGTTTCGGGCTTCAGCTGCCGCCCGCCGATCTGGCGGACTGGCACGCCGTGGTGGAGGCCGGCGAGCACCAGGATGGCGAGGTGACCATTGGCCTGGTGGGCAAGTATGTCGACCTGTCCGACGCCTATCTGTCGCTGAATGAATCCCTGCGGCACGCGGGCATCCATACCCTCACGCGAGTGGCGGTGCGCTACATCGACTCCGAGCGTCTGGAAACCGAAGGGACAAGGCTGCTGGAAGGGCTGGACGCGATTCTGGTGCCGGGCGGTTTCGGGCGACGCGGAATCGAAGGCAAGATTGCCGCGGTGCGCTTTGCCCGCGAACGCGGCGTGCCCTACCTCGGCATCTGCCTGGGGATGCAGGTGGCGGTGATCGAGCTGGCGCGGCATCTGGCCGGACTGCCCGAAGCCCACAGCACCGAGTTCAACCCGGCCACCCCGGATCCTGTGATTGCGCTCATCACCGAGTGGCAGCAATCGGACGGCAGCGTACATCAGCGCAGCGGGCGCGAAGATCTGGGCGGCACCATGCGCCTGGGCGGCCAGCCCTGCCGGCTGGTGCCGGGCTCCCTGGCGCACCGGCTGTACGGCAAGGAACTGATCGTCGAGCGTCATCGCCACCGCTACGAGTTCAACAACCGTTATCGCGCGATCCTGGAGTCGCATGGCATGGCGATTTCCGGCTGGTCGGCCGATGGCCGCTTGGTGGAGATTATCGAGTTGCCCGGTCATCCCTGGTTCCTGGGCTGCCAGTTCCATCCCGAGTTCACCTCCACGCCCCGCAATGGCCACCCGCTGTTCTCCGGTTTCATCCGGGCGGCGCGGGCGTCCCGTGAGCGCCGTGTGGCCCAGGCGGCTTCCGCATGAAGCTGTGCGGCTTCGACGTCGGCATCGACCGCCCCCTGTTCCTGATTGCCGGGCCCTGCGTGGTCGAATCCCTGCAATTGCAGATCGACACGGCCGGCCGGCTCAAGGAGATCACGGATCGTCTGGGCGTGCCGTTCATCTTCAAATCCAGCTTCGACAAGGCCAACCGCTCCTCGGCCAATAGCTTCCGTGGGCCCGGTCTGGAAGAAGGGCTGCGCGTGCTGGAAGCAGTCAAGCGCCAGATTGGTGTGCCTGTACTCACCGATGTGCACGAATACACGCCGCTGGATGAGGTTGCCGCCGTGGTGGATGTGCTGCAAACGCCAGCATTTCTGTGTCGCCAGACGGATTTCATCCAGAACGTCGCCCGCCAGGGCTTGCCGGTGAACATCAAGAAAGGCCAGTTCCTTGCACCCTGGGACATGCGCCATGTAGTCGACAAGGCGCGCGCGGTGGGCAATGAGCAGATCATGGCCTGCGAACGCGGCGTCAGCTTCGGCTATAACAATCTGGTGTCGGACATGCGCGCCCTGGCGGTGATGCGCGAGACCGGCTGTCCGGTGGTGTTCGACGCCACCCATTCGGTCCAGTTACCCGGTGGGCAGGGGGATCGTTCCGGCGGCCAGCGCGAATTCGTGCCGGTGCTGGCGCGGGCGGCGGTCGCAGCCGGCGTGGCAGGGATCTTTATGGAAACCCATCCCGACCCGGCCCAGGCGCTCTCTGATGGCCCCAATGCCTGGCCGCTCGATCACATGGCGGATTTGCTTGAAACCCTGGTTGGGCTCGATGCCCTGATCAAATCCCGGCCCTTGCAGGAATCCCGCTGGCTTGATCCAGTGATTTGATTTTCGCCCCGGCCCCTGTCGGCCCCCATCCCATTCGGAGTGCGCAACATGGCAAAGATCACGGCGATTGAAGGTCTGGAAATCCTCGATTCGCGCGGCAATCCCACGGTGGAGGCCAGCGTGCGGCTGGACGATGGCAGTGTCGGTCGGGCTGGGGTTCCTTCCGGCGCCTCCACCGGCTCGCGCGAGGCGGTGGAGCTGCGCGACGGCGACAAGGGGCGCTATCTGGGCAAGGGCGTGCGCAAGGCGGTCGAGAACGTCAACGGCGAGATTCGCCAGGCGCTGCTCGGCAAGGATGCGCAGGATCACGACGCCCTGGACCAGCTCATGATTGCGCTGGACGGCACGGAGAACAAATCCCGCCTGGGCGCCAATGCCATCCTGGCGGTTTCACTGGCGACCGCCAAGGCCGCCGCGATTGAGGCGGGCAAGCCGCTTTACGCCTACCTGGGCGGCGCGGCGGCAACGGGCATGCCCGTGCCGATGATGAACATCATCAATGGCGGCGCCCACGCCGACAACAATGTGGATTTGCAGGAATTCATGATCCTGCCGGTGGGCGCGCCCACTTTCGCCGAAGCCCTGCGCTACGGCACGGAGATTTTTCATCACCTCAAACAGGTGCTGCATGCGCGCGGCCTGAGCACGGCGGTGGGGGATGAGGGCGGCTTTGCCCCGAACCTTTCCTCCAACGAGGAGGCGCTGCAGACCATCCTGGAGGCCATCGAGCGTGCCGGCTACACCCCCGGCAAGGACATCTATCTCGGCATGGACGTGGCCAGCTCGGAGTTCTACCGGGACGGACGCTATCACCTGGAAGGCGAGGGCAAGTCCTATGATGCCGCCGGTTTCTGCGACTATCTGGCCGGTCTGGTGGACCGCTACCCCATCCTCTCGGTCGAGGACGGCATGGCCGAAGGCGATTGGGACGGCTGGGCGCTGTTGACCCAGCGGCTGGGGGACCGGGTGCAATTGGTGGGCGACGATCTCTTTGTCACCAACACCGCCATCCTGTCGGAAGGCATCACCAAACACATCGCCAACTCCATCCTCATCAAGCCCAACCAGATCGGCACCCTGGGCGAGACCCTGGCCGCCATTCGCATGGCGACGGATGCGGGCTACACCGCCGTCGTCTCCCACCGTTCCGGGGAAACCGAGGACGACACCATTGCCGATCTCGCGGTGGCGACCACGGCGACCCAGATCAAGACGGGCTCCTTGTGCCGCAGCGATCGGGTGGCCAAGTACAACCGCCTGCTGCGCATCGAGGCGGAATTGGGCGGTCGCGCCCACTATCCAGGCATGGCCGCTTTTCCCAAGCGGCTGAAGCGCTGACACTGCGCTGCGCGCCCGTTCAGGGATGATGGGATCGCAGGAGGGCAGGTGGTGGCGCGACGCATTGGCATAGTGCTGGTCATCCTGTTGGTGATCCTGCACTACCAGATCTGGATTGCACCGGATGGCCTGCGCCAGTGGGTGCGACTTGGGCACATGATCGACGTCCAGGACGAGAAAATCGACAAGCTCAAGGCGCGTAACGATCTGCTTGATGCCGAAGTGCGCGACCTCAAGCAGGGGCTGGAGGCGGTGGAGGAGCGCGCGCGGCGCGAGTTGGGTATGGTGGGCGAAGGCGAGACCTTCTATCAGTTCGTCCATGAGCCAGACCATGACCGACCGACCTCCGCACCCGCGCCATCTCCCGCGTCCCCCTGAGATGGCGGCCGTATGGGCAGTCGTGCCGGCAGCCGGACGCGGGTTGCGCATGGGCGTCGACTGCCCCAAGCAATACCTTCCGCTGGTCGGCGCGCCGGTGTTGTCGTGGAGCCTGCGGCCGCTGCTCGCCGAACCGTGCATCCGCGCCGTGGTGCTGGTGGTGGCGCCAGATGATGTTCGCGCGGCGACTTTGCCGGAAGCGGGCAATCCCAAGCTGCGCGTGGTGACCGGCGGCGCGGAGCGGCAGGATTCGGTGCGGGCGGGTCTGGCCGCATTGGCCGGGAAAGCGGCCGAGCACGATTGGGTGCTGGTGCATGATGCGGCCCGTCCCTGTCTGCATCCGCATGACCTTGGGCGGCTGCTGGCCCGCACCGGGGATGCGGCCTTTCCCGGCGGCTTGCTGGCGGCGCCAGTGGCCGACACCTTGAAGCGGACCGGAGGCGACGTGCGCGTGGCGCAGACAATATGCCGCGATGGTTTGTGGCGGGCGCTGACGCCCCAGATGTTCCGCTGGGGGCCGCTGCTGGCGGCTATGGCTGCGGCCGAGCGGGATGGGGCGCGGGTCACCGACGAGGCTCAGGCCATGGAGCGGCTGGGCCATGCCGTGGAGCTGGTGCCTGGCCGATCCGATAACTTGAAGATCACCCATCCCGAAGACCTCGTTCTGGCGCAGGCGGTGTTGGCTGCTCGCGGCGCGACGGACCCTCGTTGATCCCGCCCGGAGGGCGCATGCGCATTGGCCACGGTTACGACGTCCATGCTTTCGGTCCGGGGAGTTTCGTCACCCTGGGCGGGGTACGTATTGCCCACGATCAGGGCCTGATTGCCCATTCCGATGGCGATGTGGCCCTGCATGCGCTGTGTGATGCCTTGCTGGGCGCCGCCGGCTTGGGCGACATTGGCCACCATTTCCCTGACACCGATCCCCGTTGGCGCGGCGCGGATAGCCGCGATCTGTTGCGCCGGGTGCGGGCGCTGCTCACCGAGTGCGGATTTGACCCCGGCAACGTGGACGTCACCGTGCTGGCTCAGGCCCCTCGCATCGCGCCTCATGTCGCCGCCATGCGTGCCCATATCGCCGCCGATCTGGGCTTGCCGGAGGAGCGCGTCAACGTCAAGGCTACCACCACCGAGGGACTGGGCTTCGTGGGGCGGCGTGAGGGCATCGCGGTCCACGCGGTGGCCTTGCTGCGGGAGGCGGGCGATGACTGAGGCCGCGCCCATTGCATTGGAATCCGCCGCTAAACACGCCGCCCTGATTCCCATCGACCCGGCGCGTTTGGGAGAGGTGGGCAGCTTGCCCGGTGCGTTTGGTCCGCCACCGCTGCGGGGCGCGCTGCGGCTGGCGCCGGCGGATTTTGCCGTGGAGGAGATGTTGGGCTTCGAGCCGGACGGCAGCGGCCAGCATCGCCTGATCCATCTGCAAAAAAGCGAACTCAACACGGCGGAGGTGGCCGACGCCCTGGCGCGGCTGGCCGACGTGGCGCGCAACGCCGTTGGTTATGGCGGCCGCAAGGATCGTCGGGCGCTGACCAGTCAGTGGTTTTCCGTGGATCTGGCGGGGCGTGAGGAGCCCGACTGGACGCAGGGACTCGCCAAGGTATTCGGGGATCGGGTGCGCCTGTTGGCGGTTGCCCCCCATCGCCGCAAGCTGCGGATCGGCACGCTCACCGGCAATCGCTTTCGCATTCGGGTGCGCGGCGTCTCGGGCGACCGGACGGCGGCCGAAGCGCGCTGGGAGCAGATCCTGGCAGGCGGAGCCCCAAACTATTTTGGCCCCCAGCGCTTCGGCGAGCGCGGCGGCAATGTGCGCCAAGCCCTGGCCTGGTTTGCGGGTGAGCGTTTGTCGCGCCGATCGCTGCGTGATCTCTTGCTCTCGGCGGCGCGCAGCGCCTTGTTCAATCAGCTGCTCGCGGAGCGGGTGCGCGCGGGCTCCTGGAACCAGGCCGAGCGCGGCGATGTCCTGCAACTGGATGGGCGCGGCAGTTGGTTCGTGTTTGGGATCAATGATGCGCCTGACGACATCGCCCATCGTGTCGATGCGGGCGACCTGCATCCCACCGGCCCCTTGTGGGGAGCCGGCGAACCCGCCACCGGCGAGCGGATCGGCGTGCTGGAGCGCAGCCTAACGGCCGCTTATCCGGAACTGACGGCGGGCTTGATCCGCTTTGGTCTGCGCCAAGACCGCCGCGCTTTAAGGGTGATGCCCCGGGACGCGAAGCTTCTTTGGCAGGGAGACGATCTGGAGCTGACATTCGCCCTACCTCCGGGCGCTTTTGCCACCAGCGTGCTCAAGGAGTTGCTGCAGGCCCCCGCCCTATTGCCGGAACAGGCGCCCGGCGATGGGATGTTGGCCCATCCGGAAGATGATCTGATCGAGGAAGCAGGCTGAAGTCGAGATGGCAGGCCCCATGCGTTCGGGGTGCATCATGTACTTGAATCAATTCGCAAATAGCGCTCCAACGATATGCTACGCGGAATACTGATTCCGTGACGAGAGCCCGTGCAGATTGATGCATCCGATGCGGATTGATGTGAGGGTGGTGAAGGCTGAAAAAATGGGCGTCCCAGTTAGGTTGGCGTTGGTCCTCATGTTGCCTGGGCCAGTTTGCCTGGCGCTTGCGCAAAAAAAGCCCGCTCCTGATTATTCGGAGCGGGCCTTGTTTATCCCAAGTTCGGGCGCGTTCACCCAATTGATTCACGCCACGGCCATTTTCCCGCTACCCGAGGGAACCATGCTGGATTGGCTTTCCGGCAGGGCTGTGCCTTCGGCTGCGTAGTAGCGCTTGGCGGCCTCGACCAGATCGGGGATGCCGCTTTCCAGGTTTTCCGCCATGGCCAGCCGGCGCTCCGCCGGGGTGGCCATGTTGTTGTCCCAGTACAACAGCTTCTGGGCCATCAGCTCATTCCACAG
>Ga0209851_1000195_pt1 | contig 14890 bp, 10 predicted proteins | sample GWRWT4_14Oct14_FD_187195 | JGI IMG/M metagenome (GOLD analysis project Ga0209851, IMG submission 187195) | Sand microcosm microbial communities from a hyporheic zone in Columbia River, Washington, USA - GW-RW T4_14-Oct-14 (SPAdes) (version 2) | ecosystem: Engineered > Artificial ecosystem > Sand... | reverse complement strand
CCATGAAGAATTGCGATGTCTTCATCTGCGCAGGCGTGTTGCTGGATTTCCGTCTGGGCTTTGGCAATTCCATTCCCAAAAACGCCAAAATCATTCAGCTTGATATCGACAATACGCTGATCGGCACCAACCGGTCGGCGGATGTGGGGGTTGTGGGTAATCTGGGATCGTCGTTTGATTCCATCGTCAAGATGATGGACCGCGAAAAGCTGCATCTTAATTTCTCCGGCTGGCTGGATGAACTGAAACCCATCGAGGCGAAGCTGGAAGCGGAAAATGAAAAGGGCCTGAATTCCGATGAAAGCCCGGTCGATCCGCTGCGCATGTGCCGCGAGGTGCGCGACTTTCTGGGCAGTTACGATAAAGAAGTGATCCTGATCGGCGATGGCGGCGATATTGTCGCGCAGGCCTCCAAGGTGCTGCCGGTTCCAGGCGAAAATGGCTGGATGGACCCGGGGCCGCTCGGTACGCTGGGCGTTGGCATGCCGTTCGCGCTGGCTGCACAGGCGTCAAAGCCAGACAAACGTGTACTGATCATTTACGGGGATGGCTCGTTCGGCCTGAACGGTTTTGAATATGACACCGCCGTGCGCTTTAATCTGCCCATCGTCGGCATTGTGGGCAATGACGCCGCCTGGGGCCAGATGGCGCGGCCGCAGGCCGCCAGTTACGGCGCCAACCGCATGGTCGCCACCACGCTGAACTATACCCGGTATGACAAGATCGTCGAGGCGATGGGCGGCTATGGCGAACATTGCGAGCGCCCGGAAGAAATCCGCCCGGCGCTGGAACGCGCCTTCGCCTCTGGCAAACCCGCTCTGGTCAATGTGAAACTGCGCCAGGATCTGGATACGGGCATGAAGGGAAGTACATATGTGTAATCATTTGTCATTATGAGCGTGAGCCGAAGAATCCCGTGCAGCGTATGCTGAGAGAGATCCTTCACTTCGTTCAGGATGACAAGATTATAAGTTACGGCCGCGTCAGTTCCATGGCGCGGCCGTAACTGTCACCGGCTGGGTCTAGACGTTAGTCCGTGAACGGATCATGCACCAGGATTACGTCTTCGCGTTCCGGGCTGGTAGAGAGCATGGCCACTGGCGCTTCGATCAGTTCTTCGATGCGGCGGATATATTTGACGGCGGTGGCGGGCAATTGCGCCCAGCTTCGCGCTCCCTCTGTGCTCTGGCTCCAGCCTTCCATGGTTTCATAAACCGGTTCAACACGCGCCTGCGCCCCCTGTGTACCCGGCAAATAATCTATCATCTTGCCGTCAAGTTTATAGCCGGTGCACACTTTCAATTCGTCCATGCCGTCCAGTACATCCAGCTTGGTCAGGGCTATGCCATTAATGCCGCCGGTCTTCAGCGCCTGGCGCACCATGACCGCGTCAAACCAGCCGCAGCGCCGGGGCCGCCCCGTGACGGTGCCAAATTCCTTGCCGCGGCTGCCCAGGCCCTGACCGATCTCATTATTCTGTTCGGTCGGGAACGGGCCTTCGCCAACGCGGGTGGTATAGGCCTTGGTAATTCCCAGCACATAATCCAGCGTGGACGGGCCAATGCCGCTGCCTACGGCTGCCTGTCCCGCCGCCGTATTGGACGAGGTAACAAACGGATAGGTGCCGTGATCGACATCCAGCATGGCCCCCTGCGCACCTTCAAACAGAATGCGCCTGCCCTGACGGCGGACATCACCCAATGTACGCCATACCGGATCGGCATAAGGTAAAATCTTCGGCGCGATTTCCAGCAGCGACGCAATCAGAATGGCACGGTCAAATTCGGGCTTGCCCATGCCCCTGCGCAACGCATTGTGATGCGCGAGCAGGGAATCCACGCGGGACTCAATCACCTGGCGATCGGACAGATCAATCACCCGCAGGGCGCGGCGGCCAACCTTGTCTTCATAGGCAGGGCCAATGCCCCGGCGCGTGGTGCCAAGTTTGGTGCCGCTGTTGCTGTCTTCGCGAAATTCATCCAGTTCGCGGTGAATGGGCAGGATCAGCGCCGCACTTTCCGACAGCCTCAGATTTTGCGGGGTAACACTGACCCCCTGCCCGGCAAGACGTGAAATTTCATCCAGCAGCGCCCAGGGATCAACCACCACCCCATTGCCAATCACCGACAGCTTGGATTGCCGCACCACACCGGATGGCAGCAGGCTGAGCTTATACACCTTGCCGTCCACCACCAGTGTATGGCCTGCATTATGGCCCCCCTGAAAACGCACGACCACGTCGGCGCGTTCTGAGAGCCAATCCACAATCTTGCCCTTACCTTCGTCACCCCATTGGGCGCCGACTACCACCACATTCGCCATGAAATATCCTCAATCCACGCAATAACACCCCCAGCGTAAAACGCCGGAGGAAGCAAACCGAACGACCATATCCTAGTTTGAACTAGAAATTAAGCGCCTTGGCCTGCACCACGAGCGGGATGGCGCGCACCTTGGCCAGCACCGTATCGCTGATCGCCTCGTCCACTTCGATCAGGGCGATGGCGCTGCCCTGCGCCTTTTCACGGCCAAGATGGAACGTCGCAATATTGACCCCGGCTTCACCCAGAACCGTGCCAAGGCGCCCAATGAAACCAGGTTTGTCTTCATTGGTCACATAGAGCATATGTGGTCCAAGCTCAGCTTCCAGATCAATACCCTTGACCTGAATGATACGGGGATTTTGGTCGGCGAACAGCGTTCCGGCAACGCCACGGCGCTGGTTTTCAGTCACCACCGTCAAGCGCATATAAGTGTGATAGGCGCCCTGTTGCGGCCCCTTGGTTTCGCTGACGCGGATGCCGCGGTCTTTTGCGGCAGCCGGCGCACTGACGACATTAACGTTCGACAAAAGCGGCGTCAGCAATCCGCACAGCGCCATGGCAGTCAGCGCCTTGGTATTGAGATCGGCCACCGCGCCTTCATATTCCAGTTCGACTTCCTTGATGCCGGTATCTGTCAACTGGCCTGCAAACATGCCCAATTGTTCCGCCAGTTTCATATAGGGGGCAAGCAGTGCAGCCTCTTCGGCGCTCAGCGATGGCATGTTGATCGCGTTGGTCACCGCCCCGTCTATCAAAAAATCCGCCATCTGTTCGGCAACCTGCAACGCGACATTCTCCTGCGCCTCAGTGGTGGAGGCGCCCAGATGCGGGGTAGCGATAACATTTTCATGCGCGAACAGCGGATTATCGGTTGCCGGTTCAACCTCAAACACGTCAAGCGCAGTGGCCGCGACATGCCCGGTGTTGAGCGCCGCCAGCAAATCTTTTTCGACAATCAGCCCGCCACGCGCGCAATTAATGATGCGTACGCCTTTTTTCATTTTTGCAATCGCGGCGGCGTCAATAATATTGCGCGTCAGGTCTGTCAGTGGCGTATGCAGCGAAATGAAATCAGCGCGCTTGAACAGGACCTCAAGCTCCACCCTCTCGACACCCAATTCCCTGGCTTTTTCCGGTGACAGGTATGGATCATAGGCCAGCACCTTCATGCGCAGGCCACGGCCGCGATCAGCAACAATGGCGCCAATATTGCCGCAGCCAATCAAACCCAGAGTCTTGCCAGTTACCTCGACACCCATAAAGCGGTTTTTTTCCCACTTGCCGGCCTTAGTTGACTGGTTGGCTTCAGGAATTTGCCGCGCGGTCGCCAGCATCAGCGATATGGCGTGTTCCGCCGTCGTAATGGCGTTGCCATGTGGCGTGTTCATAACCACGATGCCGTGTGTGGTGGCGGCGGGCACGTCCACATTGTCAACGCCGATGCCCGCACGCCCGATGACCCGCAGGTTTTTTCCAGCCGCAATCACTTCCGCTGTAATCTTGCTGGACGAACGGATCGCCACGCCATCATACTCGCCGATAATCGCAACCAGTTCGGCGGGTTTGAGGCCGGTTTTTACATCCACATCGACACCGCGTTCACGAAAAATTTCTGCGGCGCGATCGCTCATGGCGTCTGCAATTAAAACTTTTGGCATCGGAATGCTCCTGCTGGATAGTCTCTAACATTATTGGGGGCTTAAACGCGCACCTGGGCATAGGCCCATTCAAGCCAGGGCAAGAGCGCTGACAAATCGCTTCCTTCAACGGTCGCCCCCGCCCAGATGCGCAAACCCGGCGGCGCGTCACGATAGGAGTCGATATCAAAGGCGACTTTCTCCGCCTCCAGCAGGCTGGCTATCTGCTTTGCGGCCTTCGCCTGCGCGGCGGCATCCAGATCCGAGAACCAGGGATCGGCGATCCGCAGGCAAACCGATGTGTTAGACCGGATAGCTGGATCGGCGGCCAGAAAATCGACCCAGGGCGTGCACGCCACCCAATCGGCGATAATTTTAAGATTGGCGTCGGCGCGGGCGATCAATGCGCGCAGCCCGCCGATTTTTTCGGCCCAGGATAATGCGCTGAGATAATCTTCCACCGCCAGCATGGAAGGGGTGTTGATCGTGGCGCCCTGAAACAAATCTTCGGTCAGTTTGCCGCCGCTGGTCATGCGAAAAAGTTTTGGCATCGGCCAGGAAGGCGTATAGGTCTCCAGCCGCTGTACGGCGCGCGGCGATAAAGCCAGCATGCCATGCGCCGCCTCTCCCCCCAGCACCTTCTGCCAGGAAAATGTGACCACATCCAGCTTGTCCCACGGCAATTCCTGCGCGAACGCGGCGGAAGTCGCATCGCAAATCGTCAACCCGCCCCGATCCGCAGCAATCCACTTTCCGTCCGGTACGCGCACGCCCGAGGTCGTGCCGTTCCAGGTGAAAATAATATCGCGATCCTTGTCCGCCAGCGAAAGATCGGGCAGAACGCCATAATCGGATTCAAAAACCCGTACATCCTTCAGCTTCAATTGTTTGGTGACATCATTCACCCAGCCTGAGCCAAATGATTCCCAGGCCAAAACATCAATTCCCCGCGCGCCCAGCAGCGACCAAAGCGCCATTTCCACGGCGCCCGTATCCGAGGCCGGAACAATTGCCAGACGATAATCACCCGGCATTCCAAGAAGTGCGGCAGTGCGCGAGATAGCCTCTGCCAGCTTCGCCTTGCCGGGTTTCGAGCGATGCGACCTGCCCAGGCAGGCATTTTGCAGATTTGCAAGAGACCATCCGGGGTGCTTGGCGCAGGGGCCGGATGAAAAATGCGGGTTAGCGGGTAGAATATGCGGCTTAACCGGCTTAGTTGTGGCAACCATTGGCGCCATCCTTCTGTAAAACTTCCCGTTGGGAGGAAGCGGCCCGTGGCGTGTTTACAATTCCACCCCCATCCTGTCAATAAAATTATGTTGCGCCGCACAAAAAATAGGCCGCCCTCTATACAAAGAAAATCCCATCGCTGATGAGGGGGCGAATACTGGTGTAATTTTCATCGGAGATAGCAAAAGAAGCCAGCATGCTGGCCCGGGAAAAACCATTATTCAGCTCACCAAGCCAGTAAGCGCCCCCCTCTGGGTCAGGCGCACGGTCCAGAACATTTTGATAAATCAGGTTAACGAATGCTTCGTTACGCGTGTCTGATCCATATTTGGCGGTAAACTCCGGTGAAGCAATAAAGCTGGCGGCCATCACGGTCACGTAATCCTGGCCCCGGTCCAGTTCACCCACCCAATAGCCCAAGCCTTCAGGATCCGGCATCCGGTCAAAGGCTGCACGATAGAGAAGATACCCCTTCCCCGCCGTGTCAGTTAACAGATTATCGAATGCAAGGGTGCCATCGCTGAATTGCAGACGTTCAATATCTCGCAACACATCTACGCCGTCACCGCCCGCGACGCTGTCAGAGACGGTGCGAGAAGCGCCGCTTGCCGCGATTGTATAGGTGTTTCGCGCCCCGGAATAAACCGACACATCAATACCCCCTTCCCCGGAAATGGCGTCATCCCCATTTAGGCCCTGGAAAATGTTCCTCCCGTCATCGCCCCGCAAACTGTCCGAAAATCTGGTGCCGTTGACATTTTCAATGCCACGCAATGTATCGGTTCCGCCAAAGCCATCGCGGGCCATTCCCGCTTTCAGGTCCACATCAACCCGCGCGGCATCCAGAAAATAACTTACAAAATCACCCTGTGACGGGTCATTGCCCATGCCATCAATGACGTCGTTTCCTGCAAAGCCGCGAAATCCGTTTCTGCCAATATCACCAATCAGCGTGTCGCTCCCATCAGAGCCAATAACGTCCTCAATACCAATAAGCGTATCTACCCCGCCAAACCCGTCTTCTGCACGCCCAAGAGAAAGGTTCACAGTAATGCTGGCGGCGCCGGTTCCGGAATAATCCGCCGCATCCGCAATGAACAGGGGAATGTTGCCATAGGCAGGTTGCCCGCCACCATCCAGCACATCATTTCCTGCCAGTCCTTTGAGGGTGTTGCGGGCGCCATCACCGCGCAAAACATCATTGAATGCGGAACCGATAACTATTTCGATCCCGCGCAGGCTGTCTGAACCCCCAAAGCCATCCTGTGCAAGACCAGTCTCAAGATTAACCTGAACTTCCCGCGGATCATTTGAATAGCTGATAGAGTCAATTCCATTGCGGCCTTCAATCCGGTCATTTCCGGCCAACCCGACGAAGAGATTATCCAGATCATTGCCGGCCAGAAAATCATTTGAATTAGTTCCGGTTACGCCCTCGATCACGGTGCCGAAGGCGATTGAAAAATTGTTCACCGCGCCTTCGCGCGCATTCACAGATCCGATCGAACTGAAGGCGCCTGCACGCAAATCCACGCTTGCTGCCTGGCTCAAACTGCTAAGATCCAGGCGGTCAAAGCCGCCGCCATCGGTCAGGGTTTCAATGAAAGTCCCCTGGAAATCAGAAAAGGTGTAGATATTGTCGCCTGTGTTTGAAAGCCTTTCACCATACAGATATTGCAGCGTAAGAATATCATATAGTCCGCCCAAAGACTGTTGTCCCTGTGCAACGTTGCGATAGGACAATGTCGTATAGGCGATTGAATCTTCCTCTACGCCCAGAAAATTGCCAATGGCGTTTTCCGGCTGGGATTCAAGCGCATCATAATTTCCAGGATGCTTCAGGCCTAATGCGTGAAATATTTCGTGCGCAAACAGCGCATAGTCCTGTTCACGCGTGGTCTGATTGGTAACGCTGCCTGAATCAATAAATACATCGCCATCCACCGGCCCGCCATTTGAAAAAGGCAGAAACGCAAAGCCCGCGGAAGAATCCTGTAGTGTATTGCTAAATCGAATTTGACCAAAGGACGTGGCGCTGTCCGGCACTTCAACAAAATCAATGGCGGCGAAGGAGGATATTTGGCGCAGGACTTCCCGCGCAAGATCCCGTTCATAAGTGGAAAATGGAGAAAAACCGGTTAGATCGGCTGCACGCACATAGGTCGGCGGCGTTGCCGCGAAGCTGAAGGTAATGGTAACCGGCGTGCCAACCGGCGATCCCGCGTTCCAGCGAAAGTCCAGAGATTCAATCAGCGCATCCTTACGGTAATCGCCCGTATGCGGAAATGCGATGACTGGTTGCCGCGGCGCTGGCAACAAAGCCAGACCGGGAGAGTTGGGACCTGGTATTTGATCCTGGGGCAGGGTTCCACTCCATTCAGGTTTTTCTGCGTCAACATTAATATTGAGTGCACTATTATTTTTCAGTAAAGAACCCCCGTTAATAAACACGGGCGTCACTTCATTCACACAAAAAATATTCCATCACTGATCAGCGGCGCGACATTATTGACATTCTCGGCTGAAACCGCGAACGAAGCCAGCATGTTGGAGCGCGCGCCCCCGTTATTGAGTTCGCCCAGCCAATAGGCGACACCCTCGGCCTCGCCCGCGCGGTGCAGCACATTCTGATAGAGCAGATTGACGAATTGCGCATTGCTGGTATTGGCGCCGTTCAGGCGGATAAATTCTTCCGACGCAATAAAACTGGCCGCCACCACCGCGCCAAAATCCTGCCCCCGGTCCAGCTCGCGTATCCAGTAACCCAGCCCGGGCGTGTCAGGCACGCGGTCAAACGCGGCGCGGTAAATCAGATAGCCCCTGCCCGCATTATCGGTGTGTTGGGTGTCAAACGCCAGAACGCCATCGGAAAATTGTACGCGCTCAACATTGGTCAGCGTGTCCCTGCCGTCGCGGCCCGGCGTAAGATCGTTGATTTCGCGCACAACAGGCGCGCCGATGACGGCAATAACCGGCGGAGCGGTAATAGCGTATCCGCTGCGCGGCCCCTGATAGATGGCCGTATCAATGCCCGCGCCGCCATCAAGCAGATTGGCCCCCGGATTGCCATCAAGAATATTGTTCAGGGCATTGCCGGTAATATTGCCATCCAGCCGCCCCAATAATTGCCCCCGGGCCACGCCTGATAGCATGCCGAATGTGGCCGAGGCGGCAATCATATCCACACCAATCACATCCACCTTGATATTGGCCTGCGCAACCGCCAGCGAAATTTCCAGCGGAACCGGCAGACCGGCCCCGGTGAAGCGCATAACATAATTCCCCGCCGCCGCTTCCTGAGCAAACCCGCCCGCGCTCTGGGTTTGCAGGTTTGTTACAATGCCGGATCGCGTCAGGCTAAGGGCCAGGCCGCCCCGGCCCTCGCCCTCGGTGTAGAAGCGGTTGCCGTCCAGGTCATTATACGCCACCCCCAGTAGGAAGGCCCCGGTCCCAAAGCGCGCACCGAAATCCTGGGTGACAACCAGCGGCCCCACATCTGTGGCGGGATTGGATTCCGTCAGAACAGAAAGACCCACTTCCCTAAAGGCCTCACCAAGAATATTGATCCGATGGCCTGGCGGGGTCTGTATGCCGGTTGGGCTGTTGCCCCAATCCACCATGAAGCCGGCATGGCCTTGCAAAATGGAGTCCGTGAAGGCAAAGACGTTCTCCCCCAGCGACGAAAACCTGGAATAGCCCGCCGCCGTCGTGCGCACGCCCAAATCAGCCTCGCCCGGAAACTGATGGCCCTGCTGATCATTGTTGATCATAAGCTGGCTATGGGCCGTTGCGGCATCAGCAAGGGCGCTGTTCCACGCCACCGGCGCGACCGGCGTCAACGCATTTATCTGCGCCAGCAGAACAGGGCCGTTTACGCGAAAGAATGTCAGCGCCGATCTGATATCGGGATCGCTGGAATTTGGCGGATTATAGCTTGTGAGATAGGCGTTAAAGTCGGCCTGCGGGTTCAACCGGGCGCGGTTGATCAACTCCAGCATCAATTGTTCGCGCGCTGAGGGTTGCCCCATTGTTTACCCCAAAAAACCACTGATATTACCAGCGTAAGGTTTCTCGCTTGAAGCACGAAAAAGAGCATACTCCATAGAGTATATAAAGTGACGATTATCACACAGTGATTTCTAATCCCCAGCCCAATTTCCAGTCACGGTTTTGCTGCCGGGGAGGTTAGGCTGGTCAAGCGCAGCCCCGCCGAAGACCTGGTGAAAGGGGAAGCAAAGCGGCAGTGCGTCATGAAACAAAACGCGGCCTGTGCTTTCCCCTTTCCGGCCTGCCCCGCATCGTCTAAAACCTGCATCAGGCAATAGACAAGGAAGCATACCGTGAGCAAAACCAATCAGGGCAATTATTTTGAAGATTTTGAGGTTGGCCAGTTTCTGCACCATGCGACGCCGCGCACGGTGACGCTGGGGGATGCGGCGCTGTATACGGCGCTGTTCGGGCCGCGTTTTGCGCTGACTTCGTCGGATGAATTCGCCCGCAGTCTTGGCCTGCCATGTGCGCCCATCGATGATCTGCTGGCGTTTCATATTGTGTTTGGCAAGACGGTGCCGGATATTTCGCTGAATGCGGTCGCCAATCTGGGTTATGCGGATTGCCGTTTTATTACGCCGGTCTATGCAGGCGACACCCTGTCCACCACATCAGAAGTCATTGGCCTGCGCGAATTGTCCAACGGCAAATCCGGCATTGTCTATGTGCGCAGCACCGGGGTTAATCAGCGCCATGAAGTGGTCATCGATTATGTACGCTGGGTGATGGTGCGCAAGCGCGATGAGGCGGCCCCTACCCCTGCGGCAACCATACCGGAATTGCCGGAATTCGTCACAGCCAGCGATCTTGCTGTCCCCGCCGGGCTTGATTTCAGAAAATATAATTGCGAACACTCCGGTTCCCCGCATCTGTGGGACGATTATCACGCGGGTGAAAAAATCGACCATGTGGACGGCATGACCATCGAGGAAGCCGAACATATGATGGCGACCCGGCTGTACCAGAACACCGCCAGGGTGCATTTCAACCAGTTCATGCAGAACAATGATAAGGCCCAGCGCCGCCTGGTCTATGGCGGCCATGTCATCAGCCTGGCGCGCGCACTCAGCTTCAACGGCCTGGCCAATGGCGTCAAAGTAGCCGCTATCAACGCCGGCCGGCATGTCGCACCGTGCTATGCGGGCCACACTGTGTTTGCGTGGTCAGAGATTTTGGCGAAGGCCGAAATCCCCGGCCGCAGGGATGTGGGGGCGCTGCGCGTGCGCCTGTTCGCCACGAAGGATCACCCCTGCGCCGATTTTCCGGGCGCGACCGCCGATGGCCACCACCCCGCCGTCATCCTTGATCTGGACTACTGGCTACTGATGGGGCGTAGATAATAGACGGCGGGGGCTGTCCTTCCATCAAGATTATTTCTTCCTGTAAAACAGCATGATCGAGGTCCACTGTACTTCGCCGTCATTCAGGACGACGTGACGCCTTCTGCGGTGAACACCCTGGGGCAGGCTGATGCTGTCGAGCAAATATTCGTAAGAAAGCGTGTCGTAATTTATCTCATCAACAAGCTCCAACGTGCCGGAAAACGGATTTATCAGATATTCCTCTATTTGTTTTTTGGTAAAAAATTCGGGGTGCGCATGCTCCTCCAGCAACAGCATTTCTGTGGCAACCGCGATAACGCCACCGGGGCGAATTACCCGCGCCATTTCCCTAATTGCCTGAGAGGCCGCGCTGTGCCCGCCGAAATGTTCAATCGAAGACAGGCTCCAGGCAAAATCAAATACATTGTCCTCATAGGTTAAAGCCGCGCCATTCTGGTTTTCGAATGTAATTTTCGAGAAATCCACCGTCGGGGGACATATTTTTTTGCATTCTTCAACAAGCGTCAAATCCGCTTCCTGTCCACCTGTGCTGGTCCAGCCCTGTTCGCCATACAGATCTGTCGCCATCACACTGGAAATATGTTCCGCAAGATAAAAAATCACTGGCTCGCGCCCGGCGCCAACGCCAATCGCCTTGTAGGATGGCTCAAGCATTCCGAGTTTTTTTAAGCCGTAGACACAGTGGGTCCATTCCCAGCCTTTCCGGTAAATGGCGCCGCTGCGATTGCTGAAACAATGCTTGTCAATTGAATAGCGTTCCAGTTGCAGATGTATGTCCATCCATTCTTTATCTAAATAGCGATTGGGATTTACAAGCTCGCACAGGCCTTTCGTTGCGACTGCATTGGGAACTTCCGGATAATAGCCTGTGGGCAAAAGCGCGCGGCGCAGTTCTTCGCGCAAAAGCACATTTTCAGATGCAAGCAGGTCACGCTCTTTTGTGATGGCGCCATCCGCATTCAATGGCTTGAAATTTCCAGCCAATGTCCGGAAAATATAATTCAGAACCTGCAAGAAATAATTTACTTTCCGAAAGACATAACGCATCCTGCAAACCCCGTTACCCGTGACGCCACGTGTGAACCAATCACTTTTAACTCCTATCATTTGCGGCCGGTATTTTCCTAACCCAATTCGATTGTCGGCCTTTTGTGTCCCTAATCAGGCGCTTCGCATCGGAACCAGGGCGCGATTTTGATCTATTTTACATCGCTGCTTACAGATACCCCGCTTCCTTCCGCATGCTCAGAAATTCGGGTTAAAAGTGGCTATATGCGGATTGGATAATTTTTCCGAAATCCGCGGATTGACTTAACTGCTTCCAGGCTTAGTATGCGCAGGAATCAATTGCGGCCTTCAATGCCGCCAAATAATTAGCAGGGGGCCAGAAATGGCGGAATCTCAGGCAGGGGCTGGCAAACCGCCAGCCATGCGGCCACGGCCATTATCGCCGCATCTTCAGATCTATGGCTGGAAAATCACCATGGCGGCGTCGATTACGCACCGCATCACCGGGGTGGGGCTTGGCATTGGCAGCCTGTTGCTGACCTCCTGGCTGCTGGCGCTGGCGGACGGGCCGGAGAGCTATGCGGCGTTGCAGGCGTTTCTGGGAAGCTGGTTTGGGCGGCTGTTGCTGCTCGGCTTTACCTGGTCGATGATGTATCATTTGTGCAATGGCGTCCGGCATCTGTTCTGGGATGTTGGCTATGGCTTTGAACTTTCCACGGCCAACCGTACGGCGTGGGCGGCGTTCACAGGCTCGGTCCTGTTAACGGTCATTGTCTGGGGTCTTGCCTATACGTGCCGGGGAGCTGTCTGATGTCTGTTTTCAAAACACCGTTGGGCCGTGTACGCGGCAAGGGTTCGGCGAAAGACGGCACCCAAACTTTCTGGCATCAGCGGCTGACCGCGATTGCCCTGATCCCGCTGGCGACGACCTTTGCCGGATTAATGATCGCGCTTACCGGGGACAATTATGAAAGTGCTGTGGCGACGATGCGCTCGCCGCTGGTTGGCGTCGCGATGCTCATGTTTCTGCTCGTCGGCTTTTATCATATGAGCATCGGGCTGGCGCATGTCGTGGAAGATTATGTGCATTCAGAACTGGGTAAAATTGCCCTGATCATTATCGTCAAACTGGGCTGCCTCGGACTTGGGCTTGCCTGCGTCCTGTCTGTAATAAAACTGAGCTTTGGGAGCGCGGCGTAACATGACGGCCTATCCGATTACTGATCATACCTATGATGTTGTTGTTGTGGGCGCCGGCGGCTCCGGATTGCGGGCGACGCTTGGCTGCGCACAGGCCGGCCTGAAGACCGTCAACATCACCAAGGTGTTCCCCACCCGCAGTCACACGGTTGCAGCGCAGGGTGGCATTTCGGCAGCGCTGGGCAATATGATCGAAGACGACTGGCGCTGGCACATGTATGACACCGTCAAGGGCGCTGACTGGCTAGGCGATCAGGACGCCATCGAATTTCTGTGCCGCGAAGCGCCAGCCGCCGTGTTTGAACTGGAGCATTTCGGGGTACCCTTTTCACGCACCGAAGAGGGTAAAATTTATCAGCGCGCCTTTGGCGGCATGACCACAAAATATGGCGAAGGCCCGCCCGCGCTGCGCACCTGCGCCGCCGCCGACCGCACCGGTCACGCCATGCTGCATACCCTGTATGGCCAGAGCATCCGCAACAATGCCGAATTCATGATCGAATATTTCGTGATCGACCTGATCATGGAAGATGGCGAATGCCGGGGCGTGATCGCCATCAATATGGATGACGGCATGATCCACCGCATCCGCGCCAAAATCACCATCATGGCTACCGGCGGCTATGGCCGCACCTATTTCTCGGCCACGTCCGCGCATACCTGCACCGGCGACGGCAATGGCATGGCGCTGCGCGCCGGGTTGCCGCTGCAGGACATGGAATTTGTGCAGTTTCATCCGACCGGCATTTACGGCGCGGGCTGTCTGATCACCGAGGGTGCGCGCGGCGAAGGCGGCTATCTGACCAACTCCAATGGCGAGCGGTTTATGGAACGCTATGCGCCGTCGGCCAAGGATCTGGCGTCACGCGACGTGGTCAGCCGGTCCATGACCATTGAAATCCGCGAAGGGCGCGGCGTTGGTCCGAACAAGGATCATATCTATCTGCATCTGGACCATCTTGATCCGGCCATTCTGCATGAACGCCTGCCGGGCATTTCGGAATCCGCGCGGATTTTTTCCGGCGTCGACGTGACCAAGGAACCGATCCCGGTGCTGCCGACCGTGCATTACAATATGGGCGGTTTGCAGACCAATTTTTATGGCGAAGTCGTGACCCTGCGCGACGGCAATCCCGACGCCGTCGTGCCCGGCCTGATGGCGGTGGGCGAAGCCGCCTGCGTATCCGTACACGGAGCAAATCGCCTGGGTTCAAACTCGCTGATCGATCTGGTGGTGTTCGGCCGCGCGGCCGCCCAACGCGCCGCCCAGGTGATCAGGAAAGACGAAAAGCAGCGCGAACTGCCGAAGGATGCGGCGGACATCTCGCTGTCGCGTCTGGACAAGGCGCGTTTCGCCAAGGGCAATACCTCGACGGCGGAACTGCGTCTGCGCATGCAGAAAATCATGCAGAACAATTGCGCGGTGTTCCGCACCGGCGAGGTGCTTGAGGAAGGCTGCAAGCTGATCCGCGAAGTCTATGATGCGCGCACCGATATCAAAACATCGGACCGTTCGCTGATCTGGAATTCCGATCTGATTGAAACGCTGGAGTTTGATAATCTGATCCGTCAATCCATGGTCGCGGTGTTCTCTGCGGAAAACCGCAAGGAAAGCCGGGGCGCCCATGCGCGCGAAGATTATCCCGACCGGGACGATGACAACTGGATGAAGCACACCCTTAGCTGGCTCGATGAAAGCGGCAAGGTGCGCATCGATTACCGTCCGGTGCATGCCTATACCCTGTCGAATGACATTCAATATATCGCGCCGAAGAAGCGCGTTTATTAAGGAAAGCTGTGATGGTCGAGTTTGCACTTCCAAAAAATTCCAAGGTCGAAAAGGGCAATGTCTTCAAGGCCCCCGCTGGAACGAAAAATATCCGCACGTTCCATATTTACCGCTGGAGCCCGGATGACGATAAGAACCCGCGCCTGGATACTTATGAGATCGACACCGACAGTTGCGGCCCGATGGTGCTGGACGCGCTGATCAAGATCAAGAACGAGATTGATCCGACGCTGACCTTCCGCCGTTCCTGCCGCGAGGGCGTATGCGGTTCGTGCGCCATGAACATTGACGGCGGCAACACGCTGGCCT
>Ga0209851_1000193_pt1 | contig 14955 bp, 15 predicted proteins | sample GWRWT4_14Oct14_FD_187195 | JGI IMG/M metagenome (GOLD analysis project Ga0209851, IMG submission 187195) | Sand microcosm microbial communities from a hyporheic zone in Columbia River, Washington, USA - GW-RW T4_14-Oct-14 (SPAdes) (version 2) | ecosystem: Engineered > Artificial ecosystem > Sand... | reverse complement strand
TCCGAGCGGCGCATGCTGCAGGCGGCCATCGACGCCACCCAGGTGCGCGTCAACGGTCGGGTGCGGCTCAAGCTCTACAAAGGCAATGTGTCCGTGGTCGGCCGGCAGTCTTCCGACAGCCTGTTCGATGCCCGCATCGCTACCTTCGAGGACGATGCCGGCGCCTACAACCAGGCCGATGCCACCGGCTTCATCCGCCTCAACGGCCTGCGCCTGGCCCTCGGCGCGCGCCGCAATGGACGCGGCGAAGCCTAGTCCTTGGCGTCCAGGGCGGTTTGCTGCTGGCGGTCTCCACACCGCCGGCAGCGCCCGAGGATTTCCACCGCCTGGGGTACCACCTGAAATCCCAGACCCTCGGCTTCCGCGCCGATCATGCGCGCGGTGGCCGGGGCGTCCAGCTCCACCACGTCCCCGCAGCCCTGGCAGATGAAGAACAGCCCGGCGTGGGGCCTACCGGGGGCGCCACAGCCGATGAAGGCGTTGACGGTGTCCAGCCGGTGGATCAGCCCGGCCTTGAGCAGGAAGTCGAGCGCCCGGTAGACGGTGGGCGGACCCGCCCGCACACCGCGACCGCGCAGGGCGTCGATCAGGTCGTAGGCCTTGACGGGGTGATGCCCCTCCCACACCAGTTCCAGCACCTGGCGCCGGATCGGCGTGAGCCGCAGGCCGTTCTGGCGGCAGCTGTGCTCAGCCTGTTCCAGTGCCTGGTGGACGCAGTGGCCGTGGTTGTGGGCGGTGCGGGCCTCGGTGCCAAGGATGCGGGACGCGGACATGATGGGGTTTACCTCGCGGCGGGGACGCGGACGCGGCGCTGCAGGACGTTAACGCCCAGCGCGAGGGCGTAGGCGGCGGCGCAGACCAGGATGATGGTGGGGCCGGCGGGCCAGTCGGGGGCGTAGGACAATCCCAGGCCCAGCGTGGTGCAGGCCATGGCCAAGGCCGTAGCGCCCAAGGTGAGGGCAGCGATGGAGCGGGCGAACAGGCTGCAGGCCGCTGCGGGCAGGGTCACCAGGGCCATCACCAGGATCAGTCCCACCACGCGGATCAGCAGCACCACGGTCAGCGCCACCAGGCCCAGCAGGATCAAATAGACCGCTGCAACGGGAATGCCGCGCGAGCGGGCGAAAGCCTCATCCAGGCTGATGGCCAGGAAATGGCGGTGCAGCAGCCCCACGACCGCCAGCACCAGCCCGTCGATCAGCAGCATGAACAGCAGGTCCTGACGCCCCACCAGCAGGATGTTGCCGAACAGATAGCTCATGAGGTCGGTGCCATAGCCCGGCGTGCGATAGATGAACAGCAGGCCCACCGCCATGCCCACCGACCACAGCGCGCCGGTGAGCAGATCTTCCTGCGCTTCCCAATAGAGGTGAATGAGGCCGATCAGCAGGGCCACCACCACGGCCGCCAGGGTGGCGCCCAACAGCGGTGAGCCGCCCAGGAAAAAGGCGATGCCCATGCCGCCCAGCACCGCGTGGGCGATGCCGCCGGCCAGGTGGCTCATGCGCCGGATCAGCACCCAGGGGCCGATCAGTCCGCAGCCGAGGCTCGCCAGCAGTCCCGCGGCCACGGCGCGCTGCAGGAAGGCTTGGTTCAGCAGGGCGTCGAGGAAGGCGGTCATCCGGCGGCTCCCCGAAGCGCGCGGGCGGGCGGCGGGATTTCGGGGTGGCGGCTGTAGGCCCATTGCAGGGTCGGCGCGTCCAGGCCGTCGGGGGCAATCACGCGCAGCGTGCCGTTGAGCAGGGCGATGCGATCGGCATGGGCGGCGAGCAGGGCGGGATCGTGGGAGACCACGACCACCGTGCGCGCCGGCGTCATCCGGCGCAACAGCGTCCAAATCCGGCTTTCCGCCGCCGGATCGATGTGGGCGGTCGGCTCGTCCAGCAGCAACAGCGCCGGATCGGCGGCCAGCGCGCGGGCCAGCAGGGCGCGTTGCAATTCGCCCCCAGACAGCTCGCGCAGCAGGCGCGGCGCCAGCTCGGTCAATTCCACCTCCGCCAGCGCCGCCTGGGCGCGCTCCCGGTCGGCCCGGCGCGCGCCACCCAAGGGCCACCAGCCGTGCAGGCGTCCCAGCCCGACGAGGGTGGACACGGTGATGGGCAAATGCCGGACTGGCGGAGGCTGCTGGGGGACATAGCCGATGCGGTGGCGCATCTCCCGGGGTGGCCGACCCAGGATGTCGATGTGGCCGGCATCGGGGCGAAGGATGCTGGCCAGCAACTGGATCAGGCTGCTCTTGCCCGCGCCATTGGGACCGAGAATGCCGAGGAACTCCCCCGGCGCGATATCGAGATCAAGGCCTTGCAGCACGGGAGCTTGGCCGGGATGAGCGAAGCGCAGCCCCCGGATGCGCACCGCCGGGTTCATGGGCGCACCGCCGGTTGGGCAAGGGCACGAACCAGGGCGCGAACACTGCCGAAGTAATCCGCCGCCAGGGGATCAGCGATCACCACGGGTAGGTCCAGTTCGCGCGCAAGCTGTCGGGCCAGGCGGTCGCCGTGGCCTGGCTGCAGGAACAGGGTGTCGATGCGTTCCTGGTGCGAGAGCGCGATCAATCGATTCAACTGGCTGGCGCTGGGTTCCCGGCCAGCCACTTCGATGGGGATCTGGCGCAGGCCGTGGTGGTCCGCGAGATAGCCCCATCCGGGATGGAACACCAGCAGGATGCGGCCTCGCAGCGGGGCGAGCAGCGGCGTGATTTCCGCCTCCAGCGCGCGCAAGTCCTGACTCAGGCGGCGGCTGCCCTCGCGATACGCCGCTTCCCCGGCCGGGTCCATGATCGTCAATTGGGTCGCGATGGCCGCCACCAGCGGCAAGGCGCCCTGGGGATCGGTCCAGACATGGGGATCGGGAAACCGGGCCTGGCTGGCCCCATTGGCCCAGGGATCATCCAGCGCGCGCGTGGTGACCGCCTCACGCAGATCCAACACCCGCAGATCGGGATTGACGGCCTGCAGGCGCGGCAACCAGGCCGCTTCAAAGGGCAGGCCAGCGAGCACATAAAGCCGCGCCTCGGTCAGGCCGGCGATCTGGCGCGCCGACGGTTCAAAGGCATGCGGATCACCGCCGCCCTGCAGGACCAGCGCCTCGACCCGTGTGCCCCCGATGCGTTCCACGAAGGTTTTCAGGACCGGCACGCCCACAGCCACTTTCACCGGGGCCGGCGCGGTGGCGCTCGAACCGCTCCAGCAGAGCCAAAGCGTCAGCAGGGCGAAGCGCGACACGAGACGCACGCGGGACTGTCGGGAAGTATTCATTTGCGAAATAGTATAACGTTTCGATTGTTGCCGGTGAAATGAGGGCGGCGGTCATGGGTCGGCGGAAACGCAATGGCGGGCAATCAAGCGGGATTTCGCGCGCGCTGGCGCGCGGTCTCATGGCGCTGGTGCGGGCCTATCAGATGGGGGTATCGCCCTGGCTGGCCCCGCGTTGCCGCTACATCCCCACCTGTTCGGCCTATGCGCTGGAAGCGCTGGAACGTCATGGTCCCTGGCGGGGCGGCTGGTATGCATTGCGGCGCTTGGCGCGCTGTCATCCCTGGGGCGGATTCGGGCTCGATCCGGTGCCGGATTCGGGACGCGAACAGAACCACCGACACCGTGGATGCGGCGATTAGGCTGGGGCGGTCGATAAGAATGTGGTCGGGGTAACAGGATTCGAACCTGTGACCTCTGCTTCCCGAAAGCAGCGCTCTACCAAGCTGAGCTACACCCCGATGGTGCTTAAACGGGACTGGCGGCTAGCGGTCGCGTTGCACCGCGAAGCGCGCCAGATCGGCAAGAGACCTGCGGAAAGCGGAGTCATCCAGCGCCGAGAGGGCGTCGATGGCTTGCTCGCTTTCATGAGCCGCAAGCCGCGCAGTGTAGTCGATGGCGCCCGTCGACTCAATGGCTTCGAGGATTTCCGGCAGGTGCTCCAGGCTGCCCTTGCGGATGGCCTGGCGGATACACTCGGCCTGCTCGGGGCTTGCCTGGCGCATGGCGTGGATCAGGGGCAGGGTGGTCTTGCCGTCGGCCAGGTCATCGCCGAGATTTTTGCCGATGGCGTCCACCGTGCCCGTGAAATCCAGGGAGTCGTCGATGAGCTGGAAGGCATTGCCCAAATGGATGCCATAGCGGGCCAGCGCGCGCTCGCGGGCCTTGGGCGCCTTGGCGATGAGGGCGCCGACCTGGGCGCTGGCCTCGAACAGGCGCGCCGTCTTGTTGCGGATGACGTCGAAATACTGTTGCTCGGACAGGCCGGGGTTGTGACGATTGCTGAGCTGGACCACCTCGCCCTCGGCAATGTCGTTGGCGGCGGTGGACAGCACCGCCACGATGTCCAGCCGTTCGCTTTCCACGATCATCTGGGTGGCGCGCGAATACATGAAGTCGCCCACCAGGACGCTGGCCTCGTTGCCCCAGACCTGATTGGCGGTGGGGCGGCCGCGCCGCAGTCGGGAACGATCAACCACATCGTCATGCAGCAAGGTCGCGGTATGCACCGCCTCGGTGGCGGCCGCCAGCCGCAGGTGTTCATCGCCGGTATGACCACAGGCCCGCGCCGCCAGCAGCAGCACCGCGGGCCGCAGGCGCTTGCCGCCACTGCTGATGATGTGATGGTTGATTTCTCCCACCAAGGGCACCACCGAGTTCATGGCGCGCTTGAGCAGGGCATCCATGCGCTGCATGTCGTCCCGGATGGGAGCAAGGATTTCCGTGATCTCAGAGCCGTGCATGGGGCGTTCCGTTTGCCGTGCTGTTGCCGTCCAGTCCCCTGTCGGGACGGGCTGGTGATAGGAGTGGGTCGCTGAGCTTGGGCCGCCGCCAGGATCGAGGGCCTGCGCGGCCGGATGCGATGGCGTTTGACCTGTCTCCACTGGCGACGTTAAGATAGCTGTTCTTTGTGACTTGGGCCCGAGTGGCCCCTGTGGAGACAGTCAGTAATGTACGCGGTGATCCATACCGGTGGCAAGCAATATCGGGTGCAGGAAGGCGAAGTCCTGCGCGTGGAAAAGTTGTCCGCGGAAGCCGGCAGCCAGATAGAATTCGACCGGGTTTTGCTGGTCGGTGAAGGCGAAGCCCTCACCATCGGTCACCCTTTCGTGGAGGGTGGCAAGGTCACCGCCACGGTGCGCGCCCATGGCAAGGGCGACAAGGTCGAGATCGTCAAATTTCGCCGCCGCAAGCACTACATGCGGCGCAAGGGGCATCGCCAGCTCTTCACGGAGCTCGAGATCACGGCGATCCAGGGCGCTTGAAGCCGCCTTGCCTGTGGCGGGTCCCGAATGACCCAATGTTTTCAGCGATCAGGTGAATACCCATGGCACATAAGAAAGCAGGCGGCAGTACCCGCAACGGCCGCGATTCCCACGCCAAGCGCCTCGGCGTGAAGCATTTCGGCGGTGAGCAAGTGGTGGCAGGCCATATCCTGGTCCGTCAGCGCGGCACCCGCTTCCATCCCGGTCTCAACGTCGGCTGTGGCAAGGACCATACCCTGTTCGCCAAGGCCGATGGCCGTGTGGTGTTCCAGGTGAAAGGCCCGAACAACCGCAAGTTTGTCAGTATTCTCGCGGACTAAGCCTTCGGCAGACCGCTGTTTTCCGGCGGCCCCGCGTGACGATGCGCGGGGCCGTTTTGTTTTTAGCGAGTCAAGCCCATGCGATTTGTAGACGAAGCCATCATCAACGTTCAGGCCGGCAATGGCGGCAACGGCTGCGTCGGTTTCCGGCGCGAGAAATTCATCCCCTTTGGGGGTCCCGATGGCGGCGATGGCGGCGATGGGGGCAGTGTCTACCTGGTCGCCGACGGCAACATCAACACCCTGGCCGATTTCCGTGTGCAGCGCACCTACCGCGCCGAGCATGGTGGGGCCGGTTCCGGCGGCCAGTGCACCGGCCGCGGGGGGGAAGATTGTCTGGTCCCGGTGCCGGCGGGAACCTTGGTGTTCGAGGCCGATACCGGCGAATTGCTCGGCGACCTGGTGACCCCCGGTGAACAGCTCAAGGTGGCCCAGGGCGGCTTCCACGGCCTTGGCAACCTGCGCTTCAAGAGCAGCATCAACCGTTCCCCGCGCCAGTTCACCGAAGGCAGCGCGGGCGAGGCGCGCAAGCTGCGGCTGGAATTGAAGCTGCTGGCCGATGTCGGCCTGTTGGGCCTGCCCAATGCCGGAAAATCCACCCTCATCCGCGCCGTCTCGGCGGCCCGCCCCAAGGTCGCCGATTATCCCTTTACCACGCTGCATCCCCATCTCGGGGTGGTGCGCTTAGGCATGAATCGCAGTTTCGTCATGGCCGACATTCCCGGCTTGATCGAAGGCGCGGCCGAAGGCGCGGGCCTGGGGCTGCGGTTCTTGCGTCACCTGCAGCGCACCAGGCTGCTGTTGCAGGTGGTCGACCTGGATCCATCCGCGCCGGATGAGGTGGTGGTGCAGGGCGTCGAGACCCTGATTGCCGAACTGCAGCGCTACAGCGAGGACCTGGCAGCGCGCGAGCGCTGGCTGGTGTTCAACAAGGCGGACCTGCTGCCCGAGCCCGAGCGTGCGGCGCGAGTGGCCGCCCTGACTCAGGCCCTGGGCTGGCCGGGCCCGGTGTTCGTGATTTCCGGCGCGACGGGGGAGAGCACCGGGCCATTGTGCGAGGCGCTGTTTGCCCGGCTGCAGGTGTTGCGCACAGAATCCGGGGAAGCCGCCCGGGAAGCGGAAGCCGCCGCCTACGATCCGACCCAGGCTTAGATCTGACGCAGGCTTAGATCCGACGATGACGGAAGAAATCAGCGCGCGCCAAGATCGGATGTGTCCGGCGGCGCGGTGGGGGGAGAGTCGCGGATGAACGACCGCAACAGTCTGGGACAGAGTCGGCGCTGGGTGGTGAAGGTCGGCAGCGCGCTGGTGACCAACAATGGCCAGGGGCTGGACGAGGGCGCGCTGGCGGCCTGGGCGACCCAGTTGGCCGCATTGCACCGGCAAGGCAAGCAGGTGACGCTCGTTTCCTCCGGCGCGGTGGCCGCCGGCATGGAGCGGCTGGGCTGGTCCAAACGCCCGCAGGCGCTGCATGAGCTCCAGGCCGCCGCTGCGGTGGGCCAGATGCGCTTGATCCAGGCCTATGAAACCGAATTTGCGCGCCATGGCCTGCATGCCGCCCAGATCCTGTTGAGCTATGCCGATCTCACCGACCGCCAGCGCCACCTCAACGCCCGCAGCACCCTCAAGACCCTGCTTGATCTCGACACCATTCCCATCATCAACGAAAACGACACCGTCAGCACCGAGGAATTGCGCTTCGGCGACAACGACAGCCTGGCGTCGCTGGTGGCGAATCTGGTCGAGGCTGAATTGATGGTGATCCTGACCGACCAGGACGGTCTGTTCGATCAGGATCCACGCAATCATCCGGACGCCCAACTGGTCAGCGAGGGCCAGGCGGGGGATGCCGCCCTGTTGGCCATGGCCACACCGACGCCGGGCGCGCTGGGGCGTGGCGGCATGTTTACCAAGCTCACCGCCGCGGCCCGGGCGGCGCGGGGCGGCGCGGCGACGGTGATCGCCAACGGCCGCCATCCTGACGTGCTGCTGCGCATCGCCCGTGGGGACGCAATCGGCACCCTGTTGCATCCGGCCCGGGAACCCCTGGCGGCGCGCAAGCAGTGGATCAACAGCCATTTGCAGGCCCATGGCGAATTGACGCTCGATGCCGGCGCGGTGCGAGTGGTGCGCGAGGCCGGGCGCAGCCTGTTGCCGGTGGGCGTGACGGCAGTGCAGGGGCATTTCCGGCGCGGGGATGTGGTGATCTGCCGTGCACCCGATGGAGCGGAAGTGGCGCGCGGCCTCGTCAACTATAGCGCGGAGGAGTGTAGGCGCATCCGGGGGCAGCCCAGCAACCGCATTCTGGAGTTGCTGGGTTATGTGGATGAACCGGAACTGATTCACCGCGACAACATGGTGGTGCACTGAGTCCGCACGTCCCTGTGCTCGCGGCTCCCGAGGTCCTTGCCCTTCCCCGCGTGGATTCAGGTGGTTTTTCGGAAAGTTGCCCCGGCGGCCGTGACCCGCCGGAGTGTCCGGATCAGGTGGCGGCGACGAACAACCCCACCACGCAGGCAAAGCCGGCGGTCCACACCAGGCTGCGCAGGGTTGCCAGATTGGCGATATAGATCGCGCCATAGAGCAGGCGGATCACGATGAAGGCCACGGCCAGCGTATTGATCGTCGACGGATCGACGCCCGCCTGATGGGCAATGATCACACCGGCGGCAAAGGGGGGGAAAGCCTCGTAGCCATTCTGCTGCGCCCAGTTGGCGCGTTGCCGCCAGCCCGTCTGCGCATCCAGGTAGTGACGCACGGCGCTGTTGTCGAAGCCTGGGCCGCCGGCCTTGGCCAGCATGGACATCAGCATGGGGATGATGGCGGCGATGAGCACGCACCAGTAAGCAATGGCCATGGCTGGGGTTTCCTTCCGTGGTGTGATGGCGAAATAATTCCTCGCTGGCCATCTTAGATGATCTGGCGCGCTCTTGCCGCCCCCAGCGTGCGGCGCACAAAAAAAGCCCTGCGAGGGCAGGGCTTCGAGGCGATCCGGAAGGGGTGTTCCGGAATCAGCCGGCGCTGGCCTGACTCAGGGCCTTGAGCCGCTTGTTGAGGCGACTCTTGTGGCGGGCAGCCTTGTTGCGGTGGACCAGACCCTTGTTGACCATGCTGTCGATGATGGGCACGGCTACGGTGAACTGGGCCTGGGCGGCGCCTAGGTCGCCTGCATCAGTCGCCTTGATCACTTTCTTGATGGCCGTGCGCACGCGCGTCTTGTGGCTGATGTTGCGCTGACGAGCGTCTTCCGCCTGTCGCGCCCGCTTCTCGGCCTGTTTGGTGTTCGCCATGGGCTGTCTGTCCGCCGGAAATGAATGGAAAAACGGGAGGTCCCGCAGGTTTTAAGCGGGCGATTATTCGCTATCGGGGCAGCGCCTGTCAATTGCCAGTGACTGGCATGCCACTGTCCCCATGGCGGCGGCGGGGTGCGCCCGATACCATGGCCGCCTGGTAGCCGGCGTGGCCGGTTCTCCCCTGCACAGCCACAGAGTTCAACATGGCCCACAGTTTGATGCGATCCACCGCCGTGGTCAGCGCGATGACGCTGCTCTCCCGCGGCTTCGGCTTCCTGCGCGATTTGCTGATGGCGCGCGCCTTCGGGGCCGGGCCTGCCATGGACGCCTTTTTCGTCGCTTTCAAGATCCCCAACTTCCTGCGCCGGTTGTTTGCCGAAGGGTCGTTTTCCCAGGCCTTCATCCCGGTGCTGGCGGAGCGCCGTGCGCGCGACGATCTGGCCGAGGTGCGGGCGTTCGCGGATCGGGTGGCCGGCACCCTGGGCGGTGTGCTGCTCGTGATCACCGTGCTGGGGGTGGTGTTTGCGCCGGTGTTGATTTTTCTCTTTGCGCCCGGCTTCGACGGCAACCAGGGGCAGCGCGAACTGGCCATTGGCCTGCTGCGCATCACCTTCCCCTATCTCCTGTTCATCTCCCTGACGGCCTTTGCCTCGGGATTGCTCAACACCTACGGGCAATTCGGGGTGCCGGCCTTCACGCCGGTGCTGCTCAACCTGTGCCTGATCGCGGCGACGCTGTGGGTGGCGCCGCACATGGCGCAGCCGGTGTATGCCCTAGCCTGGGGGGTGTTCATCGCCGGGGTGGTGCAACTGGCCTTTCAACTGCCGTTCCTGGCGCGCCAGGGCTTGCTGCCGCGGCCGCGCTGGGGCTGGCATTACCCGCCGGTGCGCCGGGTGATGACGTTGATGGTGCCGACTTTGTTCGGTTCCTCGGTGGCCCAGGTCAATCTGTTGGTGGATACGCTGATTGCCTCGTTTCTCGCGGTGGGCAGCGTGAGCTGGCTGTATTACGCCGACCGACTGATGGAGTTTCCACTGGGGGTGTTCGGCATTGCCCTGTCCACGGTGATCCTGCCCCATCTGTCTGCGCGCCACGCCGAGGCGGACCCGGAGCGCTTTTCCGCCACGCTGGACTGGGCCTTGCGCGGCGCGCTGCTGATCAGTCTGCCGGCGGCGGTGATGATGGGGGTGATCGCCCATCCCTTGCTGGCCACGTTGTTCCATGGCGGCGCATTCACGGACCGGGATGTGGCGATGTCGGCGGCGGCCCTGGCGACCTACGGGCTGGGGCTGACCGGCTTCATCCTGGTCAAGGTGCTGGTGCCGGGCTATTACGCCCGCCAGGACACGCGCGCCCCGGTGCGCATTGGTTTGATCGCCATGGGCGTCAACACCGGGCTGAACCTGATCCTGCTGGTGCCGGCGGTGCAGCGCAGCTTGGCCGCGCCGCATGCCTTCCTGGCCCTGTCCACCAGTCTCGCGGCCTATCTCAACGCCCTGTTGCTGTACCGCGGTTTGCGCCGGTCGGGGGCTTATCTCCCCAGTTCCGGCTGGGCGCGCTTTCTGGCGCGCATGGGGATTGCCAATGGCCTGATCGGGCTGGGGCTGTGGTGGTGGGTGCCGGCGGCGCCGTATTGGGTGGCGATCGCCGGCCGTGAGCGCCTGTTGGCATTGGGCATGGTGCTGGTTGCGGTGGCCCTGGCCTATCCCGCGCTGCTGCTGTTGTTGGGCGTGCGGCCGCGACATTTCCGCCTGCCCAGTGAGGCGGCAGTGACAAGCCCGGCCCAGACTTTATAATCAACCCCTTTCGCCGCAGGCTGGACATGGAACTCATCCGGGGCGCCCACAACCTCCGTCCGCCGCATCGGGGCTGCGTGGCGACCATCGGCAATTACGATGGCGTCCATCTGGGCCACCGCGCGGTGCTGGAACAGTTGCGCCATCTGGCCCGGCCGCTGGGTCTGCCCATCACCGTCATTACCTTCGAGCCCACGCCGCAGGAATATTTTGCCGCCGAGGGGGCGCCGGCGCGCCTCAGCCGGCTGCCGGAGAAGCTGGCCGAACTGGCGGCGGCGGGCGTTGATCGGGCGCTGTGCCTGCGCTTCGATGCGACCCTCGCGCGTATGCCGGCGCAGGCATTCATCGAGCGCTTCCTGATCGCGGGACTGGGGGTGCGGGAACTGGTGGTGGGGGACGATTTCCGCTTCGGCCGGGGGCGGGAGGGCGATTTCGAGCTGCTCGCCCGTGCCGGGCGCGAGGCGGGGTTTGGCGTGCATGGCACCCACACCCTGAGCGTGGACGGGGAGCGGGTCAGCAGCAGCCGCATTCGCACCCTGCTTGCCGCCGGCGAGCTGCAACAGGCGCGGCGCCTGCTGGGACGGCCCTATGCCCTGTGTGGCCGGGTGATGCACGGCGACAAGCTGGGGCGCACCCTGGGCTTTCCCACCGCCAACCTGGCCGTGCGCCGGCGGGTGAGCCCGTTGCGGGGCATCTTCGTGGTGCGCGCGCAACTGGCGGCGAATGGCCCCTTGCTGCCCGGCGTGGCCAGCCTCGGCACCCGCCCCACGGTGAACGGCCGCGCCACCCTGCTGGAGGTGCACCTGCTCGAACCCGCCGGCGACCTCTATGGCCAGCGCATGCAGGTGGCCTTCCTCAAGCACCTGCGCGAGGAGCGGCGCTTCGCCTCGGTGGAACTCATGCGCCAGCAGATCGCGCATGATGTCCAGGACGCCCGGGATTATTTCAGCCACCCCGGCTGGGTCGAATAGCCCCGGTCGATCGACGGAAGACCCATGGATTACAAGCACACCCTCAATCTGCCCGGCACCGATTTCCCCATGAAGGCCGACCTGGCCAGGCGGGAGCCGGCCCTTGTGGCCCACTGGCAACAGACCGGCCTCTACGGGCGGCTGCGTGCGGCCCGCGCCGGCCGGCCCCGCTTCGTGCTGCACGATGGCCCCCCCTACGCCAACGGCGAGATCCATATCGGCCATGCGGTCAACAAGATCCTGAAGGACATCATCAACAAGAGCCGCCTGCTGGACGGCCTGGATGTGCCCTATGTGCCGGGATGGGACTGCCATGGCCTGCCCATCGAGCTGGCCGTGGAGAAGACCCACGGCAAGCCGGGCGTGGCGAGCGCGCGCGATTTTCGCCGTGCCTGCCGCGCCTACGCCGAGGCCCAGGTGGCGCGCCAGCGCGAGGATTTCATCCGGCTGGGGGTCTTGGCGGACTGGGACCATCCCTACCTCACCATGGACCCGGCGTATGAGGCCGATATTGTCCGCGCCCTGGCGCGCATGGTCGCCAATGGCCACCTGCAGCGCGGCGCCAAGCCGGTGCACTGGTGCGTGGACTGCGGTTCGGCCCTGGCCGAGGCTGAGGTGGAATACCAGGAGCATCAGTCCTTGGCCATCGACGTGCGCTTCGCTTGCCTTGAGCCGGAAGCGCTGCTGGCACGCTTGCACCATGGCCCCGAGGACAAGGGGGAGGGGCCGGTATCGGTGGTCATCTGGACCACCACGCCCTGGACCCTGCCGGCCAACCAGGCGGTGGCGGTGCATCCGGCGCTGGACTACGTGCTGGTGCAGGTCGACGGGCCGCGTGGCGTGGAGCGCTTGCTGCTGGCCCAGGACGGGATCGAGGACGTCCTGGCGCGCTGGGACATCGCGGCGCATCAGGTCATCGCCTATGGACCGGGCGCGGCGCTGGAAGGTCTGCGCCTGCTGCATCCCTTTCAGGACCGGGACGTGCCCGTGATCCTGGCCGATTTCGTCACCACCGGCACCGGCACCGGACTGGTCCACATCGCCCCCGCGCACGGGCCGGACGACTATGCCGTGGGGCATCAGTACGGCCTGCCAGTGGACAACCCGGTGGGACCGGATGGTCGTTACCACGCGGATGTGCCCGAGTTTGCCGGGCTGCCGGTGCTCACCGCCCATGACGCCATTCTCGAGACCCTCAAGCGCACCGGCGCGCTGCTGCATGCCGCGCGCCTGCGCCACAGCTATCCGCATTGCTGGCGCCACAAGACCCCGGTCATCTTCCGCGCCACGCCGCAGTGGTTCATCGCCATGGAGGCCGCCGGCCTGCGCGCCAAGGCCCTGGCCGAGATCGGGCGCGTGCAGTGGCTGCCGGCCTGGGGCGAGGAGCGCATCCGCGGCATGGTGGCCGAGCGCCCGGACTGGTGCGTGTCGCGCCAGCGCCTGTGGGGCGTGCCGCTGGCGCTGTTCGTGCACCGCCGCACCGGCGCGCCGCATCCCGACACCGTGGCCCTGATGGAGGTGGTGGCCCAGCGCATCGAGCATCAAGGCATCCAGGCCTGGTTCGATCTGGACCCGGCCGAACTGCTGGGCGATGCGGCCGCCGACTACGACAAGCTGCCGGACACGCTGGATGTGTGGTTCGACTCGGGGGTGAGCAGCGCCGCCGTGCTGGAGCGTCGCCCGGAGCTGGGCTATCCGGCCGATCTGTATCTCGAAGGCTCCGATCAGCACCGCGGCTGGTTCCAATCCTCCCTGCTCACGGCCGTGGCCCGGCGCGGGGAGGCGCCCTACCGGGCCGTGCTGACCCATGGCTTCACGGTGGATGAACAGGGCCAGAAGATGTCCAAATCCCGCGGCAACGTGGTCGCGCCCCAGATGGTGGTGGATTCGTTGGGCGCCGATGTGCTGCGCCTGTGGGTGGCCGCGACGGATTATCGGACCGAGATGGCGGTGTCCCAGCAGATTCTGAGTCGCACCAGCGACGCCTACCGGCGCATCCGCAACACCGCCCGTTTCCTGCTCGCCAACCTCAAGGGCTTCGATCCGGCCGTCGACGCGCTGCCCGCCGCGGATCTGCTGTCCCTGGACCGCTGGGTGATCGGCCGGGCCCGGGCGCTGCAGGAGCGCGTGCGCGACGCCTACACCTGCTACGAGTTCCACCGCGTCTATCAGGACGTGCACAACTTCTGCTCGGTCGATCTGGGCGCCTTCTATCTGGATGTGATCAAGGATCGTTTGTACACCACGCCGGCAGAGAGCCGTGCACGCCGCTCGGCCCAGACTGCGCTTTATCATCTGGTCGAAGCGCTGGTGCGCTGGATCGCGCCGATCCTGAGTTTCACGGCCGAGGAAATCTGGCGTCACCTGCCCGGCGCGCGGGAGGACTCGGTGTTTTTCGCCGAATGGTCCGCGCTGCCCGAGGTGGAGGGCGACGAGGCGCTGTGGTCGCAGGTGCTGGCGGTGCGCGAGGTGGTCGGCCGCGAACTGGAGCGCTGGCGCGTGGCCACCGGCGCCGGGGCGAATCTCGAAGCCGAAGTGGATCTGTATGCCGGCCAGGAACTCCATGAGGCCCTGCTGCCGCTGGGCGATGAGCTGCGCTTCGCGCTGATCACCTCCGAGGCGACGCTTGCGCGGGAAACCGCCCGGCCGGAGTCGGCGTCGCACGTCACCCTGGCTGGTGGCGATGAACTGTGGATCGCCATCCGCGCCGCTGCGCATCCCAAGTGTCCGCGCTGTTGGCACCGCCGCGCCGATGTGGGCAGCCATCCCGACCATCCCGCCCTGTGCGGTCGCTGTGCGACGAACGTCACCGGGCCGGGCGAGGATCGGCAGTGGGCGTGACCGGTACGGAAGGCGCGCCGCCCACGCTGCGCATCATCGACCGGCCCGGGCGCGTGGCGCTGTGGGCGGTCGTGGTGAGCCTCATCGTGAGCCTGGACCAGCTCACCAAGCAACTGGCCGAGGCCGGGTTGTCCCCCTACACGCCGCATCCGGTCGTGCCCGGTTTTTTCAACCTGACGCTGGCCTACAACCCCGGCGCGGCGTTCAGCTTTCTGGCGGGCGCCGGCGGCTGGCAGCGCTGGGTGTTCCTGGCCCTGGCGGTGGGCGTTGGCGGGGTCCTGGCGCGCTGGCTGCTCGTGCGGCCGGCGCGGGAAATCAGTTGGCCGCTGGCCTTCAGCCTGATTATGGGCGGCGCGGTGGGCAACGCCCTGGACCGGGTGTGGCATGGCCATGTCATCGACTTTATCCAGGTCTATTATCGGGACTGGTACTGGCCCGCCTTCAATCTGGCCGATTCGGCCATCACGGTGGGCGCGGCGCTGTACATCTGGCTGA
>Ga0209851_1000192_pt1 | contig 15047 bp, 17 predicted proteins | sample GWRWT4_14Oct14_FD_187195 | JGI IMG/M metagenome (GOLD analysis project Ga0209851, IMG submission 187195) | Sand microcosm microbial communities from a hyporheic zone in Columbia River, Washington, USA - GW-RW T4_14-Oct-14 (SPAdes) (version 2) | ecosystem: Engineered > Artificial ecosystem > Sand... | reverse complement strand
CAGCCCCAGCACGCCATCGCCGATAGTCCCGGTGACATAAATATCATCGCTGATTTGCGCACCGGCGCGGCGCAGCATCCGGCCCGTATTCACCCAGCCCATGGCTGTCAGAGACAGGCAAAGCGGACCATTCGTTGCCGTTGTGTCGCCGCCCAAAAGATTTATGCCAAATTCCGCCTGATCCTGTGCAAGCCCTTTGGCAAAGCTGCGCAACCACGCCATGGTGACCGTACGAGGCAAGGCGACAGTCAGAAGATAGCCATGCGGTACCGCGCCCTTGGCCGCCAGATCAGACAAATTCACCCGCATCAGTTTGCGCGCAATCATATCCGGCGCATCATCGGCGAAAAAATGAACGCCGGCGACCATCATGTCGGCCGTTACAACCAGGTCTTTTCCAGCAGATGGAGAAATGATGGCAGCGTCATCGGTGAGGCCGAAACTGCCCGCGTCGGCTTTGGCAAGCGGCGCAAAAATTTCCGCGATCAGCGCAAATTCGTTGGGAAGCGGTTCAGCGTCCTGACTCATGACCGCCAAAAGATTGGGGCCGTACAATCCTGGCCACTTTGTCCAGCACCCCATTTGCAAATCCCGGTTCATCACCGGAGAAAAACGCATGCGCAATATCAATATATTCGCTGAGCACAACCTTGACCGGAATATCCGTGTGCGCCATCAATTCATAGGTTGCGGTCCGTATCAATGCGCGCAAGGTTGCATCGAGGCGCGGCAATGCCCAGTTTTCGCTGACGGTGCGCGCCACCAATGGATCGATTTCCATCTGACGGGCCACAACGCCGCGCACCAGCTCTGCAAACAGTTTCTGGTCGGCGGCAAGATATTCTTCGCCGTCTATTTCCTTGCCGAAGCGATCGCTTATAAATTCAAGTATGACGGTTTCAGCATCCGTACCGCTCAATTCCATCTGGTACAGCGCCTGCACTGCAGCCAGACGGGCGACGGAACGGCCGCTGCGCTTCGAGTGGGATGCGCTATTTTTTTCATGCGTCATGACGGGCGCCGCTGTCATCAGCCAATGCCAAATTTACGACGCAATTGCACCATGGTAAGGCAGGCCTGCGCAAATTCAGCACCCTTATTTTTATCCTTAATAGAAGCGCGGGCAATGGCCTGCGCCTCATTCTCCACCGTCAATATACCATTGGCCAGCGCAACGCCATGATCCAGTACAATATCCATCAGGCCGCGCGCCGATTCCGCACAGATGGTTTCATAATGCGTCGTCTCGCCACGGATCACACAGCCAAGCGCGATATAGCCGTCATAGCGCGGTGATTGCGTTTGCTGTTTGCGCGCCTCTATGGCGAAACGGATGGCGCCGGGAATTTCAAACGCCCCACTCACTTCGTACCGGTCATGGGTTGCGCCCTGTTTTTCAAGCTCTGCCAGAACACCTTGCAACAACGCATCGGAAATATGCGCATAAAAGCGCGCCTCGACAATCATGATATGAGGGGAATTGGCCATGGATGATCAGTCTTTCGGCGTAATATGCATGACATCGGCGATCTTCAGCCCATAGCCTTCCAGACCGATAATATGCTTGTTCTGCGTATTGGAAAGCAGAGTCAGTTCCTTCACACCCAGATCAACCAATATCTGCGCGCCCACGCCATAGTCGCGCAATTCCCGCACGCCGCCCTTGCGGCCACGCATCAGAATGTCGGAAACAATCGTCGCCTTGGTGTCACGGATCAGCACGATCACGCCGCGTTCCAGCTTCGAGATCATTTCCATGGCGCCGTGCAGCATGCCGGTATGGCCGCTTTTCGCGCCCAGCAGATCATCAAACACATTGATGGCGTGCATGCGCACCGGAACCGGACCCGGACCCGAAATATCACCTTTCACCAGCGCGATATGTTCGGCATATTCCACTACATTGATATAGACATAGAGCTTGAACGCACCGCCGAACATGGTGTCGATATCGGTTTCAACCGCGCGGTGAATAATGCGGTCATAGCGGCGGCGATAGGCGATCAGGTTGGCAATCGTCGCCACTTTCAGACCATGTGTTTGCGCAAATCCGACCAGATCCGGCAGCCGCGCCATAGTGCCGTCCTCGTTCATGATTTCACAGATGACACCGGCCGGGTTCAGCCCCGCCAGCCGCGCGACATCCACTGCCGCCTCGGTATGTCCCGCGCGCACCAGAACGCCGCCATCGCGCGCCATTAATGGAAATACATGTCCCGGCGTCACAATGTCGCGCGCCCCCTTGGTCGGATCAATCGCCACTGCAATGGTGCGCGCGCGGTCATGCGCGGAAATGCCGGTCGTCACCCCCTCGCGCGCTTCGATGGAAACGGTGAAGGCCGTCTGGTGGCGCTCCTGATTATTGGACGCCATCAGGGGAATGCCTAGCTCCTTGATGCGTTTGCCGGTCATGCTGAGGCAGATAAGACCCCGGCCATATTTCGCCATGAAGTTGATTGCGTCAGGCGTCGCCATCTGCGCAGGAATGATCAGATCGCCTTCGTTTTCACGGTCTTCATCATCCACCAGAATGAACATGCGGCCATTGCGCGCATCCTCGATCACGTCCTCGATGGGTGAAAGAAATTCCAGCAATTCTTCGTGGGTTTGTTTGCCGGTCATCACATCAGACATTTATGGCTCCACCTGTACCAGACGCGCGACATAGCGCGCCACCGTATCTACTTCGATATTGACCAGATCGCCCACAACAAGCTTTCCAAAGGTGGTTGCCTGTTGCGTATGCGGAATAATATTGACACCGAAACTGCCGCCGCCTTTTTGATCGGTCACCTCGTTGACAGTCAGGGAAACCCCGTCCAGTGCAACCGAGCCTTTGGGCGCGATATAGCGTACTAGTTCTGGCGGCGGTTCAAACGTATAACGGATTGAATCGCCTTCGGGGCGGATCGCCGCGACACGGGCCATGCCATCGACATGCCCGCTGACAATATGCCCGCCCAGTTCGTCGCCCACCCGCAGCGGGCGCTCAAGGTTAATGGGTTTGCCGGGTTTGCAGGCCGCAAGATTGGTGCAGTTCATGGTTTCCGCCGAGGCGTCCACCGCGAACCAGGCCGTGCCGTCGGTATCCCTGCCCTTGTCCACGACGGTCAGGCACACGCCGGAACAGGCGATAGACGCGCCGATTTCCACCCGTTCGACGGGATAGGCGGTGGCGATCACCATGCGCGTGTCGCCGCGCTGCTCGATGCTGCGGATGGTTCCGACGTCTGTGACTATTCCTGTAAACATGATCTATTCTTATGCCTGTCTGCGATAGGTTTCCATAATATCATCGCCTAAATTGCATATCGATTCACGCAAATAGGCTGGCGATTGCGCAAGATGGTCAAGGCCAAGCGGGCCAATGGCCGCCAGACCATCGCCCCCGATCAGTTTTGGCGCCCGGAACCATAGGATCTGGTCCACCATATTGGCCTGTAACATGGATGCTATCAGCGCTGAGCCGCCCTCCACCAGCAACCGCGTTACGCCGCGTTCCGACAGGGCGTTTAGCATGGCGGTACTGTTCAGCATACCGTTTCCACCGGATATGATTTCAATGACCTCCACGCCTGCATCGCGATAGGCCTGTTTGCGCACCGGATCACCATCGGGCCGGGTCAGCAGCCATACCGGATGGGCGCGTGCGCCCTGCACCAGCCTTGAAGTCAGGGGCAGACGCATGCGGCCATCGGCAATAACGCGCACTGGCGACGCCTGTTGCAGCCCCGGCAGACGGCAGGTTAATTCCGGATCATCCGTGATGGCCGTTGTGCCGCCAATAATTATGGCGTCATGTTCGGCGCGCAGTAAATGCCCATAGGCGCGCGCGGCATCGCCGGTGATCCATTTGCTTTCGCCGCTGGCGGTGGCGATACGGCCATCCAGGGTGCTGGCGATTTTTACGGTCACCAGCGGAATGTTATGCACGATTCGGGAAATGAACCCGGCATTGATGCGCGCCGCCTGTTCCGCACACAGACCAATATCCACACGGATGCCAGCAGCGCGCAGTTTTTCAAACCCCTGCCCCGCCACGCGCGGATCCGGATCGGAAATTGGCGCGACCACCCGCGCAATGCCCGCCGCAATCAGCGCGTCTGCGCAGGGCGCGGTTTTGCCGTGATGCGCGCACGGCTCCAGCGTCACATAGGCGGTGGCGCCCTGCGCGGCGCTTCCCGCGCGCGCCAGCGCCTCGGTTTCCGCATGCGGGCGGCCGCCGGGCTGGGTCCAGCCACGCGCAATGATCTGATCGCGCGCGATCACGCAGCCAACAGCGGGATTGGGCCAGGTTTCGCCCAGCCCGCGCCGCGCCAGGTTCAATGCTGTCTGCATGAAATGCAGATCGCGCGCAGGGTTGGGGAGAGGCGTCACTTCTATGCTGGTCCTTATCGGGTGGCCGGATTGGAAGCGCATCTTAGTTGATTTCAGCCCGCAACGCATCCCCGCATCGGCGTTGCGCGCGCCGGGATGCGCGTGATGTGATGCTTTCAGCAACATTTCTGACACCGTTCTACGCCAACAAAAAAGAAACAAATAGTGAATATATTGCTTGTTATGGAGTGTAGTTTCCTATATTGTGCCAATATTATGAATTAAAGCCTGATATGGGGTGAGCACGCCTCTTTCTTCCGACGAGCGGATCGATTTGAGCCAGTTGAATTTTGAACATGCCTCGCAGGCTGTTTCATTGGCCTTGATCAGGCTTGGCATAGCGCTGGACCGCTGGCTGGACCATGCCTTCAACCCGAACCAGCCGCGCGTGCCCGCGGGCCATCCCGATGGCGGGCAATGGACCGATGGGGATGATGGCGCAGCTGTCATAAATGATCCGCCGATTGAAGAGGTCTATCCTGAACTTCTGATATTTCCTTTTTTGCGGATTCCCAGAATCCTGAACGCCTGGCGCATATGGGCGCTGAGAAGGAGGGAAAGCAGGGAATGGAGTTTGGGCAAATTCAAATCCGCCAAACGCTGAGCCAATCAGATGGAACGCCGGAACTGGACGCCGGAAGATATTACCGAAACCATCAGGAACGGTGAAAATTTTGAAGCGCCCAATAGAGTCAGGATAGAAATTGATCCGCGAGCAACAGCAACCCGTTACGAATATAATGGCCGCTACGTTGTGCGGGATGATCAGACCGGGGAAATTTTGCAGATTAGTGGTGACGATTTTAAGCGCCCCATAATACCAAAATAACGATGGTGACAGCAATGAACACTGAAAAAGCAGTAAAGATATATGTCCAGTTACTTGAAGAAGGAACGGATACAGCGCGTGGAACTGAAGCAGTGGAACTTGGCGGCGGATTTTACAAAGTTCTGCCGACGCCCCATTACGACCCAGAAGATGAAATATGGGAATTTCTTCCGGGTTCAATCGTTAAGTGCAAAAAAACCACAGACGACAAGGGCAATGACATGTTGCTTGCCGTTGAAAAGGTGGGGTAGCGGCAGTGTTCCGGAAACTGTTAGACTGGTTCAAATCCGGAAATTCAGACAAGCCAGACAGCCTTGGTGACATTATCGACGTGTGTGTTGAGTTGCTTGACGAAGGCTCGGAAGGCTGGCGTTGGACGAAGGCGCTGCATATTGGCAATGGGTATTACAAACTGCTATTGCCGCCAAAATATGATCCGGAAGATGAACTCTGGGCGTTTCTTCCCGGAGATATTGTCAGATTGGAGCAAGTTCCATCTTCTTTCGGCCTTATAAAAAGAGCCGCAAGCCATCCCAACGTGAATGCTATTCGTATTGATGTGGAGCAAACTGAAAGAAGTCCATTCTGGGTGAGGCGCACCAATGCTCTTGCCATGGGGGACGGCCTTTACAAAATTCTGCCAACACCCACCTATGACCCCAAAGAGAGACACTGGAAATTTCTGCCCGGTGATATCGTGCGGTTGAAACAATTCAAAGCATCGGATGGGTTCACCTACCTTGTGCCGTTTGAAAAAATCGGGGATGCGGGGAAAAATTACCGAAACCATCAGGAACGGTGAAAATTTGAAGCGCCCAAGATGCCCAGTATGTCCACAAAAAAGGGGTCAGATACCGCTGTGCGTGCCCCCTATACCTGTGTGTACCCTTTTTATGCGATAAATTGAAGGATTAAAGGGTAACGTCCCATTTTGGTGAGTTGGGTTGAGTGAAGAAAATTAGCTCAGGTGCAATTCAGTACGCTAGTTGTGGTTGGAATGCCTAACAGTCAGAGGAGGTATCTAGTGATGGAGGGAATAGAGCTAAAAGACTTCATTAGAAGCACACTTGTAGAAATCGCTGAAGGCGTACGAGAAGCAAACCAAGGGCTTATGGGTTCTGGTAAAAGTCAGCACGACATTTTTAATTTACGGCGCAATTTTGGTGACAGTTCAAAAATTCCAGGGATTATTTTCGATATTGCTGTCACAGCGACCAGTAATAAGGCTGGACAAGCTGGCATAAAGTTAGCAATCGCTTCAATAGGTGTTGGGGCTAAAATTGAGGATGGCTCCAGCAATGAGTTTGTCCACAGAATCAAATTTGAGATCGGCATCAATAATGAGTGGACTTAAAAATATCAATCTCAAAAGATTGAGGGTTTTTGCTTGTCCTCTCATGGGACAATCGCGTGATGATGAAACGGAGTCGGCTTATTCATCATCCGGAATGCGATTAACGATCTCGCCCACGAAATTCTCGAAATCTTTCGCTTCGCGGAAATTTTTATAGACGGAAGCAAACCGCACATAGGCAACCGGGTCGAGATTGGCGAGGCCTTCCATGACCAGTTCGCCGACATGGGTGGAGGGGATTTCGCTTTCGCCCATGCTTTCCAGGCGGCGCACAATGCCCGTGATCATGCGATCAATCCGTTCCGCCGGGACCGGGCGCTTGCGCAAAGCGATATCGACAGAGCGGGCAAGTTTATCGCGGTCAAAGGGCGAGCGGCGGCCATTTTTCTTGACGATCAATAATTCGCGCAACTGCACCCGCTCAAATGTCGTGAAGCGCGCGGCGCAGGCATTGCACATGCGCCGGCGCCGGATGGCGGACTGATCTTCGGTCGGGCGTGAATCTTTGACCTGGGTTTCTTCGTTACTGCAAAAGGGGCAGCGCATCCGCCCGCGCTCAATTATAAATCGGGAAAGCGCTGCACAGGTCCAGCACCTGATTGCGCACTTTGGCCTCGATGGCGCTGTTATCATCCGGGTTTGCCGCCAGCCCGTCCAGCACTTCAACGATCAGTGTACCGATTAAACGGAATTCCGTCACCCCGAAACCGCGCGTGGTGCCCGCAGGCGTACCCAGCCGCACGCCCGATGTGATCGCCGGTTTTTCCGGATCAAACGGAATGCCGTTTTTATTGCAGGTGATATGTGCGCGTTCCAGGCTGGCTTCGGCTGCCTTGCCGGTCAGCTTTTTGGGGCGCAGATCGACCAGCATCAAATGCGTGTCGGTGCCGCCAGAAACAATCGCCAATCCGCCTTCAACAAGGCGTTCCGCCAGCGCCTTTGCGTTATCCACGACAGCGCGCGCATAATCGCAAAATTCGGGGCGCAGCGCTTCGCCGAACGCCACGGCCTTGGCGGCGATCACATGCATCAGCGGCCCGCCCTGCAAGCCGGGGAATACGGCGGAATTGATTTTCTTTGCAATGGTTTCATCATTGGTCAGGATCATGCCGCCACGTGGTCCACGCAGGGTTTTGTGCGTCGTCGTCGTCACCACATGGGCATGATCAAGCGGATTGGGATGCACCCCGCCCGCCACCAGTCCTGCGAAATGCGCCATGTCGACCATGAAAAGCGCGCCGACGCTGTCTGCGATCTGGCGGAAATTCACAAAATCGATGATGCGCGGATAGGCGGAACCGCCCGCGATGATCAGCTTGGGTTTGTGGCTGCGCGCCAGTGCGGAAACCTCATCAAAATCGATCCGGTCATCCTGACGGCGCACGCCATATTGCACCGCCTTGAACCATTTGCCGGACTGATTGGCGGCCGCGCCGTGCGTCAGGTGGCCGCCGGCATCCAGGCTCATACCCATCAAGGTGTCGCCGGGCTGTAACAGCGCCTGAAACACCCCCTGATTGGCCTGGGCGCCGGAATGCGGCTGCACATTGGCGAAACCGCAATTGAACAGCTTGCGGGCGCGCTCTATCGCCAGATCTTCGGCAATATCGACAAATTCGCAACCGCCATAATAGCGGCGTCCGGAATAGCCCTCGGCATATTTATTGGTCAGGATTGACCCCTGCGCCTCCAATACCGCGCGGGACACGATGTTTTCGGACGCGATCAGTTCTATCTGGGTCTGTTGACGAGACAATTCCTTGCCAATGGCGGCGGCAATGGCCGGGTCGCGTGTCGCCAAATCTTCTGTGAAAAATCCCTGAGCCACTTTGGATGCGTTAATTGTCATGATGCGCCCTCGCCAAAAACTGTCTCTTATCACACGAAACCCATATTCGCCAAGAAGGTCGCGTCTGATACACAAGATATAGTAATAAGGCAGAATTGATAAAAATGGCACATATTGATGTTAAATAACCTCGTTTACTGCGAAAATTTGCAGTAAAATTAATGAAATGTTAGTTTTTTAGTGAAACCCTGCAAACCTGCATGCGTTACAGTCGCGGACTTCGCCTGTAATCACCCCCATCTCTATTGGACAGGTTACACGGATGATCGAAGAACAGCTCAGCACAGACCCTAGCGAAGTCACGCTGTCACTTGCCGCCAATATTGTCGCTGCTTATGTTCGCAACAATACTGTGCCCGCACAGCAATTGGGAGAGGTCATTCGCTCCGTGCATGACGCTTTGGCGTCCGTCGGCGCCGGTGTGGCCATTCCCGCCGCTTCCAATGCGCAACCGGCTGTTCCAATTCGCAAATCCATTACGCCGGACTATCTGGTCTGCCTGGAAGATGGCCGCCATTTGAAAATGCTGAAACGTTATTTGCGATCACATCATAAAATGACGCCGGATCAATATCGCGCAAAATGGGGTCTGCCTGCGGATTATCCGATGGTCGCGCCAAATTATGCGCGGCAACGTTCAGACTTCGCCAAGAAAATTGGTCTTGGCCGCGCGGCGAACGATTAGGCCCTGTCCGCTTTTTCCAGCTTCAATATCCGGTCCACCCGGAAGGTGCGGTCTTCCTGCCGCTGCACACAAAAAGCCCGCAGGCCGGTGAATTTTTTTCCCTGATAGGTTTGCGGGCCAACCTCGCGCGGAATAATGGCGCGTTCGGACTTTGTGTCATTGGCCTTCAGATAGGTCATTTGCAGTTTGGCCTTGTCCCTGATCGCCTGTTGAATGAGCGCAACCTTATCGTCCAGCGATAATTCCTGTTCGGCCTTGCGATACTGATAACCGGTCAAAAAAGAAAAAATCCGGTAATCGGTGCGGATATGCTGTTTTTTGATTTTGGTTTTTAGCAGGATCCCCTCGAACGAGGTGCAGCGGCTTAACGCCACATACATCTGGCCGGCAACGAAGGTGCCGCTGCCAATATCAATCATCACATGGTCAAAGGTCTTGCCCTGGCTTTTATGAATGGTGATCGCCCATGCCAGCCGGAAGGGATATTGAGTAAAGGAACCAACCGGCTCGGAGACAATTGCGCCCTCCTCCAGTGTGAAACGGTAAACTTCCCACGTGTACGGATACACCCAGACGAGGTCATCATCACTGTCCTGTAAACGCACTTCCACATAGCGTTCGCCTTCTTCGTCACGTTTGTAGGATTCGATGACGCCAATGCTGCCGTTCACCCAGCGCTTTTTACTGTCATTGTTCAGCAGCATGATCTGCGCGCCAACCTTGAATTGCAGTTCGGTGGCGGTGGGATAATACTCCTTGCCAAAATCACCTGTGACCTGGGCCGAGGCAATATGCAGTTTACCTTTCAGGGATTGCAGTTTTTCATCATTGACTTCATCGGCTTTTTTGTTGGTGGTTGTCAGGCTGATATAAAAACCGTCCCTGACTTCAGGCTCGCTTATCGTTAGTCCAAAGCGGGAATTAAGCCTGTCAATGTCCACCTCTTCCACAGAATTATTGCGGATACGGTTCAGCAGATCGACAAAGTCCTGATCTTTTTGGCGGTAGACTTTTTCCAGTTCGACGATTTCCAGCGGCAGATTTTCCATGACATGGGCGCTGAAGAAAAACGGCGTTTTGTAATGGGCCGTAAAAATTTCCTTTTCCTGCCCGGTCACCACCGGTGGCAGTTGATATAAATCCCCGACGAAAATCATCTGGACGCTGCCAAACGGCGCGCCCAGTACAGGGCCATACATGCGCAGAAAGACGTCTATGCAATCCAGCAAATCAGCGCGCACCATGGACACTTCGTCAATGATGATGCTTTTCAGATTTTTATAAAGCCGCGTCTTGTCGCCACGCGGCTTGATTTTTTTCTCTTTTATTTTTTGTGGCGTGACATCCACATAGAAATTGAAAAAATTGTGAATGGTCTGGCCTTTTACGTTGAGTGCCGCGACCCCCGTGGGGGCCAGAACCACAGGCTTTTTGCGTGTATTCGCGCAATAATGTGAAAGCAGGGTGGATTTACCCGTCCCCGCCTTGCCGGTTATGAACAGACATTGCTCCGTATCCTCCATCAGATGCAGCGCGTGCTGAAACTGTTCGTTTATTTCAATATTGGAATGTTTCTTCATCACGGATGATATTTACGACGCGGCCATATCTTTCAAAAATTCAGCGATGCGTTTGGCATTCACGCCCAGGTCGCTTTGACCAAAGCGGCTGACGGAGCGCATGTCGATTTTGCTTCCCTCGCCTTCTGCGGTTATACGTATCACCACATCATCCTTGAAATGCATGTTTCTGGTTTCTGCCGTTGCTTCAATGCGCCCCTCATCAGCATTGGCGGTTATGAGTGTCCAGCCGCGGGCTTCGATTATTTTTTGTGCGCGTGTGAATGCCTCGGATGGCGGCACGGCCAAAATCAGCGGCGCAATATCTGGATAGGCTGCTTTCTGCATGGCCGCCAGCGCTTCACCGCCATATTCCGCCGTGTTCGGCGCATCGGCCCTTAGCGGCAGGATGTCAACAAACAGCGGGGGGTTATCCGTGTCCGTTGTAATATCATGAATCGGGGGTACACTGAATGCCGCCAGAATGTGCGGCGTCATTGGCGCGATGATCAGCAATGAAACGATAATACCCGCCAATGCCCGCGGGCGGCCTGGCGCAGTGCGTGTGAGACGCAGGCCGATAAGGGATACAGCCAGCGCAATCAAACTTAGCGCAACCCCACCCAGAAACAGTCTGAACCCAACCTCAATCTCCAGAGCGGCTGAGCTGACAGCCAGGTAGCCGCCAATCATGAGCGCCGCAGCCAAAAGAGCCAGCCCCATTCCAGCGGTTGCCATACGTGAAGTTTTGGAGTTTAACGGCTTCATGCGTGTTTCCCCTGTTTTTTTCTGGCGAGAACATAGCGCAATTTCGCAATGGCGTTACGGCTGAGTTGCGCATCGCTCAAATTGGCCGGGCCGATGATGGATGCCTCCATGCCGGTTACAGGATCAATGGCGGAAACTTTGACGGAGTTGCCGATACGGACAAATTCGATCAAATAATCTGTGTCCGCATCATTCTGCATCGGCTTGCCTCAAAGTGCGGTTAAGCGGCCCTTTTCAACTGATGCTTGGTCCAGACCTTGTCCATAGCAATCACCAGCCGTTCCATCATTTCATCCGTATGCAATGGGTTTGGCGTAAATCGCAGCCGCTCGGTGCCGCGTGGAACGGTTGGATAATTTATCGGCTGCACATAAATGCCATGCTCAAATAGCAATTCATCGGAAATCAGCTTGCACAAATTTGCGGCGCCAACCAGCACAGGCACGATATGACTTTCGGATGGCATCACCGGCAGCGCCGCGTCGGTCAGCAGATTCTTCAGCCGCGCCGCACGTTCCTGATGGCGTTCACGCAATGCATGATTTTGCTTCAGATGCCGCACACTGGCAAGCGCGCCCGCGGCCAGCACAGGGGAAAGTGATGTTGTGAAGATAAACCCGGGAGCGTAGGAACGCACCACATCCACGAGGTTCGCGCTGCTGGCGATATAGCCGCCCATGATTCCGAACGCCTTGGCAAGGGTGCCTTCAATCACATCGATACGGGCCGCCGCGCCATCGCGTTCTGACACACCGCCACCATGCAGGCCATACATGCCGACCGCATGCACTTCATCAATATAGGTCAGCGCTTTATATTTTTTCGCGACATCGCAAATATCATTGATGGGCGCGATGTCGCCATCCATTGAATAGACGGATTCGAACGCGACGATTTTCGGCTGCTCCAGATCAAGTGTGCGCAAAATCGACTCAAGATGCGCCACATCATTATGACGAAAGATTTCCTTGCGTCCCCCGCCCTGCCGGATTCCGGCAATCATTGAGGCATGATTAAGCGCATCGGAGACAATCACGGCGCCGGGCAACACTTTCGCCAGAGTGCTCAAGGTCGCTTCATTGGAGATATAACCCGACGTAAACAGCAGCGCCGCCTCTTTGCCATGCAGGCTGGCCAGTTCCTGCTCCAGTTGCACATGATAATGCGTCGTCCCGGAAATATTCCGGGTGCCGCCCGACCCTGCCCCACAGCTTTCAAGCGCGTTCTGCATGGCGGCGATTACTTCGGGGTTCTGCCCCATTCCGAGATAGTCATTGCTGCACCAGACAATGATTCCCCGCTCGCCGTCTTTGGTATGATGGATGGCGTACGGAAATTCTCCCCGGCGTCTGGAAATATCCGCAAACACGCGGTAACGCCCTTCAGTCTTCAGCTTACCCAGCGCCTGCGCAAAAATCTGATTGTAATTCATCTATGTGCTCACCTAGTACAACCCGCACCCCTAACCAATGTTTATCGCAATATGGTTAATTTACCCATAAAAAATGGGTCTATCGAAGCCCCTGCACACCAGCCACTATGCCATAGTGCGGCATAGATCACCCACCGCTGTGCTTACATATACGCGGTTTTTTACCCCGCCGCAATTTCCATTGCGGCGTTAAGGCATACCGGGAACGCCCGATTGTTATGCGGCGCGCACACCTGCCAGAAATCTGTCGACTGAGGCTTTCAGATTTTCGCTCTGCTCGGCCACTTCGCTGGAGGTTGCCTGCACCTGGCTTGCCGCCGCACCGGTTTCGCCCGCCGCCTGGCTGACGCCGCTGATGTTCGCCGATACCTCTCTGGTGCCTTTTGCCGCTTCCTGCACGTTGCGCGCGATCTCTTGGGTCGAGGCGCCCTGCTCCTCCACCGCCGCGGAAATGGCCGCCGCAATCTGGTTGATCTCCTCGATCGTCTTGCTGATCCCCCCGATGCGCGTCACCGAATCGCTGGTTGCCGTCTGCATCGCGCCAATCTGCGCCGCGATTTCCTCGGTCGCCCTGGCGGTCTGATTGGCCAGGGCCTTGACCTCGCTCGCCACCACCGCAAAGCCCTTGCCGGCCTCCCCGGCGCGCGCCGCCTCGATCGTGGCGTTCAGCGCCAGCAGGTTGGTCTGACTGGCGATATCATTGATGATATTCACTACATTGTCGATATTCTGCGCCATCTCGGCCAGGCCCCTCATCGCCGTCATGGTGCCGTCCGCCTCCGATACCGCCTGGGTGGCGATACGGGCCGACTGTTCGACCTGACGGCTGATTTCTCTGACCGAGGCGGTCAGTTCCTCTGCCGCCGCCGCCACGGTTTGCACATTGGTTGAGGCTTCTTCCGAGGCCGCCGCTACAGCGGTGGCCTGCTGTGTGGTCTCTTCCGCCGTGCCGGCCATGCTGACCGCCGTGGCGTTCAACTCGGTCGCTTGCGATGTGACGCTGTCCAAGATACTGCCCACGCCCTCCTCAAGTTTGGTGGCAATGCCGATGATCGCTTTTTGACGATCCTCAATTCCGGCCTCCTGGTAGATTGAGATGGCGAAATCCATATCAAGCATGACCGCTGAATTGACTGCGGTAATCACTTCACCCAGACGTTTCGGCTTCCAGCGGTAGGTCTTGATCGCGAGATCGGTGATGTCCGATAGCACAAGGGCATAGCCGCCAATATACCAGCGCGGCTCCAGGCCGATGCGGTTATGCACCGTGCCGATGGTGCGCACGCCCTGAATATAGGCCTCGTCGAAACGGCCGTTGAACAATCTTTCCCAATGTACCGTTTGCGCGCTTACCAGCCGCGAGACCTGATTATTGCCGATAATCTTGACGAGAACAGGCTCGGCCGTAAGCTGGTTGTAGAAGCGCTCCAGAATTGTGGGCAGAGCCTTTTCGACCACGGGCCAGAACTCGCGCAGCGCCTCGCCCGTTTCTTCGTTAATACGCATGAACCGCAACCGTGTCTCGCGATCCTGGTGATCAGAACTATTCGGTTTTCCGGTCATCTCCATATCCCTCATTGATTGCTATCCTCATAGATCGCCATTATCGCGGCTCCCAAAGCAAATTTGCCCTGAGCCCGTAATTGCGAAGCCTTCTCACTATGATCGGGAAACAGTTAAGAATACCTATATTTTTGGCAGAAAATAACTAAATATGGTTACTTAATCTATATTAGATATTTGCGTGTGCAACTTGAATTGATGCTTGAGAGAAACAGGATAGGCAAACTGTTCCACCACTATTTCATAAAACAGCCTGGAGGGATTGCTCTCCGGCGTCCTGGGCGGCAAAGCATATTCCGGCAAGGCCCGCTATTTATACCAACGGCCCTATGAACAGACTCGTTGTCATTCTGAGCGAAGCGAAGAATCCCCAGTCATTTCAGGGAGATCCTTCGCTTCACTCAGAATGACAGGTCAAATCATCGGGCCGTTGGTATTACATGCAAAATCCCGGAGAAATTCCCATTGGTAAGCGATAAGAAACCGCAGTTTCAGTGTTTGCCAGGAGTGGCTGATGCCTGGAATCGTGCAGGCCAACCGGCAGGAGACCTTTGATCGCGCCATTTATCGCAATATGGTTAATTTACCCATACAAAATGGGTCTATCGAAGCCCCTGCACACCAGCCACTA
>Ga0209851_1000191_pt1 | contig 15222 bp, 13 predicted proteins | sample GWRWT4_14Oct14_FD_187195 | JGI IMG/M metagenome (GOLD analysis project Ga0209851, IMG submission 187195) | Sand microcosm microbial communities from a hyporheic zone in Columbia River, Washington, USA - GW-RW T4_14-Oct-14 (SPAdes) (version 2) | ecosystem: Engineered > Artificial ecosystem > Sand... | reverse complement strand
CCAGCAGCGCCCGGCGCACTTCGCGCATGGCTTCGTCAACGTCAGCCTCGCTCAGCGCCGCCTGTTTGCGGAGCTTGTCGAAGATGCCCGATAGCCGGTCTGAAAGCGTTTCAAACATAATCACCTGGCCCATGTTACAAAGCAGGGAACGATACAAAGCAAAAAACACCAGTGGGCGAAACCTCGCTGACTGGTGGGACGTGTTTTCCGATCATTGTTATGATGGATCGGACCGGACACTAGGCGCGCGTCGGGGTAAAGTCAAGTAAATGTGCGGATTCGTCGCCCTATTTTCAATAAAGGAAGCCACCCATGACCTATCCATCCCTGGCTGGGCTCTCCCGTGCCGCCGCCTCGCTGCTGATTACCAACAAACATACTGTTTCGGTAGCGGAATCATCTTGCGGCGGGCTGATCTCGGCGGCGCTGGTTGCCATTCCCGGCGCGTCCGCCTTTTATATCGGCGGTGGAATTATCTATACGGCGCAAGGCGGCAAGGCCCTTTTGCCACAGCGGCCAAAGGGCATGCAATCGGCCACCCAGGAATTTGCCCTGTTTGAGGCGCGCAGCATCCGCGAAAAGATGGGCAGCACCTGGGGCATTGGCGAAACCGGGGCCAGCGGCCCCAGCGGCAATCCCTATGGCAACCCGCCCGGTCACGCCTGCATTGCGGTTAGCGGCCCTATCGAGCGAGCCATTATCATTGCCACCGGAAATTCAGATCGCGAGGCCAATATGTGGGCCTTTGCCAAAGCCGCCCTTGATCTGCTGGCCGAACTGGCGGCGCAAGCCAACCGATAATGACGGATCTGATTTTATATTGATTTTGGATAATTAGGGGGTTAACGCTGTTTACTCATAATTAACCTCAATAATTAACTGTTTAACCTTTATGATTCGCTTTTGCCCAGCGGTAATTAGGGGCGCACAAAGAGTATTGGGCATATGATAATGGCCATATCAACTGACAGCCCCCGGATCGCAGAGGTGAAAGTCCTGCTGCGGCGGGGAATTATGTTCAGTCTGGTATTGCTCTGTGCTTGCAGCAGTGTTTCCCGGCCAAATTTTGACAAGCAGGACCGCGGCGCAGGATTAGACCGTCAGGATTATCGCGACGGATTAAAGCCACGGGCGCCCGAGGCCGATGGATCAACACCCCCCCCACCCATTCCGCAGGAAGAATCCCTCGTCCCGATGCCAAATCTGGCTCTGCCGGCGAACGCGCGCACAGTGACCATTTCAGTTAACGAAGAGGTTCCCATTCGTGATGTTCTTGTCGAACTGGCGCGGCAGGCGAATGTCGGTCTGGAACTGGATCCCGGCATCACAGGAAGCCTGATATTTTCTGTACGCCAGCGCCCCTTTGAGGAAGTGGTCGAACGCATCTCGGATATGGCCGATCTGCGCTATGATCTGGATGGTAATGTTCTGCGCATAGAGCGCGATCTGGCCTATCTGCAAAGTTACCGCGTCGATTATCTGAATGTTACACGCGATACAAAAAGCTCTGTCTCCACAACTGTTGACGTTGTCGGCGGCGAAGCCGTGGGCGGCGAAGGCAGCGGCGGGCAGGGCAACAGCTCCTCAAGCGAGGTCAGCAGCGAGTCAAAAAATAATTTCTGGCAGGAACTGGAAGCAAATATCAGTATGCTGATGAGCAGAAGTGCGGAACGCAAAAACCTTCTGTCTGTCGCAGCCGATACCGCCATGACGGATACAAGTGCAAGTTCTGCCCCTGAATCTACAGTTCCTGAGCCCTTGCCGGTAACACCGGCGACACCGCCTGCAAGTGCCGGCAATTCTGGCCTTGCGAATGCGCTTGGCAATATCACGGGCGTGGGAACTGCGTTGGCGATCGCCGCGCAGGCTGAAGGAGACGCGAATAACGCCAGCGGAGGCGGCGCGCCCGGGCAAGCGGCAGGCGCCACTGTCACCGCCACGCCAGCGCCCGCGGCCGCTACCGCCGATAAACCTGAGCAGCGCCCCTACGGCATCAACCGGGTTGCCGGGTTGGTGAATATTTTCGGCACACAGCGCCAGCACAAACTGGTTGATGACTATCTGCGTAAACTCCGCAAAGTGATCGCCGGTCAGGTTCTGATCGAAGCAAAAGTTCTGGAAGTGCAATTGTCCGACAGCTTTGAGGGCGGCATAAACTGGGCTGGCGTGTTAGGGGCCGCGACTGGCGCTGCGCGCTTTGGCAATACTGTTGCTGTCCCGCAATCTGGCCCGTTTGATGGTCTTAACGCTGCGACTTCGGGTGTCGTAACATTGGCGCTGGACCGGGGTGATATTGATGCGGTCGCCAGTCTGGCGCAACAGTTTGGCACGGTGCGCACACTGTCCAGTCCACGCCTGACCGTACAACATAATCAAAGCGCAGTGTTGAAGGTCGTGGAGAACCGGGTGTTTTTCGAACTGGATTTTGAACGCACGACGAACGAGACGACCAATACGGACAGGGTTACAGTTGAGAGCAATATACGTACGGTGCCCGAGGGGGTTATTATCACGGTTCAGCCTACCATCCACGCAGAGATGGATGAAATAGCGATGACCTTGCGCCCGACCATTACCCGCATCACAGGAACCGTCAATGATCCTGGTGTTTCCATCGCGTCCAACAACACGGTGCAGTCGCCAGTTCCCATCATTGCGGTTCAGGAAATTGACAGCATGGTCACGGTGCGATCAGGGCGTGTGCTGGTCATGGGCGGTTTGATGCAGGATAGTGGCGCTTCAACGGACACTGGATTGCCCGGCGCGTCAAATTTACCGGTGATCGGCAATTTGTTCAAGGCGCGCAGCGATTCAAACCGGCAAACGGAGCTGGTAATTTTCCTGCGCGCGACCATTGTTGAAGATAGTGGCGTCACGCCTGCGGATGTCGAACTTTATCGTACTTTCGGGCGTGACCGGCGTCCGTTGCCATTCTAGCGCAATGCCCGCTGGACAAACCAGGATAGTCATTTCGTTGTTGCGCTATCTGCTGATCACGGCGTTGCGGGATCGGTTGTTTCTGGCATTACCTATCATGATGGCGCTGGGCGCCGCGTTGATCATTTTACTCAGCAGCAGCGCCATTATCGAACAGCGCGAAATGGCGGCTGCGCTGTTTGGCGCGGGCAGCCGGTTGCTGAGCATTCTTGGTCTCGTTTTATTCGTATGTTTTCATATTCGACAGGCCATGGCGAGCGGGGAAATTGCGCTGATTTTATCGCGCCCCATATCGCGCAGCGCATTCGTTCTGGTCTATAGCGCCAGTCTGATTATCGTCGGTCTGATCTGTGTTGGGGTTGGGATTATGTTGTTATGGCTATGCGCCAGACCTGCGTTAGACGGTTTGATTATCTGGGGCGCAAGTTTGGCGCTGGAAACCAGCATGATGATTTTGACCAGCGTGTTTTTTGGCCTGATCCTGAACAGCGCTGTTACTTCGGTGCTGGCCTGCCTTGGTTTTTACATACTGGCGCGCATGAGTGGATTGCTGGTTATGCTGGCCGGGCAAACTGCCACGGGCGGCCTGATCGAACAGATCCTAGGGAAAGTCTTTATTGTCATTTCGGTCCTGATTCCCCGTCTGGATTTTTTCAGCCGTGGCGATTGGCTGGTTTATGGCTGGAATGCACCCGAACCTGGAATTTTATGGGCGATCCTGCAATCGCTTGTCTTTATTCCGTTGATCCTGATCGCCGCCATAATCGATTTTAGCAGAAAGCGGCTATGAAACTGAGGACGCTTGGAAAACCGCCGCTTGTACCGCGCAGATATTTTGTGGCGCTGCTGGCTGGCCTTGTTGCGCAATTTGTATTTTGGGCGGAGGCGCGTCGCGTCCATATTCCCTGGGGCGGGGTCGATCTGGCGCCATCCGAAAGCCTGGTGAATGTAATAGGCCTTGGCGATGATCAATTATTCTATCGCGCCGCCGCGCTTGGCCTGCAAAATGAGGGCGACTGGGCGGGAGAGCTTACGCCCTTGACCGATTATGACTATACGCGACTGGCAGCCTGGTTCACGCTATTGTCCCGGATTGACCCGCATAGTCAGTATGCGCCTACATTGGCGGGCTATTATTACGGGCAAAGCCGCAACCCCGAACAGGTCCGCCTTATTGTGGAATATCTGAGGCGGCTTGCCGAAGATAATCCTCGCCGGCAGTGGCGCTGGCTGGCCTATGGCGTCTATCTGGCCCGGCACAGGATCAAAGATCAATCACTGGCGCTGGATCTGGCCTATCATCTGGCGGCGCTCCCCATCGTCGATATGCCTATCTGGACCCGGCAACTTCCCGCCTTTGTCCTGGCGGATACAGGTGACAAGGAGGCCGCCCGCGATATTCTGGAAGCAATTATCGAAAGCACACCAGATTTACAAAAATCTGAACTCAATTTTATGCGCAACTACATTGATTCAAAGCTCGGTTTTTCTGCAAATTCCAGATAGAGGTTAGTTTTATTCACGTTTTTTATTTATATTCATATTTTTCTATAAATTAACTGCTTGTTAATTATAAGTGTGATGTGATAGCGGTCACTGATTCGCTTTGGCGGCATTGACTTCTGTCATTTACTAGTTATTTTTGTCTATAAGGTAAGGTCAAATTAATCGGGTTCACACTTACTTATGTACTTCGCCCTACCTGGCGCTCATCTTCTTGAGCTTTTTTCTAACTGGATGGAAACGCACCCATGAAGAAGCAAAACAGCAGCAAATATGAAACCTTGGTATTACAGCACCCTGAATATTCATCGCAAAAAGGCTTTACCCTTGTTGAATTGTCCATTGTTCTGGTCATTATTGGCCTGATCATCGGCGGCATTCTTAAGGGGCAGGAACTGATCGGCAATGCTGAAATCAAGAATGTCATTGCCCAGAGCCAAGGCTATCAGTCATCGGTTGTGGCCTTTAGGGACAAATACGGCGCCCTGCCCGGCGATTTGGTTGGCCCGGAGAATTTTATTCCTAATTGTACAGCGGCGCCCTGTAAACCCGGCAGCGGCACCCAGGGCGATGGACTGGTTGGCGCAACCGCAGGAGCCAATTACGATGCTAACGTTAGCGCGGCTGCCGAAAATGTCGCGTTCTGGCAGCAATTGGCCGCCGCGCGCTTCATCGGGGATATTGACACGGATGGCACCAGCGCCGCTATTTTTGGCGGCCGCTTTCCCAGCGCGACAACCGGAGGCGGGTTCCATGTTCTTTACCAGGCTACAACGGGTCGCCATTCGCTCAGGCTTTCCGCACTGCCGACAACAGTTGCTGGCACCGCCGGGGCCCTGAGGCCGGATCAGGCCTTACAGGTTGACCGGGTGATTGATGACGGTCGCCCGGGCACGGGTTCAGTGTTCACAAATGCCACAATATCGGCCACTACCTGCTATGCCGGTGCAGTGACGGATCCTTATTTGGCGTCCAACAGTAATCGCACCTGCAATCTTGTGATTGAACTTAACTAAAGCGAAATTGCCTATCCTATCTGAATTGCGACAGGCCAGTGTTAACTGGCCTGTCGTCTTGGGGGATACCAAGATGTACCGGTCTGATGGGTGGCAAAAAAAACGGCGTACATACGGCTTCACCCTGATTGAATTGGCCATTGTCCTGACTATTCTGGGCCTGCTTTTGGGCGGCGGCAGCATGCTGCTGCAACCGCTGCTTGATAGTAACAAGCGCAACGAAACGCGAAACAAACTTAAATCCATTGAAGACTCGCTCGCGATTTTTGCCGCCAGCAATTCCGATATACCCTGTCCGTCCAATCCAACTTTTGGGCCTGGATCAGCAAACAATGGCGTCGCGGCCAACATATGCAATTCGACCATGGCCTTTGGAGGCGTACCCTGGCAAACACTGGGACTTTCGGAGGCTGATGTGCTGGATGGTTGGGGACGGCGGATAAGCTACGCGGTCACTGGCGATTTGGCTGAGGGGGCTGGGAGGTTGAACTGCGCCAGCGGATTTGGCGGTATAACGCAAGGCATACTGGAAGTTCGCGGCGCCAATAACGCCGCACCACCCCCATTGGCCCCTAAAGCCGCCTATGTTCTGATCAGTCATGGTGAAAACGGGGCGGGCGGCTATTTGCCAAGCGGTGCGCGTTTGCCGATAACTGTCGCTTCTGAAACCGAAATTCAAAACAGCAAAAATTTTGGCGCCGGGACCAATGTCGTGTTCTATTACGAAAAGCGCGCCACCGGCGATCCCATCATTGGTTTCGACGATATCGTCCGTAGCCGGACCAGCGGGCAGATTGCCATCGCTTTTGGATGCAACACCCCATGATTCATTGGCGGCCGCTCGTCCAGGACGATAAGGGTTTTATCCCCATGCTGCTGGCCCTGTTGATTGCGCTGGGGGGCCTTATCGGGGTTGGATCGCTTATACTGAGCCGCAGCTCCGTTAATTTGCAAAGTGGCAAAGCAAATCTCGAACAATTGACCGAGATCGAAAAGACCATTCGGGGCCATGCCTATCAGTACCGCCGCCTGCCCTGTCCCGCCAATGGGGACGATCCAAGTGGCGTCGCAAAAGCTACCTGCACAGGCAGTGCGAATGACGGCGTGGTTCCCTGGGGCACCCTTGGCCTGCCGCAAGAAGCCATTCGCGACCCTTATGGGCGCCTGATCAGTTACAGTGTTGATCCTGGTCTAGTAGATGGCAAAATCTGTACGGGGGCCACGCCAAACACCCCCCTGCCCGGCGCGATCCGCATTAATCCAACTGCAAGCACGACGCTGTTTGCCCTTGTCAGCCACGGATCAAATGGGCTTGGCGGCTGGCTGCCAAATTACCGGCAGTCCGCGCCACCCGCAAGCCTACTGGAACGTGAAAATTGTGCCAATAGCGCCGCCAATTCGGCTAACGTCACATGTGCGGATCCTGATCCGTTGGTGATTAATCAGGGTCCCATTCAGCGGGATCCAACCGCACCAGACTATTTTGATGATTCAGTCCTTGCCGCTAGGTCTGAAGACTATACTGCCCTTTGTGCCGCCATACCGCCCAATGGCGGGGCCAAAGATAAAGATAAAGATAAAGATAAAGATAAAGATAAAGATAAAGATAAAGATAAAGATAAAGATAAAGATGATGATGATGATAATAAAAAAGGGAATGAGAATCGAAACAACAATGGGAACCAGAACCGGAACAATAACGGGAATGGCCGAAACAATAATTAAACTGCGATAGCGTTTGATCGTGTCGCAAGATCCAGAGGACAGCCCCCATGGATAACAAGCAAAAGCCATTTGGCGCACCCACGGGGAAATCCAGCTTAATGCTGGATGACCGTCCGGGCGCAGCGGCGGCGTCGGTTCGGTCTCACATAGATGCCGCCGCTCCAGGCCAGGGGCCTGGTCCCACGCCCGAGGCGGCAAAGGGCAAATCCAAAGCCCGCATGGGCGACCGATTGCTGGAGCTAGGCGCCATCACCCGTGATCAGCTTGATGTGGCCTTGCGTGAAAAATCCCGTTCGCCCGAAAAAATGGTCGGATCCATTCTGGTTGAATTCGGTTTTATTACCGATGAAATGCTTGCGCGGCTGCTCGCTGAATCAACCGGATTTGAGTCCTTTAATATCCGGGAGACCCTGATCGACCCTGAGGCGGTCAAGCTGGTGCCGCGCAATGTCGCCCTGCAATATCGCATACTCCCCATTTCGATTAGCGGTGAAAAAGCCATTATCGCGATGGCCGACCCGTTCGATGTGCTCGCAATGGATCAGTTGCAGCGCTTTTTGCCGCGTGGGGTGCTGATTGAACCGCGCGTCTGCCTGGAAGATGATATCGTCAACGCCATTGACCGTAATTTTGGATATGAAATGTCGGTTTCCGGCATTCTGCGTGAGTTGGAGACCGGAGAATTTGACACAAACGCTGCAACGGAACGTGATGGCTATTCGCATCCGCTGGTGCGCTTGGTGGATGCCCTAATGCTGGATGCAGTTAAACTTGGCGCGTCTGACATTCATTTTGAACCAGAGGAACTGTTCGTACGTTTACGCTATCGGCTGGACGGACGGTTGCAACAGGTGCGCACCTTCCACAAGGAGCACTGGTCGGCAATGTCGCACCGGCTGAAAATTATCTGCGGCATGAATATTGCGGACAAATTGCATCCGCAGGATGGCCGGTTGAGCATGCGGTTCGGCAATCGCGAAATTGATTTTCGTGTTTCCCTATTGCCAACTACGGGTGGTGAGAACATTGTCCTGCGTGTTCTGGACAAGGCAAAGGCGGTTCTTAGCCTGGATGATCTTGGCTTTTCCGGGATCAACCGCTTCGAGATCGAGCGCATTCTGAAACGGCCCGAAGGCATCATCATTGTGACCGGTCCCACCGGCAGCGGCAAGACAACCACCCTTTACGCCATGCTGTCGGCAATCAGCAATCCCAGGGTCAATATCATGACACTGGAGGATCCGGTAGAATATGAACTGCCATTGATCCGGCAAACCCAAATTCGTGAAAATCAGGGCCTTACCTTTGGTGAAGGCATCCGCAATATTTTACGTCAGGATCCCGATGTCATTTTTATTGGCGAAGTGCGCGACAACGAGACCGCGCAAATGGCGCTGCGCGCGGCCTTGACCGGGCACCAGGTGTTTACGACCTTGCATACCAATGACGCCCTGGGCGCGCTTCCCAGATTATATGATTTGGGGCTGGAGCCAGGAATGCTGTCCGGCAATATTACGGGCGTCTTCGCACAGCGTCTGGTGGGCCTGAATTGCAAGGTCTGCAGGTGCGAACGGGTGGCGCTGCCGGATGAATGCAAGTTGCTGGGCGTAGCTGCAGAAAAGCCGCCAACCATATGGGACGCGCCGGGGTGCGAAGCCTGCCATCTTAGCGGCATAAAAGGGCGCACGGCCATTGCCGAAATCATCTATGTTGACGATGGCCTGGATGAAATGATCGCTACGCGCAGCACACGCACAGCCATGCGCAATTATCTTCGCGATCATGGCCACCGCACAATGGCGGATGATGGCGTTGAACGGGTGCTTAAAGGTGATATATCTCTTCAATCGCTGATGCGTGCTGCCGATTTGACCTCTCGTATGTGATCACAGCCATGCCTGATTATCAGTATCGCGCCATAAATCAGAGCGGACGAATTATTCGCGGCGCGGTCTTTGCCGCCAATGAGCAGGATCTGAATGGCCTGGTTGAATCTGCGGGCCTTGATTTGATCGAATTTAAAAAAATCTCCGAACAGCGTCTCAGCAAGATTTTTCAGCAGCGGGTCAAGATACGGGATCTTATCCAGATGTGCGTACATTTGGAGCAACTGCAGCGCGCCGGTGTGCCGCTCATGGAAAGTCTTGGCGAGGTTCGCGATTCAATGGATACGCCGCGTCTGCGCGACGCGCTATCGCAGATTACCCGCGAGGTCAATGATGGCGGCAGCCTTAGCGCGGCATTTGGCGCCCATCCCAAACTGTTTGGCAATGTATTTCAGTCGCTTGTTTCCGCCGGCGAACAAACTGGACAAATGAGCGAAGCTTTCAGCCAATTGGTCGCTCATCTGAAATGGGTAGACGAAATGTCGGTAAAAGTGAAAAAAGCGACCCGGTACCCCGCCACTCTTGGGGCTGTGGTTTTGCTCGTCGTCATATTCATGATGAGCTTTGTGGTGCCACAGGTGACGGCATTATTGCAGTCAAACGGAACCGAACTGCCCTTTATGACACGCGCATTGATCGCAACCTCCAATACCATCCGGGATTACTGGTTCATGATTCCCTTACTGATTATTGGCGGTCTTGCCGGGGTGACTTCCGGACGCAGGATGTCCCAGGACTTCAAATATCGCACGGATTACTATCTTTTGCGCATCCCAATTATAGGCATTGTCCTGCGTAAAATCGCCCTTGCCAGATTTGCCTACATGTTTGCAACCATGTTCCGCAGCGGGATTGAATTACTTGCCTGTCTGGATGCGTCCAAACGTTTGGTCAACAATCTTGCACTGTCAGAAGCGTTGTCTGTTGTGCGCGAGGGCGTCCAGTCCGGGCTGGGACTGTCCACAGCGATGCGCTCATCTGGCGAGTTTCCGCCCCTGGTCATTCGCATGATCAAAGTTGGCGAGGATTCAGGAAATATGTCAGACGCCCTGAATAATGTGGCTGAGATGTATAATCGCGATGTGGACGAATCGGTTCAAGGCATGATCTCGTTTATTGAACCTGCGCTGACAGTTGTCATGGGGGGAATAATGGCCTGGATAGCCATTGCTGTCTTTGGACCCATCTATGATAGCCTGGGCGCCATAAACAGTTAGGACACCGGCGTGCCCCTACTACCGAATATGGAAGGTATCGCGCTCCGCCTGTTTGGGGTGAAGCGGTTTGTTCTGTTGATTGGCGATGTTGGCGCTTTGGTTGTCCGCCTCAGAGGGGCCAATATTGAAGCCCATTACTGGCTTGACGGCGCCACAGGGGACATTATGCAGCAGGCCAGACAGATTCTGGCCGAGTTTCCAAAATATCCGGTTGTTATGCTGTTTGACGTTCTTGGTCAGACCTACCGGCGTGACCGCCTGCCGCCCGTCAACATGCTGGACCGTCCCAAAATACTGGGCCGCAAACTGGAATCATTGTTTCCGGGCACGGAACTTAAAGGCGGTTTACATCTCGGCCCCTCGGAAGGGGAGATCAGGGGATTTGATTATTTATTCGCCGCCGTAACCGCATCGCCTGAAATTGTACGCTGGCTGACGCTGTTGGAACAGATCGGAAATCCGACCAGCGATCTGCGGCTATTGCCAGTCGAATCCGTGAAGCTGCTGCAACGGCTCACCCAGAATGGCAATGACGCAACCGGAAAATCAGGCCAGTGGAATATCCTGATTTCGCAACATCGCACTGGCGGCTTTCGTCAGATCGTCACACGCGATCACCGTCTGGCGATCGCGCGGATGACATCTTCATTTTCCGGCATCGAATCGCCTGGCGAGATCGCCAATCTGTTAAACCGCGAAGTTGGCGCGACCATTGATTATATTACCCGCCTTGGTTTTGACCGGGCGGTGGGGCTGGATGCGATTTTTATCGGGCGCAGTGACATCAGCGAGACACTGAAGAAAGCGCAATTGCCTGTGCACCGTTTGGTAACTTATACGCCGGCAGAAGCGCAAAGCATGATCGGCATTACCGGCGCACATGATGATAGCGGGCATTTCGCCGATCTGTTGCATGCCGCATGGGGCGGCAGCCGCCTTGCGTCGGCCCTGTCTGTTTGGCCGCAAAAGAAGCGCCAGGCGCGCATGACGACGCTGGCGCAGGCATGGGGAACCCGCGCCATGGTCGCTGCTTCCATGCTTGGTACATTGTATGGCGCTTATCTGATGTGGGAGATACAAACCGCCGAAGCCGCCTATATTCAGGCAGAAGCAGGCCGCGTTTCTTTGCAACAGCGTTATGACGCCGAGATCAGCAAGCTGGACACCGGCCCTATCTCCATCGCACGCATGCGCAGCATCAGCGCCATTCACGACCAGCTATTGGCGGCGGATGTCGATCTGGACCGGCTTTATGCCACAATCGCATCAACCCTGTCTGCGAATGCGAAACTTCTGGCGTTGGATATTGAGATTGAGCCTCCTGAAATCGCGCTCACACCTGCCACGGAGCAACCTAGTGAAGTTGGTTCCCCATCCGATCCCCCGCCGGTCAAAGCCGAAATTGTCCTAAGTCTGGATCTTTCCTCCTATCGTGACGCAGAGCTGGCGGTAGGCGAGACCGACCGGCTGGCCCGTGCCCTGAGTGATGCACTGCCAAAAATGCACACAAAGATTAAACGCCAGCCGCTACGTATTTTGCCCGAAGATACGATGATCGTTAAACCTGGCGAAAATGTGCTCGCCTTTTCCGTGGAAGAGCGCATCGCAAAAATCGAGATGACCGGGAGATTGAAATGAGTGACCGTGCGGCGGCCCAGACAGCCCTGACGCAAAAATTTGCGGTGGCGCTGGGCTTGTTTGTGCTGATCATGGCGATTTGTTTTGGTTATCTGGCGCCGGAACTGTCCGCCTATCAGCAAATGATCGCGACCGCCAATGACGCCGCCGTCAGCATCAATGTGCAACTGAACGACATCAAAGCCCGTAAAATTCGCGACGATGCCGATCGGGCGCGGTTCATTGAACTGGAAAAGGATGGATTTATCGGGGAGCAAAATCGCCTGAACGCGGCGCGTATTCTTGAAACATTGCGCATACAGCACCGGATTTCCGGATTGGAATATCAGATCAATCCGGTAGAAACACGCACCATTTTACGTCAACCGGAAAATACGGGAGAAAATTTGAGTGTCTCGGAAATATCCCTGAGCCTTCGTGGATTTCTGGATCGCGATTTGCGGGATTTCACGGCTGCGGTAAAACGTGATTTTCCCGGTTTTCTGACCATCACCGAAGTGGAAATGGAAAAAATTGAAACGCCTAGCAATGCGTTGCTCTCTCAAATTCAGGCTGGCCGGGGAACCGAACTTGTAAATGGTTCGGTGAAGTTGCTTTGGCAGGTCGTCCAGCGTAACCAGGAAGATGAAGATGATGGGTCATAACGCATAATGCATAGCTCACGGCGCCATAAATTATTCGCCTTCGCCGGAATGTTCATCGCCCTGAGTCATCAGGCGGCGTCTGCCCAGAAAGCGGAGTCTGATTTTGCGGGCTCCCTGCTATTTACTGAACATGAACTGAAGGCGATCTATGCAGCCATGGCGTTGCGTCCCCAGCAAGGCGATCAAATGCCAGGCGGCGAAACCACGCCCTTGCTAGACATCCCCGAAGATGAACCCACCTGGCAGATTGAACGCCTGCAATTATCTGCGCTCATCTATAGCAGTCCACAGAACTGGACATTGTGGTTTGGAAACCGGCAGGTGCGCCCGCATACGGTGCCGCCATTTCTTTCGCAATTGCGGGTTACCGCCAATTATGTGGATCTCAATATTACCCCAGCCCCCGGTGCACAGGCCATTGCCGTCAGGCTGCGTCCTAATCAGACATTCTTGATAGACCAATTGCGCATTGCCGAGGGCGCACCGCGCTCAAATTAATCTGAGGCAGGATGATATTTTGACGGCAGCATTAGAAATTATTGACCTTGGTGTGGCGCACGGGAAAAAAACCGTATTTGAAAACCTGTCATTGCAGGTGCAGCCCGGCGAGATATTCGGCCTTATCGGCGTCAACGGCGCGGGTAAAACATCCCTGATGAAAGCCAGCTTGCGCCTGCTGGAACCGGAGGCCGGGCATGTGCGTTTTTTTGGCGTTTCCCATGAAACGCCTGAAAGCCGCCGGCATGTGGCCTATTTGCCGGAGAATTTCCGCCCTCCTTCCGCCATGACCGGCGCACAATTCCTGCGCCTGGCGCTGGGCTTTCACAATTTGACATTTGCGCGCGCGCGAGCGGACGCGCTTGCGATAGCCATTGATCTTGAGCCGGGCGCGCTTGACCGGCGTATCGCAACGCTATCCAAGGGCATGTCGCAAAAAATTGGTCTTCTGGCGACATTCTTGACCCAGTGCCCTCTGCTAATTCTGGATGAACCCATGAACGGGCTTGATCCCCGCGCCCGCATCAAACTTAAAGAGCAGATGCTGGCCTTCCGCGCAGAGAATAAAACCATATTTCTAAGCTCGCACATACTTACCGATCTTGAAGAATTGTGTGATCGCATCGCGGTCCTGCACAATGGCGTCATACGCTTCAACGGCGCACCAGGCCAATTATGCGCCCTACAAAATGAACCCACGCTGGAGCGCGCCTTCATTTCCATACTCGATTAAGGCCGGGCGGCTGCCCGGGCGCTGGCCACGAACCGGAATTATAGGCAGCCCCATCAATAGGGGTTGCAATATGACCCGGCTTAAGAGATAAGAGGCCCCCGGTCACAAGCACCGGACGCGAGCGGGCGTAGCTCAGGGGTAGAGCATAACCTTGCCAAGGTTAGGGTCGTGAGTTCGAATCTCATCGCCCGCTCCAGATTTTTCTCAATGATTTCAATGAATTAAACACAGCCCTCTGGGGGCTGTTTTTGCTTCCCTAGCTTCCATGGCATTAACGGGGAAGCGCCAGGGAAGCAGAGCTAAGCTGGCTGTGGCGTGGTCTGTCGAATAGAATAAGTCTGCATATTGTTTGATTCAGACATGCACCGCACAGGGCCGTAGCAAAATCCATATGCGGGCGTCACCGGTATGCCGTTACTGCGACAATGGCGAGATATCGGCGCGCAAGCAAAGCCATCCTGGGGGTGTCCGGTCGGACATGTGATCGGAAACGAAGCGCCGATCCAGCTTCATCTTCCGGTCAGCAACCCTGGCCAGCTTGCCATCAGATAAAACCGGAATTCACCAGTTCGGCGGGCCAAAGAATGGTCTCGGATCAGGTCGATCCGTTCGGCAACGTGTAATGTCTCTTTTTTTGGATCGTTTTCGGGCAATTCATTTCCGGAACTGCAGCAGACGAAGGCCGTTGAACACGACTATCAGGCTGGCGCCCATGTCCGCGAAGACGGCCATCCAGAGCGTGGCGAGATCGGCGAAATTGAGACCCAGGAACACTGCTTTGATGGCGATGGACAGCGTGATGTTCTGCTTCAAAACGCGGCTTGTCTTGCGGCTGAGGGCAATGAATAACGGTATGCGGCGCAAGTCGTCCTGCATCAGCGCGACATCGGCGGTTTCAAGCGCCGTATCGGTGCCCGCCGCGCCCATCGCAAAACCGATGGAGGATTTGGCCAGTGCGGGCGCATCATTCACGCCGTCGCCCACCATGCCCACCACACCATAACGCCGGCGCAATTCCTCAATTGCTTTCAGCTTGTCCTCCGGCAACATATCGCCATGCACTTCACCGATGCCAACTTCGGTGGCAATGGCGTCGGCGGTATTCTGATTATCGCCGGTCAGCAGAACGCAGTGCACGCCTTCGGCCTGCAACTGCTTAACCGCCTGTACGCTGGTATCGCGGATGGTGTCGGCCACCGCGAAGATACAGAGCGGCTTTTGCGCCGTTGCCAGCACCACCACTGTCTTGCCCTGCTTTTCAAGTTTTTCCAGCACCGTCTCCACGTCCGGGCCGCAAATGCCAAGTTCCTCAACCAGCCGGTGATTGCCAATATAATACAGCGCACCCTCGATCACGCCTTTGACGCCACGGCCGGTGAGGGATTCAAAATCGTCCGCCTGCAACAGCCGGTGCTCTGCCTGCTG
>Ga0209851_1000190_pt1 | contig 15321 bp, 16 predicted proteins | sample GWRWT4_14Oct14_FD_187195 | JGI IMG/M metagenome (GOLD analysis project Ga0209851, IMG submission 187195) | Sand microcosm microbial communities from a hyporheic zone in Columbia River, Washington, USA - GW-RW T4_14-Oct-14 (SPAdes) (version 2) | ecosystem: Engineered > Artificial ecosystem > Sand... | reverse complement strand
GATAATCTTGCCAACCCCATGGGTGGGATAGACGACATGATCATTCACCTTAAAACCGTCAAATTCCGACACGGCCTTGTATGGCGCAGCAACCGCTGCGGGCTGATCGGGTTTTTCATTTTTTGCTGTTGCGCCGCCAATATTCAGGGCATTATCAGGCGTCTTCGGCGCGGCCGTTACTGATTTTTTTGAGGGCACGGGCGCTGATTTTTCCTCTCTTATTGCATTTACGGTTTTTTTGACTACCGGCGGGACAGCCGATTTTGCGGCGGGTTTTACCGCAGCGGGCTTGGAAGCCTGAACCGCTGCGTTTTTACTTGCCGGCGCCGGACTTGTCCGCGCCGTCATTGGGGGCGACTTTTTAGGCACCGCCGTTTTTGCAGCGGGCTTGGAAGCCGTGCGGGCCTGCGGTTTTGTCGCCAGTTTTGACTTTGCAGCAGGCTTTGTTTCCTTGCGCTGTGCCGCTTTGGTGCTGGTCGCCGCCTTGCTGCGTATGGTAGAGGCAGGTTGAACGGCCGTTTTTGGCTTTTTTGAGGCCGCAGACTTGCCGGCTGGAGCTTTAACAGGGGCGACCCGCTTTTTGGCAGATTGACTTAACTGCTTGCTCATAAAAACACTCTCTTTCGCATGATAGGTTCAAAATCAATTAATTAATTAAACTTTTATCTGCCTCTTGCCGAATTTTCCGGTAAGCCCATGTGCTTCGGGGGTCACGTAAAACGCACTAATAATAAGCTGCTGTTTTCCTATCTTGACATATAGAGTGCATCTACCTGAAAAGGCCATGTCGGCGCCGGGTAAATCCACAATCATAATTCAGACACAATCCAGAATGGTGAAATTCCCAGTATTTGTTTGATTTCACGAGAATAAAACTCCCTCCTGCCATCCAGGTCTTGCTGAACAAAAGGCAAAACCTGAAGCGGGTAACATGGATATCACATTTTTGGCTTTTTCAAAAGCCCATACATAAAAACTTTAATTCAATCGTCATGAAAATTTTTCAGGCCAGGCATCGGGGGACAATTTAGGGAATGCGAATCACATGAACGAACTGGGCCGGCTGGTGAATTATCTTCCGATGTTTAAAAATGTACGCATCGTATGCGTCGGCGATCTGATGCTGGATCGGTTCATTTATGGCGAAGTTGAGCGCATTTCTCCTGAAGCGCCGATCCCGATCATCCGTGTCTCACGCGAAACGGCTATGCTGGGGGGGGCCGGGAACGTGGTTCGTAATGTTGCGGCGCTGGGGGCGCAAATTTCACTGATTGCCGTCATTGGGGACGATGATGCCGGGCATGTCGCTACCCGGCAGATTGGGGAACTGGAGCGCGTCTATAGTGGGCTGGTTGTGGTTCCCGGCCGCAGAACCACCACAAAAACCCGCTATCTTGTTGGCACACAACAATTATTACGCGCCGATCGGGAAAATACCGGTGAACTGGACCAAAACACCAAGGCGCAGATTTTGGATACGTTCGAGGCTGAGCTGAAAGACGCCGGATTGGTGATTCTTTCCGACTATGCCAAAGGGGTGCTGGACGCTGAAATGTTGCGGCTGCTTATTACAGCCAGTCATAAGGCCGGGAAACCGGTGATTGCCGATCCAAAAAGTACTGATTTCAGCCGTTATGCCGGGGTCCGGGTGCTTACACCCAATACGCATGAATTGTCTCTGGCTGCGTCGCTGCCTTGCACGGATGATGCGTCCATCGAAAAGGCCGCCCGCTCTTTGTTGGCGCAGGTTGACGGTGCAATTCTTGTCACCCGGGCCCAATCCGGGATGAGCTTGATCGAAGCCGGCATTCCCGCGCGCCATATTGCGGCCCGCGCACCGGAAGTATTTGATGAATCAGGCGCTGGCGATACGTGTCTGGCTACATTGGGGGTCGCTCTGGCGGTCGGCGCGCCCCTGGAGGATGCCGCCCTGCTAGCCAATGCCAGCGCAGGTCTTGCAGTGTCCAAGGCGGGGACAGCGGTGGTATATCTGGATGATCTTGCAGGTGTGCTACACGCCGCAGATTTGCAGGGTGCGGAGGCGAAAATCCGGAATTTGCCGCGCGCGCTGGAAATGGTGTCGAAGCTGCGCGCCCGGGGCAAAAAGATCGGCTTCACCAATGGCTGTTTTGATCTGGTGCATCCGGGACATGTTTCTTTGTTGCGCCAGGCGCGCGAAGCCTGCGACCATCTGATTGTCGGGTTGAACACCGATGCATCGGTCAGGCGGCTGAAGGGTGAGGGGCGTCCAATCCAGAGCGAAATGGCGCGCGCCATTGTGCTGGCGTCGCTGGCCAGTGTCGATATGGTGGTGCTGTTCGACGAAGAAACCCCCATTACACTTATCGAGGCTATCCGGCCTGATGTGCTGGTGAAAGGCGCCGATTACACAGTCGAGAAAGTCGTTGGTCATGAAATCGTGCAATCCTATGGCGGACGCATCCTGCTGGCTAGTCTGGAAGATGGATTTTCCACCACCAACACCATTGCGCGGATCGCCCGATAGACTGCATGCGGAGAGTTAAGGCATGATCATTGTTACCGGCGGGGCTGGTTTTATCGGCTCCAATATCATCGCGGCGCTGGCCCGGTCGGGCAAGCGTGAAATCACGGTGTGCGACTGGTTCGGGACGACGGACAAATGGCGTAACATTGCCCGTCACGACATTTATGACATCATCCCGCCTGAAAAACTTCTGGCGTTTCTGGATCAGCACCGGATGCGGATCGAAGCCGTCATTCACATGGGCGCGATCTCCAGTACTACGGAACGCGACATAGACAAAATTGTCGCCACGAATTTTCGTTTGTCATGTGATTTGTGGGATTGGTGCAGCAAGTCAGGAACGCCGTTTATCTACGCCTCATCGGCCGCCACCTATGGTGATGGCGCGGCCGGATTTGACGATGACTGGAAACCGGAGTCGCTAGAGAAACTTCGTCCCCTAAACGCCTATGGCTGGAGCAAGCACGCCTTTGACCGGCGTGTCGCCCGCCAGGCCGCCAATGGCCGCGCTGCGCCGCTGCTGTGGGCGGGACTGAAATTTTTCAATGTTTATGGCCCAAATGAATATCACAAAGCCGGGATGCGGTCTGTGGTGTGCCAGATTGTGGAAACGGTGCAAAAGGGCGGAACCGTAAAGCTGTTCAAATCACATAATCCCGCTTTTCCCGATGGCGGTCAGATGCGGGACTTTGTCTATGTCAAGGATTGTGCGGACGTGGTGGTATGGCTTCTGTCGCAGGCAAAATACAAAGGCGTCTTTAATATCGGGACCGGCAAGGCGCGCAGCTTTGCCGATTTGGCCCAGGCCGTGTTCAAGGCGATGAACATCGCGCCGCGCATTGAATATGTGGATACACCGCCCGAAATTCGCAGCAATTACCAATATTTCACCCAGGCGAACATGGCCAGCCTGCGTTCCACCGGCTATACGCACCCCTTCACCGAACTTGAAGATGGGGTGGCGGACTATGTTCAGAATTATCTGCTTGGCCGCGATCCGTATGTTTAATACCAGCGGCCCGATGAACAGACCCGTTGTCATTCTGCCTGAAGATGCAGGATGACAGGTCAGGGCATAGGGCCGCTGGTTTAAGGCGTGGCGCCCGGTTTTTCCGGCTCGCTTGCCAGCAGCCAGCGGTTCAGCACCATTGATCCAACCAGATCTGATGACGTATTCAGCAGTGAACGCGCCCGGGCAATGATCCAGTCCACAGACAGCAATAATGCGAGCGCCTCTGTTGGAATACCAAGTCCGCTAAGCACCAGGGTCAGGGCGACGATACCGGCCTCTGGCACCCCCGCAACGCCCATGGCTGCGACTATGCAATAAAGGGCGGCAAAAATTTGCGTGGCCAGGCTCATTTCAATACCCCCCGCCTGCGCCAGCGCCAGTAACGTAAAGCCTTCATACAAGATGATGCCGTCATTATTCAGATTGGTGCCAACCACCGCTGCAAGGGTGGATGCACGCCGCGAAATGCCCAGTCTGTCAAGTGCGCGCAGGGTGACCGGCAGCGCCACAAGGCTGCTGTTGACCCCGAACGCATAGAGCGCCGGTTCAATCGCCACCCGCCAGAAATTACGAAGACTAATTCGTACAAAGAGAATAAGCCACGCGCTGTAGGTGAACAGCACATGCACCGCCATGCCGAGCAGGCACAAAAGAACATATTGGCCCAGGCCCTTGAACGGGGACAGGCCATGTTCCGCAGTCACTTTGGCGCTGGCTGCAAACACCGCAACAGGAATGATCTTGACGATCCATATCAGCACGGTTTCGCACATTTCGCGGGCGATCGATATCCAGACCTCGCCCTGATCCATGATCGCGCCTGCTTGCGCATTCTGGCTGGCGCGGACCTTACGCCAGGCAAATCCGAATGCAATGGCCATAAGAACGGCGGGCATGATGCTGTTATCCGCCAGCGGCTGAACAATGCTGACCGGCAACTGTTTGGAAAGCATGTCCAGAAAATCAATTTCCTTCGTCGCCGCCATTGCGCCGCTGCTGGCCAGAAATGTCAGATATTGCCCTGGAACAAAAACATTGGCGATCAACAGGCCGATAGAAATTGCGGCCGACGCATTGATCAGTGTAATGATTAGTAATTTTACAAAATCATTGCCCGCCACCCGATAGCGCAAAATCGCCTCAAGCACGGCAAACAGCACCAAAGGCGTCGCCGCCGCCTTGATCAGCTGCAACAGAAACTTGGTAACCGGCGCAATGGCCAGCGCCGCCTGTGGAAACGCCAACCCCAGGCAGGCGCCTATAATCAGTGCAAGGATGATCCATCCAATATTATTGGTGATAAGTTTCATTATGGCTCCGATTTATAAACCTTGTTACAATGCGCCGCATCGTACCGGCCTTGATATTATATGCTATGCGGGCGAACCTGCGGAAATGGCTTTTCTTCAATGCTTCAGCATAATCGCGGTAGACGCCAATAAGTAAGAGATTAAAGGGGATTGTACCATATGAGCGCCCAGAACATGATCATTCACATCGGTGACTGGTTCTTCAAATATCGCAATGTGGCATTCCCTGTTGGCCTGGTGGCGCTGTTTATCATTTTACCGCCCATGCCGTTTATGGGCAGCCCGGTGATTGATGCATGGGCGGATATGCTGGGGCTGCTATTGGCGTTGGCAGGATCGGGTTTGCGCGCCTGGGTGATCGGGCTGGCCTATATCAAACGTGGCGGGCTCGACAAAAAAGTGCATGCGGATACGCTGGTGAGTTCCGGCATGTTCGCGGTGTGCCGCAACCCCCTCTATGTTGGCAATGCGCTTGTGCTGCTGGGGCTGTTTGTGGTGCATAACAATCCGTTCGCCTATCTGGCGGGCCTGATATTTTTCGGCGTGGCCTATTGGGGCATCGTAGCAGCCGAAGAAAAATTTCTGCTCGAAAAATTCGGCGATGACTACCGCGCTTATTGCGCCCGCGTAAACCGCTTCTGGCCCAGTTTCACGCATTATCGCGAAGCCGTGGAAGGTATGGATTTCAATTGGCGGCGTGTCGTGATCAAGGACTATTCCACCGTCTATACCTGGGTGGCGGGCATGATGGTCCTGATCGCGTGGGAACATACGCACTGGAGCGGCGGCTCGTTCATTGATGCATTGTCATGGGTGCTTATCCCGCTTGGTGTTGCGACGGCGCTGGTATTATTCATCCGCATCTTGAAAAAACGCGGTGTTCTGGCGGAACATGCCGGGTAAGCCGGCCGGGTCCCGAAACCTGTTAAGCCAGCCCCGGCCTATAGGGACATGCCGGTATGGGAAATGTGCAGAGATTGTGCATTGCGGGGCAAACTGCTAGGTTCCGCCCGCACCCCCGGGCTGTACCCGGGAAATGCCAGCATTTCCGCACTTTCTCAAATAACCGGCAGCATATCCATGAAAATTAACGGCAATGAAATCCGTATCGGCAATGTCATCCAGCATCAGGGCGGCCTTTGGGTGGCGGTCAAGACCAGCCATGTGAAGCCCGGAAAGGGCGGCGCTTTTGCCCAGGTTGAACTCAAGAACCTGATTGACGGCACCAAACTGAATGAACGCTTCAGGTCGTCGGAAACCGTCGAACGGGTGCGCCTCGACCAGAAGGATTACCAGTTTCTGTTTGCCGAAGGCGAAACCCTGACCTTTATGGACAAGGAAAGTTTTGAGCAGATCGAAATAGAAAAGGATTTTATCGGCGAGCGCGCGGCGTTCCTGCAAGATGGCATGGAGGTGATGGTTGAATCTTTCGAAGACCGTCCCATCGGCGTGAAACTGCCGCAGCACGTGACCCTGGAAATCGCCGAGACCGAACCGACCGTAAAAGGGCAAACCGCTTCTTCGTCTTACAAGCCGGCCATCCTCAGCAATGGGGTGCGCTGCATGGTGCCGCCATTCTGTGGCGTCGGAGACAGGATCGTTGTTGACACGGAAGAAGTCACCTATCTGCGCCGCGCCGATTAGTCCGGGTAAGGGATCGATATAATCATGGTGCATTCGCCCACGCTTACCGTCATGATCAGCGCCGCCCGCAAGGCGGCCCGCGCCCTGGTGCGCGATTTTGGCGAGGTGGAGCAGTTACAGGTTTCGCAAAAAGGCCCCGCCGATTTTGTCACCAATGCCGACCTGAAAGCGGAAAAAACGCTGATCCACGAATTGCTGCATGCGCGCCCGGATTATGGCGTGATTGCCGAGGAAAGCGGTGTGAAGCATGGCGTCGATACGCGCCATCACTGGATTATTGATCCGCTGGATGGCACGCTGAACTTCATGCACGGCATACCGCATTTTGCGATTTCCATCGGGCTGGTGCGGGCGGGCGATGTGGTGGCCGGGCTGGTGTATAATCCGGTATCCGACGATATGTATGTGGCGGAAAAGGGCCAGGGCGCCTATCACAATAGCCGGCGCATGCGCGTTTCCGGGCGGCGCGAGATGCGCGAGGCCATGCTGGCAACCGGCATTCCCTACCATGCGCGGCCCGGTCATGACCGGTTTCTGCAGGAAATGGCGGCGCTGATGCCGGAGGTTGCGGGTATACGCCGCCTGGGTTCGGCGGCGCTTGATCTGGCCTTTGTCGCTGCGGGCAAGTTTGACGGGTTTTGGGAAAGCCATCTGAAACCCTGGGATATTGCGGCGGGCATCCTGCTGGTGCGCGAGGCGGGCGGCTTTGTCACCGAAATCAATGGCGGCGACAGAATGCTGGAATCCGGTCATGTCCTGGCCGCCAATGACCATCTGCATGGGGCCATTGCCAAACTTTTGCCACCAGGTTCTGCATGATACAGTATGGATACGAGGTGAAGTTTTTGGGGATTCGTCATGTTGGACGCGCAGCGCGCTAAACTGAACCCGGCTATCGCATGGATGGCGGCCGCGCTGCTGATGATGGCGGTTGCGTCTCCAGCCCATGCCCAGGAAACGGTTTACATTGGCGGGCGTTCCGCAGGGCCAGCGGTTGAGGTGGATCTATCCGTCCTGAACCAGGGGGGTATTCCAACACGGCGCACGCGCCCCGGCCCGCCAGATATATTGCCGCTTGATCCAGCAAGCGCCCCTTTGGCCCGCGCCGCCAGCAGTGTGCGCCTGTCGCCGCCTCGGCCCATCGCGCCGGTTCGGACGCCGGTCACGGCGCCTGCGCCTGCGCCGGCAGCACAGACGCCCACGCAATTATCACCCATGCCATTGACTTCGGGTTTAACCCCGGCGGCCGTACCTGCGCAACCCGCAGCGAAAGCCAGTTTAAGCGCTTCTGCGCCGCCAAAACCCATTATTCCGGCGAAGGCGGCTGCGACAAACGCCGTTGCTCCGCCGCCACCCGTTGAAGCGCCCAAGGTGGTGGCGGCTTTACCACCAGTAGGGCTTAGCCCTTCTGTCCCATCGGTCTCCTCTGAAGGGGTGGCGGCGGCGCTATTATTCGCACCCGGGGCGATAGAACTGACAGCCGAGGCAGTAGCGCAGCTTGACGCCCTGATCACGTCACTGACGCAAAAAGAACGGGTGCAATTGAAAGCGCACGCGTCGGGCGGTCAGGACGATGCCGAGGTCCGGCGCATCGCCTTGAAACGCGCTTTGGCGGCGCGTTCGCACTTACTGGCGGGGGGCATGGAAAGTACGCGCATCGATGTGCGCGCGCTGGGCCCCGCCGGGGATGGCGGACCGGATGACCGGCTTGATGTCATTGTGGTGGCGCAATGAGCGCAGCGCAGCTTGCAGACGGTAATCTGACAGGCGCTGCAATGTCAGGGCAACGGCGGTTTTTGTTGCGCATGGGGGTTTTTCTGGCGCTGGTTGCGGGCGTGCTGTCATTGCTGATTGCAACTTTAAGCACGGCGTTTTTCGCCAATCCCGCACTGAACGGCCTGATCATCCTTGTACTGATTGCAGGTGTTTTCTACAATTTCCGGCAGGTGCTGCGGCTTGGCCCCGAATGCGACTGGATTGAACATGTGCGCGTGACCCAGGCGGCGGGCGGACATGAAGAAAAAATACTGCCGGAAGAATCCGTGCCCGTGCTGCTGGCCCCCATGGCTATGATGCTGGGCGCGCGCACGGGTAAGATGATGCTGTCGGCGAACACAACGCGCACATTGCTTGATTCCATTTTTTCCCGGCTGGATGAAGCGCGCGAAATTTCCCGCTATATGATCGGGCTGCTGATTTTTCTTGGTCTGCTGGGAACTTTCTGGGGCCTGATCAATACGCTCAGCACGATCGGCGCGACCATTCAGGGCCTGTCGGTGCAGGGCGGCGATATTACGACGGTGTTTGATCAGCTCAAATCCGGATTGCAGGCGCCGCTCACTGGTATGGGCACGGCGTTTTCATCGTCACTATTTGGTCTTGGTGGTTCGTTGATCCTGGGATTTCTTGATCTCAGTGCCGGGCAGGCGCAAAACCAGTTTTACAATGAACTCGAAGAATGGCTGTCCAGCCTGACCCGGCATTCTTCAGGCAGCGCCCTGTCCGAAGGTGAAACCGCGATGCCGGTCTATGTAACAGCGCTGCTCGAACAGACCGCCGAAACGGTTGAGCGTCTACAGGCCATTGTGGCGCGCGGCGAAGAAAGCCGTTCTGCATCAAACCAGGCGCTTCTTAGCCTTTCAGGCCAACTGGCCAGCCTGACCGATCATTTGCAAAGCGATCAGGAAGTGTCGCGCCGCATGCTGGATGGTCAGCGCGAAGTACGCAGCCTGCTTGAACAATTGGTGCAGCAGCGCGGCAATGCCGATGCCGGACTTGATGCGGCCAGCCGGCAGCATCTGCGCAATATCGACGTGCATCTGTCGCGTATGATGCAGGATAATATTGACGGACGCGAACGCACGGTTAGTGAATTGCGTTCGGACATCAGGCTTCTGACGCGCACGGTGGCGGCGCTGGCGGACGAACAACGCAAGGCGGATGGCTGATGTCTGCACGCAGCCAGCGCGCCCGCCGGGGCGGTCTGGATATCTGGCCGGGTTTTGTCGATGCGCTGGCCAATCTATTGCTGGTGGTCAGTTTTGTGCTGTCGGTTTTTATTCTGGCGCAATTTTATCTGACCCAGGCTTTGTCCGGGCGCGATGAAGCGCTGCGCGAATTAAACGCCAGGGCGGCTGAGCTGGCCGGGCTGCTGGCGATGGAAAAAGCCGCTGGTCTGGAATTGCGCAGCGAAGTGGCGCGCCTGTCCAGCGCCCTGCAAAACACCTCTAAAGAACTGGATGCCAAAACCCGCGCCAGTGCGGACGCACAACAGACCATCGCGCAATTACGCGATCTGGTGCTGCAACGCGAAGGCGCCATCGCCGCCGCACAGGGCGAAATCGCCAATATTCATGGCAGCCTGGATGCAGAAAAACAGGTGTCCCTGCAAGCCCAGGCCCAGGTCAAATTGTTGAATGAACAGATCGCCGCCCTGCGCGAACAATTGGCGCAGATCGCCACCGCGTTGGATGCGGCCGAAGCCAAAGACAAGGAAAATCAGGTGGTGATCGCCGATCTGGGCGCGCGGCTCAATCAGGCGCTGGCCGCCAAGGTGGAGGAACTGGCGCGTTATCGTTCGGAATTTTTTGGGCGGTTGCGCGAAGTGCTGGCCAATATTCCAGGCATACAGATCGAAGGCGACCGGTTTATTTTTCAGTCCGAGGTTTTGTTTCAATCCGGTTCTGCGGATATTGGCGAGGCCGGTCAGGAACAGCTACGCAAAATTTCTGCGGCGCTGAATGATATCGCGCCCAGAATTCCCGGCGAATTGAAGTGGGTGCTGCGCGTGGATGGCCACACCGATACAGTGCCGATTTTTACGGATCGTTTCCGCTCCAACTGGGAACTTTCAAGCGCGCGTGCCTTATCGGTCGTGAATTATCTGACCGCGCAGGGTGTGCCCCCAAGCCATCTGGCCGCCGCCGGGTTCGGACAATTTCATCCGCTCGATCCCGCCAACACCGACGCCGCGCGCGCGCGCAACCGCCGCATTGAATTGAAACTGACAGAGCGGTAAATCCAGAGTCCATATGTGATTGGCTGAATCGGCATAACTCCATCATAACGGTTGTTAGAGCAGCACGCTGCGGTTTATTATATAATGCCAGCGGCTCTATGCCCTGACCTGTCATTCTGAGCGAAGCGAAGGATCTCCCCGAAATGGATGGGGATTCTTCGCTTCGCTCAGAATGGCAACGAGTCTGTTCATCAGGCCGCTGGTATAAGAGGGCGAATGTCAGTACAGTTTTTGCTTATCACGATGGGAGATGCAATCTGTGGTTCATGGCGCCGCAAATTTTTTGCCGGGGGGCTGGCCTGGGCTGTCATGGTGTGGCCGCCCGCCATGGCGGGCGAGGCTTCGGTGGCGGTGGCGGCGAATTTCACGGCGGCGGCGCGCGAAATTGCCGGCGGTTTTAACGCGCAAACCGGCCATACCGTAAATCTCAGCACAGGATCGAGCGGGCAGCTTTATGCTCAGATCACCCAGGGGGCGCCTTTTGAGATTTTGCTGTCGGCGGACAGGCAGCGTCCGCAACAGGCCGAATTGGATGGGTTCGCCACGCCAGGAACGCGCTTCACCTATGCCATCGGAAAGCTGGTTCTTTGGAGCGCGCAGCCTGGTTTTATCGATACCCATGGCGTGGTGTTGCACCAGGGTAATTTCACACATCTTGCCATCGCCAATCCGGCATCAGCGCCTTATGGCGCGGCGGCGCTGGAAACACTAAAGGCGCTGGGGGCATATGAACGGACCATGCCAAAATTTGTGCAGGGCGAAAGCATCAGCCAGACCTATCAGTTTATCGCCAGCGGTAATGCAGAGCTTGGCTTTATCGCGCTATCGCAACTGGTGGAACATACCGGCGGATCCCGGTGGATCGTGCCCGAAAATCTGTACACGCCCATTCTACAGGACGCCGTGCTGCTTAAGACGGGCGCCCGGAATAAAGTTGCGCTGGAATTTTTCGCTTACCTGAAAGGCCCGCAGGCTGCAGCGATTATCACGCGGCACGGCTATTCGACGGCAGCGGAGAAGTAACGCAATCATGTGGCAGACCATCTGGCTTACCCTTCAACTTGCGGCGATTACAACGCTACTATTATTGATTGTGGGGCTACCGCTAGCCTGGTGGTTGGCGCGATCCAGAAGCAGATGGGTCGAACCGGTGGCGGCGTTGGTCGCCCTGCCCGTAGTGTTGCCGCCGACGGTGCTGGGATTTTATCTGCTGATTGCGATGGGGCCGAATGGCCCGTTGGCCCCGCTGCTGGCAGTGTTGGGTTGGCGCACACTGGCGTTCAGTTTCGAGGGGCTGGTGATCGGATCGGTAATCTATTCGCTGCCCTTCATGGTGCAGCCGGTGCGCAATGCGTTTCAACAGATCGGTGACGGGCCGCTGGAGGTAGCGGCAACCTTGCGCGCATCACCGCTGGATGCATTTTTCACGGTGGCCGCGCCATTGGCGCGGGGTGGCATTCTGTCCGGGACGATTCTGAGCTTTGCGCATACCGTGGGCGAATTCGGCGTGGTGCTGATGATTGGCGGCAATATTCCGGGCGAAACCAAAACCGTATCCATCAGCATTTTTGACTTTGTCGAAACCATGCAATGGGGGGCTGCCCATGCGCTATCCGCCGGTATGCTGGTGTTTTCATTCGCAGTGATCCTGCTTACCATGCTGATCGCCAGGCACACAGGAAGCCCCCGGTCATGAGCGGCGTTAAGGCACGGTTCAAAGGCGCCTTCGGGGGGTTTTCCCTGGATGTATCGTTCACGGCGCCCGCCAAAGGCATTACCGGCCTGTCCGGCCCATCGGGTTGTGGCAAGACCACCATACTGCGCTGTATCGCGGGGCTGACACGGGTAGCGGATGGATATCTCGCGGCAAATGGCACGGTGTGGCAGAACGGGGATCAGTTTGTGGCCCCGCACAAACGCGAGATAGGCTATGTGTTTCAGGAACCGCGTCTGTTTTCGCACCTGTCGGTTCTGGGTAATCTGCATTATGGAATGCATCGCGCTAAAACCACGGCCATCGGGTTGGAGCCGATCATCGATCTGATGGGTATACGCCCATTGTTGCAGCGTTCGCCAGTATCGCTTTCAGGCGGCGAATGCCAGCGCATTGCCATTGGGCGCGCCTTGCTGTCGCAACCGCGCCTGCTGCTGATGGATGAACCTTTGTCGGCGCTGGACCGGCATAGCAAGAATGAAATTCTGCCTTATCTTGAAAGCTTGCCAGCGGCCCTGTCGATACCCATAATTTATGTCTCGCATGATCTGACCGAGCTTGAGCGGCTGGCCGATCATCTGGTGGTGATGGCGGGGGGGCGGGTGCAGGCCAGCGGGCCGATGGCGCAACTTCTGACCGATCTGTCACTGCCACTGGCGCGCCTGCCAGAATCCGCAGCCGTTCTGACCGTGACGGTGGAACAATATGACGCGCCCTATGATCTGAGCCAATGCCAAATTGACGGCCTGCCATTTTTCATTCCCGGCCTGTTGGGGCCAACAGGAACCAAACGGCGGGTGCGCGTTCGCGCGAGCGATGTCAGCCTGGCCACCCGGCAGCCCAGCGCCACAAGCGTACTCAATGTGTTGCCCGTCCATATTCTATCCGCCGAGATTGCAGGCCCCGGCCAGATGCTCGTCCTGCTCAGCCTCGGCGGTACGGGTGAAACCCGCCTGCTGTCCAGCATCACCCGCAAAAGCTGGGACGCGCTGGAGCTGCGTCCCGGCATGGCGCTGTTCGCCCAAATCAAGGGCATGGCGCTGGCGGACCGATAATCAGCGGACAAATTGCAACGGCACAATCCCCGCAGCGACCAGCGCACCCGATAAGCCAGCAAAACCCCCAAATCGCCCTGTTGCCCTCAACCTCCGCTGCATGCATAACAGGACATCTCTTATTTATCGGAAGCCCCTATCATGACACAGACCGAAAAACCGGATTACCACCCCCCCGCCGACCGGGTAAGAACCGGCCGCGCCGTGCGCCCTAAACAGGCCGCGACTCTGATCATTGTGCGCCGCGACCAGTCCCAGCCGCAGGTGCTGATGGGGCGGCGCAGCGCCGGGCACAAATTCCTGCCCGGTAAATTCGTGTTCCCCGGCGGACGGGTGGACAGGGGCGATCTGCATGCGCGCCCCCATACCGGCCTGCGCCCGGAAGTGGAAATGCGCCTGACCACAAGCTGCACCCCCAATCAGGCGCGCGCCCTGGCCATGGCGGCGATTCGCGAGACATTCGAGGAAACCGGCCTGCTGATCGGGCGCAAGGACGCACCCCCCATTAAAAGCCGTGAAAAGGTCTGGTCGGATTTTTGCAGTTATGGCGTCGCGCCCGCGCTGGATATTGTGGATTATATTGGCCGGGCCATTACCCCTTCGTTCCAGCCCAAACGCTTTGATGCGCGGTTTTTCATGGTGGAGGCCGAGCATATTCATGGCGACCTGCACGACACCTCCAATGCTTCGGGTGAATTGCTGGAAATCCACTGGCTGCCCATTTCCGAGGCAAAAAAGCTCGAATTACAGGGCATTACTCTGCTGATGCTGGACGAAGTGGAAAAGCGCCTGACCCTGCCCACCGCACGGGCCGCTGAACTGCCGATCCCTTTTTACTATTTCAAGGGTAAAACCCGGTTGAGGGATGATCATTGACTTGCTTTCCCAAAAAATGATTTACATTGTAGATCATGAAAGCGCGAATATCCAAATGGGGAAACAGTCTGGCCATTCGGCTGCCAAAGGCCGCCCTGGATGGTTTGCGTGTATGCGAAGGTGAAGCCGTCGAGCTGGTGTTAGAGAGCGGGGCTCTGGTCATCCGCCCTGCGCGCCCGCGCTACACTCTGGAAGAACTTGTGGGCGGCATTACCCCCTTCAATCAACCGGAAATTATTGAGTTTTCGCCAGTGGGCGAGGAATTGCTTTGAACCCATTGCCCAATCTGGGCGATCTGGTCTGGCTTGAGTTTGACCCGCAAGCCGGGCGTGAGCAGGCTGGAAGACGCCCCGCATTGGTGCTTTCGGCACGCATCTATCATGAAAAAACAGTGCTGGCCCTGGTCTGCCCGATTACTTCGAATATAAGCCCCTATCCTTTCAAGGTCATATTGCCGCATGGCGCATTGGTCAGTGGCGCGATTCTGGCGGACCAAATAAAAAGCATAGATCGAAAGGCCCGCCATTTAACTATTATCGGGCCAGCGCCGCAAACGGTGCTGGCCGAAGTGCAGGCAAAGCTTGCTGCCCTGCTGGGATTTGGTTTTACTTGACAAAAGCGGCGTGAACGGTAATGTGCGGCCTCTTTACACCCCTAAAAACCACGTTACCTGGAGCGCCGCGTCATGGCCAAAGCAGCCACCATCAAGATTAAACTGGAAAGCACTGCGGGCACGGGCTTTTTTTATGTGACCAAAAAGAACTCGCGCACCAAGACCGAAAAGATGCTGGTCAAAAAATATGACCCGGTCGCCCGCAAGCATGTGGAATTCAAGGAAACCAAGATCAAGTAGGTTTTGGCGACAGCGCGCCGCCATATAGGCGCTTGTGTTTTTCCCTTAGCTCAGTTAAAAACCCCCTTCTTTTGGGTGGTCCGGCCTGGTGGGCATGCCGTGACGACCCTTTTAGTTTCGACAATTGGTTAAGCGCGCCTTTGCGCTGGAAAGTGAGAAGAAAATGCCCAAGATGAAGACCAAAAGTGGCGCCAAAAAGCGTTTCCACTTAACCGCCAGTGGCAAGGTGAGCCGTGGCCAGGCCGGTAAACGGCATGGCATGATCAAGCGCTCCAACAGCCAGATCCGCAAATTGCGCGGCACAACTCTGTTGAGTGAGCCCGATGCAAAGCG
>Ga0209851_1000189_pt1 | contig 15352 bp, 17 predicted proteins | sample GWRWT4_14Oct14_FD_187195 | JGI IMG/M metagenome (GOLD analysis project Ga0209851, IMG submission 187195) | Sand microcosm microbial communities from a hyporheic zone in Columbia River, Washington, USA - GW-RW T4_14-Oct-14 (SPAdes) (version 2) | ecosystem: Engineered > Artificial ecosystem > Sand... | reverse complement strand
TATTGAGCGTCACGCCCTTCGAAAAAACCCCATTAAACCAAGCCTTTTTCGATGCGAGTTGCGAACCCTGCCTATATGATGCCGATAACCAGTTGCAGTTATTCAACTAACAACCGGACAGTAGTGGCATAAAGCGGGTAATGACAGTGACGGTGCGGGAGGCAGAAGAAAAGGGGTCAGACTCGACATATTGATCAAGCGACGGGTTGTTGGCGGGCTTGACAATGCGTATCCCAAATAATACAGTTATTTATGAAGATCATTCATACCACCGAACAGTTTGATGTCTGGTTTGTTAAGCTGGCCGATAGAATTGGCAGGGCGCGTATTCAGGCCCGCATTGACCGCGCGGAAATGGGTAACTTCGGCGAATGCGAACCAGTCGGCGAGGGCGTTTCGGAAATGCGGATTCACTTCGGACCGGGCTATCGTGTGTATTTCGTACAGCACGGTATTGAAGTGGTGATCCTGTTGGCTGGCGGTGACAAGAGCACACAGTCCAGGGACATCAAAACCGCTTTGAAACTGGCGCGGGAACTTAAGCAGGAGCGATAATGAGCAAGATCAAACTTTCCCGCTGGGATTCGGCCCAGCATCTGAAAACTGACGCGGATGTTGTGGCTTATCTGGATGCCTGCCTTGCAGAGGCGGGCGATGATGCGGCTTTCATTGCCCATGCGCTTGGCGTCGTTGCCCGCGCCAAAGGCATGACGCAACTGGCCCGTGACACCGGACTTGGGCGCGAAAGCCTGTACAAGGCGCTATCCGGAGAAGGCAATCCAAGTTTTGCAACAATCCTCAAGGTCATGTCCGCCCTGGGCGTCAAATTGCATGCCGGGATGGATCAGGCCGGTTAAAGGGGGCGGTTAAAGGGGACGCTACCCTTTTTGGGGATTAAAGGGGATGCTATGAGGCGCCCCCGGGGCTTTCCCAGGGATTTTGTTGCCCGATTGACGCGCGGCCTGCGCACCATTACACCGGATACATGACCAAACCGCCTGATCCCATTGCCCTCGCCGCCGATCTGATTCGCCGCCCCAGCGTGACGCCGCTGGATGCGGGCGCGCTGGGCGTGCTGCAAACCGCGCTGGCGCGGCTGGGCTTTGCCTGCACCCGCTTGCCGTTTATGCAGGCAGGTACGCCCGATGTCGATAATCTCTATGCCCGGTTCGGTGACCATGCGCCCAATTTCTGTTTTGCCGGGCATATGGATGTGGTGCCGCCCGGCGATCTGGCGGCCTGGGCATCCGATCCGTTTGCGCCACGCATGGAAGGTGGTCTGCTGTACGGGCGCGGGGCCGCTGATATGAAATGCGCCATTGCCGCGTTTACGGTGGCTGCCGGACGCATCATCCGCAAATATGGCGCGGCGCTGCCCGGATCCATCAGCCTGCTGATTACCGGCGATGAAGAAGGCCCCGCCATCAATGGCACCGCCAAAATGCTGGACTGGCTGCAGGCGAATAAACAGAAGCTGGATCACTGCCTGGTAGGCGAGCCAACCAGCGCCGAGACGCTTGGCGACATGATCAAGATCGGCCGGCGCGGCAGCATCAATGTCACGCTGACTTTTCTGGGCGCACAGGGCCATGTCGCCTATCCGCATCAGGCTGATAATCCGATCCCGCGCCTGCTGGAATGTCTGCGCCGCCTGCAGGACCATGTGCTGGATGGCGGCAACGCGCATTTTCAGCCCTCCAATCTGGAAGTGACCACCATTGATGTCGGCAATCCCGCCACCAATGTCATTCCGGGGCAGGCGGTGGCGCGCCTCAATATCCGTTTCAATGATATGCATACGTCCGGATCGCTCATCGCCTGGATCCGGCAGGAATGCGAATTTGTCACCGCCAGGCTGGGCGGCGATTACCGCATGGACATTAGCGTCACCGGCGAATCCTTCCTGACGCCCCCGGGCGCATTCAGTTCATTGATCGCCGGCGCCATTACAGGCGTCACCGGCGTGGCTCCTGTGCTGTCCACCACCGGCGGCACATCGGACGCGCGCTTCATCAAGGATTATTGCCCCGTGGTGGAGTTTGGCCTGGTCGGCCAAACCCAGCACAAGGCGAACGAACACACCGCCACAGCCGACATCACCCGGCTTGCGGATATTTATGAAGCCGTGATGCAGCGCTATTTTGGCGGCGGCATGGCGCGCGCATGAGTGACGCCCGGCCTATCGGCGTATTTGATTCCGGCATTGGCGGGCTGACGGTGCTGCGCGCCCTGCGTACGCGGTTGCCGGATGAAAATTTTCTCTATCTCGGCGACACCGCGCGGCTGCCCTATGGCACCAAAAGTGCGGCCACCGTGACCGCCTATGCGCTACAGGCGTCACGGCTGCTGGTGCAGCGCGGCGTCAAGATGGTGGTGATCGCGTGCAACACCGCGTCCTCCGTGGCGCTGCAACCGCTGGCCCAGAACCTTGCGCCCGTGCCGCTGATTGGTGTGGTCGAACCCGGTGCGCGCGCCGGTGTGGCAGCCACCCGCAGCGGACATATCGCGGTGATCGCCACCGAAGGCACTGTGCGCGGCGGGGCCTATATGCGCGCCATTCATGCGGTCCGGCCGGGTCTGAAAATCAGTCAGGTCGCCTGCACCCTGTTTGTGGCGCTGGCGGAAGAAGGCTGGATCGACGGCCCCATCGTGCAGGGCGCCGCGCAGCGCTATCTCGATCCGCTGTTCGCGGGGCAGGCTGGTGCGCCCGATACGCTGGTGCTGGGCTGCACACATTTTCCGGTGCTCGCGCCCGCCCTTGCCAAATTACTGGGGCCGCAGGTGCGCCTTGTGGACAGTGCGCAGACAACGGCCGAAGCAGTCACGGCAGAACTTGGCGCGCGCGGTCTTCTGCTCACCGGCAAAAATCCCGGCCTTGTCAATTTCATGGTCACCGATTCGCCCGAACGCTTCACCCGCGTCGGCCCCACTTTTTTCGGCGCGCCGATTGCGCCCGATGCGGTCGAAACCGTCGATCTTTAAGGCTGCGGATATTCCACCCGCGTCAGATACAGCCCATCCGGCGGCGCCACCGGGCCGCAGGCGGTGCGGTCTTTTGCGGCCAATATCTGCGCCATATATTCAGGTGGCCATTTGCCGTCGCCGACCTGTTTCAGGCTGCCGGTGATGGAACGTATCTGATGGTGCAGAAAGGATCGCGCCCCGGCTTCTATCACAATTATTTCACCCTCGCGCTTCACCTGTAACAGATCGAGCGTGCGCACCGGCGACTTTGCCTGGCATTGCGCCGCGCGGAACGTGGTGAAATCATGCCGGCCAATCAGATGCTGCGCCGCCTCGTGCATGACGCGCGCGTCCAGCGCGCGCGGCACGTGCCACACATGCCCACGGCGCAACGCAGGCGGCGCGCGCCGGTCCAGTATTTCATAGCGATAGGCCCGCCTGATGGCGTCAAAGCGTGCGTGAAATTCCGACGCGGCATGTTCGGCCAATAGAATGCTGACCGGCGCCGGACGCAAATGCGCGTTCAGCGCGTCACGCAATATGCCGGGTGTCATGGGTTTTGCCAGATCGCAATGGGCCACCTGGCCCAACGCGTGCACGCCCGCATCGGTGCGCCCCGCTGCGGTCAGCGTTACCCGTTCGCCGCAAAACAGAAAGATCGCCTGTTCGATTGCACCTTGTACGGATGGTCCATTGTCCTGGCGCTGCCAGCCCACAAAGGGCCCGCCATCATATTCGATCAGAAGTTTGTAGCGGTTAGTCAAGCAGTAAACCCACCGGCAATGCAAAGCCGCGCAGAAACGATGCGGCATCGGAGGGCGCCTTGCCTTCACGCTGCACCTGCGAAATTCTCAGCGCGCCTTCTGCGCAGGCAATCGTAAACTGGTCATCCAGAACCATGCCCGCTGGCCCTGCACCGGCCACAGGCGATGCGCGCAGCACCTTGATACGCACATCCCTGCCGTTCTGCTGCACAGTGAACCATGCGCCGGGCGCAGGGGTCAGCCCGCGTATATGACAATCCAGTTCCCGCGCCGTGCGCCGCCAGCCGATGCGCGCTTCCTCTTTGCTGATCTTGGCGGCATGGGTGACGCCGGTTTCGGGTTGCGCCTGCGCGGTGATGGAGCCGGTTGCAATTTTTGTCAGCGTTTCCACCATCAGCCGCGCGCCCAACCGGCTCAACCGGTCATGCAGTGCGCCGGATGTATCCTCCGGGCCGATGGGTTCGCGCGCCGATGCCAGCATCGGTCCGGTGTCCAACCCTGCATCCATCTGCATAATGGTCACGCCGGTTTCCAAATCCCCCGCCATGATGGCGCGCTGAATGGGGGCAGCCCCCCGCCAGCGCGGCAGTAATGACGCATGCACATTGAAACATCCCAGCCGGGGCGCCTGCAATATCGCCTCCGGTAAAATCAGGCCATAGGCCACGACGACCGCCGCATCGAGATCAAGCGCGCGAAAGGCGTCATGTTCGGCCGGGTCTTTCAGGCGTGCGGGTGTGCGCACTTCTATCCGTTGGGCTTCGGCAAACAGATGTACGGGGGATTTGGTTTGCTTCATGCCGCGCCCCCGGCCACGTGGCGGCTGGCTATAGACGGCGGCGATCTCATGCCCTGCCGCCAGCAGGGCCCGCAGGCAGGGCACAGAAAATTCCGGGGTTCCCATAAAGGCCAGGCGCATGCAAGGAACTTTCAGTTAAAACAGGACGCGCTTACGCGCTGGCGGACTGCCGCCGGGCCTTTTGCAGCTTGCGCAAAATCGCATCGCGTTTCAGGCGCGACAGATGATCGACGAACAGCACACCTTCGAGATGGTCCATCTCATGCTGGATACAGACGGCAAACAGCTCCTGCGCCACCTCCTCTCGGGGATTGCCATGATAATCCAGATAGCGCAGTTTAACCGAACTGGCGCGTTCCACATCATCGAAAAATTCCGGGAACGACAAACAGCCTTCCGAAAAAACCGTCAGCTCCCCGGAATACCAGGTGATTTCCGGGTTGATGAAATGGCGCGGCTGCGGGGCTTCGCCTTCGCGGGCCAGATCCATGACGATAATGCGCCTGGGCACATTGACCTGAATGGCGGCCAGCCCGACGCCCGGCGCTTCATACATGGTTTCCAGCATGTCATCCATCAGCGCGCGTACCCCGTCATCCACCGTATCTACCGGTTTCGAGACCATTTTCAGGCGCGCATCGGGGGCGATCAATATGGGTAAAATTGCCATGACAGGCATGACATATGGTTTTCGCAGCGGATCGTCAAGCGTACCCCCCGTGCTATAGTATGGCATCGCAGAATCAATGGGGAATGGCGCGTGGAAAGCATGGTCTGGATCGTGGGGCTGCTGATGCTGGCAGGCATCGGCTTTATCGTGTTCCGGTTGGCCCGCCCAGGCCAGGCGGCCCCCGATCCACAATTGGCGGCCACACTTGCGGCCCTGACCATGACACAGGCCGAACTGGCGGGGCAGATGAAGCAGATCTCGGCTGACAGCACAGTGGGGCAGGCCGCCTTGACCAGGGCGCTGAATGAACGCCTCGATGCGCTGGGTACAAACATGCTGGAAAGCCAGAACAGTTCGCAGGCGACCCTTGCCAGGGCCTTGAACGAGCGGTTGGACGCCATGGGCAAGCGGGTGGGCGACAGCCTCATCGAGACCACTGAAAAAACCACCCAGACCATGACCGATCTCCAAAAACGTCTGGCGGTGATTGACGAGGCGCAACGCAACCTGACCGAACTCAGCGGGCAGGTCGTGTCTTTGCAGGATATATTGTCCAACAAACAGGCGCGTGGCGCCTTTGGTGAAGTGCAGCTTGGCGACATGGTGCGTGATATGCTGCCGCCATCGGCCTATCAGTTGCAGGCGCAACTCAGCAATGGCAAGCGCGCTGACTGTCTGATCAATCTGCCAAACCCGCCGGGTTCCATCGCCGTGGATTCCAAATTTCCGCTGGAGGCCTATCGTGCGCTGCGCGAGGCGCGCGATGATGCAGCGCGCGCACTGGCGGCGCGCGCCTTCGTTACGGACGTGCGCAAGCATGTGGATGATATTTCCGCGCGCTATATTGTGCCGGGCGAAACGGCGGAAATGGCGATCATGTTTTTGCCGTCCGAGGCGGTCTATGCGGAACTGCATGCAAATTTTCCGCAGGTCGTTGAATATGGTCACAAGGGGCGCGTGTTCATTGTGTCGCCTTCCACCATGTGGGCGACGCTGCATACCATGCGCGCCATTCTGAAAGATGTGCGCATGCGCGAACAGGCGGGTGTCATTCAGAAGGAAGTGATGGAACTGTTCGAAGATGTGAACCGCCTGCGCACACGCACCACAAATCTGCGCAAGCATTTCGGTAATGTGGAAAGCGATGTGCGTGAAATCGAAATTTCCGCCGACAAGATTATCCGCCGCGCCGACCGCATCAAAGAGGTGCAGATCAGCGATGACGGCGCAGCGGCGGAAGAACTGCCAATCGGATCTGTAACGGCGCGCACATTACCGCCGGATTAACCAGTTTCCTTAAAAAAATAGTTACCCGGCTGTGATATTCGTCTCTGTCACGGGGGCATGTATCCCCTATCTGTTTCACATGAATATGCGAAAGCCTGGGGAGACGGTGATGGACGGAATGCGGCATAGCGCCCAGAGTCATTCTATGGGCGTCTGGGGGATTGCAGGTTTTTTTGTGGCGATGCTGGTGGTGGTGTCGCTGTTTAGCTGAAACTAAAAATCCCGCCGGTCGCGCATCGCGGCGGCCAGGGTGCCATCATCCAGATAATCCAGCTCGCCGCCGACCGGCACGCCATGCGCCAGGCCCGATACGCGCAGGCCGCGATTGGCCAGCTGGTCATTCAGATAATGCAGGGTGGTTTGCCCATCGACGGTGGCGTTCAGCGCCAGCACCACTTCGCCGATCTGGCCCGTGCTGATGCGCGCCAGCAGCCCCGCAATGTTCAGCTCCTCTGGCCCAACGCCATCCAGCGCTGACAGTGTGCCGCCCAGCACATGATAGAGGCCGGGAAATGCGCCCGCACGCTCCAGCGCCCATAGGTCACTGACCTGTTCCACCACGCAGATGCGGGTGCGGTCGCGGCGCGGATCGGTGCAGATCGCGCAAGGATCAATGCTATCCAGATTATAGCACATCTGACAGGGGCTGATTTTTTCCGCCGCCTCATGCATCGCGCCCGATAGCGGACGCAACAGGCTTTCCTTGCGCTCGATCAGATACAGCGCCGCACGCCGCGCCGAACGCGGACCGAGACCGGGCAGTTTTGCCAGCAGCGTAATCAGGCGGGAAATTTCCGCCCCGGTGGGATCGTTACGCATCAAAAGGGGTAACCTGGTGACGGTTGCGCATAGACTGAGGCACGCCCACACCCGTTATCGTCATTGCGAGCGCAGCGAAGCAATCCAGGAGCCGTACTGAAAAAACTGTGTGGGCGGCTCCTGGATTGCCACGGCGCTTCGCGCCTCGCAATGACAGGGGATGGAGGACCTTACGCATCAAAAGGGCAGTTTGAAGCCCGGCGGCAAACTTATTCCACCGGTCAGTTTGGACATTTCTTCCTGCACTTTTGCATCCAGCCGCGACTTGGCGTCATTATGCGCAGCCATGATCAGGTCTTCAAGAATTTCCGATTCTTCCGGACGCAACAGGCCAGGATCGATCTCCACTTTCTGCATCATGTTCTTGCCGTTCAGCGTGACGGCCACCATGCCGCCCCCCGATACCCCGCGCATTTCCATCTGCTCCAGCCTGGCCTGCATTTCGCCCATGCGCGACTGCATTTCCTGCGCCTGTTTGAACAGCTTGCCCATATCTTTCATAGCGTCTCTCCTGAATCACGTGAATCACGCACCGCGACAATTTCCGCGCCGGGAAAAAATTTCAACGCCTCCTGCACCAGCGGATCGCACAGGGCCTCGGCCTCGCGCTGGTGTGCGCGGCTCAGATCCTGTTCGTCAATACTGGGTGCGCCGCCTGTATTGCTGAGGCTGACGATCCAGCGCATGCCGGTCCATTGCAGCAGCCGTTCCATCAATTGCGCCGCCAGTTGCGGCTGGGCTGCGGGACCGGGACGAAATTCAATATGGCCCGCCTCAAAATGCACCAGATGCACATCGCGGGTCAGGGCCGTCTGTAATTTGATGTCGCGCTGTTGCGCCGCCAGACGGACGACATCTGCAAAGTTTTGCGGCATGGGGTTCGCATTGGCGGCGGGGGCCGATAGCTCCTGCGGCAGTGCGTCCGCCATCATCGCCTGCGGCCCGCCGCCGCCGCGCGGGCGTGGGGCAGGGACGGCGGATTGCGACGTGGCCGGACTGGTGCGCAGCCGTTCAATCAGATCGGCGGGGCTGGGCAAATCAGCGGCATAGCCCAGCCGCACCAGCACCATTTCGGCGGCTGCCAGACTGTGCTGCGCCTCGCGGGTCTCGGACAGGCCTTTCAGCAGGAACTGCCACGCCCGGGTCAGCACCGGCACATTCAGCTTCTGCGCCATGTCACGGCCGCGCTGCCGCTCGGCCTCGGGCAGGCTCAAATCCTCGGCCGCCAGCGGCGCCATTTTGATGCGGGTCAGCCAATGCACAATGTCCAGCATATCCTGCAACACCGCCACCGGGTCGGCGCCATCATCATACTGCGCCTGCAATTCGCCCAGCGCCGATGGCAGGTCGCCGCGCAGCACATGTTCCAGCAGATCAAACACCCGGCCCCGGTCGGCCAGCCCCAGCATGTCGCGCACCTGGGCCTCGGTCACATCGCCTGCCCCGTGCGCAATCGCCTGATCCAGCAGGCTGAGCGCATCGCGCACCGAACCCTCGGCGGCGCGCGCAATCAGCCCCAGCGCGCCAGGCGACAGCACACAGTTTTCCAGTGCGGCGATGCGTCCCAGATGGGCGCTTAATTCCGCCACGCTGACCCGGCGCAGATCAAAACGCTGACAGCGCGACAGCACCGTCACCGGCACCTTGCGGATTTCCGTGGTGGCGAAAATGAAAATCACATGTTCGGGCGGTTCTTCCAGGGTCTTCAGCAGGCCGTTGAACGCCGCCTTGGACAGCATATGCACTTCGTCGATGATATAGATTTTATAGCGCGCACTGGCCGGGCGATAGCGCACCCCTTCGATGATCTCGCGGATGTCGTCGATGCCGGTGCGCGAGGCCGCATCCATTTCGATCACATCCACATGGCGCGATTCGGCAATCGCCGCGCAATGTATTCCGTCATTAGGGGGCTGGATGCAGGGGCCGGACAGGCCATCCGCAGTTTCATAATTCAGGCAGCGCGCCAGAATGCGCGCCGTGGTGGTTTTGCCAACGCCCCGCACGCCGGTCAGAATAAAGGCATGCGCCAGCCGCCCGCTATCGATGGCGTTGCTGAGGGTGCGCACCATGGCCTCCTGGCCGATCAGTTCGGCAAAGCTGCGCGGCCGGTATTTGCGCGCCAGCACCCGGTAAGCGGGTACATCCACTTTTACCGGTGCCTTTACCGGCAAACTGCCGCCCTCCAGACCGAAAGCCGGTTCTTCTTCTGCCGTGCCTGGAAAAGCCGTTTCATCCATTGCTGCGGGTCAGCCGTCCGTTTCAGGTGGGGGTGCGGATAGGTGGGAGACTGAACGGCGACGCGCAACGAATCCGTTACGGCTGCTTCCTTCCGGACCTGACCGGGTTGGCGGGAATTGCGCCCACCGCCAGCCTCCCGCAAGCACTATATCAGATCAGCGGGGGTAATCCACTCACTTCCCACACAAAAACGGCGGCCCGAAAGCCGCCGTCTGGCACGATAGCCGGCCCTTACGCCGCCGCCTGCATTTCCTGGCCGTTGATGATCAGGCCTTTGTCGCCTGCACTGATGCGCACGGTTTCGCCGTCCTTGATCGTTCCCGCCAGCAATTGCTCCGCCAGCGGATTGGCAAGGGCGCGCTGAATGACGCGCTTTAAAGGCCGCGCGCCATAGACCGGATCATAGCCCGCATTGGCAAGCCAGGTGCGCGCCGCATCATCCAGCGTCAGTGTGATTTTACGCCCTTCCAGCAGGCCCAGCAGGCTGCGGATCTGAATGGTGACAATGCCATCCATCTGTGCACGGGACAGCCGGTTGAACAGAATGATTTCATCCAGACGGTTCAGGAATTCCGGGCGGAAACTATTGCGCACCACTTCCATCACCTGCGCACGGGCATTTTCCGCCGGTTCGCCATCTTTCAACGCCGCCAGATATTCCGATCCCAGATTGGACGTCAGAATAATAATGGTGTTCTTGAAATCCACGGTGCGGCCCTGCCCGTCGGTCAGACGGCCATCATCCAGCACCTGCAACAGAATATTGAACACATCGGGATGCGCCTTTTCAACCTCGTCAAACAGCAGCACCTGATAGGGCCTGCGCCGCACCGCTTCGGTCAGCGCGCCGCCTTCATCATAGCCGACATAGCCCGGCGGGGCGCCGATCAGGCGCGCGACCGAATGCTTTTCCATATATTCCGACATATCCATGCGCAGGATTGCATTTTCATCATCGAACAGAAATTGCGCCAGGGTTTTGGTCAGCTCGGTCTTGCCCACGCCGGTTGGCCCCAGAAACAGGAACGATCCGATGGGACGGCGCGGATCCTGCAAGCCGGCGCGCGCACGGCGCACCGCATGGGCCACGGCGCGCAACGCATCGTCCTGGCCGATCACACGCTCGGACAATTTGGTTTCCATGGCCAGCAGCTTGTCGCGCTCGCCCGCCAGCATTTTATCCACCGGAATACCGGTCCAGCGTGACACGATGCCCGCAATATGTTCCTCGGTGACGGCTTCTTCCAGACTGGCGCGTTCGCCCGCTTCATCAGCGGCGCGCAGTTTTTCTTCCAGTCCGGGAATAAGCCCGTAGGCGATTTCACCGGCACGCGCCAGATCACCGCTGCGCTGCGCCTGCGCCAGATCGCTACGGGCCTGATCCAGCTGCTCTTTTATTTTTTGCGCGTCTGCAAGCTGCGCCTTTTCAGACTGCCAGCGCGTGGTCAGATCAGCCGAGCTTTGTTCGAGTTCCACCAGTTCTTTTTCGAGTCTGCCCAGGCGGTCCACCGAGGCGGCGTCGGTTTCCTTGCGCAATGCCTCGCGCTCGATCTTCAATTGCAGGATGCGCCGGTCCAACTCGTCCAGTTCTTCGGGCTTGGAATCGATTTCCATACGCAGGCGGCTGGCGGCTTCGTCCACCAGATCAATGGCTTTGTCCGGCAGAAAACGATCCGAAATATACCGGTTCGACAGGGCCGCCGCCGACACAATGGCCGCATCGCTGATGCGCACCCCATGATGCAGTTCGTATTTTTCCTTCAGCCCGCGCAGGATCGACACCGTGTCCTCGACGGTTGGTTCACTGACAAACACCGGCTGAAAGCGCCGCGCAAGGGCCGCGTCTTTTTCCACATGCTTCCTGTATTCATTCAGCGTGGTCGCGCCAATGCAATGCAGTTCGCCGCGCGCCAAAGCGGGTTTCAGTAAATTGGATGCGTCCATCGAGCCTTCCGCCGCACCGGCGCCGACAATGGTGTGCATCTCGTCGATAAACAGCACCACCTCACCGGCGGCGGCCGTCACTTCCTGCAACACGGCTTTCAGGCGTTCTTCAAATTCGCCGCGATATTTCGCGCCCGCGATCAGCGCGCCCATATCCAGCGCCATCAGTTTTTTGTTTTTCAGGCTTTCCGGCACGTCACCATTGACAATGCGTTGCGCCAGCCCTTCGATGATGGCGGTCTTGCCGACACCGGGTTCGCCGATCAGCACCGGATTGTTTTTTGTGCGCCGCGACAGCACCTGAATGGTACGGCGGATTTCTTCGTCACGTCCGATCACCGGATCAACCTTACCGTCACGCGCGGCCTGCGTGAGGTCACGGGCGTATTTTTTCAGCGCTTCGAAAGTATCTTCCGCTGACGCATTATCCGCCGTGCGGCCCTTGCGCATTTCATTGATGGCGCGGTTCAGATTTTCTGGCGTCACGCGCGCCTGCTGTAAAATCTTTTCCGCCTCGCTGCCTTTGGCAAGGGCGGTGGCCAGCAACAGCCGCTCTGCGGTGACAAAGGCGTCACCGGCTTTTTTGGAAAGGTCTTCGGCCTGCTCAAACAGCTTTACCAGCGGCTGGCTCAAATGCAGCTGGCCTGCGCCTGGCCCGCTGGCCGACGCCATTTTCGCCAGCGCCTGTTCAACGCCCTGTTTCGCCAGCGCCGGATCGCCGCCAGCGCTACGAATTAAATTCGCCGCCAGGCCATCTGCGTCATCGAGCAGAACCTTCAGCAGATGTTCGGGGGTATATTGGCCATGACCGCTGCGGCTGGCCAGGGTTTGGCCCGCCTGAATTAAACTGCGCGAGCGTTCCGTATATTTTTCAAATTGCATCAGACACCTCCCAAGCGCGTTCGCCCCTGACGGCAGAATATGCCGCAAATATGGACACCCCGTTTAGAGCTGTCCGGCAACGCCTTATTGCACCAAAACGATACGGCCTTCGAGGAAGCACCCTACCGCAAGGGACATGTGGGATGCGAGAGGCCCCGGCGCAAGACCGGGGCAGCAGATAAAATATCCGTTAACCGGTGGGCCAGGGTTAACTGGTCACATTTTCTTCGTAGGACGCCTCAGCAGAACCTTCGGGGGAGACGCCTTCGTAAGATGATTCCTGCCCCGGCTCGCCACTTTCCTGGCCATTTTCAGGCTGCCCCAACCGGCGGCTGCCATTCTGGCGGACAGTATCGCGTTCGCGTGCGGCGGCCTGCGCCTGATTTGCGGCGGCCAGCAGACGGTAATAATGTTCCGCATGCTGCAGGTAATTCTCGGCGCCTACATGATCGCCCTGGGAATTGGCGTCCCGCGCCAGATTCTGGTATTTTTCGAGGATATGCGCGACGGTGCCGCGAATTTTAATATCCGGGCCATTGCTGTCGAGGGTGCGGTTGAGGTTTACGACGCCACCGGCGTTCGCCCCCATATGCCCTCCGCCCCCGCCACCACCACTATGTGGTTTTCCACCGCGCCCCCGTCCGCGTGAGCGTTGTTTGTTCATGTTGCTCTGCTGAACGGGTCTCATGCGTGAACTGACTCTTGCATCATTCGCTTACATCTCATCATTAGTAAAAACTCTCCATTGATCCTGATTGTGCGACCTCCACCATCCAGATTGCACCCTTTAGCAATGCCGCAAACAGCTTGTATAAAGCCGCCGGCAGCCATTCAAACGCTATCAAAGCAAGTTTCGGCTTCAGCCCTGTTCCCCGAATGAAACGCCGCCCGGAAGTGGATTTCCGTCTTCCCAGCCGACGTTAAAAACACCACCTGCTGGCCCGGTCCGATCTGGAACCGTTTGGATGCCGTGACAGCAATGGATAACTGCGAGAGCATTCAATACTCAATCGCTATGCGGACAATAGCCGCTTCTGCTCCTGATTCCAACATTAATCTTATGTGACGGATCAGCCCTCGAACCGCCCTGTTACGGCTCTGGCAACACCACCCAAATCCGTGTGCGTGTCCAATGTTACCAGCCCGGCCTTATGCAGCAGCACCCGTACGGCCCCTGCCTGCCCGGCCCCGGCTTCAAAAACCACCAGACCGTCAGGACACAGTATATGTACCAACGAAATGGTTATCATCCGGTAAAAATCAAGGCCATCCTCGCCCCCGGCAAGGGCGGCATAGGGGTCGAACAGGGTCACTTCCGGAGCCAGGCCCGAAATGACAGCATTCTCAATATAGGGCGGATTGGAGATTATAATATCAAATGGTCCCCCAATTTGATGCATCCAGTTGGTGCTTCGCACATCACACGCAATAAAGCGCGCACGTTCAGAAAACCCCAGACGCCCCGCATTGCGATACGCCACTTCCAGCGCGCCCTGAGAAATATCAATGCCCGCGCCCTGCGCGCAGGGTAATTCCGATAATAATGCCAGCAGTAAACATCCACTGCCCGTACCGATATCTAGTATGCGCAGCGGGCGATTATGATCTTCGATCAGTTCAAGCGCCGCCCTGATCAGGGTTTCGCTATCGGCGCGGGGATCAAGTGTGTCCGGCGTGATTTCGAAATCCAGACTCCAGAATTCGCGGCGCCCCAGAATGCGCGACACCGGCTCCCGCGCAACCCGTCGCGCGATCATGGCGGCGTAGGCCGCCGCATGCTCAGGACATAATGCGGCATCGGGATCACGGATGATGTCTTCGTGGGATAAGCCTGTTGCCGCCGAAAATAAAAGCCGTGCATCCAGCCGCGCCTGCGCCACTCCCGCCACCTGCAACTGCGCCGCACCGGTGCGAAGCGCATCGCCAATCGCGGGCATGGGTTGAATTTTCTGTAGCAAAGCGGTTAACCCTCAGGAATGCATGGCTTGCGCCACCAGGCGCACACCGAGCGCGGCACAGACACGGCTAACCGTGTCGAAACGCGGCGCGCTATCTGGCCGTAACGCTTTGTACAGGGCCTCGCGGGTGATCCCGGCCGACTTGGCGATCTCGGTCATCCCGCGCGCACGGGCAATGTCGCCCAGCGCTGCCGCCAGTAGCGCCGCATCGTTCGCTTCCAGAATGTCTGTCAAATAGGCGGCGATGGCCACCTCGCTGTCGAGATAAGGCGTCGCGTCGAACTCAGGCAGATCGGCCGCCTTAATGCGTTTGTTCATGTCTGTTTCCTCCGGTCAGTCCAGTAATGCCGCCCGTGCTCTGGCGCGCTTTATGTCGTTCTTCTGCGTGCGCTTGGATCCACCCGCAAGTAGTACAATCAGTTGCGCCCCGCGCTGCGTGAAATACACGCGCCAGCCAGCGCCAAAATGTATGCGCAGCTCCCAAACGCCTTCGCCAACTGGCCCAACGTCCCCCATTAGTCCACGCTCCGTCTGGCCGCAATTACGCCGCGCGCCGCCACATCGGCAAGGCCGTCAAGCCAGGCAGTGAATTCAGGAAGCACCTTAATCGAGGACATGGGCTTGATGTAATCGATCGATTACTTGTCGTCAAGCAAGTTCCAGAGGCAGGCGCCCTTTTGATTGCGTTATTACGCCCCCTCACCCATCGCGGCCAGGCGTTCGGCCTGGTCATGGGCAATCAGCGGATCGATCAGATCATTCAGATCTTCTCCCGAGATCACCCGTTCCAGCTTGTATAGGGTCAGATTGATGCGGTGATCGGTGACGCGGCCCTGCGGAAAATTATAGGTGCGAATGCGCTCCGACCTGTCGCCACTGCCGATCTGGCCTTTGCGGTCTGCGGCGCGGGCCTTGTCCTGGGTCTGGCGTTCATTGTCATACAGTTTGGCGCGCAACATCATCATCGCCTTGGCGCGGTTTTTGTGCTGCGACTTTTCGTCCTGGCACTGCACCACGACGCCGG
>Ga0209851_1000188_pt1 | contig 15447 bp, 13 predicted proteins | sample GWRWT4_14Oct14_FD_187195 | JGI IMG/M metagenome (GOLD analysis project Ga0209851, IMG submission 187195) | Sand microcosm microbial communities from a hyporheic zone in Columbia River, Washington, USA - GW-RW T4_14-Oct-14 (SPAdes) (version 2) | ecosystem: Engineered > Artificial ecosystem > Sand... | reverse complement strand
GCCTTATCCACATCCACGGGCACAGACAGGCTCACGGTGCGGACGAATTCCTGGCTGCTGATCTCCCGGTGATGGAATTCGCCGGTTTCCTCGGATTCGGTCCGCTTGTGGCCACGCAGGGTGAGGCCCTGCTCGCTGACGGTCACCTCCAGATCCGCGGCGGTCAGTCCCGGCACCTGGGCCCGCACGACCACTTCCGCATCACGGTCGATGACATCCATCGCCGGCAGGGCGAGTTCGGACTGTTTGAACCATTCGTCCCAGCGTGGCCAGTCGCGCGGACTGAGGGACATCGGGCGATTGAAGAAACGCTCGAACTCCCGTTCCATCTCGCGCAAGGGATGGAACCAGCGGACGCTGGGGTTGGGCGAGTTGGATAAGGCTGGCGTCTGGCCGGTAGTTGAGACGAGATTTTGCTCGGCTTCGCTCATTGCGCACCTCCAGTAAAGACGGAATGAAGCATCGGGTTGAACGCGCTCGCCTTGGATTTTAGGCGGTCGGGAACCCGCCACCGCAATCTGGACCCGTCATTGCCAGATATGTTTGACCTGTGTCAAGAACCCATTGCCGTGACCCAAAACGGTCATGCGGATTCATCAATCGGTCCAATCCGCTATGCTTGGACCCTTGCAAACGGCTCCAAGGGGGAGCCGGCAATCAGCCAGGGAGGCGACCATGGGACCATTGGAAGGCGTCAAGGTACTCGAAATTGCCGGGATCGGACCCGGCCCCTTCTGCGGCATGATGCTGGCGGACATGGGGGCGGAGATCCTGCGGGTCGACAAGAAGAATGTCCCCGGCCTGAGCGGCAAGTTCGACGTGCTGGGCCGTGGCCGGCGTTCGGTGACCGTCGACCTGAAAAAGCCCGAAGGCGTGGACACCGTGCTGCGCCTGGCGGAACGGGCCGACGTGCTGATGGAAGGCTACCGGCCGGGCGTGATGGAGCGGCTCGGCCTGGGACCGGAGGTGTGCCTGGCGCGCAACCCCAAGCTGGTCTACGCGCGCATGACCGGCTGGGGCCAGTTCGGTCCCCTGGCCCATGCCGCCGGGCATGACATGAACTACATCGCCATCAGCGGCGCCCTGCACGCCATCGGCCGGGCCGGTGAGCGGCCGGTGCCGCCGATCAATCTGGTGGGCGATTTCGGCGGCGGCGGCCTGCTGCAGGCCTACGGCATCGTCTGCGCCCTGCTGGAACGGCAGCGCTCCGGCAAGGGCCAGGTCATCGACACCGCCATGACCGATGGCGCGGCGTTGCTCATGACCATGATGTATGGCTTCAAGGCAACCGGCATGTGGAAGGACAGCCCGGAGAGCAACCTGCTGGACGGCGCCGCGCACTTCTACGACACCTACACCTGCAAGGATGGCCGCCACGTCGCCATTGGCTCGATCGAGCCGCAGTTCTATGCCTTGTTGCTGGAAAAAACGGGACTGAAGGACGACCCGGAATTCCGCAACCAGATGAACCAGCGCAAATGGCCGGAGCTCAAGGCCAAGCTGCAGGCCGTCTTCCTGACCCGGACGCGGGATGAATGGACCGAGATCATGGAGGGCAGCGATGTCTGCTTCGGGCCGGTGCTGAGTATGGAGGAGGCGCCGCGGCATCCCCACAACGTGGCGCGCCAGACCTTCGTGGAGCGTGACGGCGTGGTGCAGCCGGCTCCGGCGCCGCGCTTCAGCCGCACGCCGGGCGAGCTGCCCACGACGCCGCCCAAGGCGGGCCAGCACAACGACGAGGCGCTGGCTGACTGGGGATTGTCCGCCACGGAAATCGCGCAGCTCAAAAGCCTGAAGGTTATCTGAGGCTTGAATCTGCCCCGCGCGCCGGCGCGTACCGCCGTGCGGGGAAGGGACCAGATCAGGCGTCGTTGCGGCCGATGTCATCCAGTCGGCGCTTGAGCGCCATGCGATCCAGCGACGCCAGCGGCAGGTTGACGAAGATCCCGATGCGCCGTTCCAGGTGCCGCAAGGTGTCGGCAAACGCCAGGTGTTTTTCCATCTCCGTGCCCTCGACAGCGGCCGGATCCGGCAATCCCCAATGGGCGCTCATGGGCTGACCCGGCCAGATGGGACAGACCTCGCTCGCGGCCCGATCGCAGACCGTAAAGACGAAATCCAGCGGCGGAGCGCCGGGAATGGCAAATTCATCCCAGCTTTTCGAGCGCAGTTCCGCGATGGGGTAGTTCTGCCGGCGCAGCAGTTCCAGGGCCAGCGGATGAACCGCGACCTTGGGGAAGCTGCCGGCGCTGTAGCCACGAAACCGTCCATTGCCCAGCCGGTTGAGCACAGCCTCGGCCAGGATGCTGCGGGCGGAGTTGCCGGTGCACAGAAACAGGACGTTATAGGGTCGCTCGGACATGAGAGGTCTCTCCATCAAAAAGGGCCGGAAAAGGGCGGGCCAATGGGCACGCGGTGGCCCGCATCAACAGGCGCAGCGCAAAGTCTCCATCAAGGGCGCGCAGATGCTGGCATCGCCCTGGCAGCAATCCTCCAGCAAATAGGCCAGAAGGGCCTGCATGGCGGCATGATCGGCGCGGTAGCGAATCACCCGCCCTTCGCGCGTGTTCACCACCAGATGGGCCTGATGCAGAATGCGCAAATGGGCGGACAGGGTGTTCTGCAACACCCCCAGCCTCAGGGCGATGTCACCGGCCGGCAACCCCTCGGGTCCCTGCTGGATCAGCAGCCGGAAGATGCCGAGGCGGGTGACATGGGCCAGCGCCGCGAGGGCCTGGAGCGCGTCGGGTTCGTTCATGAATTTATAATTCCAGAATTATGGAACTATCGCAACTGGGGTGTTTCGATGCGGCGCGCTTCATCAACGCGAAGCCTTGCTGGCGGCAGGACCACGGCCCGGCGGCGGCCTGGACAGCCATTGCGAAGCCCGAGCGGCGGCCCATGCGATGATTTGCGGATGGGCGATCCGGATCGCTGTCGGGCGCTGGCAACGCCTCACCGTCTGACGGAATTTACAGCCCCCCTGTTTTCAGCAGCAACCCCAGCACGGCGCAGCCGGCAATCACCTCGATCACGCTGCGCTTGAAGTGAAACAGGGCTATCGCGGCGACCAGCGCGATGAGGGCAGAACGCCACTCAAACGGGCCGGAAAAGCCCTGTGGCCACAGAACGTGGTAGCCGAAGAACAGCGCCAGATTGAGGATGACCCCCACCACGGCGGCGGTGATCGCAGTCAGCGGCGCGGTGAACTTGATGTCGCCGTGGGTGAATTCCACCAGCGGGCCGCCGGCGAGGATGAACAGGAATGACGGCAGGAAGGTGAACCAGGTCACCAGCACGGCGGCGAGCGCGCCGGCGAGGAAGTGTGATTCCGGCCCGAGCAAGGCATTCGCGTAACCACCGACAAAGCCGACGAACGCGACCACCATGATCAGCGGGCCCGGCGTGGTTTCGCCCAGCGCGAGGCCGTCGATCATCTGTGCCGGCGTCAGCCAGCCGTAATGGCCGACCGCGCCCTGATACACATAGGGCAGCACCGCATAGGCGCCGCCAAAGGTCAGCAGCGCGGCCTTGGTGAAGAACCAGCCCATTTGCGTCAGGGTGTGATGCCAGCCATAGGTGGCCGTCAACAGCCCCATGGGTACGACCCATAGCAGCGCGCCCACCGCGACCACCTTGAGCAATCCCGTCCAGCGGAAGCGGGCATGCGCGGGCGTTGGGGTGTCATCGTCGATCAGCGCAGGCCCAAAGGATCTGGCCGTGCCGGCATGGCCGCCACCGGTCGTGAATCGGTCCGGCGCGATGCGGCCGCCGAGGGTACCGATCAATGCGGCCCCCAACACGATGAGCGGGAATGGCAGCTTGAAGACAAAGATCGCCACGAATGAAGCCGCTGCAATCGCCCACAGCGCCGGGTTCTTCAGCGCCCGTGAACCGATGCGGTGGGTGGCCTGCACCACAATGGCAGTTACGGCGGGCTTGATGCCGTAAAACAAACCCGCCACCAGCGGCATGTCCCCGAAGGCGATGTAGAGCCACGACAGCAGGATCAGGATCAGCAGCGAGGGCAGCACGAACAGCGTCCCCGCGACGATGCCGCCCCAGGTGCGGTGCATCAGCCAACCCAGGTAGATCGCCAATTGTTGCGCTTCCGGGCCGGGCAGGAGCATGCAGTAGTTGAGCGCGTGCAGGAAACGCCGCTCGGAAATCCAGCGCCGCCGCTCCACCAATTCCTGGTGCAGGATGGCAATCTGCCCCGCCGGGCCGCCAAAGCTGATGAAGCCGAGCTTGAGCCAGAACGCAAAGGCCTGCCAGAAGCCAAGCTGTGGCGGCGGGGAAGTGGCGCGCTCGCTGGCGGTCGCGTCAGGCGGGATCATGGGATCGATGCTCCGGGTCACAGCGGATGCGGCTGTCGGAACAGTCTATGTGAAAGGGGGATTCAGCGCCCAGCAAGCGGGTCGGTCAGCGGCACAGGGGGATCACGCAAAAAAGCGGGGAGGCTGTCATCAGCCTCCCCGCTTGCGTCAAATGATGACGATTACGGCGTGGTGGCAATCACGCCGCGCCACCGGGTCGCACGGTATTGCTCGGACTCAGCCAGCAGGCGGAAACCACCGGCCTTGTAGGTCAGGACCGGACCACCGGTCGCTTCCAGTCGGCTGGCCACGCCATTGTTGAAGTTGGCCTTGGTGTCCAGCACATCGGCGCGTGCTTCCGTGGCGACGTCAACGCCGGTGAGCGCCAGCGCAATATTGGCATCCACGACAGCGCCGGCGGCCTGGCCCAATTGGCTGGCGTACAGGGGCAGCTTCCCGTAGAGCACGCCTTGGCCGTTGACGGATTGGAGTTCCACATTGGTCATTGGGGACAGTTGCGCCTGCACGGCGAAGGGCAGAGCCAGGGACAGGGTGGCGAGCTTCAATACGTTCTTCATGCTTGATCTCCTGATAAATATCGCTTGGATGGCATTTGTGTCGCCATTTGGCGTCAAAAGCAATCTTTCACTTTAGGATGCGGTGGCCGTTTTGTGGCCACGGAACCGATTATGAGCCAATGTGCTGGTTTTGCAATGCGTCTCAAAAAGGAGACATTTTTTATTTTAACTAATTGAAAAATAATTACTATTTCTGTAATTGTGAATTATTTAATGAGCTATTAATAAATAATTCACGAAATACTTTTTGGCTATCGTGGTTTCGGCCCATCCCGATTCGGGTTCGCCGTTCCGGGTGGCGTGATGGAGCTGCGGGCGCGGGCCGGTCCTGCTAACATGCGCCGCCATGCAAGCCGCTGATTTTGACTTCCAGCTTCCCCCCGAACAGATCGCCCAGTTTCCCTTGCCGGATCGCACGGCCTCCCGCCTGCTGTGCCTGGAAGGGGCGTCGGGCCATTGGCAGGACCGGGGGATCCGTGATTTGCCCGGGCTCGTGATGCCCGGCGATCTGCTCGTTCTGAACGATACCCGCGTGATCCCGGCGCGCCTGTTCGGCACCAAGCCCACCGGTGGGGCAGTGGAGTTGCTGATCGAGCGGGTGATTGACGCGCGGCGCGCCTGGGCGCATCTGCGGGCCAGCAAGTTCCCAAGCCCGGGTTCGCGAATTGTTCTGGAGGGTGGTGGAACGCTGATTGTGGGCAAGCGGGATGCGGGGCTGGTCGAGGTGGCCGTCGAGGGGGATGAATCCCTGCCGGCACTGCTGGAGCGGGTGGGCCACATGCCCTTGCCCCCTTATATCCAGCGTGCGGATGAGCCGACCGACCGGGAGCGATATCAAACCGTGTTTTCCGCTCATCCCGGCGCCGTGGCGGCGCCGACGGCCGGATTGCACTTCGATCAGGCGCTGCTGGAGCAACTGGTGGCGCAGGGTGTGACCCTGGGTACGCTGACGCTGCATGTCGGGGCAGGAACCTTCCAGCCGGTGCGCGCCGAACAGTTGACTGAACATCGCTTGCACGCGGAACGGGTGGAGGTCAGCGCGACCTTGTGCGAACAGATCGCGGCCACCCGTGCGCGCGGTGGGCGCGTGGTGGCGGTGGGGACAACCGTGGTGCGGGCGCTGGAAACGGCCGCCCAGGATGGCGAACTGCGCCCTTATGCGGGTGAAACCCGGTTGTTCATCCATCCGGGCCGTGCCTTTCGGTTTCGGGTGGTGGACGCGCTGCTCACCAATTTCCATCTGCCCCGTTCCACGCTGCTGATGCTGGTGTGTGCCTTCGCGGGTCGGGAGCGCGTACTGGCAGCCTATGACCATGCGGTGGCGGCAGGGTATCGGTTCTACAGCTACGGGGACGCCATGTGGATCACGCCGGCACCGGGGGTGCGCCCATGAATTTTGCGCTTCTGGGACGCAGCGGCGCGGCCCGCCGTGGCCGTTTGATCCTGGCGCACGGTCAGGTCGACACCCCGGGCTTCATGCCGGTGGGCACTTATGGCACGGTCAAGTCCCTCACGCCGGAGGAGGTCCGCGACTGCGGCGCCCAGATCCTGCTGGGCAATACCTTTCATCTCTGGCTCCGGCCCGGGCTGGAAGTAATCGCGGCCCATGGGGGACTGCACGGCTTCATGAACTGGTCCGGTCCCATCCTCACCGACTCGGGCGGTTTCCAGGTCTTCAGTCTGGCGGATCTGCGCCGGCTGACGGAGGAGGGGGTGCATTTTCGCTCGCCGATCGACGGCGATGCGGTGTTCCTGAGTCCCGAGCGGTCCATGGAAATCCAGCGGGTGCTCAATTCCGACATCGTCATGGTGTTCGACGAGTGCACACCCTATCCGGCGACCGTGGAGGCGGCCCAGGCGTCGATGGAGTTGTCCTTGCGCTGGGCGGCGCGCAGCCGGATAGCGCATGACGGCAATCCCAACGCCTTGTTCGGCATTGTGCAGGGCGGCATGTACCCGGATCTGCGGCGTCGCTCACTGGAGGGACTGCAGGCTGTCGGGTTTGACGGTTATGCCATCGGCGGGCTGTCGGTTGGGGAGCCGCTGGCCGAGCGGCGCAGGGTGCTCGACGCACTGCTGCCGGAAATGCCGCAGGACCGGCCGCGCTATCTGATGGGCGTGGGAACCCCCAGCGATCTGGTGGAGGCGGTGGCGCGCGGTGTGGATCTGTTCGACTGCGTGATGCCGACCCGCAATGCCCGCAATGGTCACCTGTTTACCCATGACGGCGTGGTGCGCATCCGCAACGCCGCCTATCGGCTGGATACGGGTCCTCTCGACCCGGCGTGCGATTGCATGACCTGCCGCAACTATTCGCGGGCCTATCTGCGCCACTTGGAACGCAGCCAGGAAATCCTGTTCGCCCGCCTGGCCAGCTATCACAACACCTATTATTACCAGAACCTGATGGCCCGCATGCGAGCGGCCATCGATTCGGGAACATTCGAGGATTTTCAACGCGAATTTTATGCCCGCGAGGGGCGCGCGGCGGTGGCTGTGCCATAATGGCCGCCGATTCGGGGGCCCCCGTGGCCATTGCACAGACAGGAACACAGGATCATGAGCTTTTTCATTGCCGACGCATGGGCCCAGCAGGCCCCCCAGGAACCGAGCCTCTGGTTGAATCTGTTGCCGCTGGTGGCGCTGTTCGTGGTGTTCTATTTCGTCCTGATCCGGCCCCAAACCCAGCGGGCCAAGAAGCACCGGGAGATGTTGGGGACCCTCAGTCGGGGCGATGAGATCCTGACCACGGGCGGTCTGGCCGGCCGCATCGTGGAACTGGGAGAAAGCTTCGTGGATCTCGAAATCGCCGACAAGGTGGTCATCAAGGTGCAGAAGCAAGCGCTCGGGGCGTTGTTGCCCAAGGGCACACTCAAAAAGAAATCCTGATCACGGCCGGCGAGGGTAATGCGTCGATGAATCGCTATTCCGGGTGGAAGAACGCACTGATCCTGCTGGTGCTGCTGATTTCCTGTCTCTATGCGCTGCCCAATCTGTTCGGCGAGGATCCGTCCATCCAGATCACTGGCGCCCGCAATGCGCCGGTTGCGGCCGAAACCGTGGACACCATCAAACGGGTGCTACAGGACAATCAACTGCTGCCCCGAGCCATCGAGGCGCAGGACGGGCGCGTCCTGGTGCGTTATCTGGACAGCGAAACCCAGTTGGTCGCCCGCCAGAAACTGGCCGAGGCGCTGGGCGGTGATTATGTTCTGGCCCTCAACCTTGCGCCGCGTACGCCCGCCTGGCTGTTGGCCATTGGCGCCCGTCCCATGAATCTGGGGTTGGATTTGCGCGGCGGAGTGCATTTCCTGCTCGAAGTCGACATGAAGGCGGCAGTTGCCCAGCGCCTGGAGCGCTACGAGACCGATCTGCGCCGCGGTTTGCGCGAAATGGGGGTGCGCTACGCCGGAATCGAACGGCGCGGGGACATCCTGACGATCGTGTTGCGGGATGCCGCCGATCGCCCGGCGGCTCTTGAGGGGCTGCGTAAGACCTATCCGGAGCTGTTGGTGGAATCCCCCGAGGGTCGTCCCGACGCCTTGGTGCTGCGGCTGAGCGAGGCCGATCAGGAACAGTTGCGCAGTTTCGCGCTGCAGCAAAACCTCAACACCCTGCGCAATCGCATCAATGAGCTGGGGGTGGCAGAGCCGGTGGTCCAGCAACAGGGTAGGGATCGCATCGTCGTGCAGCTGCCCGGGGTCCAGGATACGGCGCGGGCCAAGGAAATCCTGGGCGCCACCGCAACCTTGGAATTCCGCCTGGTCGATATGGACGCCGATGCGGCCCAGGCTGCCCGGACCGGCCAGGTGCCGGTGGGGGACAAACTCTACAAGCACCGTGAGGGTTTCCCGGTCCTGCTCAAGCGCGAACTGATCGTGACCGGCGATCAGCTGGTGGATGCCTCGTCCGGCTTTGATGGGCAGTCCGGCGGTCCGAGCGTCAATGTGACCCTGGACAGCCGTGGCGCGACCCGGATGGGGGACACCACCCGCCAGAACCTGGGTCGCCAGATGGCGGTCGTCTTTGTCGAGAATCGCAGCGACTTGCGCATCGAGAATGGCCAGACCGTGCGGGTGCGTCGCACCGTGGAAGAGGTGGTCAGCATCGCCACCATCCAGGGAATTTTCAGCAAGCGCTTCCAGATCACCGGCCTGGCCCCGCAGGAGGCGCGCGACCTGGCGCTGTTGCTGCGCTCCGGCGCCCTCGCCGCGCCGGTGGACATCATCGAGGAACGCACGGTCGGCCCCAGTCTGGGCCAGCAAAATATCGAACAAGGTTGGGATGCCGCGCTGCTGGGGTTTTTCCTGGTGGTGCTGGTGGTCGGCGTCTATTACAAGGTGTTTGGACTGATTGCCAACCTTGCCCTGCTGTTCAACGTGATCATTCTAGTGGCGCTCATGTCGATTCTGCAGGCCACCCTGACCCTGCCAGGCATCGCCGGGATCGTGTTGACGGTGGGCATGGCGGTGGACGCCAACGTGCTGATTTTCGAGCGGATACGCGAGGAGCTGCGCAACGGCAGTACGCCGCAGGCGGCGATCTATTCCGGCTATGAAAAGGCCTTTTCCACCATTGCCGACTCCAACATCACCACCATCATTGCCGCCGCGCTGTTGTTCGGGATGGGATCCGGTCCGGTGCGCGGCTTTGCGGTCACGCTGATCCTGGGCATCCTGGCGTCCATGTTTACTGCCATCACCGGAACGCGGGCCCTGGTCAACCTGATCTATGGCAACCGTCGCGTCACCCAGCTGTCCATCTAGGAGCGCGTTACATGGAGCTGTTTCCTCACAATTCCAAAGTCGACTTCATGGGCCAGCGCTATGTCTGGTTCGCCATCTCGGGGCTGCTGATCCTGTTGTCCGTTGTGGGACTGGCCGTGCGGGGAATCAATTTCGGCATCGATTTCACCGGCGGCATGGTAATGGAAGTGCGCTATCCGGAGGCGGTCAATCTGGAAACCGTGCGCGAGCAACTGGCGGCCGGGGGCTTTGACGATGCCCAGGCCCAGCGTTTCGGGGCGGATCGGGACGTGCTGGTGCGGCTGCCGCCGCAGGCGGGGGTCGAAGCCAAGCAATTGGGCGATCGGGTCCTGACGGTTCTAGCCACCCATGATCCCGGCGTCCAGCTCCTGCGGGTGGAATACGTGGGGCCCCAGGTGGGCGAGGAGCTTGCGAACCAGGGCGGATTGGCGCTGTTGATCGCCATCACGGGGATACTGTTGTACGTGGGCCTGCGGTTTGAATTCCGCCTAGCCTCCGGCGCCATCATCGCGCTGGTCCATGATGTGATCATCACCATCGGGGTGATTTCATGGACCCAGGTCAGTTTCGACCTGAGCGTACTGGCTGCTGTTCTGGGGATTATCGGCTACTCGATCAACGACTCCATCGTGATTTTCGACCGCATCCGGGAGAATTTCATCAAACTGCGCCGCCTGACGCCGATCGAGGTGATCAACATCTCGGTCAACCAGACCCTGTCCCGCACCATCATGACCAATCTGACGGTTTTTCTGGTCTTGATCGCGCTGCTGGTGCTGGGCGGCGACACCTTGCGGCCGTTCTCCATCGCCATGGTGGTGGGCTCTATCGTGGGCACCTATTCCACCATCTATGTAGCGAGCAGCCTGGCCCTGCAGATGGGCGTGCGCCGGGAGCATCTGTTGCCCGTGGTGCGCGAGGGGCCCAAGGATCAGATCTAAGGCCACGGTGCCCCCGGCCGAGCCGGGGCACAGGCTTTAGCTGCGCGCCATCAGGCTAGGGGTCAGGTGGGGCTGGATGTCCCGCACCAGGGCGGCAAACAGTCGCGGATTGCCGCAGACCAGATTGCCCGAGTCCATGAACCCATCGGGTTCCCCCGACAGGTTCCCCACGATGCCGCCGGCCTCCTGAACCAGGACCACGCCAGCGGCGATATCCCAGGGCTTCAGCCCCAGTTCCCAATAGCCGTCCAGGCGTCCGCTGGCGACATAGGCGAGGTCCAGCGCAGCCGACCCGGCGCGCCGGATGCCAGCGGCCTTGCTGGCGACGGCCTGCAGCATGCCGTAATAGGCCGGGGCATGGGTAAAGTCTCGAAACGGCAAGCCGGTGCCGATCAGCGTACCCTCCAGGCTGCGGGCGGGTGTCACCCGGATGCGCCGGTCATTCAGGAACGCGCCCACTCCTCGGGAAGCGGTGTAAATCTCCCCGCGCACCGGGTCATGGATGACGCCGTGCTCCAGCCGGCCCCGCACCTCGATACCGATGGACACCGCGTAGTGGGGCAGGCCATGAATGAAGTTGGTGGTGCCGTCCAGCGGATCGACAATCCAGGTCACTTCGTTGTCGCCGATCTGTCCGCCTTCCTCGCCGAGGATGGCATGATCCGGATAGGCCTTGTGGATGATCTGGATGATTTCCTGTTCCGCCTGGCGGTCGACTTCGGTGACGAAATCGTTGCGTTGCTTGGTGTCTATGGTCAGGCTATCGCGCTGATTGGAGGCGCGGATGATGACGTCGCCCGCCCGGCGGGCCGCCCGCACGGCGATGGTGAGCAGAGGATGCATGGCCAGGTCCGCCTGTCGTGATCTGTGGAAAGAGCGTGCCGGCGCCAGTGGCCGGGGGCGGGGAGCATAACAAACCGCGCCGCCTCAGGCCACGGGAACGTCCTGAAGTTCAGCGATAGGGGGCCAGCGGCAACTCATTCAGTTCTGCCCGCGCTTCCCGCCAGGTCGGAGAGTGCCGTTGGAGCAGCGCGATGAAGCGCTCGCCATGCGTCGCTCCAGTCTTCTGCACAGCGTTTGGCGTGGAAAGTCTTTTAGAAAGTTGGCCAGCCCGTCTTGCGGATGATGGCCTTCCAGGTGGCTGAAGGGGTCTTGGTGATGGTGGCCAACGTGTTCTCCCGCTGCGTACTGTACCGAAACCGTAGCTTTGCGCATTGTCAGGAGCAGGCATTTCTTTGGATTGTGGTGTAATTTGTTGATTTGTTTGGTGCCCGGGGCCGGACTCGAACCGGCATGGGACAGGCCCGAGGGATTTTAAGTCCCTTGCGTCTACCGATTTCGCCACCCGGGCAGGAGCCAGCGTATTGTAGCTTACTGACGCGAATCCAGAAGGGATGAAGGGATTAGACAAAAAATTGACAATCCCTTGCCGGTCTGCTGAAAATGCAAATAGTACTGAATGTTAAGTGACCTTTGGCACGGATGCCTGGGGTCGGGGGAATTTCATGGGCCAGCCGAAAATTCTGATTCTGGATGGTGATTCACATCATGCTGAATCGCTGAAAGCCATCTTGGGTTTTATCGATCTGCAATCGGAACAAATCTCCGATCCGGCAACCTGGGATTGGGCGCGCTACGAGAATCAGGACTGGACTGCAGTCTGTATCGGGCGGGTGGATCCCCCCGCCTTGCGCGACAGTTCTCTGGCGCGCCTCCATCAACAGGCGCCTCGTCTGCCCATCCTGTGGATGGATTCAGCTCCTCCCAGCTTGATCGATCATCCCCTGTGGCCATTGCAACAGCCGGTACGACACGAGCAACTGGTTGAAACGCTGCGTCAGGTGGAACTCTATCGACAGAGCGCACGCCTGAAGGAACGCCCCCGCAATGTGGAACTCTTCCGTAGTCTGGTGGGTAACTCCAGGGCTATCCGCAATGTGCGCAAGCTGATCAGCCAGGTCGCCGGATCGGATGCCAACGTGCTGATTCTTGGGGAATCCGGTACTGGAAAAGAGGTCGTTGCACGCAACATCCATTATTACTCCTCACGCCGCAACGGGCCATTCATCGCCGTCAATTGCGGCGCGATACCCGGTGAATTGCTGGAATCGGAACTCTTCGGTCACGAAAAAGGCGCATTTACCGGCGCGGTCAGCAACCGTGAAGGGCGATTTGAAGCTGCCCAGGGCGGCACCTTGTTTCTCGATGAGATTGGCGACATGAGCCTGCCGATGCAGGTGAAGTTGTTGCGGGTGCTGCAGGAACGGGTGTTTGAGCGGGTGGGGAGCAACCGCAGCATTCCGGCCGATGTGCGGATCGTTGCCGCCACCCATCGCGTGCTGGAAGATCAGATTGCCAAGGGCCAGTTCCGGGAAGATCTTTACTACCGGCTCAATGTGTTTCCCATTGAAACACCGCCGCTGCGTGATCGAGTTGAAGATTTGCCCCTGTTGCTGGAAGAAATCATTGCGCGCCTGGAGCATGAACGCGGCACGTCTGTGCGGCTGACGCCTGCCGCGGTCATTGCCCTGTGCCAATGGCGCTGGCCGGGCAATGTTCGGGAACTGGCCAATCTGATCGAACGACTGGCTATTCTTCATCCTTTTGGCACGGTGGATCTGGCGGATCTGCCCGAGAACTACCGGCCATTGGGAGAGGATCGGAATGGTATGGCCTCTGACGTGCCTGCGGTTCATCCTGCCTTGGCCCATCTGGCGGGGAGCGATGGGGCGCCATTGCCGCGCCTGCCCCGGGAGGGAATGGATCTCAAGCAGTATCTGGCCGAAGCGGAAATCAACCTGATTCGGCAAGCCCTTGCGGCCAGTGACGGCGTGGTGTCCCAGGCAGCCAAGCTGCTGCAGCTCGGGCGTACCACTCTGGTCGAAAAATTGCGCAAATATGGTTTGGTGCGTGCGGATCTACCGATCGATCCGTGATCCTCATGACGCGGTCTTGCCCGCACAACTTCTGCCGATAGCCTTCTCTATCTAAGTGCCGAGTTTCACCGCTGTTTCATGGCGGCGCGGGTTCTTTTCGCCAGAATTTTGGCGTTCATTGCGGTGCGTGCGCATTCCTGCTTGGTTTGCCGTAAAAAAATAAATTAAAAAACAAATAGTTAAAATATTAAGTTGCTTATCCGTCGGTTTGGAACGTTTCCTGCTTTATGGGGGCGCCGAATCATCTGGTGCCTGAGGTGCCGGAATTTCGACACCCAGGGAACGAATCCAGATCTCTCCACGAAGGAAACAAAGGGAGAGACAACCGCAACGGAGATTGGCCATGGTACAGACTGCCCAGATTGATGCACGCCAACAGCATGACCTCGTGATTCAACATGCGTCCCTGGTGCGGCGCATTGCCCAGCACCTAGCCAGTCGTCTCCCGGCCAGCGTGCAACTTGATGACCTGATTCAAGCTGGCATGATGGGCTTGCTGGAGGCGGCCCGCAATTACGACGCGGGTCAAGGTGCGAGCTTTGAAACCTATGCCGGAATCCGCATACGCGGCGCCATGCTGGATGAAACGCGCAAGGTGGACTGGGTGCCCCGCTCGGTGCACCGCAAGGCCCGTGAAATGGCCGTGGTTGTGCACGCACTGGAACATCGTCTGGGACGGCTTGCCAAGCCGGCGGAAGTTGCCGACGCGATGCAGATCGATCTGGATCAGTACCACCAGATTGTGAAGGACGCTGCGGGGTGCCGAGTACTCAGTCTGGACGAGCCTGACAATGGTGTGGTCGATGTGGGGGATATTCCCGGCGATGGCGACCATGATCCCGCTCAGCAAATCGAAGCTGCTGGATTCAGGGCGGTGCTGGTCGAGGTCATGACCAGCTTGCCTGAAAAAGAGCGTTTGGTGATGTCGCTGTATTACGAGCAAGACATGAATCTTCGTCAGATCGGTAGCGTGATGGGCGTCAGCGAATCGCGCGCCTGCCAGATCCACAGTCAAGCCGTGAAACGCATCCGTAGTCGGATGTCGGATTGGGTGGGGAAATCCTGATCCGGAGAATCCGCTGTCAGGAAACCGACGCTCTGACAATCGATTGGCGCAAAAGTCCTCAAGTTGACGGAAATCCGTCCGATAATCCTATCAGTTGGGTTAACGAATGGGGCAGAGACCATGCAAGGTGAACGTTATTCATGGATCGATGGATCACACGCGGGGTCCCGGCAGCACATTTCCCGTTCTGAGGAGCGTGGTGTGGTTGTCTCGCTGATGGGGCGGCTGGGATCGCATTGGTCAGAGGAGCAGCGCATTCGCCATTTGGGGGATTTGATTGCGGCAAAGGCCTACCGGCCGAATGCGGAACGAATGGCCGATGGCTTCTTGAGCAAGTCGCACGCATGGGATGATTCCTTTCGCGCCTGATCGCCCTTATGGCCAAGCTTCCAAGGATCGGTACTGATGAGCCGTTCGGGGAAAACATCGCCGTGGATGCGTTACGAAGTGTTGCTTGATGCGCAACGCATCCGCCAACTCCTGATGCAGTTCGCATCCGATCCAGCCGGGGTGGTCGTTGATTATCCGCTCCTGGCGACCTCCCTCCCGGCGCAGCTGATGTCAGAAGGTGATGAGTGGGTCCTGCGCCCCCTGCAACCGGCTTTTTCCAGCGGGTCTGGGAGCGCGTGTGGCAATCTGCTGACCCTGACCCAGGGAGGACAGCAGTTGCAGATGGTGTGTCAGGGCGTGGGCCGGGACGGGCAATTGCTCCATCTGGGTTTGCCCGACTGCGTACGCTATGCCCAACTGAGGGGAGAAAGCCGGGTTTCCCTGGAACAGGTGACTGGCGTCTGTCTGACCCTGCATCCCGAGCCCTCGATGCCGATCATTGCGGAACCGCTGG
>Ga0209851_1000187_pt1 | contig 15472 bp, 11 predicted proteins | sample GWRWT4_14Oct14_FD_187195 | JGI IMG/M metagenome (GOLD analysis project Ga0209851, IMG submission 187195) | Sand microcosm microbial communities from a hyporheic zone in Columbia River, Washington, USA - GW-RW T4_14-Oct-14 (SPAdes) (version 2) | ecosystem: Engineered > Artificial ecosystem > Sand... | reverse complement strand
ACAACATCAAGGTGGTGGTGCAGTTGATCAATCCGATCGCCATGGAAGAGGGCCTGCGCTTCGCGATTCGCGAAGGCGGCCGTACCGTCGGCGCCGGCGTCGTCTCCAAGGTGCTGAAGTAGTAAGTTGCGTAAACAAGCGATTCGAAGCCGATTTGAGGTTTTGAATCGCCCTTGAGTTGATTTAGGCCAGTAGTTCAATTGGTAGAGCACCGGTCTCCAAAACCGGGGGTTGGGGGTTCGAGTCCCTCCTGGCCTGCCATTTTTGTGTTGATTGTCAAGAGATGGCGGTAATCGAAATATGTCGAGTCATTCGATGAATGTCGAAGATGAATCGCCTAATCGTGCGTTGGAAGCTGCCAAGTGGTTGCTTTCCCTGGCGTTTGTTGGGGTTGGCGTTGCGGCGTTCTATTACTTTCCGCAGTGGTTGTTGATTTTTCGGATTCTGCTGTTTCTGTCTCTCCTCAGCGTCTCGTTTCTGGTCGCTAGTCGCACGCACATTGGGATCTTGGCGGTTGTCTGGGTCAAGGATTCCATCCGTGAAGCCCGCAAGGTGGTCTGGCCCACGCGCGCCGAAACCATGCAAACCACCCTGGTCGTGCTGGGCATGGTGATGCTCATGGGCGTCATGTTGTGGATGGTGGACTGGTTTCTCGGCTTTATTCTGCGTCGCCTCACCGGCATGGGGGCTTGAACATGACCATGCGTTGGTTTGTGGTGCAGGCTTATTCGGGCTTTGAACATCAGGTCAAGCGTTCACTCGAGGAATATATTCGCCGCGCCGGTTTGGAAGAACGGTTCGGTGAGATTTTGGTTCCAACCGAAGAAGTGATTGAGATGCGTGAGGGACAGAAGCGGCGCAGCGAGCGCAAGTTCTTCCCCGGTTATGTCCTGGTCCAGATGGAAATGGCGGACGAAACCTGGCACTTGGTTAAGGAAGTTCCCAAGGTGCTCGGGTTTATTGGCGGCACCAAGGACCGGCCCGCGCCGATCAGCGATCGGGAAGCGCAGACCATTCTGGATCGCATCCGCGAAGGCGTTGAAAAGCCGCGTCCCAAGGTCTTGTTCGCGCCGGGCGAACAGGTGCGCGTGACCGATGGGCCTTTCAATGATTTCAATGGCACGGTCGAAGACGTGAATTACGAGAAGAACCGCTTGCGGGTCAGCGTGACGATTTTTGGTCGCTCCACGCCGGTCGACCTGGAGTTCTCTCAAGTCGAAAAAGTCTGAGCATCCGCTCAGCGAGCAACCGGGGAGCCGCGAGGCGTTTGAACCCGAGAGGTGATCATGGCCAAGAAGATTGATGCGTATATCAAGTTGCAGGTTCCGGCCGGAAAGGCCAATCCGAGCCCGCCCATCGGCCCGGCCCTGGGTCAGCGTGGCGTCAACATCATGGAATTCTGCAAGGCATTCAACGCCCATACCCAGAATGTCGAGCCTGGCTTGCCGCTGCCCGTGGTCATCACGGTGTACTCGGATCGCAGCTTCACTTTCATCACCAAGACCCCTCCCGCCAGTGTGTTGCTGAAGAAGGCGGCTGGCATTGCCAAAGGCAGCCCGATTCCCCATACCAACAAGGTTGGCAAGGTGAACCGGGAGCAGCTGGAGGAAATCGCGCGCACCAAGACCCCGGATTTGACAGCGGCGGATCTGGAAGCGGCGGTACGGACCATTGCGGGCAGCGCTCGCAGCATGGGCCTTGAAGTGGAGGGAGTCTAAGATGGCGAACGTAGGCAAGCGGATGCGAGCGATCCAGGACAAGATCCAGCCTGGAAAGTCCTATCCGATCGATGATGCACTGAGCTTGATCAAGGACTGCGCCAGCGCTAAGTTTCTGGAGTCCGTCGATGTGGCCGTGAATCTGGGCGTTGACCCGCGCAAATCCGATCAGGTGGTGCGCGGCGCGACGGTTCTTCCCAATGGCACCGGCAAGACGGTTCGGGTCGCGGTGTTCGCCCAGGGCGCCAATGCCGAGGCGGCCAAGGAAGCCGGCGCCGATATCGTTGGGTTCGAGGATCTGGCGGAACAGGTCAAGGCGGGTCAGATGAACTTCGATGTCGTGATCGCCAGCCCTGATGCCATGCGCGTGGTCGGCCAGCTCGGTCCCATCCTCGGTCCGCGTGGCCTGATGCCCAATCCCAAAGTGGGTACGGTGACGCCCGATGTGGCGGGCGCCGTGCGCAATGCCAAGGGGGGGCAGGTGCGTTACCGCACCGACAAGACCGGCATCATCCACTGCAGCATCGGCAAGTCGAACTTCGAAGTTCAGGCCCTGCGGGAGAACCTTCAGTCGTTGCTGGCTGATTTGCAGAAGGCCAAGCCGGCCACTGCCAAGGGCATTTATGTGAAGCGCATCACAGTGTCTTCAACCATGGGCCCCGGGATTCCCGTAGACCAGGGTAGCTTGGCTGTTTGAGATTGGACGCAAGAAAGGTTTTGTCAACCGCTGCAAGGCGGACGTCAAAGACCGCAGGTGAGCCGTTGCCAGGAGGCGCGGCTCTTAATGGGCAACCGGCCTGCGTAGACGATGGTCCCGATCAGGTTTCCCCTGGCGAGGCGCATCGTAAAGGAGGCGAAACGGCAGGGACGCTGTTTCGTTGGTGTCATTCCGGGCGGACTATCGCCCGAGCCAGGAGGTAAGCATGCCGCTCAAGCTGGAAGGCAAAGTGGCCTTGGTTTCCGAGGTCAATGAGGTGGCTGCCCAGGCGCATTCCGTGATCGCCGCCGAGTATCGGGGGCTGAAGGTCGCGGAAATGGACGAGCTGCGCAAAAAGGCGCGCAACGATCAGGTGTATCTGCGGGTGGTCAAGAACACCCTTGCCCGTCGGGCGCTGGAGGGGACGAGTTTCGAACCCCTGGGCGAACGATTGGTGGGGCCGCTGGTTCTTGGGTTTTCAATGCAGGACCCCGGAGCAGTGGCGCGATTGTTCAAGGACTTTGCCAAGTCCCACGACAAGTTTCAGGTCAAGGCGCTGGCCATTTCCGGCCAGGTTCTCGAAGCCACCGACCTGGATCGCCTTGCCAGCCTGCCCACCCGTGACCAGGCCATTGCCATGCTCATGGGGGTCATGAAAGCGCCGATCGAGAAGTTTGTTCGCACGGTCAACGAGCCCGTGGCCAAGATGGTCCGTACGCTCGCGGCAGTCCGCGATCAAAAACAGGCAGCCTGATCCGCCCGCGAAACCAAGGGCAGCGATCCGATATCGGGATTCATTGTTATTTATTTTGTAGGAGTTTAATTCAATGGCTGTTTCCAAAGAGGAAATCCTTGACGCCATCAGCAACATGACGGTCGTCGAGATTGTGGATCTTATCTCTGCCATGGAAGAGAAGTTCGGCGTATCCGCGGCGGCTGCCGTTGCGGCAGCGCCGGTCGCGATGGCTGTGGCCGAGGCTGTCGAAGAGCAGACCGAGTTCAACGTCATCATGACCAGCTTCGGCGCGAACAAGGTCAACGTCATCAAGGTCGTTCGTGGCCTCACCGGCTTGGGTTTGAAGGAAGCGAAAGACTTGGTGGAAGCGGTTCCCGCCACCATCAAGGAAGCCGTGCCCAAGGCCGAAGCCGATGACGTCAAGAAGCAACTGGAAGAAGCCGGCGCTACCGCCGAGGTCAAGTAATCGCCTTGTCGTTTAAAAGCGGCAATTTTAGATGATGAGGGGGCTGGTGGCATGCGCCGCCGGCCTCCTTTTGCTTACCGGTCCTCCGTATAAGGGATTGGCTTCCGCGCCTTACGGAACCCGTCGGCTTCCCCAACAGGCCGGCAGAAACGCCGAGGGATAACTCCATGCCTTACTCGTTTACCGAAAAAAAGCGTTTTCGCAAGGATTTCGCCAAGTTGCCGACGGTACTGGAAGTTCCGTACCTGCTGGCGATTCAGCTCGACTCCTATCGCGAATTCCTGCAACTCGACGTTCCCGCGACACAGCGACAGGAGCGGGGAATTCACGCAGCGCTTAAAACCGTTTTTCCCATCGAGAGTTATTCGGGTAATGCGCGTTTGGAGTATGTCGATTACCGGCTTGGCGATCCAGCGTTCGATATCAAGGAATGCCAACAGCGCGGGATCACCTACTCCGCCCCGCTGAGGGTCAAGGTGCGTCTGGTCCTGTTCGACAAGGACAGCCCAGCGTCGAAAAAGATTACAAAGGAAATCAAGGAACAGGAAGTGTACATGGGCGAATTGCCGCTCATGACCGAGAATGGCACGTTCGTGATCAATGGCACTGAGCGGGTGATTGTCTCGCAGATGCATCGGTCTCCCGGTGTCTTCTTTGATCATGACCGTGGCAAGACCCATTCCTCGGGAAAGGTCCTTTATTCCGCCCGTATCATTCCCTATCGCGGCTCTTGGCTGGATTTTGAATTCGACGCCAAGGATCTGCTGTATGCCCGCATCGACCGTCGGCGCAAATTGCCCGTCACGGTGTTGTTGCGGGCCTTGGGTATCCAGCCCCAGGAAATGTTGGAGCTGTTTTTCGAGCACAACATCTTTCATCTGTCCCGGGATGAGGTCACCTTGGAACTGGTGCCCGAACGCTTGCGCGGGGAACTGGCGAGCTTCGAGATCCGGATCGGCGACCAGGTACTGGTTGAGGAAGGTCGGCGCGTGACGGCGCGTCATATCCGCGAGCTGGAAAAAGCGGGCGTCACCCAATTGACGGTTCCGCCTGAGTACCTGATCGGGAAGATCGCGGCCCATGACGTCATTGATGCGAGCACCGGCGAATTACTGGTGCGGGCGAACGACGAGCTGACGCCAGCCCAGGTTTCGGCTTTGCGCGCCGCCGGGGTGGGTGATTTGCGCACCCTTTACGTCAATGATTTGGACCGTGGGGCTTATGTCTCCAGTACCTTGCGCGTCGATTCAACGAGTACGCCGCTGGAGGCATTGGTTGAAATCTACCGCATGATGCGGCCGGGTGAGCCGCCCACCAAGGAAGCCGCCGAGGCGCTGTTCCAGAACCTGTTCTTCTCGTTTGATCGTTATGATCTTTCCGCTGTCGGCCGGATGAAGTTCAACCGCCGTTTGGGTCGGGATGAAATCACCGGTCCCGGGATTTTGAGCAAAGACGACATTGTCGAGGTGGTGCGGGCACTGATTGACATCCGCAATGGTAACGGCCAGGTGGATGACATCGATCATCTGGGCAACCGTCGTGTGCGATCGGTCGGGGAAATGACCGAGAACGTCTTCCGCATTGGTTTGGTGCGTGTGGAGCGTGCGGTCAAGGAACGCCTGTCCATGGCCGAGAGCGAAGGCCTGATGCCGCAGGAACTGATCAACGCCAAGCCGGTGGCGGCCGCGATCAAGGAATTCTTCGGTTCCTCCCAGCTCTCCCAGTTCATGGACCAGAACAACCCCTTGTCCGAGGTGACCCACAAGCGCCGCGTGTCTGCCCTGGGGCCAGGTGGATTGACCCGCGAGCGGGCGGGCTTCGAGGTGCGGGACGTGCATCCCACCCACTATGGTAGGGTCTGTCCTATCGAGACGCCGGAAGGCCCCAATATCGGGCTCATCAACTCCTTGTCCGTCTATGCGCGCACGAATCCCTATGGTTTTCTGGAAACGCCATGCCGCAAGGTGGTGGATGGCCAGGTGACCACGGAAGTCGAGTATCTGTCGGCGATCGAGGAAGGGCGTTATGCCATCGCCCAGGCCAATGCACGGCTGGATGAGAATAACCGCCTGGTCGATGATCTGGTGTCATGCCGGTTTCAGAATGAATTCACCCTCATGCCCAAGGCGCGGGTGAACTTCATGGATGTCTCGCCGAGGCAGATTGTTTCGGTGGCGGCCTCCTTGATCCCGTTCTTGGAACATGACGACGCCAACCGCGCCCTGATGGGTTCCAACATGCAGCGCCAGGCGGTGCCGACCTTGCGTGCCGACAAGCCTTTGGTGGGAACGGGCATGGAGCGCACCGTGGCCATCGACTCCGGCGTGTCCGTGGTGGCGCGCCGGGGTGGCGTGGTCGACAAGGTGGACGCAGCCCGTATCGTGGTGCGGGTGAACGACGAGGAGACAGAAGCGGGCGAGCCCGGCGTGGACATCTACACCCTGATCAAGTACGTGCGTTCGAACCAGAACACCTGCATGAACCAGCGGCCGCTGGTAAAGTCCGGCGATATCATCAGCCGGGGTGACGTGTTGGCGGACGGCCCATCCACGGATCTTGGGGAACTGGCGCTGGGGCAGAATTGCCTGGTCGCCTTCATGCCTTGGAACGGTTACAACTTCGAGGACTCCATCCTCATCTCCCAGCGCCTGGTTCAGGAAGATCGGTTCACGACCATCCATATTGAAGAACTAACCTGTGTGGCCCGGGACACCAAGCTCGGGTCCGAGGAAATCAGCGCGGACATTCCCAACGTCAGCGAAACGGCCTTGGGCAAGCTGGATGAATCGGGCATCGCGTTCATCGGCGCCGAGGTCAAGGCCGGCGACATCCTGGTGGGCAAGGTCACGCCGAAGGGTGAAACCCAGCTCACCCCGGAGGAAAAACTGCTGCGGGCCATTTTCGGTGAGAAAGCGTCCGATGTGAAGGACACCTCACTCCGTGTGCCACCGGGCATGGATGGGCATGTCATTGACGTTCATGTCTTTACCCGCGACGGCGTGGACAAGGACGATCGGGCGCTGGCGACCGAAAGATCGGAGCTCGCCGCGGTACGCAAGGATCTCAATGATCAGTTGCGTATTCTGGAAGAGGACACTTACCAGCGCATGGCTCGGCTGTTGGTCGGCAAGTCCGCCGATGGCGGACCGAAGGGGCTTCGTACGGGCGCGACGGTTGGCCAGGACTATCTGGATGCACTGTCACGCGAGAAGTGGTTCGAGATCCGGCTACAGGACGAGGATGCCAATCGCAGCCTGGAGCGTATGGCAGAGCAGCTGCGACTGCAACGCGAGGCCTTCGATCAGCGTTTTGAAGAGAAGCGCCGCAAGATTACGGCAGGTGATGATCTCGCCCCAGGCGTATTGAAGATGGTCAAGGTCTTCCTGGCCGTGAAACGGCGCATTCAGCCGGGCGACAAGATGGCGGGCCGTCACGGCAACAAGGGCGTGATTTCGCAGATCGTCCCGGTGGAAGACATGCCTTACATGGCGGATGGCACACCGGTCGACATCGTGCTCAATCCGCTGGGCGTGCCCTCACGCATGAATATCGGCCAGGTACTGGAGACCCATCTGGGGTTTGCCGCCAAGGGATTGGGAATCAAGATCGGCCGCATGATCGATGCCCACCGTAACGCCGGCGAAATGCGGGAATTCCTGGACCAGATCTACAACCAGATCGGGAATGGCCTGCAGAAAGTGATGCTCGATGATTTGTCCGATGAGGACATCTTCGAACTGTCCCGTAATCTGCGCGGCGGTGTGCCGATGGCCACGCCAGTCTTCGACGGTGCCGACGAAACGGAAATCAAGGCGATGCTGCGTCTCGCCGATCTGCCCGAATCCGGTCAGTTGCAGCTATTCGACGGCCGCACCGGCGAATCCTTTGCCCGCCCGGTGACGGTTGGCTATATGTACATGCTCAAGCTCAACCATTTGGTGGATGACAAGGTCCATGCCCGCTCCACCGGACCCTACAGCCTGGTGACCCAGCAGCCGCTGGGTGGCAAGGCCCAGTTTGGCGGCCAGCGTTTCGGGGAGATGGAAGTCTGGGCGCTTGAGGCCTATGGCGCGTCCTATACCCTGCAGGAAATGCTGACGGTCAAATCGGATGATGTGCAGGGGCGGACCCGGATGTACAAGAGCATCGTGGATGGCGATCACCGCATGGATGCCGGCATGCCGGAGTCCTTCAATGTGCTGGTGAAGGAAATCCGGTCGTTGGGCATCAATATTGAGTTGGAACAGGAATGAGCGGCACCCGCCGCCCATCCGGTGACCCGCGCGCCAAGTCGCAGGAGTGACGATGAAAGATCTGCTGAGCTTCATCAAACAACAAGATCAGATTGCGGATTTCGACAATATCCGCATTGGGCTGGCTTCCCCGGAGAGAATCCGTTCGTGGTCTTTCGGAGAGGTCAAAAAGCCCGAGACGATCAATTACCGCACCTTCAAACCGGAGCGGGATGGCCTGTTCTGCGCCAAGATCTTTGGTCCGGTGAAGGACTACGAGTGCCTGTGCGGCAAGTACAAGCGCCTCAAGCACCGCGGCGTGGTGTGTGAGAAGTGCGGCGTCGAGGTGACGCAGGCCAAGGTGCGCCGCGAGCGCATGGGGCATATCGAACTCGCCAGCCCCACGGCCCACATCTGGTTCCTGAAATCCCTGCCGTCGCGTATCGGGCTCATGCTGGACATGACCCTGCGCGACATCGAGCGGGTGCTGTACTTCGAGTCCTATCTGGTGATCGATCCCGGCATGACGCCGCTGGAACGGGGACAGATCCTCTCCGAGGAGGCCTATCTCGACGCCATTGAAGAGCATGGGGATGAATTCGACGCCCGCATGGGGGCCGAAGCCATCGACCAGATGCTGAAAAGCATCGATCTGCCCAAAGACGCCGTGCGTTTGCGGGAAGAAATGGCCGGCACCAACTCGGAAACCAAGATCAAGCGTTTGTCCAAGCGACTGAAGCTGATCGAATCCTTCGTCGAGTCGGGCAATCGGCCCGAGTGGATGATCCTGAAAGTTTTGCCGGTGCTGCCGCCGGAATTGCGCCCACTGGTGCCGCTGGATGGCGGACGTTTTGCCACCTCCGACTTGAACGATCTGTATCGGCGTGTCATCAACCGCAACAATCGCCTCAAGCGCCTGCTGGAACTGGCCGCCCCCGACATCATCGTGCGCAATGAAAAGCGCATGTTGCAGGAGTCGGTGGACGCCTTGCTGGACAACGGCCGGCGCGGTCGGGCCATCACGGGTTCCAACAAGCGTCCGCTCAAGTCGCTCGCCGACATGATCAAGGGCAAGCAAGGCCGGTTCCGGCAGAACCTGCTGGGCAAGCGCGTCGACTATTCCGGCCGCTCGGTGATCGTGGTGGGGCCGACCCTCCGCTTGCACCAGTGTGGTTTGCCCAAGCGCATGGCCCTGGAGCTGTTCAAGCCATTCGTGTTCTCGCGTCTGCAACGCTTGGGGATTGCGACCACCATCAAGGCTGCCAAACGCATGGTGGAACGGGAGGAGCCGCAGGTCTGGGACATGCTGGAGGAGGTGATCCGCGAACATCCCGTGCTGCTCAACCGTGCGCCGACCTTGCATCGTCTGGGCATTCAGGCGTTTGAGCCCGTCCTGATCGAGGGCAAGGCAATCCAGTTGCATCCGCTGGTGTGCACGGCATTCAACGCCGACTTCGACGGCGACCAGATGGCGGTGCACGTGCCGTTGTCGCTGGAAGCGCAGCTCGAAGCCCGCGCATTGATGATGTCGACCAACAACATTCTCTCGCCTGCCTCCGGGGAGCCCATTGTGGTGCCGACCCAGGACGTGGTGCTGGGGCTGTACTGGATGACCCGTGAGCGCGTCGGTGGCCTGGGTGAAGGCATGGTCTTCGCCGACGTGGCGGAGGCCGATCGGGCCTATCGCAACGGCATGGCCGATCTTCAGGCGCGCGTCAAGGTGCGCCTGAGTGACCGGGTGATCGATGATGCCGGCGGCAAGCAGGCACGGACCCGCTTGATGGAGACCACCGTCGGCCGGGCGCTGTTGTCGCAGATCTTGCCGGAAGGCTTGCCTTTCGAAATGATCAACCGCGATCTCACCAAAAAATCGGTGGGAGCGGTGCTGAATGCCTGCTATCGCCGGGTGGGGCTGAAGGAAACGGTGATCTTTGCCGACCAGTTGATGTACACGGGGTTCCACTATGCCACGGTGGCGGGGATTTCAATTGGCGTCGATGACATGGTGGTGCCCGAGGAGAAGACCGAAATCCTGCGCCAGGCCGAGGGCGAGGTGAAGGAAATCGAGGAGCAGTATGCCTCGGGTCTGGTGACCAACGGCGAGCGTTACAACAAAGTGGTGGACATCTGGTCGCGTACCAACGATCAGGTGGCACGCGCCATGATGGACAAGCTGGGTACTGAAGTCGCCACTGATAAGGATGGCAATCAGGTGCGCCAGGCTTCCTTCAACTCCATCTTCATGATGGCCGACTCCGGTGCCCGTGGCTCCGCAGCGCAGATCCGGCAGCTGGCCGGCATGCGCGGGCTGATGGCCAAGCCGGATGGCTCCATCATCGAAACCCCGATCACGGCGAATTTCCGTGAGGGGTTGAACGTGCTGCAGTTCTTCATTTCCACCCACGGCGCCCGCAAGGGTTTGGCCGATACGGCGCTCAAGACCGCCAACTCAGGTTACCTGACCCGGCGTCTGGTCGACGTGTCGCAGGATGTGGTCATTCTGGAGCCCGACTGCGGGACCTCCCGTGGCTTGCCCTTGTCCCCCATCGTGGAAGGCGGGGATGTTCTCGAGCCGCTGCGGGAGCGGGTGTTGGGCCGCGTGCTGGCAGAATCCATTACCGACCCCGCCACGGGCGAGGTGGTCATTGAAGCCAACACGCTGCTGGATGAAAAGCTGGTTGAGGAAATGGAGCGCCTGGGAGTCGATCGGGTCCTGGTGCGATCACCCATCACTTGCGAGTCCCGCTACGGGATCTGCGCCATGTGCTACGGCCGTGATCTGGCGCGCGGCCATATGGTGAACGGCGGTGAAGCCGTGGGGGTCATCGCGGCCCAGTCCATCGGCGAGCCGGGAACCCAGCTGACGATGCGTACCTTCCATATCGGGGGCGCGGCGTCCCGGGCTGCATCCGTCAATAACGTCCAGGTCAAGCGCAAGGGTGCGCTGCGTCTGCACAATGCCAAGTCGGTGCGTAACCACAAGGGCTCCCTGGTTACCGTATCGCGCTCCGGAGAAATCGGCGTCACTGATGAGTTCGGGCGTGAGCGGGAACGTTACAAGATCCCCTACGGCGCCACCTTGCTGGTCAATGATGGCGATCCCGTGGAGGCCGGTCAGATCGTGGCCGAGTGGGATCCCCACACCCATCCGGTGGTGACCGAAATTGCCGGCCGACTGCGTTTTGTGCAGATGGCCGAGGGGCTGTCGATCCAGAGCCAGGTCGACCAGATGAGCGGACAGACCCAGGTGGTGATTCTGGATCCCAAACAGCGTATCGGCGCCGGACGCGATATGCGTCCCATGATCAAGCTGGTGAATGAAGCCGGGGACGATCTGCATTTCCCGGGAACGACCATCCCCGCCGCCTACTTCCTCCCGGCGGGTGCGCTGGTGTTGATGCAAGATGGCGCCGAGGTTCGCATCGGCGATGTCATCGCCCGTATTCCTCAGGAGACAAGCAAGACCCGTGACATCACCGGTGGTCTGCCGCGGGTAGCGGACTTGTTCGAGGCGCGCAAGCCCAAGGAGCCGGCAATTCTGGCTGAAGTGGCGGGAACCGTGTCCTTTGGCAAGGACACCAAGGGCAAGCAGCGCTTGGTCCTGACCGATAGCGAGGGGGTTCAACACGAGATCCTGGTGCCCAAGTGGCGCAACGTCACCGTGTTCGAGGGTGAATCCGTTGAACGCGGCGACGTGGTGGCTGATGGTGAGCCCAATCCTCAGGACATCCTGCGTCTGCTGGGAGTGGAGGCTTTGGCGGAATATCTGGTCAAGGAGATCCAGGACGTCTACCGCCTGCAGGGCGTCAAGATCAACGACAAGCACATCGAGACCATCATTCGGCAGATGCTGCGCAAGGTGGAAGTTGTTGATCCGGGCGATACCCACTTCCTGCAGGGAGAGCAGGTCGATCGTGCGCGGTTGATCGAGGAGAACGATGCGGCGCTGGCTGAAAACAAGCTGGCGGCACGCTGGGATCCATTGCTGCTTGGTATCACCAAGGCGTCTCTGGCCACGGAGTCCTTCATTTCGGCAGCCTCCTTCCAGGAGACAACCCGCGTATTGACCGACGCTGCCGTCCGCGGCGTCATGGACCCGCTGCGCGGACTCAAGGAAAATGTCATTGTGGGACGGCTCATTCCCGCCGGAACCGGGCTGGCTTACCACACCCACCGGCGTGAGCTGCGTGGCTTTGGCATGAGTCAGCTGGAGGCTGAACATGCCGCTGCCACCGCCTCCGTAGCCCCACGCCCGGAGGATGTGTTCGAGGATCGGTGAAATCCCGATCCAATTCCACTTGGAGGGGGCGCTGGCCCCCTCTTTCTTTTTGGCGGTCCGTCAATTTAGGTTGACAGTCCACCCCCGCATCTCTAAAATTGCGCCTCTTTCATGTCCGGCGGCCCGAGCGCCCATCTTCTTTTTCCGATACGACGAGTGGTTCATGGCAACGATCAATCAGTTGGTTCGCAAGCCGCGTCGCAGCAAGGCAGCGAAGAGTGACGTACCCGCGCTGGAGCAGTGCCCGCAACGGCGCGGTGTCTGCACGCGTGTGTATACCACAACGCCCAAGAAGCCAAACTCCGCGCTTCGCAAGGTGGCTCGCGTTCGTCTGACGAATGGCTTTGAAGTCACCGGCTACATCGGCGGCGAGGGGCACAATCTTCAGGAGCATTCGGTGGTCCTGATTCGTGGCGGTCGTGTCAAGGACTTGCCCGGCGTGCGTTATCACATTGTTCGAGGCAGCTTGGATACCGCAGGGGTCGCCAAGCGTCGCCAGGCGCGTTCCAAGTATGGCGCGAAGCGTCCCAAGAGCTGATTGTTCGGGTTTTGGTCGCTTGCGCGACGGAGTTGAATCATGGCAAGAAGAAAGATTGCAGCCAAGCGGGCCATCCTTCCGGACCCCAAGTACGGAAGTGAGCAGCTGGCAAAGTTTGTCAACATGGTGATGTGCGACGGCAAGAAATCGATTGCCGAAGGCATCGTCTACAAGGCGCTTGACGAAGTAAGCCAGAAGCGTGGCGGCGACCCCCTTTCGGTCCTGGATGCGGCGCTGGAAGCGGTGCGTCCGGCGGTTGAAGTGAAGTCACGGCGGGTTGGTGGGGCTACTTATCAGGTCCCGACAGAAGTGCGCCCGACGCGGCGAACTGCCCTTGCCATGCGCTGGATTATTGATGCGGCCCGGGCGCGTGGCGAAAAGTCCATGGTGCGCCGGCTGGCTGGCGAGCTGCTGGATGCGGCGGATAACCGCGGCACCGCAGTCAAAAAGCGGGAAGAAACCCATCGCATGGCAGAAGCCAACAAAGCGTTCTCCCATTTTCGCTGGTAAGTATCCGTCCCGGATCTAAGGAATTTTCAGGTGGCTCGCAAAACCCCCATTGATCGCTACCGTAATATTGGTATTTCCGCGCACATTGATGCAGGGAAGACCACGACCACGGAGCGCGTGCTGTTCTATACCGGCGTCAGTCACAAGATTGGCGAAGTCCACGATGGCGCTGCCACCATGGATTGGATGGAGCAGGAGCAGGAGCGCGGGATCACCATCACTTCCGCTGCCACCACCTGTTTCTGGAGCGGCATGGGGGCGAATTTCCCTGAGCACCGCATCAACATTATCGACACCCCGGGCCACGTGGATTTCACCATCGAAGTTGAACGCTCCATGCGAGTGCTCGATGGCGCTTGCATGGTGTATTGCGCGGTGGGTGGGGTTCAGCCCCAGTCCGAGACGGTATGGCGTCAGGCCACCAAATATGGCGTGCCCCGGATCGCTTTTGTCAACAAGATGGATCGTGCCGGCGCCGACTTTTTCAAGGTCTGCGAGCAGATGCGCGATCGGCTGCGTGCGACTGCGGTGCCGATCCAGATCCCGATTGGCGCCGAAGAGAACTTCAAGGGTGTCGTTGATCTGGTCAAGATGAAGGCCATCCTGTGGGATGAGGAAAACAAGGGCACTACGTTCCGCTACGTCGATATTCCTGCAGAATTGCAGGAGCAGGCCGACGAGTGGCATGAAAAGATGGTCGAAGCTGCTGCTGAATCCTCTGACGTCCTGATGGAGAAATACCTCGAAGGCGAAAAGCTGACCGAGGAAGAAATCAAGCAGGGGCTGCGCAAGCGCACCATCAACCTTGAAATCTTTCCCATGCTCTGTGGTTCTGCCTTCAAGAACAAGGGTGTCCAGGCGATGCTGGACGCCGTGATCGAGTATTTGCCGGCGCCCGGTGACGTGCCTGCCATTCGGGGCATCGATGCGAACAGCGAAGAGCCGGTCGAGCGTCATCCGGTTGATGAGGAGCCCTTTTCGGCACTCGCTTTCAAGATCATGACGGATCCCTATGTGGGTACGCTGACCTTCGTGCGCGTGTATTCAGGTGTGCTGTCTTCCGGCGACACCGTGTACAACTCCCAGAATGACGGCAAAGAGCGCATTGGCCGCATTTTGCAGATGCACGCCAATCAGCGCGAAGAAATCAAGGAGTTGCGCGCTGGCGACATCGGCGCCTGCGTGGGTCTCAAGGACGTCATCACGGGTACGACCCTGTCCGCGCTCGACAAGCCAGTCATTCTGGAGAAGATGGAATTCCCCGAGCCCGTCATTGCGGTTGCAGTCGAGCCCAAGACCAAGGCCGACCAGGAAAAGATGGGCATCGCGCTGCAGAAGCTGGCGCAAGAAGATCCCTCCTTTCGTGTCCGCTCGGACGAAGAATCCGGGCAGACCATTATCTCCGGGATGGGCGAGCTGCATCTTGAGATCCTGGTGGATCGCATGCGCCGCGAGTTCAAGGTGGAAGCGAATGTCGGCAAGCCGCAAGTGGCTTATCGCGAAACCATTCGCAAGACGGTTGAGCAGGAAGGCAAGTTTGTACGTCAGTCCGGCGGTCGTGGCCAATATGGCCATGTATGGTTGCGGATCGAGCCCCGCGAGCGTGGGGCCGGTTATGAATTCGTGAACGGCATCGTGGGCGGTGTCGTGCCGCGCGAATATATCCCGGCGGTTGACAAGGGCGCCAAGGAGCAGCTCGAAAACGGTGTCATCGCCGGTTTCCCGATGGTGGACGTGCGCATTACCGCATTCGATGGGTCCTATCACGACGTTGACTCCAATGAGATGGCCTTCAAGATTGCCGCCTCGATGGGCGTCAAGGAAGGTGCGCGCAAGGCCGATCCGGTGTTGCTCGAGCCAATGATGAAAGTTGAAGTCGTGACCCCGGAAGATTATATGGGCGATGTGATTGGTGACCTCAATCGCCGTCGCGGCTTGGTGCAGGGCATGGAAGATGGTCCGTCCGGCAAGATCGTACGCGCCGAAGTGCCTTTGGCCGAGATGTTCGGCTATGCCACTGACCTGCGTTCCCAGACCCAGGGGCGCGCCGGCTACAGCATGGAATTCTCCCGTTACGCCGAGGCGCCCAACAGTGTCGCCGAAGCGGTCATCAAGAAAGCGTCTTGAACAAATTAAGCCAATTATTGTTTTCGCGAGGTTAATGAGCCGTGGCCAAGAGCAAGTTTGAGCGTACGAAGCCGCATGTGAATGTGGGGACGATTGGTCATGTGGACCATGGGAAGACGACGTTGACGGCGGCGCTGACGAAGGTGTTGGCGGAGAAGTTTGGTGGTGA
>Ga0209851_1000186_pt1 | contig 15524 bp, 12 predicted proteins | sample GWRWT4_14Oct14_FD_187195 | JGI IMG/M metagenome (GOLD analysis project Ga0209851, IMG submission 187195) | Sand microcosm microbial communities from a hyporheic zone in Columbia River, Washington, USA - GW-RW T4_14-Oct-14 (SPAdes) (version 2) | ecosystem: Engineered > Artificial ecosystem > Sand... | reverse complement strand
ACCCGATATCGCAGCGGTACGAAACTATCTGCTGGACCTGCAGGCGCGCCTGTGCGCCGCCGTGGAAGGCGTCGAGGACGGCGCGCGTTTTCGCGAGGATTGCTGGACCCGACCCGAGGGCGGCGGTGGACAGACCCGCGTGCTCAGCGAGGGCGCCGTGATGGAACAGGCGGGCATCAACTTCTCCCATGTGCTGGGCGGCCAGTTGCCACCCTCCGCAACGGCCCAGCGACCCGAACTGGCGGGCTGCGCCTTCCAGGCCCTGGGGGTATCGCTGGTGTTCCACCCGCGCAATCCCCATGTCCCCACCACCCACGCCAACGTACGCCTGTTCGTGGCCGAACGGCCCGACGCGGCGTCGATATGGTGGTTTGGCGGTGGCTTCGATCTCACCCCGTATTACCCGGTGCACGAGGATGTGCTGCACTGGCACCGCACCGCCCGAGCCGCCTGTACCGACTATGCGCCGGATGCCTATGATCGCTTCAAAAGCACCTGCGATCGCTATTTCTACCTGCCACACCGCGCCGAGACCCGCGGCGTGGGGGGGCTTTTCTTCGATGACCTCAACGAAAGCGGTTTTGAGCGCTGTTTCGCCTTGCTGCGCCAAGTGGGAGATCACTTCTGGCCCGCCTATGCGCCGATCCTGGCGCGCCGCAAGGACACCCCCTATGGCGAACGCGAACGGGCGTTCCAGCTCTATCGCCGCGGGCGCTATGTGGAGTTCAACCTGGTCTATGACCGTGGCACGCTGTTCGGTCTGCAATCGGGCGGTCGCACTGAATCCATCCTCATGTCGTTGCCGCCTCTGGCGCGCTGGACCTACGACTGGCACGCGGATCCCGACAGCCCAGAAGCCCTGCTCACGCGCGATTACCTGCGACCGCGGGACTGGCTGATCGAGGCCGGTGAATCGGCCTGAGGCAACTGCATGACCCTCACCGAACTGCGCTACATCGTCGCCCTCGCCCAGGAGCGGCATTTCGGCCGCGCCGCGGAGCGCTGCTTCGTCAGCCAGCCGACCTTGAGCGTGGCGGTGCGCAAGCTGGAAGATGAGCTTGGCGTGGCACTGTTCGAGCGCAACCGCAATGAGATCGCACCGACCGCCATCGGCGCCCGCATCATCGAGCAGGCCCGCACCGTGCTGGAAGAATCCCAGGTCGTCTCGCAGATTGCCCGGGAAGGCAAGAATCCCTTGCTCGGCCCGCTGCGATTGGGCGCGATCTACACCATCGGCCCCTACCTGCTGCCCCGGCTGATCGGTCCGCTCACGCGCCTGGCGCCCGAGATGCCGCTGATGATCGAGGAAAACTACACCGCCGTGCTGGCTGAGCGCCTGCGCCAGGGCGCGCTGGATATCGTCATTCTGTCCTTGCCCTTCCATCACCCTCAGATCCGCACCTGGGCGCTGTATGACGAGCCTTTTGTGGTGATCACCCCGCCCCTGCATCCGTGGCGCGAGCGCGATGCCATTGGCGCGCAGGATCTGGCCGGTGAAGACGTGCTGCTGCTGGGAGAAGGCCATTGCTTCCGCAACCAGGTGATCGAGGCTTGCCCCGACTGCATCCAGGACAACGGCCAAGACCATCGACTGCGCGGTTTCGAGGGCACCAGCCTGGAAACCCTACGCCAAATGGTCGCGAGCGGGCTGGGGGTAAGCGTGCTGCCACTCACGGCGGCGCTGAGCTCCCCACTGGCAGACAGCCTGCTGCTGGTCAAGCCGTTCCAGGACCAAGTTCCCCGGCGCCGGGTGGCCCTGGCCTGGCGCCGCAGTTTTCCCCGGCAGGCTGCGATCGACATCTTGCGCCAGGCGATACGCAACGCCGAATTGCCCGGGGTGACCTATCTTGATGAAAGCATCGGACCCACCTGAAAATGCGGCCATCGTCTTGCAATCGCGCCCGTTTGCGGGCAATTTTGACCGCCCGAAGGATTGACAGAAGGAGCCGGCCATGAGCCAGCCGACCAGCAAGGACTACGAAGCATCCATCATCAAATACTACGATGAGAGCGAGATCGACTACCGGATGCTATGGCGGCTGGACCGCTGCATGGCCCTGCACTTTGGCTATTGGGACGAAACCACCAGGGGAGTCTCTGACGCCTTGCTGCGGGAAAATCAGATTCTGGCCGAGCGCGCCGGCATCACGGCGCAGGACACCGTGCTCGATGCCGGCTGCGGCGTGGGCGGCAGCGCCATCTGGCTGGCGCGGGAAAAGGGTGCGCGGGTCACCGGTATCACCATCACCCCCCACCAGGTTGATGAAGCAAACAAAAATGCGCAGCGCCACAAGGTGGCCGACAAGGTGAACTTCGAGCGGCGCGACTTCACCGCCACCGGCTATCCCGATGCCAGCTTCGACGTGGTCTGGGCAGTGGAATCGGTCTGCCACGCCGAGGACAAGGCCGATTTCGTGCGCGAGGCCTATCGCGTGCTCAAGCCCGGCGGCCGGCTGATCCTGGCGGACTTCTTCGCCGCTCGCGATCGTTATACCCCTGAACAGCAGCAACTCATGGACGAGTGGGCTTCCGGCTGGAGCGTCAAGGCTTTCGGTTACAGCGGCGCGTTCAAGGCGGCGCTGGAACAGACCGGCTTCACCGACATCCACATGCAGGATGCCAGCGATAACATCCGTCCTTCCGCCAAGCGGCTCTACCAGTATGCCGTGTTGTCGCGCTGGGGCGCCAAGCTGTTGATGTTCCTGCACATCCGAACCAAGGCCCAGGATGGCAACATTCGCGCCGTACATCGCCAGTGGAAAGCGCTCAACCAGGGCCTGTGGCACTACGGGATTTTCCAGGCCCGCAAGCCTGCCTGACCAAAAGGGCAAGAGCGGCCTCTGGAGATGCCATGCAGGGGCCGTTCAGACGCTCAGGTGAGCCTGCACCACGGCATCTGTCAGGCCCTCGATCGCGCCACCCGCAACCACCTGACCCCGCTCCAGAATATGGAAATGGGAGGCCGTGCTGCGGGCAAAGGCAAGCTTTTGTTCCACCAAAACCACGGTCAGACCCTCCTCGCGATTCAGACGACGGATGATGCTGCCGATGTCGGCGACGATGTTGGGCTGGATGCCTTCGGTGGGTTCATCGAGAATCAGCAAGCGGGGCCGCAACACCAGCGCGCGGCCAATGGCGAGTTGTTGTTGCTGGCCTCCCGAAAGATCCCCGCCGCGGCGCAGACGCATGTCGCGCAGCACCGGAAACAGTTCGTAGATGCGTTCGGGGATACCGCGACCCCGCGCCCGGGCGGCGGGCAGGCCGATCTGCAGGTTCTCCTCCACCGACAAGCGCGGGAAGATCTCCCGCCCCTGCGGCACAAATCCGATGGCGCGTCGGGCGCGCTCATAGGCCGACTGCCCGGCGAGATTGCTGCCCTCGAACAGGATCTGGCCGCTGCGTATCGGCAACTGGCCCATGATGGCCCGCATCAGCGTGGTCTTGCCCACGCCGTTGCGCCCCATGACGCAGGTGCAGGAACCTTCCGGAACATTCAGGTCGATGTCATGCAGGATGTGGCTTTGCCCATAGGCCTGATTGAGACCGGCGAGCCGGAGCAGGGGCGCGGCGCTCATGCCACCACCTCGCCCAGGTAGACTTCCTGGACACGCGGATCGGCCTGGACCTGATCCATGCTGCCTTCCGCCAGCACGCTTCCCTGATGCAGCACCGTCACCTTGCGAGCGATGGCGCGCACGAAGGCCATGTCATGCTCCACCACAATCACGGAATGCTTGCCTGCCAGGGCATTGAGCAACTCCGCCGTGCGTTCCACTTCGCCGGGCGTCATGCCCGCCACCGGCTCGTCCACCAGCAACACGCGCGGGTTTTGCATCAATAGCATGCCGATTTCCAGCCATTGCTTCTGACCATGGGAGATGAGACCGGCCAGGCGATCGCGCTCACCGGACAGGCCAATCAGCGTTAACACTTCGTCCAGTTGCTGCCGCTGCGCTGGAGTGGGGCGGGCGAACAGACTGATGCGGACCCGCTTGTCGGCCTGCATCGCTACTTCCAGGTTTTCCAGCACGCTGAGCTGCTCGAACACGGTCGGCTTCTGGAACTTCCGCCCCACCCCGGCGGCAGCGATTTCCCAGGGTTCGCGGCGCAGACAGTCGAGCGTCTGGCCGAACCACACGCTGCCCGTATCCGGGCGGGTCTTGCCGGTGATGACATCCATCATGGTGGACTTGCCCGCGCCATTGGGGCCGATGATGCAGCGCAACTCCCCCTCATCGATGTAGAGCGAGAGATCATTCAACGCCTTGAAGCCATCAAAGCTGACGCTCACGCCTTCCATATAGAGGATCACGCCACGACCCGTCTCGAGCCGATGCGCCAGGTCGCGGGGCGGCGGGGCGGCCTCGACGGCGGTACGATTCTGTAGCCAAGCCGGTAGGCGCATCAGGCTTTCCCTCGCCGCCGTCCATTGAGCAGACTCAGCAAACCGCCGGGCAGCCACAGCGTCACCGCAATGAACAGGGCTGCCAGGAAGAACAGCCACAAATCCGGGTACGCCGCCGTGAGCCAGCTTTTGGCCCCGTTGATGACCAGCGCGCCGAGCATGGCGCCGACCAGCGTACCGCGCCCGCCCACTGCAACCCAGATGGCCATTTCGATGGAATTGGCCGGCTGCAGTTCACCGGGATTGATGATGCCCACCTGGGGGACATAGAGCGCACCGGCTATGGCACACAGCAAGGCCGACAGCGTCCACACGAACAACTTGTAGTGCAGTGGGTTGTAGCCCAGGAACATCAGCCGGTTCTCGGCATCACGCACCCCTACCAGCACCCGCCCCACCTTGGCACGCACCAGGTAGCGACACAGCACATAGGCAGAGGCCACGCTCGCCACCGTGATGCCGTAGAGTGCCGCGCGTGTCGTCGGCTCCTGCAGCGAAAACCCCAGCAGAATCTTGAAGTCGGTCAGCCCATTGTTACCGCCAAGGCCGGTCTCATTCAGGAAAAACAGCAGCATCACCGCATAGGTGAGGGCTTGCGTGATGATGGAGAAGTAGACCCCCTTGATACGCGAACGAAACGCCAGGTAACCGAAACCGAAGGCGAGCAGGCCCGGCACCAGCAGCAGCATCAGCAGTGCCCAGGCCGGGTGACCGAAGCCGGCCCAGAACCACGGCAGGCTGTCGCGCTGCATGAACTCCATGAAGGGCGGAAACGCCGTGCGGTAGAGCCCGGCTTGGGCTGCGGACAGACTCATGTGCATGCCCATGATGTAGCCACCCAGGGCGAAGAACACGCCGTGGCCCAGGCTCAGGATGCCGCAATAGCCCCAGATCAGGTCCATGGCCAGCGCCACCAGGGCGTAGCAGGCGAATTTTCCCAGCAGGGGAATGAGGTAGTCCGGCACATGCAGCGAGCTGTCCACCGGCAGGATCAGATTGAGCAGGGGAATCCCGCCCGCCAGCAACACCACCACCGTCCCGAATATCGCCCAGCCCCGAGGGCCAAAGATCATCGGACGGATCGAATCCGAGGCGCCGGGCAAGGCGCCCGCGACGGAATGACTGAATACGGTCATCAGCTCATGCCTCCGCGGAGCGGCCGCGCAAGGCAAACAGGCCCTGCGGACGGCGTTGGATGAACAGGATGATCAGCCCCAGCACCAGCACCTTACTCAGTACCGCGCCGATGCCCGGCTCCAGGAATTTGTTGAGCAGCCCCAATCCGAAGGCCCCCACGAAAGTCCCGGCCAGTTGGCCCACGCCCCCCAGCACCACCACCATGAAGGAATCGACGATATAGCCCTGACCCAGATCCGGCGCGACGTTGTCGAGCTGGGACAGGGCCACGCCACCCAGCCCGGCGATGCCCGAACCCAGTCCGAAGGTCCAGGCATCCACACGGGCGGTATTGATGCCCATGGCCGCAGCCATGGGGCGATTCTGGGTGACCGCGCGCACCGTCAACCCCAGGGAGGTGCGCTGCAGCAGCAGGTAAGCCATGAACAGCACGGCCAGGGCAAAGCCGATAATGGCGAGGCGGTTATAGGTCAACACCAGCCCCTCGGCGACTTCCCAACCTCCCGACAGCCAGGACGGATTGCTGACTGTCACGTTCTGGGCGCCGAATCCCAGACGCACCGCCTGGATCAATCCCAGGCTGATGCCCCAGGTGGCGAGCAGGGTTTCCAGCGGACGGCCATAGAGATGGCGGATCACCAGCCGCTCCAGAGCGACCCCCACCAGGGCGGTCACCCCGAAGGCCACCGGAATGGCCAGCAGCAGGTACCCGTCTTCCCATTGCGGGGCCTGGCTCTGCAACAAACGCTGCATGCTATAGGTGGTGTAGGCGCCCAGCATGAGCATTTCCCCGTGGGCCATGTTGATCACGCCCATCAAACCGAAGGTGATGGCGAGGCCCAGCGCCGAGAGCATGAGGATGCTACCCAGGCTCAGGCCATAAAACAGGTTGGCGGCCTGATTGACCCACCATTGCTGCCGATCGATATGGCTCAGCGCCTGCGCAGCGGCACGACGCACCGCATCATCCGCTTCCGCCTCCCCGGCCAGTGGCGCAATCAGACCGCGGTAGCTGAGCCGGCCAGATTTGCCCAGGACCGTCACAGCCTCCAGTCGCACCGATGGATCAGCGTTTTGTAGATCGAGTTGAGCCACCGCGACAGCCAACCAATGGCGAATGGCGGGATCGGACTCGCTGCCGAGCGCAGTCCGCAAGGCCGCGCCGGCCTCCGGCGTCCGCTTGTCCGCCATCGCGCGGGCGCCGGTCAGGCGCTGTACCGGGTCGGCTGATGTGATCTGTAACTGGGCCCGTACGGCGACCAACTGGCGTCGCAGTGCATTGGTGAGCGAAGGCGCAGCAAGCTGGGCATCGGGCGCGGGGGCCTGGTCGGTCAGCACATGACGCCAACCCTGTGGCGTCTCGCGGTAGGCACCCGCCGCATTGTCCACCTGCAAATGCCCCTCAGCCAGTTCCCCCAGCAGCTTGAGCGCGCGCGGGTCAGCGCTTGCGGCGAGGGCTTCCACCGCCTGGCGCACGTCACTGGCACTGCCGAGACCCAGGGTCGCCACGGCTGCGGCGAGCGGATCGGGATCAACACGCTCACCCGCCATGATCCAGCCCGGACTCGTCATGCCCAAGCACAGCAGCAGGAAAACGAAACACCGCATGGATGTCATGATGAACTTGCCCCCATTAGGGATCGAAAAAGCGCCGGCCCCTGCTTAGGAGACCGGCGCCGCTGTGCTCGATCACTCTTTGATGTAGGGGCTCCAAGGTTCGGCGCGGATGGGGCCTGAGGTCTTCCAGACGATGTCGAATTGACCGTCTGCCTGCACCTCACCAATGAAGACGGGCTTGTGCAGGTGATGATTTTCCTCATCCATCTTGACAGTTAAGCCCGAGGGCGCCTTGAATGTTTGCCCGGCCATGGCCTTGCGCACCGCGTCCACATCGGTCGTTCCCGCCTTCTCCACCGCCTGCTTCCACATGTGCATGCCGATGTAGGTGGCTTCCATGGGGTCGTTGGTGACGCGCTTGGCGCCGCCCGGCAGCTTGGCCTTCTTCACGTAGGCCTGCCATTTGTCGATGAAAGACTTGTTCTCGGGCGATTTGATCGACATGAAGTAATTCCATGCCGCCAACTGACCGACCAACGGCTTGGTGTCGATGCCGCGCAATTCTTCCTCACCCACCGAGAAGGCGACGACCGGGATGTCCTGGGCCTTGATGCCCTGATTGCCCAGTTCCTTGTAGAAGGCCACATTGGAATCGCCATTGATGGTGGACACCACAGCGGTTGGTTTTCCGGCAGAAAATTCTTTCACCTTGGCGACGATGGTCTGGTAGTCGCTATGGCCGAAGGGGGTGTAGGTTTCCCAGATGTCCGATTCCGCGACGCCCTTGGATTTCAGGAAGGCGCGCAGAATCTTGTTGGTGGTGCGGGGATAGACATAATCCGTACCCAACAGCACCCAACGCTTGGCACCACCGCCATCCTCGCTCATCAGGTATTCCACGGCGGGAATCGCCTGTTGATTGGGCGCCGCGCCCGTGTAAAACACGTTCTTGGATTGTTCCTGACCTTCGTACTGGACGGGGTAGAACAGCAGGCCATTGAGTTCTTCGAACACTGGCAGCACTGACTTGCGCGACACCGAGGTCCAGCAACCGAACACCACCGCCACCTTGTCGCGGGCCAGCAGCTCGCGGGCCTTCTCGGCAAACAGCGGCCAGTCAGAGGCAGGATCGACCACCACCGGTTCCAGCTTCTTGCCCAGCACGCCGCCCTTGGCGTTGATTTCATCAATCGTCATCAGCGCCACGTCCTTCAGCGAGGTTTCGCTGATGGCCATGGTGCCGGAAAGGGAATGCAACACACCGACCTTGATGGTGTCGGCCGCCTGGACAAGCGTGCCGGCCGTCGCAACGGCGGCCGCAAACAGCCAAGGCGCAGCCCGGCGCAGAGATTTCGCCTGGAACATAAAGAACTCCTTGATTGACCCATGGGGGCGTGAAAAATGGAGCCCCCGCATCCCGCAGGGGCTTTGGCCTTACTTAATTGATGTCGAAGTTGTACTTGATGTTGAACACCATGGTGTCGCCCTGCTCGGTTTCATCGCGGGTTTCTCCCGCAAGAACGTAGGTCAAGCCCATGGTGGCACCCGTTTCGCCGATGGGATGCGAAAGGGTGAAGTTGGCATGACGGAAACCAGAGCTCTGCAGCGTGACGCCACCCAATTCATCATTGTCATCGTCTTCGTAGGTGTAATAACCCAGATCGATGGCAAAGGTGAAATCGGAGGGTAATTCAAAGGCGTAGCCGGCCGTCCAGTAGATATCGCCACTGTTGCCCCAGACGCCGTCGTTGAGCAGATACTGCATCTTGGCGTAGGCGCCCTTGTAGGACACGCCCAGCAGGGCCTCGGTCAGATCGGAATCGTCGACGCTGATGTAGTAGTACTGGATCAGGCCGATGTTGAAGGTGACATCGCCCACCGTGGGGGCGTAGCCGAAGTAGAAATCATTTTCGAAACCGGTCTTGGCGGTATCGGTGTCGCCGTCAGTCTCGTAGTTGTAATCCAGACTGGAACCCCAATAGCCCGCGTAGAAGCCGCTTTCATGGGTGTAGTCGAAGCCCCCTTGCAGCGCCGGATCATCACTTTCGGCATCGTTGGTCACGCCACGCAGGACGTATTTGGAAAAGACGCCGATATTGCCGGTGGTGGTCGCCTGGGCGGATTGCGCCGCCAGTGACAGGACGCCCAGGGCGGTGATGCCCATGATCTGGCGGCTGAGGAAAGTTGCCTTCATAGTCCTTGCTCCTAACGTTGGTTGCCCTGAGTACCGGCCCACGTTGGCCGGATGGGCGTTTTCATGGCCCATGGAGCCTAAGCAGCATCCGTGCCATCAAATCTGCAACGCCAGAAGCGGTAAATTGTCACTTTTTCGCCACATACAAAGGTGGCACACAACGGCTGGCTCGTGCTTCATGAGCTTTTTACGTGCAACCCAAACCCTGACCGCACTTTATCGGTGCAAGAGTGCGCCTCAAAAAGCGCACTCGGGATGAACAAGCCAGCGGCACCTAAGCGATCTTCGATCAGCGTCCCGGCAGCCCTTCCCGTTCAATGAATTCAACAATCTCAGGCAAACCTGCGCCGGTCTTGAGGTTGGTGAAGACAAAAGGGCGCTCGCCGCGCATCCGGCGTGCATCGCGGTCCATCACCTCCAAGGACGCGCCGACATGCGGCGCCAGATCGGTCTTGTTGATGATGAGCAGATCGGAGCGGGTGATGCCGGGGCCGCCCTTGCGGGGAATCTTGTCGCCAGCGGAAACATCGATCACGTACAGCGTCAGGTCGGACAGTTCCGGGCTGAAGGTGGCGGCCAGGTTATCGCCACCGCTTTCCACGAAAACGAGATCGAGGTCAGGGAAGCGCTCGCCCAATTCGGCCACCGCCGCGAGGTTCATGGAAGCGTCCTCGCGGATGGCGGTATGGGGGCAGCCGCCGGTTTCCACGCCAATGATCCGCTCGGGCGCCAGGGCCCCGCTGCGAGTCAGGAATTCGGCGTCCTCACGGGTGTAGATGTCATTGGTCACCACGGCGATCTGGTAGCGCGCGCGCAGGTGCTTGCACAAGGCATCGACCAGCGCCGTCTTGCCCGAGCCCACGGGTCCACCGATCCCAATCCGCAACGCCTGTTTCGTACCCATTTCCCGGCTCCCCGATCCTGCGCCGTGACGCGGCGTCGCGTCCCCGCCTTGCGCAAGGACGTCCCTACCTTAGGGAAACACGGGACGAATGGGAATCCATTTCACCCGACGCGATGGCATCAAGCGGAACGGCGCTCAGGTCGCTGTGGGCACGCGCAGACTGGCCATGTCGATGACGAAGCGGTACTTGACGTCGCTCTTGAGCATCCGCTCGTAGGCTTCATTGATGGCCTGGATCGGGATGAGCTCGATATCCGAGACGATGCCATGCTCGGCGCAGAAATCGAGCATCTCCTGGGTCTCGGCGATGCCCCCGATGAGCGAACCGGCGAGCTGGCGGCGCTTGAAGATGAGGTTGAACACTTGCGGCGCGGGATGCGGCTCGGCCGGCGCCCCCACCAGGGTCATGGTGCCGTCGCGCTTGAGCAGATTGAGGTAGTCATCCAGCCGATGCGGGGCGGCCACGGTATTCAGAATGAAATCAAAGCGGTTGCGCTGCGCCGCCATCTGCTGCTTGTCCCTGGAGATCACCACCTCGTCGGCGCCCAGGCGATGCGCGTCGGCCTGCTTGTCGGGGGATGTGGTGAACAGGACGACGTGCGCGCCCATGGCATGGGCAATCTTGACGGCCATATGCCCGAGCCCGCCCAGCCCCACCACGCCGACCTGCTTGCCCGGCCCGGCCTGCCAATGGCGCAGCGGCGAGTAGGTGGTGATGCCGGCGCAGAGCAGCGGCGCCACCGCGGCGACTTGGCGCACGTCATGGCGGATAGTCAACACAAAGGACTCTTTCACCACGATGGTCTGGGAATAGCCGCCGTAGGTGTTCTCGCTGCCACGGCCGTTGTAGGTGCCGGTGAAGCCGTTCTCGCAATACTGTTCCAGACCCTCGGCGCAGGACGGGCACTGCTGGCAACTGTCGACCATGCAGCCCACCCCAGCCAGATCGCCGACTTTGAACCGGGTCACACGCTCTCCCACCGCCACCACGCGGCCGACGATCTCATGGCCGGGAACTGAGGGATAAAGCGTGTTCTGCCATTCGTTGCGGGCGGTATGCAAGTCCGAATGGCACACCCCGCAATAGAGGATTTCGATCCCCACGTCTTCCGGCCCCGGATCGCGGCGCTCGAAATCGAAGGGTTGCAGCGGGCTGGACGGATCGTGGGCAGCGTAACCGCGGGTCTTGATCATGAGGTGAACTCCTTCGCCTTCGAAACCGAGGATGCCGGATCAGCCATGGACAGCTGTGCTCCCATGGCCTTAATCGGCGGGACGGATGGCACGCCCGCGGATTCATTGCGCCTCTGGGGCGAAAGACTCGATCCGAGGCATGGCCGCAGTTTGGCTCCGAAGACCAACAAAGGTTCCGGAATTGCCGTGGGGCCACCAACAGCAGGCAGGCAGGCAGGCACGACCATGAAACGGAAAACCTGCCCGCCGACGAAGCGGCATCAATGATGGCGACGACGAGGGTACAGCGGCGGCTCACCCGGGGGGCGGCGGCGGAAGCGCCGATAATTCCAGAAATACTGCTCCGGATAGCGTTTGATCAGTGCCTCGACCGCATCGCTCAACACCTGCGTTCCCACCTGAGAATCAGGGTCGGCCACCTCCTCCGGCACCCGCTCAAAATGGATGCGGTAACCCTGCCCCCAGGCCAGCCGTTCCGCGAAACACAGGATTACCGGCACCTTCGCCTTATGGGCCAAACGCGCCAGCAACACCGGTGTGTGGGTCGCCCGGCCGAAGTGAGTCACGAACACCCCGCCGTACTTGGGATCCTGATCCGGCAACAGGCCCGCCAATTCCTTGCGCCGCAAAGCCGCCATGAGCGCCCGCACGCCGCTCTGGTCCGCCGGCTCCAGTCGCGCGCCCAGGCGTTGACGCCGCTCGCGGATCCAGCGATCCAGCGCACCTCCCTGAGGACGGTACAAAACCGTCAGCGGATAGTGGATCGACAGATAGTTGCCCACTATCTCCCAGCAGCCCAGATGGGGCGTGGCCACGATCGCGCCGCCTTTGGACAGTGCCTCGCCGATCAGCGCCTCGCCCCGGGTCTCCCGTACCAGCGCCGCCACCCCACGCCGATCGGCATGCCACACCTTGCCCGATTCGAAGATCAGGCGTCCCAGATGCGCCAGCGCCTTGCGCCGCAGGCGCCGCCGCCAAGCCGGGGATTGATCCGGGAAACAGAGCGCCAGATTGATATCCACCATGGTCCGCAAGCGCAGTGGCAGCAGCGACAAGGCCATTCCCAGCGCCGCACCTACCATGTGCAACAACGGCAAAGGCAACAGCGCGAAGGTGCGCAACAGCCAGATGCGGAAATCAGGCATGGGATTCAAAACCGCGCTATCGGAGGAGCGCCATTCTGGGAGTGCACTGCTTGTCCTGTCCAGACCGCCCGCGGTTCTCTCTGTCGACACCCGGCAAACCGAACCAGAACGCGCACGTCGAATCGTTCAACGGCCGACTGCGCGACGAATGCCTCAACGAACACTGGTTTGCGAACCTGCTGCACGCCCGGGCGGTGATCGAACCGTGGCACCGGGAATACAACGAGGAAAGACCGAAAAAAGTACTCGGCGGGTGGATGTCGCTGACGCCTCTTGCGATAGCTGGCAAGGTGTCGGCCTCGATCCGGCGCCAAGGTGCCGAGCGCACGCCACGCGCCCTTGAACTCAGTCAATGCCAGCGATGAGGCTCACAACTTCAGGGGTGATCTGGAGGGTGTTGGATTGAATCCTGGCGTCCAATGCGACATCCAATTACACCCATTCTGGTGCGTTATTAAGCGGTGACGCGTACTCCTTGTCGGTCGTTGCGGAGCGAATCATGCGAACGTTCGCGTCGGCATGACGTTCAGCCATTAGCGGATATGAATATTGCTCATGCCCAACAAGCCAATCACGCCAATGGTGATCAGATAGATTGCGACGATGTAATTTAGCAGGCGCGGCATGATCAGAATGAGAATGCCGGCAATCAGCGACACCAATGGGGTGAGCATTAAATTAACGTTCATGTTTATCTCCTGGGATATTGGTGAGTATGGAGGATGCCGCCACGGTTACTTCAACCCAGTGCTCCCGGCGATCATCATGCAGCGGAATGACTTTGTCGAAGTATTCCACGCCATCGACCATCAGACGCGTCACGCCGCGCGGCGCCGTATCGCCAGCGTCCATTTGCGTCACCGCGATGTGGTAGACCGTTTCCCGGTAGCGGTAGTGAATCTTGAACCCCGGCCAATCGGCGGGCAGGCAGGGCGCCAGATGCAGCTTGTCGGCTTCGAGCCTCAAACCGAGCAACGATTCCATGATGAGGCGGTACATCCAGCCGGCCGAGCCGGTGTACCAGCTCCAGCCGCCGCGGCCGATGTGCGGCGCGACGGCATAGACGTCGGCGGCAACGACGTAGGGCTCCACTTTGTAGGTCGCGATGGCGTCCGGCGAACGCGCATGGTTGGCCGGGTTGATCATGGTCAGCAGCTCCCAGGCGCGCTTGCTATCCCCCAGCGCGGCAAACGCCATCGCCGCCCAGATGGCGCCGTGGGTGTATTGGCCGCCGTTTTCGCGCACGCCGGGCACGTAGCCGCGGATGTAACCCGGATCCACGGCCGATTTGTCGAAGGGCGGATCGAGCAGCTGGACCAGTTGGCTGTCGCGGCGCACCAGGCGCTGGTCGACCGATTCCATGGCCAGCAACGAGCGGGCCGAGCTGACCAAACTGGTCGCCCCGGATTGCCCGACCTGGGAGAGCACCGACCAGCTCTGCGAGATGGAATCGATCTGGCATTCGGCGCTGGCCGCCGAGCCCAGCGGCGTGCCATCGTCAAACCAGGCGCGGCGGTACCAGGCGCCATCCCAGGCATGCGTGTCGATGTTGTGGCGCAACTGCTGCGCCTGCGCCAGGCAAAAGTCCGCAAAGGCGGTGTCGCCATGCCCGCGCGCCAGCTCGGCAAACTGCCTGAGCACGGTGCACAGGAAGAAGCCCAGCCAGACGCTCTCGCCGCGGCCCTGCATGCCGACCAGGTTCATGCCGTCGTTCCAGTCGCCGCCGCCCATCAGCGGCAGGCCGTGCGCGCCGAAACGCAGGCCGTGGCGGATGGCGCGCACGCAGTGTTCGTACAGGCTGGCTGAATCAGGCGAGCGGCCTGGCAGATCGTAGTAGGAATCGTCCTCCGGGTTGACCGGCCGGCCCTCCAGGAAGGGCACGGGCTCGTCCAGCACGCCGGTGTCGCCGATGCTCGTCACATAACGGCACACCGCCAGCGGCAGCCACAGGTAGTCGTCCGAACAGTGGGTGCGCACGCCGCGGCCGGCCGGCGGATGCCACCAGTGCTGGACATCGCCCTCCGGGAACTGCCGGCTGGCGCACAGCAGCAGGTGTGCGCGCACCAGTGCGGGCTCGGCATGGACCAGCGCCATCGTGTCCTGCAACTGGTCGCGAAAACCGAAGGCGCCGCCGGACTGGTAATAGCCGCTGCGGGCCCAGATCCGGCAGGCGAGGGTCTGGTACAGCAGCCAGCCGTTGGCCAGCACATTGACCGACGGGTCCGGGGTTTCCACCTGCACCGCGCCCAGGGTGTGGTTCCAGTAGTGCCACACCGCTTCCAGTGCAGTGCGCGCGGCCGCGCCGCCGCGAAAACGCTGCACCAGCGCGGCGGCATCGTCGGCATTGCGCCCGACACCGAGCCGGAACACGATCTCGCGCTCCTGCCCGTCGGGCAGATCAAAACTCACCTGGATCGCGCCGCAGGGGTCCAGGCCCGCGCCGACCCTGCCGGACAGATGCGCGCGCCGCAGCGCGGCCGGATCGCGCAGGCTGCCGTTGCGGCCCAGGAATTCCGTGCGATCGCCACTCACCCGCCGCATCGCGTCATCGACGTCGAAGAAGGCCACCGGCTCGGCGAACTCGGGGTTGTAGGGATTGCGGGCGCACAGCGCACCGCTTTTCGGGCTGATCTCGGTGGTCACATGCATGGCCGATTTGGCCGGCAGGTCCCCCAGCACCCACTCCACGTAGCCGGTGGCGGAGAGCTTGCGTGCCCGTCCCGACAGATTGCGGACCTTCAGAACCGAGAACTTGACCGCCGCATCCGTGGCCACATAGACCCACAGCTCCGAGCGGATGCCGTGGCTGACGTGCTCGAACACGCTGTAGCCGAAGCCGTGGCGGGTGACGTAGGGGGCCGGCGCGCGCGCCGGCAGGGGCGTGGGCGACCAGAACTCGCCGGTTTCCTCGTCGCGCAGGTAGAGCGCTTCGCCGCTGCCATCGCTCACCGGGTCGTTGTGCCAGGGCGTGAGGCGGAATTCGTGGGC
>Ga0209851_1000185_pt1 | contig 15877 bp, 15 predicted proteins | sample GWRWT4_14Oct14_FD_187195 | JGI IMG/M metagenome (GOLD analysis project Ga0209851, IMG submission 187195) | Sand microcosm microbial communities from a hyporheic zone in Columbia River, Washington, USA - GW-RW T4_14-Oct-14 (SPAdes) (version 2) | ecosystem: Engineered > Artificial ecosystem > Sand... | reverse complement strand
ATCGGCATGCCGCAGGATCTGGCTGGCTTGGCGGTCTTCCTCGCCTCCGATGCCGCAGCCTATTGCACCGGTGGCGTGTTCGTGGCCGATGGCGGCCTAACGGTTTGAATTCGGCGGAGGCCGCGCGATGTACAAGCTCCATGGATTTGCCCTGAGCAACTACTACAACCTCGTGAAGCTGGCCTTGCTGGAAAAGGCCCTGCCATTCGAGGAAGTCGCGGTTTTCCCGCCGGCCAAGCCGGACTTCCTGCAAAAAAGCCCCATGGGCAAGATCCCCTGCCTGGAGGTCGGCACGGGGCGCTACCTGACCGAGACCCAGGTGATTCTGGATTATCTGGAGGAAACCCATCCCGAACCCGCCCTCTATCCCGAAGATCCCTTTGGTCGAGCCAAGGTGCGGGAGCTGATGCGGGTGATGGAGCTGTATCTGGAGCTGCCGGCCCGGCGGCTCTATCCGGCGGCATTCTTTGGTGGCGCGGTCAGCGAGGAAACCCGCAACGAGGTGCGCGGTGTGCTGGAAAAAGCGTGCGATGCCTTGCAGAAAATGGCACATTTCGACGCCTATCTGACGGGCGACACCCTGACCTGGGCCGATCTGGCGGCGGTGATCCACTTGCCGGTGGTTTCCCTGGCGACCCGTCGCGTGTATGGCGAGAACCTGCTGGCGACGATCCCGGGCGTGGCGGATTATCTGGAGCGACTCCGGGCGCGCCCGACTGTGCAGACATTGCAAGAAGCGCAGAACCGCGCGGCCTCGCAGATGTTCAAGCGCCCCAGCTGAGGCGAGCGGCCGACCTTGGGGCGCGGCTCTCTTTCTTGACAGTTTGGACGGGCCCCACGATAATCCCGCGTTCAGCGCGCCCGTAGCTCAGCTGGATAGAGTACCTGGCTACGAACCAGGTGGTCGGAGGTTCGAATCCTTCCGGGCGCGCCACTCTATCCCCGCCCCGCGTCCTCGCACATCCCCTGTTTATTCCTCGCTGCGGTTAAAGGCAGCCGCCCCTGATCGGTTTCGGATCGGACCATACGCTCATCACCCGCCTTGACGGGCTGAATCATTTGCCAGCTTGTTGCCGCTTTGTTTCGATGAGCATCAAGCTGTCGCCGTGGGCAGGCAGTCAGCGCTTGATCGGATGACAGGTTTCGGCCTACTGTTTCCAAAGCGCTGGACTTCTCGTTGCCCCTCCTTGATGCTGGACTGGAATGATGGGCCGATAGGCCTCGAACCGTGGACGCCGCTGCTTTGCGAGCGGCTTTCTAATTGCCGCGATCTTCATACAGTTTTGCCCTGACCCTGGCAATGAACATGCATTGGGCGGCTGTGTCGGCGTTCCGGTGCCCTTTGGCCGCAATTTGATGGCGGAGCCCCGCCTTGATCACCCTCAATATCCAGCACATCACGACTTATCGCTATCGTCAGCCAGTCAGCCTTGGGCCACATCGCCTGATGCTGCGGCCACGGGAGAGCCGCGATCTGCGCCTCATCAAGAGTGAGGTGGCGGTCACGCCCACCGCGACAGTGACCTGGGCGTATGACGTCTTCGGCAATGCGGTCGCGATGGCCAGCTTCCAGGCCCAAGCCGCAACGCTGGTCATCAGCAGCGTGACGGAACTCGAACTCGACACCGAGGCCTGGCCGATCTTCGAGGTGGCGGCTTCCGCCATCACTTACCCATTCCGCTACTCCCCGGATGAATGGACCGACCTCGGCGCCTTGGCGCGCCCGCAATACCCTGACCCGTCAGGGCAGTTGAAAAACTGGGCACGGACCTTCGTCGGGGGCAATCCAACCGATACCCTGGCGCTGCTCAAGGACTTGAGTGTCGGGATTCCGGGCTGGATCAGCTACCAGAGCCGCGAAGATGAGGGAACCCAGTCGCCCATTCAGACCCTCGATCGGCGCTGGGGGTCGTGCCGGGATTTCGCGGTGCTGTTTGTCGAAGCGGCGCGCAGCCTGGGTTTCGGCGCCAGGATCGTTTCGGGCTATCTCTACAATCCGGATCAGGGCAAGGCGGATCCCCGCTGGGGCGGCTCAACCCACGCCTGGGCGGAAGCGTACGTCCCCGGCGCCGGCTGGATCACGTTTGATCCCACCAACCGCAGTGTCGGCGGCCACAATCTGATCCCCGTTGCGGTCGCGCGTGATATCCGGCAGGCGATGCCGGTGGCGGGGAGTTTTGTCGGGGCAAGCGATGTCTTTCTGGGGATGTCGGTGGAAGTCCGCGTCACCGCGTAGCAGCACTGTCCTGCCCTGCTGAAAAGAGGTATCGACAGCATTGCTCGTTGCTGGAGTTCTTAGCAATCCGCAAGGAAGGGCTGGGCTGCGGATCTGGATAGCGGACACCGGAATTCGTGCCCTCCGATCCCTTGATCTTGCAGCGGTACTGATGGCACTAACTCATCGCAGTCACCCACATTTGGAATCGCCGCAATTCAAGCAGGTCATGCAGCCGTCCATCATGACGACGGCCTTGGTGTGGCATTTGCCGCAAAGCTGCGCGCCGATGGGAAAGGCGCCCTTGCCGGTAGTGACCTCGTTGGTGCGGGCTTCGTACTGGGCGCGCTTTTCCTCGATCAACTTGAGCTGGCGCTCGTCCAGTTCCGCGTCGGGCAGCATGCCGATGAAGCGCAAATGGCGCTCGATGACATCGCCGATTTCGGCCACGAGCGAGGGCATGTAGCGCCCGCCGGGCTTCCAGTAGCCGCCGCGCGGGTCGAACACGGCTTTCAGTTCCTCGGCGAGGAAAGTGATGTCACCACCCTTGCGGAATACGGCAGAGATGATGCGGGTGAGCGCCACGATCCACTGGAAATGCTCCATGTTCTTGGAGTTGATGAAGATCTCGAAGGGGCGCCGGTGTTGGTGCTCGGTGCCTTCGTTGAGCACCAGGTCGTTGATGGTGATGTACATGGCGTGGTCGCCCACCGGCGGCTTGATCTTGTAGGTGGCGCCCACCAGCAGGTCGGGCCGCTCCAGTCGCTCGTGCATCTGGATGACGTTGTCGCGGGGCGGCTGGGGGACGGCGGCGGGCGCGGACGTCTTGGTCTCGTCGCTGGCGACCTGGTAGCCGATGATGGGTTGGTTGATCTTGATGGCCATGGTGGACTGCTCCCGGCGCGCGATCGCGGCGCTCATTTCAATTCAAACAATCGGGGCGGCATCCTGCGCGTTGGCCGGACGCCTGACTCTACTCAGAACCGGCCGTAATAGCCTTCTTTGAGGGCGTCGAAGAGGTTGGCGGCGCTGTGTGTTTCGCCGTCGTATTCCACTTCCTCGTTGCCTTTCACTTCCACCTCGGTGCCATCGGCCAGGGTGAAGACATAGGTGGTGTTGGCCAGGTCCTTGTCCTTCACCAGCACACCCTGGAAGGCCGCCGGGTTGAAGCGGAAGGTGGTGCAACCCTTCAGGCCCTTTTCGTGGGCGTAGAGGTAGATTTCCTTGAAGTCCGCGAAGGGGTAGTCGGTGGGCACGTTCGCGGTCTTGGAGATGGAGGAATCGACCCATTTTTGCGCGGCGGCCTGGATGTCGACGTGCTGGCGTGGGGTGATGTCCTCGGCGGTAATGAAATAATCCGGTAGCCGGGTTTCGGTGGCTTCCCCGTTGGGGTCGGCCTCGGGATTCACCAGGCTGCGGTAGGCCAGCAGCTCGTAGGAAAAGACGTCGATCTTTTCCTTGGTCTTGCGCCCCTCGCGGATCACGTTGCGCGAGTAATGGTGGGCGAAGCTGGGCTCGATGCCGTTGCTGGCATTGTTGGCGAGCGACAGCGAAATGGTGCCGGTGGGCGCGATGGAGCTGTGATGGGTGAAGCGTCCGCCGCGCTCGGCCAGCGCCTCGATCAGATCCGGGCGCACACTGGCGACGCGCTGCATGTAGCGGCTGTAGCGCGCCCACAGCACGCGGCCGGGAACCTGGTCGCCGACCTTGAGGCCGTCTTTGGCCATCTCCGGGCGCTTGTGCAGCATCTCATGGGTGACCTCGAAGGGCTCGTCCATGATCGGCGCGATGCCCTTCTCCTCGGCCAGTTCCAGCGCCACCTCCCAGCCGGCGATCGCCATCTCCCGCGCGACCTGTTCGGTGAAGGCAATGGATTCGGGCGAGCCGTAGCGCAGACGCAACAGGGTCGCGGCGGAGCCCAGCCCCAAGAAGCCCATGCCGTGGCGGCGCTTGCGGCGGATTTCTTCCTGTTGCCGCGGCAGCGGCAGGCCGCTGACTTCCACCACGTTGTCCAGCATGCGGGTGAAGATGCGCACCACTTCGCGGTATTCGTCCCAGTCGAAACGGGCGTGTTCGGTGAAGGGGTCGCGCACGAACTTGGTCAGGTTGACCGAGCCCAGCAGGCAGGCGCCGTAGGGCGGCAGCGGCTGCTCGCCGCAAGGGTTGGTGGCGCGGATGTGTTCACAGAACCAGTTGTTGTTGTCCTCGTTCACCCGGTCGATGAGGATGAAACCGGGTTCGGCGAAGTCGTAGGTGGAACTCATGATGAGGTCCCACAGGCGCAACGCCTTGATGCGCTTGTAGATGCGGCAGGCCACCAGCCCGGCGTCGTTGACGATGTAATCGTCGTGGGTGGGCCATTCGCGCCACAGGACGTCAGCGTCGTGGTGGACGTCGATACCGTCCGCCGTGGCTTCCTTGCGCTTGATGGGGAAGGCGAGCGGCCAGTCGGCATCGGTCTTGACGGCGTGGATGAATTCATCGGTGATCAGCAGCGACAGGTTGAACTGGCGCAGGCGGCCGTCCTGGCGCTTGGCGCGGACGAAGTCCACTACGTCCGGATGGCCTACGTCGAAGGTGCCCATCTGGGCGCCACGCCGGCCGCCGGCCGAGGAGACCGTGAAACACATGGCGTCATAGATGTCCATGAAGGACAGCGGCCCCGAGGTGTGGGCACCGGCGCCGGAGACATAGGCGCCGCGCGGGCGCAGGGTGCTGAATTCATAGCCGATGCCGCAGCCGGCCTTGAGCGTGAGGCCTGCTTCGTGGACCTTGTCCAGGATGTCATCCATGGAATCGCGGATGGTGCCGGACACGGTGCAGTTGATGGTGGAGGTGGCGGGCTTGTGTTCCAAGGCGCCGGCGTTGGAGGTGATGCGTCCGGCGGGGATGGCGCCGCGCCGCAGGGCCCAAAGGAATTTGGCGTGCCACGCCTCGCGCAGCGCCGGGGTTTCCACGTCTGCCAAGGCCCGCGCCACGCGCTGGTAGGTGTGGTCCACGGTCAGGTCCAACACCTTGCCGGCCTTGGTCTTGAGGCGATATTTCTTGTCCCAGATGTCCTCGGAAGCGGGCTGGAGCGGGAGATCGTCAGGGGCGGGAAGGTTCAGGTTCATCGGCATGATGCTCACGGGCGGGTGCTCCTTGCGGGGACTACGCATCTGGAATGGGAATTCATGTACAACATCTTGTGATGCGCAGGGGAAAGCCTAGGCGCCCGCAAGGCCGCTGTCAACGCTTACCCCCGCTTCTTTTAAAACAATGACTTCCTTTTAAGTCGTTTAAATACAATTGGTTGCAAATGGCTTGACGATTTCGGCATGGTGCGCTAGAGCGCTTGGCTTACGGCGCGCGACGGCACAACATCTTGTGTTTATCTGCATCGTAGGCCGGATTGATCGACGGGGGGATGTTTGGGCTATAGTCGCAGCCGTTGCGGAACGAAATGCGGGGCACTCTGTCCCATGCCCATCCCCTGATAGGGCCCGAAATTGCGTCGGTGTCCATGGGTTCCCGGATTGATGAAGAGGTGTTGGCATGAAGGTGGTTTCCATGGAAATGGGCGGTGTTCGACACCAGAACGTGTTATCGAGCCTGGTGTTGACGGCGAGTTTGCTGTGTGCGGCGCCGTTCCCGGCGCCAGCCGCCGTGCCATGGCAGGTGCTGAACAGCCAGGGGGTGCCTTCACTCGCGCCCTTGCTGGAGAAGATCAGCCCAGCGGTGGTCAACATCGCCACGCGGGGAACCACCGAGGTGCGCAATCCCCTGATGGATCACCCGATGTTCGAGGATCCTAACTTCCGGCGCTTCTTCGGCATGCCCGACGGACCGCAAACCCAGGAAACCCAGAGCCTGGGCTCGGGGGTGATCGTCGATGCGCGCAAAGGCTATATCCTCACCAACGCGCATGTGATCAAGGGTGCGGACGAAATCAAGGTCAACCTCAATGATGAGCGCGAATTCACCGCCAAGGTGATCGGCGCCGACGAGGAGACCGATGTCGCCCTGATCCAGATCGAGGCCCCGAATCTGACTGAATTGTCCCTGGCGGACTCCGACAAGGCCCGCCCAGGGGATTTCGTGGTGGCCATCGGCAATCCCTTCGGCCTGCGCCATACCGTCACCTCCGGCATCGTCAGCGCCACCGGTCGTTCGGGCATCGGCGATCCGGACAGCTTCCAGGACTACATCCAGACCGACGCATCCATCAATCCCGGCAATTCGGGGGGCGCTTTGGTCAATTTCCAGGGTGAACTGATCGGGCTCAATTCAGCCATTCTTTCCCGCAGCGGCGGCAATATCGGCATTGGTTTTGCCGTGCCGGCCAATATCGCCCGCCAGGTCATGCAGCAGCTCATCCAGTACGGCGAGGTCAAGCGTGGCCGACTGGGAGTTGTGGTGCAGAACATCACCCCCGATCTGGCCAAGGCCTTTGGCTTGAGCAGCAATGCGGGCGTGCTGGTGGCCCAGGTGCAGCCCGGCTCGGCCGCGGACAAGGCGGGGATCAAGGCCGAGGATGTCATCATGACCATCAATGGTCGTGGCGTGCAGAGCTATCGCGACCTGCGCAACACCATCGGCCTGCTGCGGGTGGGCGACAAGCTGACGTTGGAAATCCAGCGCAATGGCAAGCGTCAGGTCATCAACACCTCGGTGGGTGAGGCGGCGGAACTCAAGGAAGCCGCCAATGCCACGGCCACAGTCGCCAACGCCAAGCTGGAGGGCGCGCAATTCGGCCCTGCCGAGGATGGCAACGGCGTGGAAGTGAGCGAGGTGAAGCCGCAATCGCCCGCCGCGCGCAATGGTTTGCGTCCTGGGGATGTGATAACCGCGATCAATCGCCGCCCAGTGCGCAGCGTGGCGGAATTCCAGCGCGCCGTGAAGGGCCAGGACAGCTTGTTGGTGACGCTCAATCGGGGTCCGGGTACCTTGTTCCTGGTCATCAAGTAAACCCGTATGGGGTTTCAGGCAGCGGCCTGCGCGAGCGAGGCTGGGCATGCGGCCGCTGGATACCCGGCAAGAGGATGCGCTCGCGGCTTGAGGTCAGGACCTCCCCGCTTTCAGCCCCAGAGCATGCGCAAGCCAATGAGGGTGGCAAAAACGGCAAAGATGGCCCGCACCCAGCGCTCCGGCAGGCGGTGCGCCAGCCGGGCACCATAGGGCGCGCACAGCAGCGTGGCGGCGCCCATGCCGGCGATGGCGGGCCAATGGAGAAATCCGCTGCTGTTCGGCGCGAGCCCTGCCACGTGCCGGCCTACCAGGAGATACCCCAGGCTGCCAGCCAGGGCGATGGGCAAGCCGCAGGCGGCTGCGGCGCCGATGGCGGAGCGCAGTTCCAGGCCGCGATGGTAGAGATAGGGCATGGTCAGCGAGCCGCCACCGATGCCGACCAGGCCGGAAAGCAGGCCTATGATGCCTCCCGCGCCCATCAGGGCAAGGGCGCCCGGTAGCGGGCGGCCGGCGATCTGCCTCGGGGGGCACAGGCTGCGCACGGCGATGAACAGCAGGAACAGCCCGAATCCGCGCCGCAGGATGGGGCCGGGCAGTTGGGCGGCCAGGCTGGCGCTGAGCAGGGTGCCGATGAGGATGCCGGGCGTCATCTGGCGAACCAGGGTCCAAGGCACGCTGCCGCGCTGGTGGTGGGCGCGGATGGACGACACGGCGGTGAGGGTGATGGTGGCGAGAGAGGTGCCCAAAGCCGTTTGCATTACCACTTCAGGCGCAGCACCCTGCGCCGGCAGCGTGTAGACCAGCACCGGCACCAATATCATGCCGCCGCCGATACCCAGCAGGCCGCCTAGAATGCCCGCCAGGGCACCGGCGATGAGATAGAACAAAAGGCTTTCCAAATCACCTCACTCCCGTCATGGTGACGGTTGCTGGGGAAATCGTCTGATTGTCCCATGGATCGTCAAACAGACGCTTTTGAACAACTGAGGAGCGGAGCGGATGAGCAAGCGGCGGGAATGGCAATCGACGGCGGTACTGGCCGCATTGCTGCTGGGCGTTGCAGGATGCTCGCGGGAGGCGCCCGAACCCGCTCCACCCCCGGCGTCGCCGTCGGCTCCGGCGGCCGATGCGCCGGTTTCAACCCCCGCCCAGGAGATGGCCCCGGTGGATATTCCCTATCGCAAAGTGGTGCTGGACAATGGGCTGACGGTGATCGTCCATGAGGATCACAAGACGCCCATTGTGAACGTGACGGTCTGGTATCACGTCGGCTCCAAGAACGAAGTGGCCGGCAAGACCGGCTTTGCCCACCTGTTCGAACACCTGATGTTCAACGGCACGGAGCATTTCAACGACGATTATTTCCGCCCCTTCGAGCAGGTCGGCGCGACCGAGATGAACGGCACCACCAGCCGCGACCGCACCAACTACTTTCAGAATGTGCCCACGCCGGCGCTTGATCTTGCGCTCTGGATGGAATCCGACCGCATGGGCCATCTGCTGGGCGCCATCGACCAGGGCAAGCTCGATGAACAGCGCGCGGTGGTGAAGAACGAAAAACGCCAGCGTGAAAGCGCGCCCTATGGCAAGGTGTGGGAGCTGATGGCGAAGAACACCTATCCCGCCGGCCACCCGTATTCCTGGACCACCATCGGCTCCATGGAAGATCTTGACCGCTCCACGGTGGACGATGTGCATGAATGGTTCAGGACTTACTATGGTCCGACCAATGCCGTGCTGGTGATTGCGGGCGATGTGGATACCGAGACGGCGATCGCCAAGGCGCGGCAGGCGTTCGGCAGTATCCCGCCGGGACCGCCGGTGACGCGCCCCGCCAAGGACTTCGCGCCACTGGCGCAGCCACGCCGCTTGAGCCTGCAGGACCGGGTGGCCCAGGGCCGCCTGTATGCGGTGTGGAATGTGCCCGAATGGGGGCACGCGGACCTGCCGGTGCTGGACTTGGCGACCACCGTGCTGGGGTCCGGCAAGACCTCCCGGCTGCATCGGCGCCTGGTGGAGCAGGAGCAACTGGCCACCGACGTGAGCCTGGGGCTTGATTCCGGTGAACTGGGTTCGCAAGTGTATTTGATGGCGACCGCTCGACCCGGAGCCGACTTGGCGCGCATCGAGGCAGTGGCCAACGAGGAGCTGGCCCGCTTTGCCAAGGAAGGGCCGACCACGGATGAGCTGGCGCGGGCACGCATGGGCGCGTTGTCCGGATTCCTGCGTGGCATCGAGAAGGTTGGGGGCTTTGCCGGCAAGGCCCAGGTGTTGGCGGAAAGCCAGACCCTGGGGGGGGATCCCGAGGCCTGGAAAACCGATCTCAACCGCCTGCGGGAAGCGACCCCCGAACAGTTGCGCGCCGTGGTGCAGACCTGGCTGGGTGAGGGGCGGCTAACCATTGCCGTCGACCCGTACCCGACCCATGCCGCCTTGGGCGAGGATGTGAATCGCAGCGCCGTGCCCGTCACCGGCACCCCGCCCGATCTGAATTTCCCGGCCCTGGAACGCGCCCGGCTGGACAATGGCCTGACGATCGTCCTGGCGCGCCGACCCAATGCACCCACGGTGGAGCTGGAACTGCTGGTGCCTGCCGGTTTTGCCAGCGACGATCCGCGCCGCCCCGGCCTGGCCGGCTTGACGCTGGACATGCTGGAAGAAGGCAGCAGCCGGCAGGATGCGCAACAGATTGCGGCGGAAAAAGAACGCTTGGGCGCCGAAATTGGGACTTCCGCGGAGCTGGATGCGGGGGTGATAGGCCTGTCGGCGCTGCGCGAGACGCTTGAACCCGCCTTGACCCTGTTTGCCGAGATCGTGCGTGATCCGGCTTTCCCCGAGGATCGCCTGACCCTGCTCAAGGAACAGCGCCTGGCGGCCATCGCGCAGGAGAAGACCAAGCCCTCCAGCATGGCGCAACGTGTGCTGCCGCCGCTGCTTTATGGACTTGATCATCCCTATGGGCAGCCGCTCACGGGCAGTGGTCGCGAGGACGTGATCCGGGAAGCCAAGGTAGAGGATCTGCGCAACTTCTACCGGCGCCATGTGCACCCCAAGGACGCGGTCTTGGTCGCGGTCGGCGATGTCGACCTGCCGACCCTGAAAACCCAGGTGGAGCGTGTCTTTGGGGACTGGAAAGCGCCTGAGGATGCGGTGACCACGCCCGCCCTGCCAACACGGCCCCGTCCCGAGAAGCCGCGCATCTTCCTCATTGATCGCCCCGACTATGCGCAGTCCATGATCATGGCCGGAGAACTCATCGCGCCGACTGGCGATGCGGATGATCTGGCCTTCCGGGCGGTCAATGCCGTGCTGGGCGGCATGTTCACCTCGCGCCTCAACTTCAATCTGCGTGAACAGAAAGGCTGGGCCTATGGGGCTGGTTCCACCCTCGGCGACGCCAGAGGACAGCGCCCCTGGATGCTCTATGCGCCGGTGCAGCGGGACAAGACGGCCGCAGCCATGCGCGAGATGGCGGCGGAGATCAGTGCCATCGCTGGCCCGCGACCAATGACTGAGGAGGAGTTGGGCAAAGCGCAGAAAAACATGACCCTGAAGCTGCCCGGCCAGTTCGAAACGGCGGCTCAGGTGGCGGGTGGCATCGAGAATCTGGTGCTCTACGGCCTGCCGGATGATTATTACGCCAATTTTGTGCGGGACATCCGCGCCCTGACGCCCCAACAGACCGACGAGGTGGCGCGCGCCTGGATCGATCCGCGGCAGCTCACCTGGGTGGTGGTTGGTGATCTGAAGAAAATCGAGGCCGAGGTGCGCGCTCTGGGCTGGGGTGAGGTGCATGTAGTGGATACGGACGGCCAGCCGGTGCGCTGAACCCATTCGCACCCCTTGGCCGAGACGGGGCCCGCCCGTTCAGGAGGTCTTGGAATCCTGGCGCTGCGCATCCACCTCGCGGGCGCCGGGGACCATCATCCGGGCGAGCACGATGCCCACCTCGAAGAGCAGATAGGTCGGCAAGGCGAGCAGAGTCTGGGAAAACACATCCGGTGGCGTGAGCAGCATGCCCACCGTGAAGGCGCCTACCAGCACATAGGGACGCGCCCGGGCCATGGCCTGAGGGGTGGTGATGCCGGCCCAGGCCAGCAGTACCGTGAGCACCGGGATCTGGAAGGCGAGGCCGAAGGCGAAAAAGACCGTGAGTGTGAAATCCAGATAGCTGGCGATGTCGGTCATCACCGCCACGCCGTCCGGCGCGGTGCGGGTGATGAAGCCGAAGGTGATCGGCAGGGCGATGAAAAAGGCGAACGCCACGCCGGCATAGAAGAGCACGATGCTCATCACCAGCATCGGATAGGCGAAGCGCTTCTCGTGCTGGTAGAGTCCCGGCGCGACGAAGGACCAGGCCTGCCACAGCAGGTAGGGCATGGCCATGAACACGGCCGTGACAGCAGCCAGTTTGAACGGGGTCAGGAAAGGCGTCACCACCTGGGTCGCGATCAGGCTGTTGCCGATCGGGAGCTTGGCCAGCATGGGCGCTGCCAAGATGGAAAACAGCCGGTTGGCGAAAACGGTCAGCGGCACCAGCAAAATGCCCACGGCCCACAGGCAACGCAGCAAACGGCTGCGCAACTCGATCAGATGGGTCAGGAAAGGCTGCTCGGGGAAGGCTTCGCCGGGCTCATCCGGGGTCATGGCTGCGGATCCTGGGGCGATGGATTCGGGGTGGGCTCGCCGGGCACCGATGAGGGGGGCGACGGCTGGATCGATTGCGCCGGAAGACGGCGCAGGCGCTGGAGATCCTCGCGCACGGACTGCAGGGTTTTCAGGTCGGGATTGTCGTGCAGTTGCTGGCGCAGTTCACTGATTTTCAGCTCCCGCTCCAATTCCTGCTGCGCAACATGGGCCAGTCCCCGGATTCGTCGCACCCAGAGGCCCGCCTGACGCGCGGCTCCGGGTAGACGTTCCGGTCCCAGCACCACCAGGGCGATCACAAAAACCAGGACCAGCTCCCAGAAGCCGATATCGAACATGCCGGCATCTCTCCCCGGAAATCCCCGGGCTGCGGTGGCACCCCGCCCCAAGGGCAGCGGGATACGGTTTGGGGATCAGCCCGGGCGGGATTCGTCGCGGGCTGGCTCGACCGGCGCGCTGGCTGTCGGGGTCGGTCCGGGCAGGACATCGGGGGTTTGGGTCGTCGGCTTGGCGCTGTCCCCATCGGACATGGCCGAACGAAAATTCTTGATGGCCTCGCCGATATCACTGCCCATGCTGCCCAAGCGCCGGGTGCCGAACACCAGCACCACGATCACCAGCAAAATCAAAAGCTGCCAAATACTTACGCCGCTGAACATGGTTACGCTCCTTGCGCCGGGCTCAACTGCCCCGCGCGGCTTTTTCAGTAAGCCCTGAGACCCCGTGGCGGCGGGCGAGTTCGGCCCACACGGCATCGGGATCCAGGTCCAGGTGAATCAACAGCACCAGGCTGTGGAACCACAGGTCCGCCACTTCCCGGATCAGGGCATCGGGTACCCCATCCTTTGCGGCCATGACCGTTTCGGTCGCCTCCTCGCCAATTTTTTTGAGAATGGCATCCAGCCCCTTGGCATAGAGCTGGGCCACATAGGAGGCCTGCGGGTCCGCGCCGCGCCGCTCCTGGAGCGTGGCCACCAAGGCTCGGTAGCTGGCGAAGGCGGCTTCAGGCTCCATAGATGTCCTCCGGATCCTTCAGCACCGGATCGACCGTTTCCCAGCCCTTGGCTGGGCTCCAGCGGCGGAAGAAGCAGCTACAACGTCCAGTATGGCATGCGATGCCGCCCGCTTGTGTGACGCGCAGCAACACGGCGTCGCCATCGCAGTCAAGGCGGACTTCCTCTACCTGCTGGCTGTGGCCGGAGGTTTCCCCCTTGCGCCACAGGGCGCGGCGCGAGCGCGACCAATAGACCGCGCGGCCACTGGCGAGGGTTTCCGCCAGGGCTGCACGATTCATCCAGGCCAGCATCAGCACCCGACCACTGTCCGCGTCCTGGGCAATGGCGGGCACCAAGCCGTCGGCATTCCAGCACACGCTGTCCAGATCGGGCGCAGTCATGGCCCCACCTGCAATGGATCCAGGCGCATTTCCAGCCCGGCGGCAGCCAGGAAAGCCTTGGCTTCGGGGATGGTGTGGGCGCCGAAATGGAAAATGCTGGCCGCCAGCACGGCATCGGCATGACCGATCAGCAGGCCATCGCGCAGGTGATCCAGGTTGCCCACGCCGCCGGAGGCGATGATCGGCACCTCGACGCGCGCGGCGATGGCGCGGTTGAATTCATTGTCGAATCCCAGGCCGGTGCCGTCGCGGTCCATGCTGGTCACCAGCAGTTCCCCGGCCCCGTCGCGGGCCATGCGCTCGGCCCAGTCCAGTGCATCCAGTCCGGTGGGGCGGCGTCCGCCGTGGGTGTAGATTTCCCAGCGCGGGGCGGCATCTGTTCCCGGTACGCGGCGGGCATCGATGGCCACCACGATGCACTGGGAACCGAAGTGATCGGCGGCTTCCGCGATGAACGCCGGTCGGGCCACTGCCGCGCTGTTGATCGAGATCTTGTCCGCCCCGGCATTCAGCAGACGCCGCACATCGGCACAATCGCGCACACCGCCACCGACCGTCAACGGGATGAATACCTGAGCGGCAACGGCCTCCACCAGATGCAGCAAGGTTTCGCGTTCCTGATGGCTGGCGGTGATGTCAAGGAAAGCGAGTTCATCGGCGCCCTGCTCATCGTAGCGCCGGGCGATTTCCACCGGATCGCCGGCATCGCGCAGGCCTTCGAAGCGCACCCCTTTGACCACCCGCCCGCCGTCGACATCCAGGCAGGGGATGAGGCGCTTGGCGAGGGCCATGTCAGCCGCCCAGACCGTCGACCAGCCGCTGGGCAACGGCCAGATCCAGCGAGCCTTCATACAGAGCGCGGCCGATCACGGCGCCGATGATGCCTTCATCCGCCACGGCGCACAGTGCGCGGATGTCGTCCAGGCTGTGGACGCCGCCGGAGGCGATGACGGGAATGTGAACGCTGCGCGCCAGGGCCACCGTGGAATCAACGTTCACCCCCTGCATCATGCCGTCGCGGCCAATGTCGGTGTAGATGATCGCCTCGACGCCGTCGTCTTCCAGTCGGCGGGCGACGTCAGTGACCTCGTGGTGGGACAGCTTGGACCAGCCATCGATAGCGACCTTGCCGTCGCGCGCATCCAGGCCCACGATGATGTGGCCGGGAAACTCCATGCACAGGTCATTGATGAAGTGGGGCGTATTGACCGCCTTGGTGCCGATGATGACGTAGCGCACCCCCGTATCCAGGTAGCTCTGCACCGTTTCCTCGTCACGAATGCCGCCGCCGATCTGCACCGGCACGTTGGGATGGGCGGCGCAGATCCGCTCGACGACATCCCGATTCACCGGCCGACCCTGCACGGCGCCATCCAGGTCCACCAGGTGCAAGCGTTTGGCGCCGGCCTGGACCCAGCGATCGGCCATGGTGAGGGGATCTTCGGCGAATACAGTGACGTCATCCATCCGGCCCTGGCGCAGGCGAACACACTGGCCGTCCTTGATGTCGATAGCGGGAATGAGCAGCATGACGGACCTCGGGGTCAGGAAGTGCTTGCCGGGGAAGCGCCATCCCAGCGGCTGAAGTTGGAGAGCAGGCGCAGACCCGCCTGCTGGCTTTTCTCGGGGTGAAACTGTACCGCAAAAAAACCATCCCGCCCCAGCGCCGCGGCGAATGGCAGGCCGTAATGGGTCACGGCGGCCACCTCCGGCGATCCAGCCGGGGCGTAGTAGCTGTGTACGAAGTAAAACCGGCTACCCGGCGCAATCCCCTCGAACAGCGGGTGGGGCCGGGTCGGCTCCACGCGATTCCAGCCCATGTGGGGGATGCGTATCGGGGGCAGGCCCGGCGCCTCGGGCAGGCCGGTCGGAAAGCGCCGCACCACGCCGGGAAACAGGCCCAGTCCCTGGGTGCCGCCGTTTTCCTCGCTGAAGTCCAGGGCCGCCTGCAACCCCAGGCAGACGCCCAGGGTGGGCTTTTCCCGCGCCAGCTCGGGCAGCAGATCCAACAGATCGCGCTGTGCCAGTTCCGTCCGGCAATGCCCCATCGCCCCCTGTCCGGGGAAGATGAGCCGGTCGGCGGCGCGCAGTTCCGCGGCGGACTGGGTGATGCGGATGCGTGCCTGCGGAGCGACCCGCTCCAGGGCTTTCGCCATGGAATGCAGGTTGCCCATGCCGTAATCCAGTATCGCGAGGGTCTGCATTGACGCAATCCGCTGGAGGGTTAAAGGCTTCCCTTGGTCGAGGGGATGACCAGGGCCTGCCGCTCATCGGGCGCGGCGGCCTGGCGCAGCGCACGGCCGAAGGCCTTGAACACGGTTTCGGCCACATGGTGGGCGTTGCGGCCCTTGAGGTTATCGATGTGGACCGTGGCCTGGGCGTGATTGACGACACCCTGGAAGAATTCACGGATCAGATCGACATCGAAATCGCCGATGCGCGCGCGGCTGTAGCTCACCTCGTATTCGAGCCCGGGCCGGCCGGAGAAGTCGATCACCACCCGGGACAGCGCCTCATCCAGCGGCACATAGGCATGCCCATAGCGTTGGATGCCTTTTTTATCCCCCAGCGCGCGGGCCAGGGCCTGGCCGAAGGTGATGCCGACGTCTTCCACCGTGTGGTGGGCGTCCACCGCGAGGTCGCCATCCGCCGTGATGGCGAGATCCAGGGCG
>Ga0209851_1000184_pt1 | contig 15925 bp, 17 predicted proteins | sample GWRWT4_14Oct14_FD_187195 | JGI IMG/M metagenome (GOLD analysis project Ga0209851, IMG submission 187195) | Sand microcosm microbial communities from a hyporheic zone in Columbia River, Washington, USA - GW-RW T4_14-Oct-14 (SPAdes) (version 2) | ecosystem: Engineered > Artificial ecosystem > Sand... | reverse complement strand
TCGCACACCCGCAATCGCCGGGCCTATTTGAATCGCCAATAATAGAGCTTTTGAAATATATTTGACAGCCCAATCCATTCAATTTTTAATATTTTTCTGATCAATCATTGATGGCATGCAGGGAGCACCGCCTGATGGAGGAACCGTCTCGACACTACTACAAACACAACCGCCTGCAACAACTGCGGGGGTTCTGTTACGCCACCCAGACCGGCAGCATTTCCAAGGCCGCCGAGCGCATGTCCCTGAGCCAGCCGTCGGTGTCCTTGCAGATCCAGGCCCTGGAGCGCGAACTGGACGTGGTGCTGTTCGAGCGCCGCGGCCCCAAGATCAAGCTCACGCCCGAGGGACACATCCTGTATGAGCTGGCGCTGCCGCTGGTGGAAGGACTTGAGGCCTTGCCGGAAAATTTCTCGGCGCGCCGCGGCTCGCTGGAATCCGGTCAGCTCAATATCGCTGCCGGGGAATCTACCCTGCTCTACCTGCTGCCCGACCTGGTCGGCCGCTTCTCGGCGCGCCACCCGGGCATTCATTTCAACCTGCATAACGTGACCGGTCGCGACGGCATGGAGATGCTGCGGGCCGATGATGTCGACCTGGCCGTCGGTTCGATGCTCGATGTTCCGGACGACATCAGCTACTGGCCCATGTATTCCTACGACCCCATGCTGATCATGCCGCTGGATCACCCGCTGGCGTCCCAGGACAAGATCACCCTGGAGGAGATCAGCAAATACGGGCTGCTGCTCCCCCCACGCCACCTCAGCACCTGGCGCGTGGTGCGCATGGTATTTCAGCAGCACAACCTGGATTTCAAGGTCACCCTGGAGGCCGGCGGCTGGGAGGTGATCAAGAAATACGTGGAAATGGGCTTTGGCATTTCCATTGTCACCAGCATCTGCCTGACCGGCCATGAACGGCTGCACGCCGTCCCGTTGAACGACTACTTCCCCCAGCGCACCTATGGCGTGGTGGTGCGCAAGGGGAAATTCCTGACCCCTGCCGCCAAGCGCTTCATTGAGATGATGGATCCGGATTTCTTCGAGCGTTTGGAAGAGGAAGATCCCCATGCGCTGGTCAACATCGTGGAATGATGGCTTCTCAAGCGCTTGAGGAAGCAGCATGACGCCGCGCATCGGGCTGGCCCTGGGCAGCGGTTCCGCCCGCGGCTGGGCCCATATCGGTGTTCTTGAAGCGCTGGAGCAACTGGGCATCCGGCCTGATGTGGTCGCCGGCTCGTCCATCGGCGCCCTGGTCGGGGCCGCCTATTGCGGCGGCGAGCTGGCCGAGCTCAAGTCCTGGGTGCTGGGGCTGGGGCGGCTCGAAGTGGTGCGCATGCTGGATTGGAGCCTGACCGGTGGCGGCCTGCTGCACGGCCGCCGCGCCTTGAATCTGTTCAATGAGCGACTGGCGTCCAAAACGCTGGAAATCCTCTCGCCGCGCTTCGCTGCTGTCGCCACCGATCTGGGCACGGGTCGGGAGATCTGGCTGACGCAGGGACCCATCCTGGATGCCGTGCACGCTTCCATCGCCCTGCCGGGCCTGTTCAAACCCGTGCAATCCGAGGGGCGCTGGCTGGTTGATGGTGGGCTGGTCAACCCGGTGCCGGTGTCCGTGTGCCGGGCCTTGGGCGCCGACATTGTGATTGCAGTCAATCTCAACGGCGACATTCTCACCCGCCGCCAACGGCCAGCGCCCGCGCCGGCGGCGATCACCTCGGCCGATCCACTGGATGTGGCCAGCGAACCGGCTGCACCGCGTTGGTCCCCACGCAACTGGATCTCGTTTTTCCAGGGGGACGGCGGCGTCAGTCCAAGTGCGCCGCCCGGCCTGTTCGATGTGACGACCACGGCCATCAACATCATGCAGGATCGCATCACCCGCAGCCGCATGGCGGGGGATCCGCCCGATTGGCAGATTGCGCCGCGCCTGGGCCAGATCGGCTTGATGGAGTTTTACCGCGCGGCCGAGGCCATCGCAGAAGGCCGTGCCGCTGTGGAACGCGCCCAGGAGGAATTGACGCGTCTGCTGGGCGTGTGAGGGGGCCCCTTTGCAATCAGGCGGTCAGGGGGTGCTCGCTGACAATCAGGCCATCCCCGTCCGCATAAAGCCACGCGCCGGGACGAAAATGCACGCCGGCGAAACGCACCGGGATTTCGCGCTGCCCCTCCCCGCGCTTGATGCTCTTCAGCGGATGGGTGGCCAGCGCCTTGACCCCGAGCGGCAATTGGCCAATTGCCTCTGAATCACGAATGCAGCCATGGACCACCACCCCGGCCCAGCCATTGCGCACGGCGAGTTCCGCAAGCTGATCGCCAAGCAAGGCGCAGCGCATCGATCCACCGCCGTCCACCACCAGCACCCGCCCCGCGCCCGGCGTCTCCAGGATGCTGCGCACCAGGGCATTGTCCTCGAACAGCTTGACCGTGGCGATGGCGCCATGGAAGGCGCGCTGTCCGCCGAAGTCGCGGAACATCGGCTCGGCGACCTGGATCGCATCGGGATGGGCGTCGGACAGGTCGGTGGTCGCGTGGGACATGGATAATCTCCTGAATCAGGGCCGTCACGCCGGCCTACTTTTGATGAAGTGCCTTCCATTCGACATAAGGCATGCCGTAAATCAGCTCACGCGCCTGCGGATCGCTCAGCGGCATATCCAGGGCGGCGCTTTCGCTGGCATACCACTTGGCCAAACAGTTGCGACAGAATCCAGCCAGATTCATCAAGTCGATGTTCTGCACCTCGGGATGCGCCTGCAAATGCGCCAGCAGGCGCCTGAAGGCTGCGGCCGCAACCCGATCGTCGAGCACCTGAGTCATGCGTCCCCCGCGTACCGGCCTGATAATGTTTGCGCCATCCTATCATCGCCCCTGGCTCGTCGCATGGGGGCCGGATGCGCCTGGAGATCACGCCGATATGGCCCGCAAGCACCTGCTCATCGTCTTCCATTCCCAGACCGGCAACACCGAACGCCTGGCATGCGCCGCGACACAGGGCGCCCTGGCAGCAGACGCAGTCGAGGTCCGCTGCCTGTGGGCCAAGGAGGCCGCTGCACGCGATCTGTTGTGGGCAGAGGGACTGCTACTCGGCACGCCGGAAAACCTGGGCTATCTGTCCGGCGCATTGAAGGATTTTTTTGATCGCACTTATTATCCGGTGCAAGGTCTCATCCAGACGCTGCCCTATGGCCTGTTCATCAGCGCGGGCAATGATGGTCGTGGCGCGGCCCAGCACATCCAGCGCATCGCGCGTGGCTACCCGTTCCGCCTGGTGCAGGAACCGCTCATCTGTCGCGGGACGCCGACCGAGGCGCATCTGGCGCAAGCCCGGGAAATGGGCGAGGCGCTGGCCACGGGCTTGGGTTTGGGCATCTTCTGAGGGCGCTTGCTTTTCAAGCAGCCAGAGCTGCCCTACAATCGAGGATTAACTTCAGGATTGCCTTCTGTGACAGCAAGGATTGCTGGATGACCGATGAAACCTCCCTGTTCGAACGCGAGCCCGATCAGGTCAGACGCCTTCACGGCGGATTTTTCCATGCCATCCCCCATGCCCGCGAGCTGGGACTGGAAGTGGTGGACATGGGTGCGGGATGGGGACTGCTCAAGATCCCCTATCGCGCCGAGCTCGTTGGCAATCCCCAGACCGGCGTACTGCATGGCGGCGTCCTGACCTCGCTCATCGACAGCGCCTGCGGTCTGGCCGTGTTCTGCCGCCTGCCGCGCATGGAAGCGATCGCCACCCTCGACCTGCGCATCGATTACCTGAAGCCCGCCACCATCGGCGAAGACCTCTTCGCCCGGGCTGAGTGTTATCGGCTCACCCGCCAGATCGCCTTCGTCCGCTCCGTCGCCTACCAGCGCGATCCGCAGCAGCCCGTCGCCACCAGTGTGGCCACCTTCATGCGCAGCAGCGCAAGTTCGGTTCGCGCTCCCCGTCCGCCGGAAAAGGCCTAACCCCCATGGAATTGCAGCAACTGATCCAGACTGCCCGGGAACAGGGTGATTTATCGGGGCTGATGGGCCACATTCCCTACGCGCGGCTGATCGGCATGGACATGCGGCTTGATGAAGCAGGCCAACCGCTGTTCGTGCTCCCCTACCAGAGCAAGAACATCGGCAATACCGCCCTGCCGGCCTTGCATGGCGGGGTCATCGGCGGTTTCCTCGAAAATAGCGCCATTGTCCACCTGATGTGGAACCGCGATGCGGTGGAAATGCCAAAAACCATCGATTTCTCGCTCGACTACCTGCGCTCCGGACGCGCCATCGACTGCTACGCCCGCTGCGAGGTCACGCGTCAGGGCCGGCGCATTGCCCATGTCACCGCCTCATGCTGGCAACAGGATCCAGCCCAGCCAGTCGCGGTGGCCCGTGTTCATTTCCTGCTGACCTGAAGGGAGAAAGACCCCGCTCAGGCCAGCCTCTTGCAATCGCAACACAACCTCCAAGGGAGTATTCACATGTCCGAGATTCGTTATGACGGCAAGACGGTGGTGGTCACCGGAGGCGGCGGCTCGCTGGGCCGGGCCTACTGCCTGCTGTTCGCCTCGCGCGGCGCCAACGTGGTCGTCAACGACCTGGGCGGCAGCTTCAGCGGTGAAGGCGCCAGCAAGTCCTCCGCCGACAAGGTGGTCGATGAAATCGTCGCCATGGGCGCCAAGGCCGTCGCCAGCTATGAGTCGGTTTCGACCCTGGAAGGCGCCGAGAAGACCATGCAGATCGCCAAGGACGCCTTCGGCAGCGTGCACATGCTGATCAACAATGCCGGCATCCTGCGCGATGTGTCCTTCGCCAAGATGAGCGAGGAAGATTGGGACAAGATCATGGAAGTGCATCTGCGCGGCGCCTTCTGCATGACCAAGGCCGCCTGGCCCTTCTTCCGCGATCAGTCCTACGGCCGCGTCATCCTCACCGCCTCGGCTGCCGGCATCTACGGCAACTTCGGCCAGACCAACTACTCGGCCGCCAAGCTGGGCCTCTACGGCATGGGCCAGACCCTCGCCCACGAAGGCAAGAAATACAACATCAACACCAACGTGATTGCCCCAGTGGCCCGTTCGCGCATGACCGAAACCGTCATGCCGCCACCGCTGCTGGAAAAGCTGCGCCCCGAGGCCGTTGCACCGCTGGTGGGCTGGCTGTGCGCGGAAGAAAGCAAGGAAAGCGGCTCGCTGTTCGAAGTCGGCGCCGGCCGCTTCTTCAAGCTGGGCTGGATCCGCACCAACGGCTACAAGAGCACGGCCGAAGCCGGCGTGGCCAGCCTGGAAGAATTGCGCGACAACTGGAAGACAGTGACCGACTTCGCCGACGCCAAGATGGTGCGCAATATCCAGGAATCGACCATGGCGTTCATGCGCTAAACTGACCCGGAGAAGGGCGCGGCGAGTGGGCCGCGCCCCGATCCCTGAATGTTTTTTCATCCATCACATCAAAGACGAGGAGACACCCATGGGACGCAAGGTTTGCGTAATCGGCAACGGCATGACCCAGTTTGCCAAACCGGGCAGCAGCCCCGACTATCACATGATGGCCAAGGCAGCCGGCCAGCAGGCACTGGAAGACGCCGGCATCCCCTACAACCTGGTCGAACAGGCCGTGGTCGGCTACGTCTACGGGGAAAGCACCTCGGGCGAGCGGGCCATGTATGAGCTTGGCCTGACCGGCATCCCGATCTACAACGTCAACAACAACTGTTCCACCGGCTCCACCGCCCTGATGCTGGCCAAGCAACTGGTGGAAGGCGGCATCGCCGAGTGCGTCATGGCCATGGGCTTCGAGAAGATGGAAAAGGGTGCCCTGGGCGCTAAGTACACCGATCGGCAGAACCCCATGGACAAGCACATGGGCGTGATGTTCAAGGCCCAGAAATTCACCAATGCCCCGCCCACCGCGCAACTTTTCGGCGGCGCCGGGCGAGAGCACCAGGAAAAATATGGCACCTCGAATGAGGCCTTCGCCAAAATCGCCGTGAAGAATCGCCAGCATGCGCTGAACAACCCCCGCTCCATCTTCCACGACGCGCTGACGGTGGAAGAGGTGCTGGAATCGCCTCATTACTACGGACCCATCACCCGCTTGCAGTGCTGCCCGCCCACCTGCGGCGCCGGCGCTGCCATCGTGTGCTCCGAGGAATTCGCCAAGAAGCACGCCAAGAACAAGCCCATCTACATCGTCGGCCAGTCCATGGTCACCGACATGGAGTCCTCGTTCAACGAAAACTCCATGATCAAGGTGGTGGGCTATGACATGTCCAAGAAGGCCGCCCAGGATGTCTACGAGCAGTCCGGCCTGGGACCGCAAGACGTGGATGTCATCGAATTGCACGACTGCTTCACCGCCAATGAACTGATTACCTACGAGGCCCTGGGCCTGTGCAAGGAAGGCGGCGCCGAGCAGTTGATCAATGAAGGTGACGTCACCTATGGCGGCAAGTGGGTGGTCAATCCCTCGGGCGGCCTGCTCTCCAAGGGCCACCCCCTGGGCGCGACGGGCCTCGCCCAGTGCGCCGAGATGTGCTGGCAGTTGCGTGGCCAGGCGGATAAGCGCCAGGTGGAAGGCGCCAAGGTCGGCCTGCAGCACAACTTAGGCTTGGGCGGCGCTTGCGTGGTGACGCTCTACAGCGTCTGAAACGCCCCTCAATCCAAACAATCCGTTTGAATGCTTCCTGAGGCCCCGCAAGGGGCCTCTTTTTTTTAGCCATCGCCCTGCAGCGGCACGACTGTTTCAGCCTCGATGCCCTGCAGTTCCGGCGACTGCAAGGCGCGCGGGACATGGTCGATGGGATCGAGGGCCGGAATCTCGCTGCCATCCACGGTCGCCTGCAGGTCACGGAAGCGGCGGGCCGACACCAGCACCCGGCTTTCCAGCGCCGAAGTGGCCTTGTTATAAGACTCCGTCGCCTGCCCCAGGCTCTTGCCCACCCGCGCCCAGTGTTCCGCCAGGGTGGTGATGCGCTTGTACAGCTCCTTGCCCAGATCGCTGATGGCCTGGGCATTTTCCGCCAGGGCTTCCTGTCGCCAACCATAGGCGACCGCCTTGAGCAGGGCGATCAAGGTCGTCGGCGTGGCCAGGATGACCCGCTGTTCCACGCCGCGTTCGATCAAGGTCGGATCGGCCTTGAGCGCCGCACTGTAGAACGCCTCCCCCGGAACGAACAGCACGACGAATTCCGGGCTGGAACCAAATTCCCGGGCCAGATGCTCCCAATAGGATTTTTCCGCCAGCTTGCGCATGTGATCACGCAACTGGCGGGCATGGTCGAGCAGTTTCAGTTCGGCGGCGGCGGTGTGACCCTGGGATTCCAGTTCGGCGGCGCTGAAATAGGCATCCAGCGGGGTTTTGGCGTCGATGGCGATGCGTTTGCCGCCCGGCAGCCGGACCACCAGATCCGGACGCAGTCGGCCGTCGTCGCCCTCCATGCTGGCCTGTTCGGTGAAATCGCAGTGTTCCAGCATGCCGGCCAATTCGACCACCCGCTTGAGCTGGATTTCCCCCCAACGGCCGCGCACCGCAGGCTGCCGCAGGGCCTGCACCAGGCTGGCGGTTTCCCGATGCAGTTGCGGCAGGTGGTGCTGGAGCAGGGATTTGAGCTGCTGGTCGAGGGCGCTGTAGGCATCGATGCGGGACTTTTCCACCTCGCCGATGCGCAGATCCACCTTCGCCAGCGATTCCGCGATGGGCTTGACCAGATCCCCCATCGCTTTTTGCCGCGCCTCCAGATCGCCCTGGGCGCTCTGCTGGAAACGACCCAGATTTTCCCGTGCCAGCTCCAGGAAACTGCGGTTGTTGTGTTGCAGGGCATCGACCGACAGCGCTTTGAAGGCGTCGGCCAGCTTGGTCTGAGCCTGGTCGATCAGGGCCAGTTTCTCGACGGCGCCCTGGCGCTCCTGGGTCAGGCGCTCCTGCAACTCGGATTGCCGCGCCTGCAAGTTGCTCAGCGTCTGCTGCAGTTGCGTCCGCTCTTTCAACAATGCCGGCAGCTCGGCGATGCGCGCCTCGGCCGCGGCACGGCGTTCTGTCTCATTGCGCAAAGCGGCTTCGTTTTGGGTGAGACGTCCCAGCAGATCGTGATGATCATTTTCCAGGCGCTGACGAAGCTTGAGCTCGGCCTGCAGGCGTCCACGCAGATGAACCAAAGCCAAAGCCAGGATGGCCACCACCCCCACGGCGAGAACCATCCCCACCACCATGCCGCTTTCCATGATCTGCATCCCCGTCCATTCCCGCCATTGAATGCCGCTGCATCACCGCCTTACCCCCCGCGCGGGTCAAGTCGGCGCGCAATCCGCCGCCAGAATAACCGCTCCGGATCAATTCCTCTGCGATTCCCCATTGACGTCTCCCGTGCCGACTTGAAATAGTGGCGCCGGGCCAACAGGACATCGGCCATCGGATCGCCAAGGAGGCACATCCATGAATCAGGCATTGCCGCGCATCTGCATCATCGGCGCCGGATCAAGCGGGATCGCCGCTTGCCGCAACTTCAAGGCCCAGGGTCTGCCCCATGTCTGTTATGAGGCGGCTGACCGCATCGGCGGCATGTGGGCGTTCAAGAACAACATCGCCTACAACGGCAAATCCTCCGCCTATCGCTCGCTGCACATCAACACCTCCCCGGCGCAGATGGCGTTCCGGGATTTTCCCATGCCGGCCGACTACCCGGATTTCCCGGGCCATGCCCAGGTCGCGGCCTATTTCGAGTCTTTCGTGGACCACTTCGGCCTGCGCGATGCGATTCGCCTGGGTGTCGCGGTCACCCGCTGCGAACGCCTCCCAGCGGGAGGCTGGCAGGTCAGTCTCAGCGACGGCAGCACGGAACATTTCGACGCCCTGGTGGTCGCCAACGGCCATCACTGGGATCCGCGCTGGCCCAACCCACCCCTGCCGGGACATTTCGACGGCATCCAGATGCATGCCCATGATTACGTCGATCCGGCCGAACCCCACGACCTGCGCGGCAAACGGGTGGTGGTGCTGGGCATGGGCAATTCGGCCATGGACATTGCCTCGGAACTGGGCCACAAGGAAAACGCGGAAAAAGTCTTCCTGTCGGTACGCACCGGCACCTACATCCTGCCGAAGTATTTTTTTGGAAAGATTGTCTACGACTCGCTGCTGCGCCATCCCAGCGATCCGCCGGGCTGGGTGGAGCGGCTGGCGTGGTCCTTGCCCGATGCGGTGTTCGACAAGCTGTTCTACCCGCTGGCGACCTTGGGACTGAACCTGTTGGCGGGCAATCCCCAGCGTTATGGATTACCCCGCCCGAAAGGCTGGTTCGGCCAGCAACACCCCACCATCTCCAGCGAAATCCACATCCGCATGGGCAGCGGGGATGTCCTCCCCAAACCGACCATCGCTGAACTGCAAGGTGATCGGGTGCGCTTCGCCGATGGCTCGATGGAAGCCGTGGACGCGATCATCTACGCCACCGGCTACCAGATCCGCTTTCCCTTCCTCGATGAGCACCTGATCAGCGCCCCCGACAACGACATCGCGCTCTACCAGCGCATGCTGGATCCGCGCTACCCGGACCTGTTGTTCCTCGGCCTGGTGCAGCCTTTCTGCGCCATGATGCCCATCGCTGACGAGCAATCACGCTGGATGGCCGCTTACCTGACCGGTCAGTACCATCCGCCGACGCCGGAAGAAATGGCCCGCCGCATGCAAGCTGAACACACGCGCACGAAGCGGCGCTTCGTCGCCAGCCCGCGCCACACCATCCAGATCAATTGCCAGGAGTACACCTATCGACTGGGGCGCGATCTGCAGGAAGGCCGACGCCGTGCGCAAGCAGCCGGGAATGCCCTGCCCGTTACCCACGACCCTGTGTCCATGGCGCCTCTATTGATTCAGCATCACTGAATCATCACCGCCGCATAGGCGGGGCGTGGGTCAGCATCGAAGCGGGCTCAAAGCGTTAGCGTGGGGCGATCACTGTCAACTGCGCCGGCTAGGTAGACTTCGATGCGTTTCTGGGTCGCGCCACCATCCTTGGCGCTGAATTGCACGCCAATTCCGGCCCGCCGGCGGTTTTGCGCTCCTGCCGGTGTGATCCACACCACGCGCGCCGCCACAGCGATGCGCTCGCTTTCTTCCATCAGCGTCAACAGCAACAAGACTTCATCACCCATGCGGTAGGGTTTGATGGTGGGATAAAACAAGCCGCCATTGCGCACAAACGGCATATACGCCTCGTACAACGCCGGTTTGTCCTTGATGACGATATTGAGAATCCCACCCGGGGATGATTGCGCTTCAGACATTTGCTCACTCCCACCATGGCTCCTGCTGCAAGGGATTGCGGATGCTGAAGCCCCGCAACCCCATCGACCAGGGAACCAACAAGCTTTCCAGTAGACCCTGGCGGTTGGCAATTCCCTGCAAGAGCCAGAGACGAGCCTGCCGCGCGAAGGTGTGGTACATCAGTACATCCCGGGTATCGGCACCGGCCAGGGCTTTCTGGATCTGTGAAGTGGGCAGGGCGAGCAGTGACGACTCGGGAAGATGGCCGAGAACGCGCAGGCGGGCGACCTGTTCGCTCAGGCGTACCAGCCAAAGACCCATAAAATCAGGCGGTTCCTCCATCGACCAGCGAGCAGCGATGACCAGGGGATCGGCGCCACCCGTCAGCACCTGGGCGCCTTCCCGCCCCAAGCGATCAAGCCGCGTGGCGGTTTCCGCATTCAGCAAGGACTGGGCTTGCAGGGGTGCGCCACCGGAGAGCGCCAGTACCCGCGCCAGCAGGGCGCTGTCTTGCCGATCCGTGACCAGCCAGCCGCGCACCTCGTTCTCGGGCGGAATGGGGCAGTCCACCCGCTGGCAGCGACTGCGCAAAGTGGGCAGCACCGCCAATGACCGATCGCTGATCAATATCAAGATCACGCCCGCCCCGGGTTCCTCCAGGGTCTTGAGCAGGCTGTTGGCCGATTGCGCCATCGCCTCCGCCGGAAAAATCAGCGCCACCCGATTACCAGCCTGATGCGCCGTCAGGGCAAGGGAGGCGCTCAGCTCCCGCACGGCATCGATGGGAATCTGGGTCTTGCCACTTTCCGGGGCGAGCACACTGAAATCGGGATGGGAGCCCGCTTGCATCAGCAGGCAACCCCCGCAATGCCCACATGGATGACCGCGTGCATCGGGTTCGAGGCACAGCAGACTGGCGGCGAAGCGCTGCGCGAACGCGCGTTTGCCCACGCCGGGTGGGCCGGCCAGCAGGTAGGCATGGGCCAGCCGGTCCTCTCGATGGGCACTGACGAGCCGCTCCCAAAGCGCTTCCTGCCAGGGAAAGGGCGCCGACGACGCCAGGGAAATCAAGCCGGAGCCGGCTTCAGCTTCGCTCATGACTCAAGATGTCCTCCAGAATCTGGCGCAGTTGAAGCTGAACGGTGTCGATGGAACCGCTGGCGTCCAGCAGCCGGTAGCCCGGTTGTTGGGCACGCATCCGATAAACCTGCCGCACCCGTTCAAAAAAGGCGTCACCCTCCCCTTCGATACGGTCCACCACGCCGCGCCGCGCCGCCGCCCGCGCGCGGCCCACGGCAACGGGGGCGTCCAGCACCAGCACCCAATCCGGACGCAGTTCACCCTGCACCCGCGCTTCCAGCTCGGCGATCCAGGCCGCATCAATGCCCCGTCCGCCGCCCTGGTAGGCATAGGTGGCATCGGTGAAGCGATCGCACACCACCCAGGCGCCGCGCTGCAAGGCCGGCAGGATGACCTCGCGCAGATGACTGGCGCGGGCGGCGAACAACAGCAGCAGTTCACTTTCCGGTGGCATCTCGTGGGCGGCGAGAAACAGCCCGCGGATGCCTTCAGCCAGCGCCGTCCCCCCGGGTTCCCGGGTCTGGATCACCTCCAGCCCGCGCGCGCGCAAAAAGTCCGTGACAAAAGGCAGGTGGGTACTCTTGCCCACACCTTCGGCGCCCTCCAGGGTGATGAAACGGCCCCGGCCAATGGACATCAGGGGGTCACTCCCAGGCATTGCTTGCGTTGATAACAATCCACGGCTCGATTGTGAGCATCCAGAGTGCTGGAAAACACATGGGATCCATCGCCCCGAGAGACGAAATAAAGCGTGTCCCCCGGCGCCGGATGGGCGGCCGCCGCCAAAGCGGCACGTCCCACCAAGGCTATGGGGCCGGGGGGAAGCCCGGCAATGCGGTAAGTATTGTAGGGGTGCTCCATCTGCAAATCCTGGCGCCTGAGGTTGCCATCGAAATCCACGCCCAAGCCAAAAATCACGCTGGGATCGGTCTGCAAAGGCATGCCAAGACGCAGTCGCCGCACGAATACCCCCGCGATTTGAGGTCGCTCGGATCCCACGGCGGTTTCCTTTTCCACCAGGGACGCCAGCGTCAGCAGTTCCTCCGGGGACTTGAACGGCAAGTCGGGCTGGCGCGCTGCCCATGCCGCCTCCAGCTCCGCCTGAAGGCGATGATGGGCCTGCTGCAACAGCTTGAGATCGGATGTCCCGCGGGGGAACAGGTAAGTGTCCGGGAAAAACCGTCCTTCCGGGGAAAAGCCGGGGGCGCCAAGCACCCCCATCACGCCATCATCGGTCAAGTCGGTCAAGGTCTGACGGATTTCAGGATGACCGGTGACGGCCCCGCGCACCTGCCGAAACGTCCACCCTTCCACCAGCGTGAGGCGGTGCAACAGAATTTCGCCCTTCACCAGTTGATCCAGCAAGCCCTGCGGCGTGATGCCCGGTGATAGGCGATACTCCCCCGCCCGGATGCGCGTGGTGCGCCCCTGCAGCGCGGCCAAGGCCATGAAGGGCCATCGCGATCGGATGATCCCTTGCGCCTGAAATTTTTGGGTGATGGTCGAAAAGCCCTCACCAGGGACAATCTCGATAACCCGGGGCGTCTCCACGCCGGATAAAGGTGTATGGCGATACTGGTTGAACAGGCCCCATCCCCCACCCACCGCCAACAGGCTCACCGGCGTCCACAGAGTGGCCAGCAGGGTGAGCATACGGGCGCAAGCCTTGTACCCGTTCACCACCCCGCTCCATGCCCCGGAGCGGGCCAGGGCGGGCCGATCTCGCGCTGCAGCGCCCGCGTCACCAGCCCCGCCGCAAAGGATCGCGCGCCCAGTTGCCGGATCGGCCGGATCCCGCGCACTGCATTGCACACGAACAATTCATCCGCCTGGAGGCAGTCCATGACCGACAGCGCCGTTTCCCGCACCGGCAGGCCCTGGGCCGTAGCGGCCGCCATGACTCGCGCACGCAACGTCCCCGCGACGCCACAATGCCGCAGCCCCGGCGTCAACAAGGCGCCGTCACGCACCACGAAGAGATTACTCATGGTTCCCCCGACCACGCTTCCGTCCGCGTCGCGGATCAGGCCCTCGGCAATCTGTGGATCATCCCACTCCGCCCGTGCCCGCACCTGTGTCAGCCGATTCAAGTGTTTGATGCCGGCCAGAGCCGGGTCGGGAAACCAGAGTTGCCGACACCAGCGCACCCGGATGCCGTCCCGATACTCGGCCAGCGGCCATTCCAGCGCCGGCGCCAGGGAGAGGATGCGGCGCCATGTGGGAGGCTGGGGCCGGGCATAGCCCCGCCCTTCCCCGCCCACGGTGAGGATAATCTTCAAAACCGCCTGGGCTGGGCCCATCGCGCAGAGGCCATCCCGATCCGCTTCCAGCGCGGCGATGGGCGGCTCCGGCAGGCGCAAGGCCCGGCAACCCCGACGCAGACGCGCCAGATGCTGGTCCCAGGCAAGCGCTTGACCCCGATCGATCAGCACGGTTTCAAACAGCCCATCGCCATACTGCAGGCCGCGATCGACCACCGGCACGGCATCCTGCGGATGACCATCCACCCAGGTCAGCACGCGCGGTCGCCCGCCAAGGCACGCAGCAATCCCTTGGCCTTGGCGCGCGTTTCGGCCAGTTCCCGCACTGGATCGGAATCGGCCACAATGCCACCGCCGGCGCGGAACAGAACTTCCCGCTCCTTGAGCAGCGCGGTGCGGATCAGGATGTTGAAATCCATGCGGCCGTGGCAGCTGATGTATCCCATCGAGCCGGTGTAGGGTCCGCGGGCTTCGCCTTCCAGTTCAGCAATGATCTGCATGCAGCGCACCTTGGGACAGCCGGTGATGGTGCCGCCGGGAAACAGGGCGCTCAAGATCTCCGCCGCGCCCACATCAAACCGCAGCCGGCCTTCGACGGCCGAAACGATATGGTGCACGTGGGCATAGGTCTCCACCTGCAGCCGTTCCACTACCTGCACGCTGCCGGGCCGGCAGATGCGGCCCAGGTCATTGCGCTCCAGATCCACCAGCATCACATGCTCCGCGCGCTCCTTGGGATGGGCGAGCAACTCCTGAGCCAGCGCGTGATCCCGCGCCGGATCGGGATCCCGTGGACGGGTGCCGGCAATGGGGCGGGTCTGGATCCGATCGCCATCGCGACACAGCAGCCGCTCCGGCGAGGTGGACAACACGGCAGCCTCGCCCCAGCGCATGAGGGCCGCATACGGGGCCGGATTGCTGTGGCGCAAACGGGCATGGAGCGCTTCGGGCGCCACCTGACCGGTAAATTCCCCCTGCCAGCGGCGCGACAGATTGGCCTGGAAGATATCCCCATCCCGGATATAGTGTTGCGCCCGATCGATGGCCGCCAGATAGCGAGCTGGATCCTCCTCCGTCACGACGCAGACGGGCAGCTTGGGCGGCACCAGCGCAGGTACCCGCGCCAGATCCGCGAGCAACCGATCCACATCGCCCGCCCGCTCGGCCACCGCCCAGCTTTCCCCGCGCAGATGGTCATGAATGAGGGCCGCGGGACATCGCAGCGCCAAGGCGGTCGGCAAGCTGCCGGCAGTGGGCATGGGCAAGTGCAAACACGGCTCGATGGCGCCCGCCAGCTCATAGCCCAGATAGACCACCCAACCGCCGAGGAAGGGCAGCTCATCCGCATTGAACGAGTCGGGTTCGATGCGGCAGGCGGCATCGAGTTCGGCGAGAAAACCATCCCCCCGCCCCCGGGCTTCGATAACCGTCTCGGGGAAGGCGGGCAGCAAGTCGTAGCGGCCAGTCAGCGGATGGGAGGCGGCGCTTTCCAGCAGCACCGGATAGCGCTGCGGGAAGCAGGCCTGCAGCGCCAACAAGTCGGGTCGGGCCGGGAGCCGGCGACGGTGGACGGACAGGACGCCAGACACCGCGGACGACAATCCCGGTCAGCCGACCCGGCGGAAAATCAGCGAGCCATTGGTGCCACCAAAACCAAAGGAATTGGACAACACATGCTCCAACCGGGCCGGACGGGCCTGATGGGGAACATAGTCCAGATCGCACTCGGCGCCCGGCTGGTCCAGATTGATGGTGGGCGGCAGGATCTGGTCGCGCAGGGCCAGAATGGAGAACGCCGCCTCCACCGCCCCGGCTGCCCCCAGCATGTGCCCCGTCATCGATTTGGTCGAGCTGACGGCCAGGCGCGGGGCATGCTCCCCGAAAGCACGCTTGATGGCCTGGGTTTCCGCGACATCGCCGGCCAGCGTGGAAGTGCCGTGCGCATTGATGTAGTCGATTTGCGCCGGTGCGAGACCCGCGTCGCGCAAGGCATTGACCATGCACCGGGCAGCCCCCTCCCCACCTTCGCTGGGCTGGGTGATGTGATGGGCATCGGCGCTCATGCCAAAGCCCACCAACTCGGCATAGATCGGTACGCCGCGCGCCTGTGCACTCTCCAAAGACTCCAGCACCAGAATGCCTGCCCCATCACCCATGACAAAGCCATCCCGGTCCTGATCAAAGGGCCGGCTGGCACGGGTCGGTTCATCATTGCGTGCGGACAGGGCGCGCGCAGCGCAAAAACCGCCCAGGGAAATCGGGGTGGTGGACATCTCGGCCCCCCCGGCGATCATGATGTCGGCATCGCCGGCCTGGATGAGGCGCGCCGACAGACCGATGTTA
>Ga0209851_1000181_pt1 | contig 16024 bp, 13 predicted proteins | sample GWRWT4_14Oct14_FD_187195 | JGI IMG/M metagenome (GOLD analysis project Ga0209851, IMG submission 187195) | Sand microcosm microbial communities from a hyporheic zone in Columbia River, Washington, USA - GW-RW T4_14-Oct-14 (SPAdes) (version 2) | ecosystem: Engineered > Artificial ecosystem > Sand... | reverse complement strand
GCCGGGCAGGGCGCCAGCCGGTCGCGCAATGCGTTCGCAAAGCCCACCTGGTCGCTCATGGCCGCGCCCGCCGCGCCGGAAGTGCCGCCTGCGCCAGATAGCGCTCCGCCTCATGGGCCTCGGCCAGCAACACAGCGAAGGCGGGTATGTCGTTGTCGCGCTCGATCAGGGTCGCCACCGGCCCGGTCAGCTCGAGCGCCTCGGCATACAGCGCCCACACCGCAGCGGCCACCGGCGCGCCGTGATGATCGATCAAGAGCAGATCGCCGGCGCCGTCGCGGTCCTCGGCAAAGCCGGCGAGGTGAATCTCACCCACCGCGTCGAGCGGCAGGGCGCGGAGATAGGCCGCCGGATCCCAATGGTGGTTCACGCAGGAGACATGGACATTGTTCACATCCAGCAGCAGTCCGCAGCCGGTGCGGCGAACCACCGCCGTGATGAAATCCGCTTCGGTCAGGGTCGAGGCCGCGAATTCGACATAGGTGGCCGGATTTTCCAGCAACAGGCGCCGCCGCAGGCGATCCTGCACCTGGTCGATATGCGCGCAAACCCGCTCGAGCGCACGCTCGTCGTAGGCAATCGGCAAGAGATCATTGAAAAAATCGCCGCCGTGGCGACACCAGGCCAGGTGTTCGGAGAACGACTGCGGCTCATAGCGCGCCAGCAACCGCGCCAGCCGGTCCAGATGCCCACGATCCAGCGGCTCCGCGCCGCCGATCGACAGCCCCACCCCATGCACCGACAGCGCATAGCGCTCACGGATGCGGGTCAGGGCGTGATGGAACGGCCCGCCCTCGACGAAGTAATTCTCGGCGTGGACTTCAAAAAAACCGACATCGGGCTGGGTTTCCAGCACATCCCGAAAATGCGGGGATTTCAGCCCCAGCCCGGCACGCACCGGAAGGCCCGGATCCAGGGCGGGAGCCGCCCGCGCAACCGTCTCGCCATGGGTCGGCAATGTCATCGCGGGCGCTCCCTGATCCTCAGTTCAAGGCTCGTTCAGACTTACTTTTTCGCAAAGGGCTTCAACTGGCCAAAGCCGGTGGGAGAGGTGGGCGAGGCGGTCTTCTCGCAGCTGCCCTTGGGGACCATCTTCCAGGCATCACCCTGGTAGTCCACCTTGGACGACCCAGCGCAGGAGGTGCCCGGCCCGCCGGCACAGTCATTCTTGCCCTTCAGGGCAACGCCGTAGCATTTTTCCTTGGCGTCGCTCATGGCGCCGTGGTCGGTCTCGGCCATGACGGGCGTGGCTGCCAGGGTGATCGCCGCGCCGAAGGCCATTGCCAGCGCCGTCCCGGAAATCACCGATGTTTTGGTGGATTGGCTCATGTCTACTCCTTGAGATTGAACAGATTGATGTGACAAGGGTTTGCTTCAAGCGCTGCGTGCATCAGGACGGGCGAGGTCGTCCCGCCTTGTTTTCATTCCTGGCCCACACAGCCTGCAAGACGGGCCGCAGAGATCGCCACGGACCGCTTGCCCCGTTGGTCGGCGCAAGCCCGGCGATTCTTACACACCCCATTGGCATTGGGATGACAACGGCCCATGCGCCTGCCAACCGGAACGCTCACGGCCGGCGGCGGCCCGCTGCGCGAGATTTGACGCGCGCGGGTGCCGGCTGTTCCCCGGCCGCGCGCGGCGGCAGGCCGGTGTGCTGGGTGAGCACGCGGCCCTGGGGCGGCGTGGCGTTCTTGCGGCGTGGATTGTGGTAGCCGGCCTCCGCCGCCGGCTGCCAGGTGGGGATCAAGTGGTGCTTGCCGTTGCCGATCAGATCCGCCCGGCCCATTGCGGTCAGCGCCTCGCGCAGCAGCGGCCAGTTGGCCGGGTCGTGGTAGCGCAAAAAAGCCTTGTGCAGCCGCCGCCGGCGCTCGCCCTTGACGATGTCCACCGGCTCGGCGTCGTGGCTGATCTTGCGCAGCGGATTCTTGCCCGAGTGATACATCGCGGTCGCGGTAGCCATTGGGCTGGGATAGAAGGTCTGCACCTGGTCGGCGCGGAAACCGTTTTTCTTCAGCCACAGCGCGAGGTTCATCATGTCGGCGTCCGTCGTGCCCGGATGCGCGGCGATGAAATAGGGAATCAGGTACTGCTTTTTCCCTGCCTCCGCCGAATACTGCTCGAACATCTGCTTGAACTTGTCGTAGCTCCCGATGCCCGGCTTCATCATTTTCGACAGCGGGCCTTCTTCGGTGTGTTCCGGCGCGATCTTCAGATACCCGCCCACATGGTGGGTCACCAGTTCCTTCACATACTCGGGCGAGCGCACGGCCAGGTCATAGCGCAGCCCGGAGCCGATGAGGATCTTCTTCACCCCCGGCAGGGCGCGCGCCTTGCGGTATAGGCCGATCAGGGCCGAGTGGTCGGTGTCGAGGTTGTCGCAGATGCCCGGATAGACACAGGACGGCTTGCGGCAGGCCGCCTCGATCGCCGGCGACTTGCAGGCGATGCGGTACATGTTGGCCGTCGGGCCGCCCAGATCCGAGATCACGCCAGTGAAGCCGGGCACGGTGTCGCGGATGGTCTCGATCTCGCGCAGGATGCTGTCCTCGGAGCGGTTCTGGATGATGCGCCCCTCGTGCTCGGTGATGGAGCAAAAGGTACAGCCGCCGAAACAGCCGCGCATGATGTTCACCGAAAAGCGGATCATCTCCCAGGCCGGGATGCGCGCCGCGCCATAGCGCGGATGCGGCGCGCGGGCGTAGGGCCGGTCGAAAACGTAATCCATCTCCTCGGTGGAAAGCGGGATCGGCGGCGGGTTGATCCACACCTCCCGCCTCCCGTGGCGCTGCACCAGGGCGCGGGCGTTGCCCGGATTGGTTTCCAGGTGCAGCACGCGGTTGGCGTGGGCGTAATGCACGGGATCGGCGCGCACCGTCTCGAAGCTGGGCAGGCGGATCACCGTGCGCTCGCGCGGCGGCATGGCGTGCTTGCGCGCCCCGGCGCGCAGTTGCGCCACCGAAACGCTCGCCACCACGCCCGGCTCGGTCGCCGTGCCCGCTGGCGTGCCCGCCGCCCGCCCCTGCTCCACCGCGCAGGCCGCCGTATCGGTGGTGTTCACATAGGGATTGATGCGCGCGTCGACCTTGCCCGGCGTGTCGATGTCGGTGGAATCGATCTCGAACCAGCCCGCCGGCGTATCGCGGCGCACAAACGCGGTGCCGCGTACATCGGTGATGGTCTCGATGGCCTCGCCGCGCGCCAGGCGATGCGTCAGCTCCACCAGCGCGCGCTCCGCACTGCCATAGAGCAACAGGTCCGCCTTGGCGTCCAGCACGATGGAGCGACGCACCTTGTCCTGCCAGTAGTCGTAGTGGGCGATGCGGCGCAACGACGCCTCGATGCCGCCCAGCACGATGGGTACTTGCGCGTAGGCCTCGCGGCAGCGCTGGGCGTAGACGATGCTCGCCCGGTCCGGCCGCGCCCCGCCCTGCCCGCCCGGCGTGTAGGCATCATCGGACCGCACCTTGCGATCCGCCGTGTAGCGGTTGATCATCGCGTCCATGTTGCCGGCGGTGACGCCGAAATAGAGTGTCGGCGCGCCCAGCGCCCGGAACGGCTCGGGGTCCTGCCAGTCGGGCTGGGCGATGATGCCCACGCGAAAGCCCTGCGCCTCCAGCACCCGGCCGATCACCGCCATGCCGAAGCTGGGGTGATCCACATAGGCATCCCCGGTCACCAAAATCACATCGCAGGCATCCCAGCCGAGCTGATCCATCTCCGCCCGGCTGGTCGGCAGGAACGGCGCCGGCCCGAAGCACTCCGCCCAGTGGCGGGGCCAGTCGAACAAGCGCGGAAGGGCGGAAGCGGGCTGGGAACTCATGGCGCGGACTCAATCACTGGATGACCATTTCGTGACAATTCGGCTTGGGCGGCGTTGAATCGGGCGGCCAGACGCTGGGGCGAAATCCCCCGCTGGCGCCATGCCGCATTCCCGGCAGCGGCAGCGGCCGCCGCCCCGAGCGCCGCCACCCGAAGCCCAGGCAGTCCCAGCGGCCGATGCGATCCGGGGATGGAGGCAAGGCCCGCAGCGCCAGAACAGGGGAATCGCGGCGCGGCCAAGGACCGGAACCATCCTCTGTCCTCGCGCCGGGCGCACGAATCGATAAAACCGCAGTTTAGCGCAAAGCAGTCCGGGCCGTCCGAGCGCACCGGTTGCGGGCGCCAGCGGGCATACGTGCATGCCCCACGCACCGCATTGGGGCGCGAACCCTGCCACAATCCCCGGAACGACCCCGCTATCGGGGCGAAAAGCGGCCAAGAAAAATCTGGCCGGATATTTGCTGTATGTTCCCGGATGCCTGCATCACCCCGCGCTGGCGCAATGGCGTGGCCGTCATCCAGCCGTCTGTTGTCATCTTGAGACGCTTGTTTACGGCCATCGACTGGTTTACTTTACGGTCCGCTGAAGGCGCAGGTTGGTGCGGGATTTCCCTGCCCGCAGGACCTTCTCGATGGCCGGTCACCCCGCCGGCCCTTGCGTCAATCCGGGTTCCTGCCCCGGCGCTGGCGCAAGTGGGCAACAAGAAAGCGGGTTCGGCCCGCGCAGGCAAATCCCGAGGATCCCGGCCCACCGGGAGGGGGGACGGGGAGGAAGAGCAAGGCCGGCCGGATCTCCGGCACGGTTTTTATCGTTAGTGTCATACCTGAGGAGTTTTCCAACATGTCCAATGTCAAATTCAATGCCCTGGCTTCCCTGGCCCTGTTGGCCGGCGCCCCGGTCGTGGCACAGGCCGAAATGGTCGAGATGGCCGATGCCGAGATGTCCGATGTGTCCGGCGAGGGCGTCGTCGGTTTCCAGCGCTGGGCTCCCTTCACGTTCACTGACGTGCTGCCCACCTTTGTGGACGGCGACCCTATCAACCTGGCGCTCGTCTTCAATCCCGCCAACATCTTCAACACCAGCTATGGCGCCGCCAACACGGCCGTCGGCGCCGCTGGCAATGCCGCCATCGGCTTCGGCCTGCTGCCCATCACCGCCCCCACATCTGCGGTGGCCGCCTTCAATGCGCGCGTCGTTAGCAACTTCGCCATCACCGGCCAGTCCGTTGCCGACACCGCCTCGCGCATCCTGACCACCCCGATCCGCGCCGTGGTCAACCCCATCAACGGCGCTTTGGACGACGCAGCTGCGCTCGGCAAGGGCCTGGTGTCTGGTGCGCGCTTCTCGGCAGTCGGCGCTGTCGGCGGTGTGACCACCCGCGTTCTGGCAGGTGCCGCACAGCAGACCAATTCGCGGCTGCTCACCAACCTGGCTTACGCTTCCGACCAGGCCCGCGTGCAACAGCAGGCCAATATCGGCAAGACCCTCGGCGTGACGGTGACCGTGCCGAAGTACACCGTGTCCACCTCGCTGCTCGCTCCCTGATCCGGTTTTCGTCCGGTTCAAGTCGAGGCCGCCTCCGGGCGGCCTTTTCTTTTGCGGCGCCTGCGTGCCGTCTCCCCGCTCGATCCGCTCCGCGACTAAAGGCCGGGCGCAACGGGCCGATGCCTGGCCAGACGCAATCGCCAAGGAAAGAACCCCCAGGCCAGGACGGCCGGTTGCGTTTCCACTGGCAATCGATACTCACGCTGGAGACACGCCATGACATCACACTGCTTGAAAACCCTGTCCACGCTCACTGTTCTGGCCGGCGCGCCGCTGATCGCCCAGGCCGGAATGGAAAAGATCAACAACGACGATCTGTCCGCAGTCTCCGGTCAGCTGTCCCTCACCTTCAACAGCACCACGACGGTGGAAGGGAGCGCATCCGTACCCAACAACCCCAACCCGCTGCTGCTGCCCATCACCGCGCCCCTGGCGATCCTGGACGGCTTCACCAGCGGCGTGCTGGACAACGCCGGCGGCCTGGGCGCCAGTACCGCGAATATCCTGTTCGCGCCGCTGTTCCGCCCGCTGATCCTGGCCGGACAGGGCGTGGACACGGCGCTGGACGTCCTGTTCTTCCCGATTTCCGCGCCGCTGGACATTGTGGCCGGCGTGTTCGACGCACTGGAGGAGAGCGTGGTGGGTAGCGCCACCGCGATCCTGACCGCGCCGCTGAACGCCGTGTTCGGCCCGGTCAACCGCTATGTGGATGGCGTCACCGGTCGCGCCCAGGCCACGGTCGACGGCGTCGCCTATGCCGTCACCGAGGTCAAGGGCGCGCTGATCACCAATGCCTTCGCCAGCGCCTCGGCCAGCGCGGACGCGAATGGTCTCGGCTTCACCAGCCGCGTGTTCGGCCGCGTGGCCCAGGCCCAGGCGGGACGCACGGCCATGCGGCTCGATACCCTCGCAGCCCGCAACGGCTATTAAGTCGCCGCCGTCCCGGCCGCTTGGCATTACACGCCCGCTGGCCACCCATAGGTGGCCTTTTTTTTGCTGTTGCGGGATTGAGACTCAGGCCGGCGCGACCTTCCGGCCCGGGCCAGCAGCTCGCTCGGGGCTAGCTGCCGGTCCCGTTACGCGCTTCACGCTTGGAAACGACCTGAAGGGCAGGCAGGCGCTCCAATAGCTGCGGCAATGCGGTTTTCACCGTATCCCAGACCACATCAAGGTTAATGTCGAAGTAACCATGCGCGATGCGGTTGCGCATGCCCTTCATTTCCCGCCACGGCACCTCGGGTTGCCGGACTATGAAGTCAGCGTGATCCTTCCTGATCTAGGTAGCCGCCTCGCCCATGATGATCAGATTGAGGATGACGGCTTGTTGCGTGCGCTTGTCGGCAAGAAAATCGTTCTTGTCCAAACCCTCGATGAAACTGCAGCCATCGCCGGCGGCCAAGCGGATATGATCGAGATAATCGGGGAGACGATTGGGGTTCATACCGGACGCGCCTGCGCCAGCACCTGGTTGCGGAATTTCAGCGGCAGGTCGCCCGGCGTCAGCACATCAACCGGCACGCCAAGCAATTCTTCCAGGTCCACCTGCAGCCCGCCAAGGTCGAACAGGGTCGCTCCCGGCAATGCATCCACCAGCAGATCGAGATCGCTGCCATCGCCGTCGGTACCCTGGAGCACGGAACCAAATACGCGGGCGTTGTGGGCACGGTGCGCCTCGACCAGGCGGCGAATCGCGGCACGATGCGTCTGCAGGGCGACCGACGGTTTCATCTGGTAACTCCCGGCATGTCATCTGGTTTCATCATCGCGGCCCCTACCCAAAAGAATCGACATGAGTCCCTTGCAATGGCTGGAGGGTCCCGTCCCCCCTGCGCTGTTACCGATGCCGATACGCTTCGGTCGGGGGGAATCCGATCCGGGGACATCGCCGTTCCGTGCGCGCTTACCTAGAGTGCCTGTTCCACCCCCAGCGGGGCAAGATCGCCCTTGCCGGCGCGCACCACCACCGGTGTCCCGGTAAACAAATCCACCACGGTGGTGGGTTCCAGGCCCCCGGGACCGCCGTCGAGCACCAGATCCAAGCGGCTCCCCAGGCGCTGGGCGATCGCCTCGGCGTCGGTGGGTGGGGTGTCCTCGCCCGGAAACAGCAGGGTGCAGCTCATCAGCGGCTCGCCCAGCGCGGCCAGCAGCCCCAGCGCGACCGGATGATCCGGCACGCGGATGCCGATGGTGCGCCGCTTGGGGTGCTGCAGCCGGCGCGGGACCTCGCGCGTGGCGGGCAGCAGAAAGGTGTAGGCGCCTGGGGTCAGGGCGCGCAGCAGCCGATATTCGGCGTTGCCCACCTGCGCGTACTGGGCAATCTCGGACAGGTCGCGGCACACCAGCGTGAAATGATGGTCCTTGCCAAAACCGCGCAGGGCGCGGATGCGCTCCATGGCGTCCTTGTCCCCCAGATGGCAGCCCAGGGCATAACAGGAGTCGGTGGGATAGGCCACCACCGCGCCGGCACGAATGCGTTCGGCCGCCTGGGCCAGCAGGCGCGGCTGGGGGTGGGTGGGATGAACGGTGAGCATTTGGGCCATGAAGGTTCTCGCAGCTGACGACGGCCCGGGGTCACGCAAGCGCGTTATCCGGAGCCGCCGGATCATGGGTTTTATGATGGCAACGCCCCACGCGTACCGGGAATCCCCGGCGCACGCTGGCCAGCCAGGGCGCCGCCCGCAAGCGGCAGCCCAGTGATTCTAGCCTAGGCTTTCGTCACCCCAGGGCTGGCAAGGTTCCCGGACGTCGCCATGGGGCGCCGACTGACAAGCCGCAGGCCCGCGGGAAGATTCCCGGCCCGGACATCCTTTATGATCGGCGTTCTCCCCATTGCGAGGCGCCCATGCTCTACCTGATCCTGCTCCACGAGGCCGCCGGCGGATCCGCCCAGCGCCCCGCCGCCCGCCCGGCCCATCTTGACCGGCTGGAGGCCCTACGCAGCGAAGGGCGGCTGGTCCTGGCCGGTCCCTTGCCCGCGGTGGACAGCGAGGATCCAGGCGCGGCCGGTTTTCTCGGCTCGGCCATCATCGCCGCCTTTGCCGATCTGGACGCGGCCCGCGCCTGGGCGGCGGCGGACCCCTATTGCAGCGCCGGTGTGACCGCGCGCGTGGAGGTCTTCCCCTTCCGGCAGGTGCTGCCATGACGGCCGCATCCCTGCAGGAACGGATGCGCGCGCTGTTGGAAAGCGCGTTTGCCCCCTGCGAACTGCGCATCCATGACAACAGCGCCCAGCACGCAGGGCACGCCGGGGCAGCCGAGGGCGGCCACTACCAGCTGTGGATCCGCTCGCCCCGCTTCAAAGCGTTGGCTCCGCTGGCGCGCCACCGGGCGGTGTATGCCGCCCTCGCCCCGCTGATGGGGAACGGAATCCATGCCTTGGGCCTCCAAACCCTGGCGCCGGGAGAAACCGAGGGCTGAAATCCGAGCATTTCGCCCGACCGGGCGCTACCATTCTCTTTTTTCCACCGTGCAAGGACTCTTCATGATCGCCCGCAAACTGTCCCTACCCATCACCCTTGGCTTGGCGCTGGCCCTCGTCGCCTGCGACCGGCCGGAAAGCGCCGGCCCCGGCTTCCAGGATGCCGCGCCGGGAATGGCCGTGATCACGGTCAATGGCACCGCCATCAGCGCGCCGGTGTTCGAATCCTTCGCCATGGCGCAGGGCCTGAGTCCCGCAACCGCCGAGAACACCGAAGCGCGCCAGAAACTGGCCAAGCAGCTCACCGACCTGGAGCTGCTGGCGCAGGACGCCACCCGCCAGAAGCTCGACAAGGACCCCGAACTGGCGTCTTCCCTGCTGGCGCAGTACTACACCACCCTGGCCGGCGCCGCGGTGCAGCACTACACCAAGGACCATCCCCTGAGCGAGGAGAAGATCAAGGCCGCTTATGAGGAGTGGGCCAAGGACCTGCCCACGACCGAATACCATGCCCGCCATATCCTGGTGAAGGATGAGGCCACCGCCCAATCCATCCTGGATCAACTCGCCACGGGTGGAGATTTCGCCAAGCTGGCCGCTGAATTTTCCATGGATCCGTCCAAAGGCACCGGCGGCGACCTGGGCTGGTTCACGCCCGACCAGATGGTGGAGCCCTTTGCCAAGGCGGTCATGGCGCTGAAAGCCGGTGAAACCGCCCAGACGCCGGTCCAGACCGATTTCGGCTGGCATGTGGTGCGCCTGGAGGAAACCCGCCCGGTGGCGGTGCCGAAGCTGGAGGAATCCCGCGACGCGGTGACGAACCACGCCAACAACAAATTGGTCGAGGACTACCTCGCCGAACTGCGCAAGCAGGCCAAGATCAAGACCGACGAGAAAATCATCAACGGCGACAAGCCGGCGGATCAAAAGACCTGAGCCCTGCCGTCCTTGCCGGCGTGGGTTGATCCCCACGCCGGCAAGGATGGCCTGCCCCATCCGCTCTCGGCCGAGCGCCATCAATCCCCGCCCTTGCGCGCCTCCGGCTGCAGCCAAAACCTCAATCCGGTTGCAGCAGGGCCAGGAAGGCGGCCTCGTCCAATACCGTGACCCCTAAGGCGCGTGCCTTGTCCAGCTTGCTGCCTGCCGCCTCCCCCGCCACCACATAATCGGTGCGCGCCGAAACGCTCTCACTCACCGCGCCCCCGCGCGCCAGAATCTCGGCCTTGGCCTGTTCGCGGGTGAGGCCCGCCAGCGTGCCCGTGAGCACCACGCGCTTGCCCTGCAACGGGCTCGCCTTGGCTGGCGCGGGCACGCTCGTCGCCGGCCAATGCACCCCGGCCGCCAGCAGACGCGCGATGACCTCGCGGTTGTGCGGCTCGCGAAAGAAGGCCGCAATGTGGGCGCTGACCACCGGACCCACATCGCTCACCGCCTGCAAGGCTTCTGCATCCGCCGCCATCAGGGGCGGCAGGTCGCCGAAATGGGCGGCCAGCGTGCGCGCCGTCGCCTCCCCCACCTCGCGGATACCCAGCGCATAAAGAAAGCGCGGCAGGGTGGTGGCGCGGGAGCGCGCAATGGCCGCCACGATATTGGCGGCGGATTTCTCGGCCATGCGCGGCAGCGCCGCCAGCTCCGGCGCGCCGAGGCCGTAGAGATCGGCGGGATCGTGCACCCGCCCGCTGTCCACCAGAGCCTCGATGAGCTTGTCACCCAGGCCGTCGATGTCCATGGCGCGGCGCGAGGCAAAGTGGCGCAGGGCTTCCTTGCGCTGGGCGGGGCAGGCGAGCTGGCCACTGCAGCGGGCGATGGCCTCGCCCTCGGGCCGCACCACCGCCGCGCCGCATTCCGGACACTGGGTCGGCAGGGCCACCTCGACGGCATCATCCGGCCGCTCCTCGATCACCACCCGCACCACTTCGGGAATCACATCCCCGGCGCGGCGCACGATCACGGTGTCGCCGATGCGCACGTCCTTGCGGCGCATCTCATCGAAGTTGTGCAGGCTGACATTGCTGACGATGACCCCGCCCACCGCGACGGGGGCGAGGCGCGCCACGGGCGTGACGGCGCCGGTGCGGCCCACCTGGAAGGCCACCGCCAGCACCCGCGTGACGGCCTCCTCGGCGGCATATTTGTGGGCCAGCGCCCAGCGCGGGGCGCGGGAAACAAAACCCAGGTGCTGCTGGCTGGCCACCGCATCGACCTTGTACACCACCCCGTCGATCTCGAACGGCAGTTCGGCGCGGCGCGCCTGCATCTCGCCGTGATAGGCCAGCAGGCCCGCGACGCCGCTGACCCGCCGGTTGAGCGGACAGACCGGCAGGCCCCACCCGCGCAGCCGGCCCAGGCGCTTGAAATGGGTGTCCGGCAGCGCCGGGTCGTTGCTGCCCGCGCCCAGCCCATAGGCGAACCAGCGCAGCGGACGGCGCGCCGTGACGCGCGCATCGAGCTGACGCAGGCTGCCCGCAGCGGCGTTGCGCGGATTGGCGAAAACGCGCTCACCGGCCTCCTGCAGGCGCTGGTTCATGGCCAGGAAGCCCGCGCGCGGCATATAGACCTCGCCGCGCACCTCCAGGAATGCCGGCCAGTCGCCGCCCGCGAGGCGCAGCGGCAGGCTGGGCAGGGTGCGCAGGTTGGCGGTCACGTCCTCGCCGCTGACCCCGTCGCCGCGCGTCGCCCCGCGCACCAGCCGCCCGTTCTCATACAGCAGGCTCACGGCCAGGCCGTCCAGCTTGGGCTCGGCACAGTAGGTGACCGGCCCGTCCACCCCCAGACGTTCCCGCACCCGGCGGTCGAACGCCTCCACCTCGGCCGCGCTGAAGGCATTGTCCAGCGACAGCATCGGCTCGGGGTGGGTCACGCTGCCAAAGGCCGGGGACGGCGCGCCGCCCACGCGCTGGGTCGGCGAATCGGGCGTGATCAAGTCCGGCCAGTTTGCCTCCAGGGCCTGCAGCTCGCGCATCAGGATGTCGTACTCGGCATCGCTGATTTCCGGCGCATCCAGCACGTAATAGCAGTGATCGTGGTGGCGGATCGCCGCGCGCAGGCGATCGATCTCGGCCTGCGCCTGGGCGCGCTCGGGGACGCTCATCAAGCCTCCGCCGGCAACTCATCCAGCAGCGCCTGGAAGCCCATGGCGGTGAGGGGTTGGCGGCGGCGATCCAGCACCTCGCCGTTCAAGCGATCCGCCAGACTCAAAGCCGCGCGATGCATCGCGGCGAGCACCTCGCGCGCCGGCCAGGGGCCGGGCAGCACGGCAAAGACAGTCAGCCCCGGCGTGCGCAGACTGCCCAGCGCCGACAGGTCGAAGCTGCCCGGCTCCACCGCGTTGGCGACGCAATAAACCGACTGATCGCCCCTTTCGGCGTAGCGGTAAAAGATATCCCGTTCACCCGGCGCCAGGTGCAATTCGCGGAATGCCCGGTCCAGTTCCCCGCCGGCGAAACCCGCCGGATCACGCGCCATGACATAGAACACCAGCACCCGGCCGGACCCGCCGGCATCGCGGCGCACCGGGGCACGCGGCGCCGGATTCAGCTTGGGCGGCGTGGGCGCGACAGGCGCCGCGGGCTCGATCGGATCGCCGGCTGGGGCAGCGACCGTGGACCCGAGCTGACGCGCCACCGCCGAGCTTGCCGCCGGCTCCAGAGCGGCTGCCGATTCCAGTTCGATCGCGGGCAGGGCGTCGAAGCGCGCCTCGGTCTCCCAGTCCGCTCCGGTCGCCTCCGCCGGCGCGTCCAGCTCCCATGTCTCGTCGTCTTCCCATGCCTCATCGTCCTGCCAGCCCGGCTCACGACGCTCGTGCTCGGCGTCGGCGCGGGCCTTGCGGCCCTGGGTCCAGCGCCAATGGGCGTAAATGCCCACCAGGGCCACCAGGCCCGCGATAAAGATCAATCCCTGCAATCCGCTCATGGCTTACCTGCTTCTGGCCTGGTTAGGGCGTCTGCGCCACCAGCGCGGTGGCGCGTTCCAGATCGACCGTCACCACCCGGGATACCCCCGGCTCCTGCATGGTGATGCCGATCAGGTGTTCCGCCGCCGTCATGGTGGTCTTGTTGTGAGTGACAAAAATGCACTGTACCCGTTCGGCCATCTCCTGCACCAGATCGCAGAAGCGACCCACGTTGGCCTCGTCCAGCGGCGCGTCCACCTCATCGAGCATGCAGAACGGCGCCGGGTTGAGCTCAAAGATGGCGAACACCAGCGCCACGGCGGTGAGCGCCTTCTCGCCCCCGGACAACAGATGGATGGAGCTGTTGCGCTTGCCCGGCGGGCGCGCGATGACACGGATGCCGGGCAGCAGGTGGGTATCGGCTTCCAGTTCCAGCCGCGCCTCGCCGCCCCCGAACAGCTTGGGAAAGGTGGTTTGAAACACGCGATTGAGCCGTTCGAAGGTCTCGGCAAACAGGGCGCGGGTTTCCCGATCCATGCGCCGCATGGCGGCCTCCAGGGTGTCCAAAGCCTCGGTGAGATCGGCATCCTGGCTCGCCAGGCCTGCGATCCGGTCGGACAGTTCGGTGTGATCCGCCACCGCCGCCAGGTTGACCGCGCCCATGCGCTCGATCCGCTGGGTCACCGTGGCCAGTTCCGCAGCCAGCGCCGTCTCGGTGTCCCGCTCGCCCAAGCGGGCGGCCGCCGTGGCGGGGTCCTCGCCCTGCTTGATGAGCCACGCCGTCAGATCCTCGCAGCGCAACTGGGCCTCCCGATGGCGCAAGCTCAGGGCTTCCAGTTCGGCGGCCTGGACCTTGAGCTGCTGAGTCAGCGCCTGGGCCTGGAGATGCTGGGCCTGCAAGGCCTGATCGAGCGTTTCCAGCGTGCCGCGCGCCGCGCGCAATTCACCGTCGATCTGGTCGCGTTCGGCGCGCGCCGCCGCCAGCGCGGTCTCCAGCGCCTGCAGCGGCGCCCCGCGTGCCGCCGCTTGCGCCTCCAGGACCGCCAGGCGGGTGCCCACCTGTTCGCTTTCCGCCTCCAGCGGGCCGCGGCGCAGGCCCTGGGCACGGGCGTCCCCGAGGGCGCGCTCCTGCTGCAAGGCCAGTTCATGATGGCGCCGGTCCAGCGCCGCTCGCTCCCGGGCCAGGCTGTCGCGGTGCTCGCCGGCGGCCGCGCGGGCCTGTGACCGCGCCTCCAGCTCAAGCTGGCATTCGGCAATCCGGGCCGCCAGCGCCGCAAGCTCCGCCTGGGCCTGATCCAGCGCCTCGGCCAGGGGCGCGCGCTGGGCCTCGATCTCGGCCTCCTCCCGCTGGCGCCGCGCGGCTTGCTCGGCGGCCTGGGTGGCGGCCAGCCGCGCCCGATCGAGGGCATGGCGGGCCGCGCCATGGGTCTGCTGGGCCGCCCGCAGCGCCGTCTCCGCGCCTTGCCGCGCGGCTTCCATGCCAGTCAGCCCCCTGTGAATCTCGGCATGGTGCGCTTCGGCCGCGCGCACCTGTGCCTCCAGGGCGGCCGCCTCGGCCTGGGCCGCGCGCCACTCCCGCTCCCGCAGCAGCACACCCTCGCGCCCGGACTCGCCCGTACGGCCACCGCGCAGCCAGCCCGGCCCCAGCCACCAGCCCTCGGGGGTAATCACCGATTCATCCGTAGGAAGTTGTGCCACCTGCGCCCGTGCCGCAGCGAGATCCGGCGCCAGGTGCACCCGCTCGAGCCGCGCGGCCAGGGCGCCTGCGCCCCGTACCTGTGCCCCCAGCCGATCCCCGGGGCAAGCCCCGGGGGGCTGAGCGGCATCCACCCAGGCCAGGGCCGGACCGGCGGGGTTGGCATCGGGCGCCAGTTGGGACAAGGGGTCGGGCAGGGCCAGCGCGCCCAGCCACTCCCGCAGCACGGTCTCCACCGCCCGTTCCCAGCCCGGCGCCACGTCCATCTGTTCGATGAGTGGCCGGGCGTCCGGCGGTGTGGATTGCCCGCCCGTCGTCGGCGTGCTGGCGCGCCGACGCAGGCTTTCCAGGGCGCTCACCTGGCCCTGCAGCCGCTGCCAGGCACCGCGCTGCGCATCCAGCGCCCGTCGCGCCACCTGCTCCGCCTCCCTCTGCGTGGTGCAGGCGGCTGCCGCTGCCTCCAGGGCGTCGCGCACGGCGTTCTCCTGGGATCGGGCCTGTTCCAGCGCCGCTTCGGCCTGAGCCACCGCCGCATCCAGCGCTTGCACATCGGGCAAGGATTCCGCTTGCAGGCGCGCCAGGCGGCGGGTGGAATCCGCCAGCCGATGGGCCAGTTGTTCGCGCCGCGCCTGGGCGCCGGTCTGCTGGCGACGCAAGCTTTCCCAAGCGGCCCGGACCTGTTCCAGCGCCGCGGTTGCCTGGACCAACAGGGCGTCCTGTTCCTGCAGGGCCGCGCCGGCGGCTTCGCGCAAGCCCTGTTGCCGCGCGAGCGCCGGGGCAAGCTGGGCCGCTTCGGCTTGTGCCCGCTGTTCCAGCGCCTGGGTGGCTTCCCGTTCCTGGGCCAGGGCCAACAGGCGCGCCTTGAGCTGATCCCGCTCGGCGGCCTCGCGTACCGCAGTCTCCTGCAGATGGCTGCGTTGCTGCTCCAGGCGGGCGAGCTGGCCTCCGGCGGCGAAGTGGCGCTGCTGCAAGGCCTCGAAGGCCTGGGCGCCGGCGCTGCGTTGTTCGGCACGACGGGCCTGTTCGGCCTCACCCTGGGCCAGCGCCGCTTCCAGGTCGCCACGCGCCGCTTGTTGCCGCGCCAGCGCCTCCTGCAGGCTCGCCAGCTCCTGCTGGCGCTGGCGCCAGCGCCACGCCGCGAGCTGGATCTCCAGCGCCTGCTGGCGCTCGCGCAGGGCGAGAAACTGGCGCGCACCCTGGGCCTGGCGGGCGAGAATCTGCAACTGGCGCTCCATTTCCTGGCGCAGGTCGGTGAGGCGCGCCAGGTTGTCGCGGGTCTGCGTGATGCGGATTTCGGTTTCACGGCGCCGCTCGCGGTAGCGCGACACGCCGGCCGCCTCCTCCACCAGGGTGCGCAGTTCCTCGGGCCGCGCCTCGATCAGGCGGCTGATCATGCCCTGTTCGATGATGGCATAGCTGCGTGGTCCAAGGCCGGTGCCGAGGAACAGGTCGGTGACATCGCGCCGGCGACAGCGCGTGGCGTTGAGGAAATACTGGGACTGGCCATCGCGGGTGAGCACCCGGCGCACCACGATTTCGCGATAGCGCCCCCACGGCCCCTCCAGGCGCCCGGCGCTGTTGTCGAAATGCAGTTCGATGCTGGCCTGGGCGATGGGCGCACGCTGGCCGGAGCTGTTGAAGATGACATCGGCC